>Ga0194132_10000674_pt1 | contig 69839 bp, 65 predicted proteins | sample TA2KigOf80mmetaG_FD_148612 | JGI IMG/M metagenome (GOLD analysis project Ga0194132, IMG submission 148612) | Freshwater microbial communities from Lake Tanganyika, Tanzania - TA2015054 Kigoma Offshore 80m | ecosystem: Environmental > Aquatic > Freshwater > Lake | place: Tanzania: Lake...
GACGCCGGCACGGCGCGCCCAGATCGACACCGAGGGCCGCTGGACCATCAAGCGCGGACGCAAGCGTGAGGCGCCCGGCGGCGGTCAACCCCGTCAAGCGCTTGGCGCGATCGCGGTGCCGATGTTCATGTTTCAGCAAATCCTGCGGCTGATCGATGGGCTGCGACGAAAACCGGCCTCTGCTTGAGCCTTGGCACGGTCGGGTGCGTCATCACGACGGGAGGAGTGTGTCCGAATGACGAGGGACGTGGCCAGATCGGCGGATCGGACGTCGTTCGGGACAACTGGAATGCCGGGAGCACTGCGAAACCCGCCTATGCCTTCTGGGGAACCCAGCCGTATGCTATCGTCCACGCCGTTCCAGAGTTCATCTGGCGAATGTCGGCTGAGCGAACGCGCCACCGGGACGGACACCATGGACGAACGCACCCGAGGGTCGCCTGATGGTGGCGCCAGGATCGACCCGGAATACCTGAGGCTGCTCCTGCTCTACTACGAGGAGGAGATCATGGGCCAGGGGTACTTCGACGCCCTGGCCAGCGCGAATGCGGACCCGGACCAGCACGCGAAACTCGTCCTGCTCGGCCAAGTCGAGCGGCACGCGGCCAACATGGTCGTGGCGCTGCTCGGTGCCTACGGGCTGCGGCCGCGCGACGAAGCGGGTCTCCTGTCCCAGGGCGCGGCGGGCGCGGACCGTCACAAGAACCTCGGATGGGTCGAGTTCATTCACGACATGGCGACCAGTTATCCGCGCTTCATCATCGAGTTCGAGAACCTCGAGCGCCTGGCACCGGATGCTGACCGGCCCGCCCTGAAGCGGCTGACGCTTCATGAGGTCCTGACAATCGACTTCGCCGAGCGAGAGCTGGCGCGCGATCCAGACAGCACCCAGCCCTTGCTGTCCTACCTGCACGTCTCGCCCGACGCGTAGGGGTCGAGGATGCAGGCGATGGAGCTGCATCATGTACGACAAGCCGATCGGTTCCTGAGAATTCGTTGTGGCGGACGCCCGTGCGCCCTAACGAAGCGCCGACCCGTCCATGGCTGCCCGTCCCCTCGCCCGCGCCTACCATGCCCTCGCCACGCCAGGGCCGTGGTCGTTCGCCGTGCTCACGGCGATCGAGGGCTCGGCGCGCGCGTCGTTCGCTACGGTCATCCCGCTGCTCGCCTTCGAGGTCATGGGCAATGCGCGTTGATGACGGGAAACGGACCAATCAGCAGCCCCAAACGGCCGCTGGCGATGCTCGCAGCGGCGAGCAACGTTCATCACTGCTGCTCAACGCCCCCCCCAGATTGCCGCATGGGCCCCAAATGGATACCGTGATGCTCGGAACCAGGGTTCATCTGGGGAATGTCGGCGAATACGGCCGGAACACGAACGGGCCGACGCCATCGGGACCGTCGCAACGAACACGACAGCTGCCGCAGCGGGTGTCATTGGCGACAGGTGTCTGACGGCAGGGGCGGAAGGATGCGGTCGAAAACCCGGCCCGCGTTGACCTCCCTGCGCCCATGGTAACGTGAGTTCGGTCCCACGGCCCTCGGGATGCTCGCCCAAGGAGAGACGATGCGCACCATCCTTTCGTTGTCCCTGGTTGTCGCGATCCTCGTGGCGCTGTCCTCGGTAGCGGTCGCCGCGGAATCCGTCACGATCACCTACCGGGCCGACGGCAAGACCGTCGAACTCGACGGCAAGCTCCATCGCCCCTCCGGTGCCGGACCGTTTCCGGCGGTGGTGCTCATGCACGGCTGCTCGGGTGTCGAGAAGAACCACGGCGCCTGGGCGCGCAAGCTGGAAGCGCGTGGCTACATGGCCCTGATCGTGGAAGGCTTCCGCAGCCGGGGCGTCAGCGACGTGTGCACCGAGCGGACCTTCAACAAGGTCTCGTACGCCGCGCGCGTGGCCGATGCCTACGCCGGCGCGGCCTTCCTGCGCGCGCGCGCCGACGTGGACGGCGATCGTGTGGGCGTCATCGGCTGGTCGCACGGCGGCATCATCGCGCTCAAGCTGGCGGCCAAGCAGCCGGGCAAGCTGTCCTGGACCGACGTGCCGATCGTGCCGTTCCGCGGCGTCGTCGCGTTCTACCCTTACTGCGGCTCTGCGATAGACGCGGTCCTGCCGCTCCTCATCCTCATCGGGACTGAGGACGACTGGACGCCGGCGGCGAATTGCCAGGGCTACGAGAAGATGCAGCGGGCGATCGGCGCGCCGGTCGAGCTCGTGCTCTACGAGGGCGCGACCCACTCCTTCGACGAGGCGAGCGTCGGTCAGGGCTACGTCTATGCCGGCCACTTCCTGCGCTACGACGGCGGCGCAACCGCCGACGCGGCCGAGCGCCTGTTCGCCTTCCTCGGGCGCACGCTGGGCGATTGACGCCGGTCCCCCTTCCGAGAGTGTCCGTCGTCAGGATAAGTGGGACAGCCGGGGCGGTTTTTTGCGGAGGCTCTGGCTCATGATGGTTGATGTCAAGCGGCTTGCCGCTGGTGGTCCAGGCGGCGGTCGAAAACGGGCCGCAGGGAGCCGCGACCCGATTCACCCGCCGGGTTCCCCATCCGGGCCGCCCTCCAACACCCTTAAGTCTATAATTCTTATATCAGAAATGGGCCATTCAGGCATCAGCAATACCGGTCACTTGGGAAATGCGGGTTAGGTTCAGTTTGATCGGATAAAGTTGCTCGCGATTCAAGAATCCAGAGCGGCTTGCCCGTTCGCGTGGGATCACAAGATGATCCCACGTGGTTGGTCCCCGCTCTAAGCGCGCAGCCTGGCTCCGTCGGGGTCGAACGGCGGCCGGGCCAGCATGCGCGCGGTGTGGGGTTGGCCGACGATCGCCACGTGGACCGTGTCGCCGACAGCGCCGCAGCCCGCCTTGAGGTACGCGATCGCCAGGGACTTGCCGACCGCGTAGCCGTACGCCCCCGAGGTGACCTGGCCGGCCGCCGTGCCGTCGGTCAGGAACACGGGCTCGCCGCCCGAGGCGTCGGCGGTTGTCGCGTCGATCTCGAGCATGACCATGCGGTAGCGTGCCGGCCGATCGGCGATCGCCGCCCACGCCTCCTTGTTGAGGAAGGTCTTGTCCGCCTTCACGAGGCGGTCAAGCCCGCTCTCCTGGGGCCAGTACTCCGGGCTGTAGTCGCGCCCCCACGAGCCGTAGCCCTTCTCGATCCGCAGGCTCATGAGCGCGCGCGACCCCACCGGCCCGACGCCCATCTCCCGTCCCGCCTTGAGCAGGGCGGTCAGCAGCGTCACCTGATCCTCGACCTTGCAGTGCAGCTCCCAGCCCAGATCGCCGGTGAACGAGACGCGGATCGCCGTCACATCGACGCCGGCCACCGTGATTTGCGCCGAGCGCATGAACGGGAAGTCGTCGTTGGCGAGCGAGGCGTGGGTCAGGCGTTGCAGCAGGGCACGCGAGCGCGGGCCCGCGACGTTGAAGCCGCACACCGCTTCGGTCAACGAGCGGAATGTGGTGCCGGCGGGCAGGGGGTGCGCACCGAAGAACCGCTGGTGGAAGCGCTCGGCCATGCCCGAGCCGACGATCAGGAACTCCTCGTCGCCCAGCCGTGTGACCGTGAAATCACCGGCGACGCCGCCGCGCTTGCCGATCAGCGGCGTCAGGCACGAACGGCCCACCTGGCGCGGCAAACGGTTGGCGAACAGGGCGTCGAGCCATGCCTCGGCACCCGGCCCCTGCACCGCGTACTTGGCAAAGTTCGAGATGTCGATGATGCCGGCGCGTTCGCGCAGCATGCGCGCCTCGCGCCCGACCGGCGCCCACCAGTTCTGCCGCGTGAAGCCGTAGGTCTCCTCGCGCGGCTCGCCCTCGGCCGCGTACCACAGCGGGTGCTCCCAGCCGTAGTTGAGGCTGAACACCGCGCCCAAGTCCTTCTGCAGGGCGTAGGCGGGGCGTGTGCGCACCGGGCGTCCGGCTGCGCGCTCCTCGTTCGGAAAATGGATCTTGAAGCGGTGCGTGTACTGGTCGCGCACGCGCGCCTTGGTGAACGCACGCGAAACCCAGGTCCCGAAGCGCGCCAGGTCCCAGCTGAACAGGTCGAGCGTCGGCTCGCCCTCGACGATCCATTCGGCCGCGAGCTGGCCGAGCCCGCCCGACTGAGAGAAGCCCGGGATGATGCCGTTGCAGCAGAAGTAGCCCTTGAGCTCCGGCACCGGGCCGAACAGCGCGCTGGAATCCGGCGACCAGATCATCGGCCCGTTGATGACCCGCTTGATCCCGGCACGGCCGGCGGCCGGCACGCGATGGATCGCGCGCATGACGTTCGGCTCGATGCGGTCCAGGTCGTCGGGGAACAGCTCGGTGCCGAAGTCGGCCGGTGTGGCGTCCTCGGCCCAGAACTTCATGGCCTTCTCGTAGGCGCCGATCAGCAGGCCCCTGCCCTCCTGGCGCATGTAATACTCGCCGTCGCGGTCGGCGACCGAGGGCAGTCGGCGATCGAGCGCCGCGATCTCGGGGATCGTCTCGGTAACGAAGTACTGGTGCTCGGTCGGGATCAGCGGCAGCTCGATTCCCGCCATGCGCGCGACCTCGCGTGCCCACAGCCCGGCCGCGTTGACGACCCAGGGCGTACGGATGTCGCCCTTCGCGGTGCGCACGATCCAGGTGCCGTCGGCCTGCGCCTCGGTCGCGACGGCCGGCGTGAAGCGGTGGATCTCGGCGCCGCGCTGGCGCGCGCCAAGGGCATAGGCGTTGGTGACGCCCGAGGGGTCGACGTTGCCGCCGTCGGGCTCGTACATGACGCAGCGGACGTCGTCGTAGTCGACCAGGGGGTGCAGGCGCTCGGCCTCGGCGCGATCGATCTCGTGGAAATTCATGCCGAAGTAGCGCGCCTTGGCCGCCTGCAGCCGGAGTTGGTGCTCGCGCGCCTCGGTCTGCGCCAGGTACAGCATGCCCGGCTGGAAGATGCCGCAGCTCTGGCCGGTCTCGGCCTCCAGCTCCTTGTAGAGCCGCATCGTGTAGTGCTGCAGGCGGCTGATGTTGGTCACGTCGTGCAGGCCGTGGATGCTGGCCGCGGCGTGCCACGTGGAGCCCGAGGTGAGCTCGGCGCGTTCCAGCAGCACGACCTCGGTCCAGCCCTTTTTGGCCAGGTGATAGAGGATCGAACAACCGACGAGGCCGCCGCCGATCACGACGACCTGGGCGTGGGTGCGCATGATCGTCAGGCCCTTCTTGGTAAGGGTTGGAACGGGAATGGTCGCGGCGTCGATGACGTGGTCATGGTTCGCCGGACCCGATTTCCTCGCGCCGCTTGGCGACGTAGGCGTCGAGCTCCTCGCGCACGGCCGGGTCCATCGTGGGCTCCTGATACTCCTCGAGCGCGCGCTGCCAAAGCTGGGTCGCGCGGGCCAGCGCGTCCTGGGCGCCCGCCGCCTCCCACGCGCCGTAGTTGGTCCAGTCGGACAGCAGGGGCCGGTAGAACGCGGTCTCGTAGCGCGCCATGGTGTGCGCTGTCCCGAAGAAGTGCCCGCCAGTGGGGACCGCCGCGATCGCGTCGAACCCCAGCTCGTCGGGCGTGGTCTCGATGGGGCGCAGGATCTCCATCATGTTCTGCAGGATTTCCACGTCCAGGATCAGCTTCTCGTACGACGCGGTCAGCCCGCCTTCCAGCCAGCCCGCCGCGTGGTAGATCAGGTTGCCGCCGCCCATGATCGCACCCCACGTTGCCATGCTCGTCTCGTACGCGGCCTGCAGGTCCACCGCGTTCGAGGCGTTGGTGTTCGACGTGCGGTAGGGCAGGCGGTAGCGGCGCGCGAGCTGGCCGGCGATTAGGTTGGCCTTGGTGTTCTCGGGCGTGCCGAAGGCCGGCGCGCCCGAGCGCATGTCGACGTTCGAGGTGAACGCGCCGTACATGACCGGCGCGCCCGGCTTGACCAACTGGGCCAGCGCGATGCCGAACAGGGCCTCGGCGTTCTGCTGCACCAGCGCGGCCGGCAACGTCACGGGCGTCATGGCGCCCATCAGGGTGAAGGGCGTGATCGTCACCGGCTGGCCGTGCTCGGCCATGGCGATCAGGCCCTCGGCCATGGCGTCGTCGAACAGGCGGGGCGAATTGACCGAGATGATCGTGGTCACCCCGGGGTCCCGCGCCATCGCCTCGACCGACAGGCCGCGCGCGATCGCCATCATGCGGATACCGTCCATGGCGCGGCCCCGGCCGATGGCCGTGCAGTGGTATGTCAGGTCGGACAGCGTCAGGTTGGCGCGGTACGTGTCCAGGTGCCGGTTGTTCGCCGGCAGCTCCTGCGGCGCCACGACCTGGTTGCCGATCATGTGGATGGCGTTGAAGACGTGGGCGAGGCGGATGAAGTTCTCGTAGTCCGCTAGGTTGCCCGAGCGCCGGCCGTTGACGCGGTCGTGCACGTTAGGCGGGCCCGCGACCAGGCCGAACACCACGTGGCGGTCGCCGAAGGTCAGGCGCTTGGCCGGGTTGCGCGCGGTCAGGGTGAACCGCTCGGGCGTGGTCTTGAGCGCGGCGGCGATCAGGCTCTCGTCGACCCGGATGACCTTCTCGGCGCGGTCGACGATGGCGCCGGCCGCGGCGAACAGGTCGATCACCCGATCGCTCATGACCCGGATGCCCAGCTCCTTCAGGACGCGGACCGAGGTTGCGTGGATCGCCTCGATCTGCTCCGCGTCGGCGATCTCGATGGGCCGGTACGGGTTGACCATTGTCCGCCACGGAAGCTGGGGGATCGGGCCGCCGCTGCGATCGGACTTGCCCCGTCGCCCGCCGGCGCGTCGGTCCCGTGTCATGGCTTCATGCCCTCCGCCCTAATACCCGCGCACGGGATCGACCACGTTGAACCGCGCCTCGCCGCGCCGGTAGCGCGCCAGATTGTCGGCGAACAGGGCGGCCGACGTCCGCTCCCATCCCTCGAACACCGACGAGCAATGGGGCGTCACGATCACGTTGCCCATGGACCAGAAGGGATGGTCGGCGGGCAAGGGCTCGGTCGTGAACACGTCGAGCGCGGCCCCGGCCAGCTGCCCGGACCGCAACGCGTCGAGCAGGGCGGCCTCGTCGACGACGCCGCCACGCGAGACATCGACCAGGACGGCACCAGCCTTGATTCCCGCGAACGCATCGCGGCCGACTAGGCCGCGCGTCGCGGGCAGCAGCGGCACGCACACGACCACCACGTCCGCGCGCGGCCACAGGTCGGGCAGGTCGGACGTGCCGTGAACCTCGTCGATGTCCGGCATCGGCGCCGGGTGCGCGCGGGCGCCCAGCACGGTCAGGCCGAGCGCTTTGGCGCGGCGCGCGACCGCGCGCCCCGTATGGCCGAGGCCGAGGATCAGCATGGTGCGCCCCGTGATCGGCGCGACCCGGCCCGCGACCCAGCGCCGTCCCGCCTGGGCCTTGGCGAAGTCGCGCAGGCCGAGCGTGAAGGACAGGGCGGTGCCGATGGCGTACTCGGCCATGGTGTCGGCGGCCACGCCGGCCGCGTTGGTGACCGTCAGCCTCGCCGGGTCCCACGGGCCGAGATGGTCGGTCCCCGAGCCGCCGACCGCGACCCACGTGACCGTCGGGCTGTCGATCAGGGCCTGACAAGGGAACCGCGGCGTGCCGTCGAAGCGCACCGAGTAGACGACCTCGGCCCGTGTCGCAGCCAGGGCGGCCGGCAGCCCGGCGTAGGTCTCGCACGTGTGGATCGCGAGGTCGGGATGGGCTGCGGCGACGATCGCGCGCACCGGTTCCGGCGCATCGGAGTGCACGAGGACGATGGGCGCGCGGCTCACGGTTCAGCGGTGCCCGTGGCCGCGATGCGCGCGCCGCAGATCGCGCAGCACGCCGGCCGTCGCCGTGATGTCGAACAGCACGTCGAAGCCGGCGCCCGCGCGGACCAGCACCGCCTCCACATGGGCGAAGCGCGTCTGGCCGATCGCGTCGTCGGCGAAGCGTCCCGGCCTTAGATCGAGCGCGCAGTGCCGCGCCAGGGTCTCGTTGAGACGCGGGCCGGAGAGCCGCAGCCATGCCCAGCTTTCCTCGCGCCAGCTCGAATACCCCTTGGGCGCCGAGGCCATGTCCCACCGACGACGCACGGCGTCGAGCGCGTCCGGCGCGCCCGGGTCGCCCAGCAGCGTGATGTCGTTGGCGCCCAGCCGCAGCACCACGAGGCCGCCGGCGCGCGCGAGTCGGTTGATCGCGGGCAGGGCCACGCCGTTGGCGGCGAGCCAGTCGGCGCTGCCCGGCCCCTTAAGGCCGAAGCGCGGCGCGGCGGTCCGGTCCTCGATGGTCAGGCCTTCGGCCGCGCCAAGATGGATGTCCTCGGCGTGGGCCGAACCGCCGGGCTCGAGGGGGTACAGCGGGCGGGTGATCATGGTCACAGGTCCTGACGCGCGTTGGTCGGGTCGACGAACGCGTGGCCCGCGACGATGGCGCGGATCGGCGCGCCGCTGCGCCCGCGGATCGTCACCACGTGACCAGACTTCGCGTCATCGGGGTGAACGTAGGCCAGCGCGATCGCGTGGCCGAGCGTCGGCGAGTGGGCGACCGACGTGATGCCGCCGACCGGCGCGCCGTCGCGCAGCACGAGGCAGCTCTCGCCCGGAACCTCGGGTGCATCCGGCGCGAAGGTCAGGCCGACCAGACGGCGGTCGAACCCCAGACGGCGGCGCGCCTCGAGCGCACGCTTGCCGACGAAGAACGGTTTCTTCTTCGAGACCGCCCAGCCGAAGCCGAGCTCATCCGGCGACGAGAGCGCATCGGTATCCTGGCCGATCAGGATGTGGCCCTTCTCGAGCCGCAGGACACGGCTCGCCTCCAGCCCGTAGGGCCGCAGTCCGTGGGGTTCCCCGGCCGCCATCACCGCGTCCCACAGGGTCGCGGCCAGGCTGCCCGGGCAATGCAGTTCGAAGCTCGGCTCGCCGGTGAAGCCGATCCGCATGGCGCGCACGGGCACGCCCGCGACCGTGCCGACGCGCCCGTCGAGGTACGCGAAGGCGTCGCGCGTGAAATCGATGTCGCTGTCGAGCGCGGTCATCACCGCGCGCGCGCCGGGGCCGGTGATGTTGAGCCCGCACCAGGCGCCCGTCAGGTTCAAGACGTCGACCCGCAGGCGCCAGCGCGCGTTCCAGAACGTCATCTCGGCGTAGACGTGGGCGACGGCGCCGGTCGTCGCCGTGACGTAGTAGCGGTCCTGGTCGAGCCGGTACGCGACGCCGTCGTCGATGACGCTCGCCATCTCGTTCAGCATCAGGCAGTAGCGCACGCGGTCGACCGGCTGGTCGGCGTGCGCCATGGTGTAGAGCCGGTCGAGGAAGACGCCGGCGTCGGGCCCGCGCACCTCCAGCTTGCCGAGTGTTGAGACGTCAAGAACGCCGACACCTTCGCGCACCAGCCGGACTTCGTCGGCGATGGCGCGGGCGCGCTCGCCCGTGCCGTAGAGATAGGGGCGCCACCAGGCGCCCACCGGCTTCATCTCGGCGCCCAGCGCCATGTGGCGTGCGTGCAGCGCCGTGCGCCGCTCGGCGACATGGCCATGGCCGGCGAGCACGCCCAGCGTCTCGGGGCCCACGGGGGGCCGCGCGGTCGTGACCCCCGTCGCGGCCACCGAGCGCCCCGTTGCGGCCGCGACGGTGCGCGCGGTCGCCAGCGCCGAATGGCGGCCCTGGCTGGGCCCCATGCCGACGGTGGTGAAGCGCTTGACCAGTTCGATCTCGCGATAGCCCTCGGCGACCGCGTTGATCAGGTCCTTGACCTGCAGGTCCTCGTCGAAATCGATGAAATCCTTGGCGCGGGGATCTGGGTCCAGCGGCAGGGCGCAGTGGGCGAACACCAGGCCATTGTCGCGCGGCGGCTCGAGGTCCGGGGCGTCGCGGCCCAACGCGCGCAACGCCGCGCGCGCCGCCCGTCGCCCATCGGCGACCACCGCGCCGTGGTCCGCGTGGCCGGCCGCCGATCCCGCCAGGCGTGCGCCCGGTCGATCGAGCGTCAGCGTGAGGCGCTGGGTGGCCTCGTCATGGCCGAGCCGCCCACCCGCCTGGCAGGCAAGCTGCCAGGCCGGCGCTTGACCGACCGACACCGTGACGAGGTCGCAGTCGAACCAATCGTCGCCCACCCGCACGGCGCCGACATGCTCCTTGCCGTCCGCCTCATCGATGCGCCCCGTGACGATGGCGGCGCCGGCGCCGCGCAGGCGCTCCAGCGCCACATCGTGGTCCGGCAACGGGCGGGGCAGCACGACGGCGGCGATGGCGACGCCGGCCGCCGCGAGGTCCGTGGCGACGCCGAAGGCGTCGGGTGTGCCGGCCAACACCACGGCGCGCTGTCCGGGGCGCACGCCGTAATGCCGGATCAGCCGGCGCGCGGCACCGCCCAGCACGATGCCGGGCCGGTCGTTGTTGCGGAACACAGCCGGCTGCTCGATGCCGCCGGTAGCCAGGATCACCTCGGCCGCGCGGGCACGAACCAGGACGTCCCCCTGGATCAGCGGCAGCCAGTTGTCCTCGAACCAGCCGTTGCACAGGGTGCCGGTCATGACGCGCAGGTTGGACAGGGCGCTGGCCTCGGCGATCGCCGCCGTGGCGGAAGCGCCGTCCGGGGCCGCGTAGGTCAGGCTGCCGCCGAGCTCGGGTTCGCCATCGCACAGCACCACGTCGGCGCCGGCGCGCGCCGCCTCGACGGCGGCGGCCAGGCCGGCCGGCCCGGCGCCGACGACCAGCACGTCGCAGTGTAGGTACGCCTTGTCGAACGTGCGCGCCGGCACGTCGGTGTCGACGACGCCCAGCCCGGCCTTGCGTCGGATGATCGGCTCCCACAGCCGCTGCCACGCGTCGCGTGTCGGGCCCATGAAGGTCCGATAGTAGAAACCGACCGGCAGAAACCGGCCGAAGCGGTCGATCACGGCGTCGCGGTCCGCCGCGAGGCTGCCGGCGACGTTCTGGGCGGTCACGACCATGCCCTCGGCGATCGGCGTCAGGTCGGCCTGGACGTTCGGCTCGCGGCCGACACGCACCAGCGTGTTCGCCTCATGACCGGCCATGCTCATGACGCCGCGCGGGCGGTGGTACTTGAACGAGCGGGACAGCATCCACTGGCCGTGGGCGGCCAGCGCGCTCGCGATCGTGTCGCCGGCGAAGCCCTCGACGCGCCGGCCCTCGAACGTGAACGCGACGGTGCGCGCGCGGTCGATGCGGGACCCGAAGGGCGCGGGCAGGCGCGTCATGGCCGCTCCGCCGTCGCGGGGTCGAAGGTCCGGATCACATCGTTGCTGACCGTGTCGCGCTCGGCCACGAACACGAAGTTGGTTGGCACGTGGCGCCACCACTCGAGCAGGCGCCCCGGCGGGTTCGCGGCGCGGAACACGTGACGCGCCCACGCGGCGTCGGACGCCGTGTCCGGGTCCGCGTCGTCGCGCACCGGTCCCAGGTACTGGAACTCGTCGATGTTGCGCGGTCCGTTCATGGGGCAGGTCAGCAGCTTCATGGCGCCCTCAGTGGCTCGCCGCGGTGGCGCCCATCTCGTTGAGCAGGGCGAAACGCTCGAAGCGCTCGAGCGCGAAGGGATGCAGGATGGCCGGGACACGGCCCGTGGCGATGCACTCGGCCAGGCGCTTACCGGCCACGCCGGTCGCCTTAAATCCCCACGTGCCCCAGCCGCAGTCGAGCCACAGATTGGTCACCGGCGAGGCGCCCATGATCGGGCTGTAGTCGGGCGTCATGTCGGTGATGCCCGCCCATTGGCGCAGCACACGCACGCCCTGCAGGAACGGGAACAGGTGGACCGAGCCTTCGGCCAGGTGCTCCTTCATGTCCAGCGTCGAGCGGGTCGAATAGAGCTGGTAGGGGTCCGAGCCGCCGCCGATCACCACCTCGCCGCGCGAGGACTGCACCAGGTACGTGTGCAGGCTGACGGACGAGATCAGGATGTTCAGCCACGGCTTGACCGGCTGCGTCACCATAGCCTGCAGCGGGTAGGTGCGGATCGGCAGCTCGACGCCCGCCATCTGGGCGACGTGGTAGTTCATGCCGCCGCACGCGATCAGCACGTGGTCGCACGCGATCGCGCCGCGGCTGGTGACGACGCCGGTCACGCGCCCGGCCGCGATCTCGATGCCGTCGACCTCGGTGCGCTGGTGGATCTCGACGCCGCAGCGCGCGGCCTGGGCGGCGTAGCCCCACGCGACGGCGTCGTGGCGCGCGGTGGCGCCGTCGGCGTGCCACAGCCCGCCCAGGATCTCCAGCGCGCCGCCGTAGTCCATGTTGAGCTCGGGGCACAGCGCCTCGACGCCCTTGGGGTCGACGACCTCGATGCGGGTGCCCATGTACGTGCCGGCCTCGGCGCGCGTGTGGAACGCGCGCATCGTCGCCTCGGTGTGGGCGAGCGTGAGCTGGCCACGCTGGGAGAACATGATGTTGAAGTCGAGCTCGTCCGACATGGCGGCGAACAGCTCGAGCCCCTCCTTGTAGAACGCGATGCCTTGGGGTGTGAGGTAGTTCGAGCGGATCGTCGTCGTGTTGCGCGAGGTGTTGCCGCCGGCCAGCCAGCCCTTCTCGAGCACGGCGACGCGGCGGATGCCGTGGTAGCGGGCCAGATGATAGGCGCACGAAAGGCCATGGCCGCCGCCGCCGATGATGACCACGTCGTAGCGCGGTTTCAGGTCTGGCGTCGCCGGGATGTCGCCCGTGACGGGGTAACGGTGGCTCAGGCCGTACTTCAGGAGGCGGAAGACCATGGAATATTAGGCGGCGACGTGACGACGGCGGGTGCCAAGGGCGAAGCGCGCGCCGAGATTGACTGGAAGCGCCTGTCGCCGCAATCGCCACGGGGTATGCGTCATGGCCGGGCCGCCGCCGTCGCGCTGAGGCTCGGCATGAGGTCGCCACGCGCCACCAACGCAACCGCGGCCTCGAGATCGGCGGTCAGGCTGCGGTCGTCGTCGACCCGTGGCACCACCGCGCGCACCGCATCGCGCAGCGCGACGGCGACCGGCGCCGCGCGCGCCGGGCCGCGCAGGTCGTAAGCCTGCGCCGCGACGATCAGTTCGCACGCGGCGACTTGGCGAAGGGAACCGAGGATGGTGACGGCCTTGCGCACCGCGAGCGGCGTCATGAGCGCGTGGTCCTCGACGTTGTAACCCGACGAGTCGTGGATGCTGGCCGGCTGGCACAGGATGTGGATATCCTTCGCCAGCGTCTCGGCGGTCAGGCTGAGCATGCCGACGCCCGCATGGGTCGGGCCGCGCTCCGTGAGCGAATCCGGCAGGTCCGTGAACGTGCCTTGCAGCAGCCGCGCCGTGCGCTGCGATGCCATCACGGCCATCTGGGCCATGGCGAGCGCGAGGGTGTCGAAGGCGACCGCCATCGCGTGCGTGTGGAAGTTGCCGTTCGACAGGATCACGTCGTCCTCGGCCACGACCAGCGGGTTGTCGCCCGCGCCGTTGAGCTCGGCCTCGATGTTCGGGACGCAGAAGTCCATGGCCGTTCGGACGCTGCCGTGCACGTGGCTGGCGCAGCGGATGCTGATGGGGTCCTGGATGCGGCGCGGCTGGCCCGGCTCGAACAAGGCACTTCCCGCCAGCTTCGCGCGCAGGCTCGCGGCGGATCGCGTCTGGCCCGGCGCGGCGCGCGCCGCCACCACGCGCGGGTCGATCGGGCTCGGGTTGGCGCGGAACGCCTCCATGGTCAGGACGGCGATGCGGTCCCACAGATCGACCAGCGCGGCTAGGTCGACCAGCAGCAGCGCGCCGAGACCCACCGAGATGGAGTTGGCGCTGGCCAGGGCCAAGCTCTCCTTCTCGCCCAGTTCCGCGGTGGCGATGCCGGCGCGCGCCATGGCGTCGGCGCCGGCCAGCATCGCGCACTGGGTCTCCACGATCACGGGCAGCACGCCCGCGCCGCCCCAGGCCATGCTGGACGCGCGCGCGAACAGCGCCGCGCGCACAGCCTCGGCCGGCAGCGGATCGCCGGCGCCACACGCGCGCGCGAGCACGACGACGCGGCTGTAGTCCTCGCGTGCCGCGCGTTCGACGCCCTTGACCACGCGACTGCCCAGCCCGTGCGTGATCCCTTAGGCCGGCCAGTTCTCCGACGAGTAGCGCTCCACGACCGCGCGCGACGCCTGCATGCGCCGTCGGGCCTCCGGGTCCAGGGCCGCCGCCGCGCGTTTGCGCGCGACGACCACCACGTCCGCGATCGTGACGGGGCGCTTGCCGAGGGGCGTGCTTTCCTCATTCGCGCTCATAGTCTTGTCACCCCAAGTTCGCCGCCATCATGGCCACTCCAGGCGCCGGCCAGCCGCCCTACCATCCGACATGGGCCAACCCCAACATCATGGGGTTGGAAACGGCATCCCCCTCAAAATGTCGTGTTCAAAAGACTAAACGTGCTGGCCAGACTCCGGGACTTCGTTCATACTTCCTTAACTAATTTGGGGGGCGCGGGCCGGGTCTGCCTGCTGTTCGGGGATTCAAGGGGTGGCGGTTCGAGTCCTCTTGGTCGCGGAGGGGGGCCGCGACTTCACGGCGATCCGAACCCTTCTGGCGTCGGCGGGCCTGGACGCCGAGCTGGATTGGGTGACGACGGCCAGCGCCGCGCGTGCGCGCCTGGACGCTTACGCGCATGACCTGTGCGTGGTCGTGCCGCGCACGGGCCAGCGCACCGTGCCCGAGGTGCTGACCTGGAGCGACCTGGGCCCGCCGGTGCCCATGATGGTGCTGACCGAAGGCCACGACGCCGCGCACGAGGATGCGCTGATGAGCGCCGGCGCGGCCGAGGTGCTGGACCGCGAAGCGGACGCGCCCGAGGAGATCGGCCGCGCGGTGCGCCGGCTGGTGCACCGCGAGTCCCGCTTGCGCCGGTTGCGCGAGCGGGCCGAGCGGCTGGTCACCATGGTGGACCTGACGCCGGCCGGCATCATCCACGTGGCGCTGGACGGGCGGGTGACGGTGGCCAACGGCCGTGCGACGCGCTGGCTGGGCCGTGGCGCCCGGTCGCTGGCCGGCCGACGCCTGGACGAACTCCTGGGCGAGGAGTACGCGCGGGTCGAGACGTACGTCGACGCGGCGATCGGCGGTCGGGGCGCAGGGTTCGAGACCGAGCTGCGTTTCGGCGGCGACGGCTTGCGCCGTGTCGGCGTCCGCCTGGTGCCCGACCTCGACGTGCGCAACACCGCGCGCGGCTTCGTCATGATCATCGAGGACGCGCAGCGCGCGAAGGGCGAGGCGATCCTGTCCGGCGGCGCCGAGGACCGCCTGCGCGATTTCGCGCTGGGTGCCGTCGAATGGCTGTGGGAGACCGATGCCGAGCAACGGCTGGTCTACGTCTCCGAAGGCGTCGAGCGGCACGCCGGCCGTTCGCCCGACCGCATGCTCGGCCGCACCCTGTGGAACGCGCTCGACGCCGAGGACGACGCCGAAACCGAGGAACTGGTCGCCGCCATGGGCGCGGGCCGGATGATCGCCGACGCCATCGTCACCGGGCGCGACGAGCGCGGCACGCCGCGCGCCACCCTGGTGACGGCGCGACCGCTCCAGGGTCCCAACGGCACGTTCTGCGGCTACCGCGGGCTGGGGCGCGACGTGACCGCCGAGACGCGCGCCATCGCGCAGGAGTTCGAGGCCATCGACCGCCTGGCCGGTCCCGCTGTCGCGTCGCTCACGCGCCAGGCCTTCGGTCAGGGCGGGTTCGACGAAGCCATGCCCGAGGTGTTCGCTGAGCTGGCCGCCGAATACGGCGCCGAGCTGGAGCGGATCGCCTCGGTGCCCGAGGAGCGCGCCGTCTTCGTCACCACCCCGGCCCTGCAGGACCTGGCGCAGCGGCTCGGGTTCCTGCGCGCCTCGGCGCGCGACGTCGTGCGCCTGCACCGCGCCGCCCTGGCCCAGAAGCTGCGGCTCGCCGCGCCCGAGCCGACGCGGCGCATGCTGGCCATCAGCCGGCTGGTGCTGGTCGGCGCGCTGACCCTGCTGATCGGGCACTTCCGCGCCAGCACCTCGGCCGAGCGGCCGATCGACCGCGACGTGCCCTTGCTGCAGATCAAGAGGTAGCCGGTGAGCGACCCGGCGGGTTTCGGCCGCACGCGTCTGCGCCTCTTCGTCACGGGCGGCACGACCCGGGCACACCGGGCGCTGGTCACGGTGCGGCGCGTGTGCGAACAGGCGTTCGGCGACGCCTACGACCTGACGGTCGTCGATGTGCTGGACCGCCCCGATTTGGCCGAGCGTGATCGGGTCACGGCGACGCCGACGTTGGTGCGCGACTACCCGCCACCGGCCCGTCGCGTGATCGGTGACCCGGGCGACGGCGACGCCGTGCGCCGCGCGCTCGATCTCGACCCGGCGATCGCGCGGAGCCCATGACCGTCCCCCGCGCCAAACTGGGTACGGGCATCCCCGGCTTCGATGCGCTGGCCCGGGGCGGGTTGCCGCGCGCCGGACTCGCCCTGGTGCTGGGCGATCGCGGCAGCGGCAGGACGACCTTCGGCCTGCAGGTGCTGGGAACGGCCCTGGCGGATTCCGGCGGCGGCGTGTTCGTCGCCTTCGACGAGACCCCGGCGGTGCTCGAGGCTGCGGCGCTCGAGCTCGGTCTCGACGTCGCCGCGTGGCGCGGCGAAGGCCGGTTCGCCTTCGTCGACGGCGTTCCCGACCCATCCCAGGATGTGGTGTTCGCGGGCGATTTCGACCTGGGCGCCCTGCTGGCGCGGATCGAGGCGGCGGTCGCCCAGACGCATGCCGAGCGGGTCGTGATCGACAGTCTGGACGGTCTGCTCGCCCAGGTGCCGCACGCCACCGTCATCGGGTCCGAGCTGCGCCGTCTAGCCGCCGCGCTCGGCGCCATGGGCGTCACGACCGTGGTGACCGCGGCGCTCGACGGGCCGGCCGCGGCCCTGGCCTCGGCGATCGCCGACACGGTCGTGCGTCTCGAGCGCGCGCGTAATCCCGAACACTGGCCGCTGTCGATCGAGATTGCCGCGATGCGCGGCGCGGCCCATCTGTGGGGGCGGCACCCAGTGGTCATGGTGCCCGGCGAAGGCCTGGCCGTGCTGGCGCCGCCGGCCTTCGAGACCGAGGCCGCGCCGGTCGAGCGTATGCCGACGGGCAACCCCGGCCTCGACCACATGCTGGGCGGCGGACTGTTCCGCGATTCGCTCCTGGTGCTGCGCGGCGCGCCGGGCAGCGGCAAGTCGGTCCTGGCGGCCGAGTACCTGGCGGGTGGCGCGGGTTCGGGCGATCGCTGCGCGCTCGTCTCGTTCGCCGACAGCCGCGCCCGCCTGGTCGCCGAGGCCGCGAGCTGGGCCATCGACATGGAACGCATGGAGGCCGACCGGCGCCTGGCCATCGTGTGCGCGCGACCCGACGGCGGCGGCCTGGCCGACCACCTCCATCTGATCGAGACGGTGCTCGAGCGCTTCAAGCCGCGCCGGGTCGTGGTCGACGGCCTCGTCGCGCTGGCGCGTGCGTGCGACGATCGCCTGTTCCGCCTGGGCCTGGCCCACCTGACCGGGCGGCTGCGTCAGCGCGGCGTGGCGGGCCTGCTGACCTGGCCCGTGGGCGGGCGGGCGAGCGCGATCGACCTGGACCTGATGACCCACGCGGACGCCGCGGTCGTGCTCGACGACGGCGTGGCGACCGAGGGCGTGCGCACCATCGCGGTCGTGAAGATGCGCGGCTCCTGGCACGAGCGCGTAGCGCGCTCCTACGTCATCGACGGCGATGGTTTCCACATCGGGCGGCCGTGGCACGACGTGGATCTCGCGGAGCGTGAACTCCCCGCGGCCGCGCTCAACCGCGCCGACGAGGCGTCCTGAAGGCGGAGCGGGCGGTGGCGGTTCAGCCGCGCAAGGTGCGCGGCCGCGTGTAGAACGCGATGTCGGCGTCGATGCGAGCGATCTCGTGGTCGAGCCAGGCGAGGAAGCCGGGCGCGCCGTTGCCTTCGCGGGCGCGCAGGTCGGCCAGCCGGGCGCGCTCACCGGCGCACGCCTCGGCCAGCAAGGCGAGCTGGTCGGCCTGTTCGTCCTCGGGCAGCAGGTGCAGGTAGCGCAGCTTCAAGGCGACCACGAGCTTGCGGAAGTCGCTCGAGGGCGCGCGTACGCCGGACTCGAGCAACTCGTTCAGGTGCGCCCGGCCGGCGGCGGTGATGGCGACCAGCCGGTCCGCGTCGGCGCCGACCTCGATTAGGCCCTCGAAGCGCAGGAGTTCGATCGACGACGACATCACATCGAGCGTCGGGCCCCAGAACGTACCGGTGAACTGGCGCACCGCCTGGGCCAGCGCCGTGTAGCCCATGGGCCCCTCGCTGGCGAGCAGGCCGAGCGCCGCCAGGCGGATACCCTCCTTGGGCAGCAGGCTCTTGTCACGGTACATGGACGGTCGTCCCTGGAAGGCCACGGCGCGCGACGTCGGCGTTGTTTACCATGCGGCGCGAGTCTACCACAGTTCGCAGCACGAACCGTGCCGGACGTCAGGGGCGGATGCCGCGCAGTTTCTCGGAGCGCCGGCGCAGCAGCTCGACGGTCGTCAGCAGCATGATCGACAAGAGGATCAGGATCGTGGCCGCCGCGGTGATGGTTGGGCTGATCTGATCGCGGATGCCGCTGAACATCTGGCGCGGCAGGGTACGGGTCTCGGGGCTGGCGATGAACAGCACCACGATCAACTCGTCCCACGACGTGATGAACGCGAACAAGGCGCCCGAGATCACGCCCGGCAGGATCAGCGGCAGGATAACGCGGAAGAACACTGTCAGGGGGCGCGCGCCCAGGCCCGACGCGGCACGGGTCAGCGAATGGTCGAAGCCCGTCAGCGTCGCCGTCACCGTGATGACGACGAACGGCGTGGCGAGCGCGGTGTGCGCCAGGATGATGCCGGGGACCGTGCTGATCAGGCCAAGCGTGTTGTAGAAGAAGTACATGCCGAGCGCGCTGATCACGACCGGCACGATGATCGGCGCGATCAGGATGCTCATGACCGCGGCGCGCCCCGGGAACCCGGCGCGGCTCAGGCCCAGCGCCGCGAGCGTGCCCAGCGAGGTGGCCAGGAACGTCACCGAAATCGCGATGGTCGCGCTGTTCTTGATCGCGTCCATCCAGCGCTCGGAGCCGAAGAATTCGTCGTACCAGCGCAGGGAGACGCCCGGCATCGGGAAGGTGAAGAACGCCTCGGAGTTGAACGACAGCGGGATGACGATCAGGACCGGGATGACGAGGAAGATGAACACCAGCACGCACAGCACGCGGAACGCCACGTGCCACTTGCGCTCGAGCGGGGTCGCGTAGGCGGGCAGGGCCATGGCGCTCAGGCTCCCAGGGTCCGTGCGGCGACACCCCCACCCCAACCCGCCCCCATCGAGGGGGAGGGGGACGTATGACGATGCCGCACGTCCCCCCCTCCCTTGCGGGGGAGGGATAGGGAGGTGGGATGGCAGCCAGCGACCATCGGGTGTTTCCTACGTCAGGCGCATGCGGTCGATGCCGACCAGCCGGTTGTAGACGAAGTAGAGCACCAGGGTGGACGCCAGCAGGATCGTGCCGAGTGCCGAACCCATGCCCCAGTTCACGGTGGAGTTGGTGAACAGCGCGATGTACGTCGAGATCAACTGGTCGGTCGGCCCGCCCACCAGCGCCGGCGTGATGTAGTAGCCGAGGCACAGAATGAAGGTCAGCAGGCAGCCCGCAGCGACGCCCGGCAGGGTCTGCGGGAAGTAGACCCGGGCGAAGGCGTAGAACGAGTTGGCGCCGAGCGAGCGCGCGGCGCGCATATGGCTCGGGCTGATCGTCTTCATGACGCTGTAGATCGGCAGCAGCGTGAACGGCAGCTGGATGTGCGTCATCGCCGCGATGGTGCCGAAGCGCGTGAAGATGAGCTGCACGCGCTCGTCCACCAGGCCCGTGAGCATGAGCAGGTCGTTGATCGGCCCCTGGGTCTGCAGCAGCACGACCCACGCCGTGGTGCGCACCAGCAGCGACGTCCAGAACGGCAGCAGCACCAGGATCAGCAGCAGGTTCGCGATGCGCGGCGGCTGGGTGGCCAGCAGGTACGCCACCGGGAAGCCGAGCACCAAGGTCAATGCCGTGACCAGCAGGCTGATGCCCAGCGTGCGCACGAACACCGCCTTGTAGACGGCCTGGCCTTCGGGCACGGCGACGACGTCGTTGTCCGCCGTGTACTCGAAGTCGAACGACGACAGGTAGTAGTAGGGTGTGTAGGTGCGCGCGGCGCGCTTGATCACCGCCCAGGTAGCGCGGTCGCCCCAGATCGGCGCCACGGCGATCATCTGGTCCTTGTAGGGGCCCGCCGTCATCGTCATCGCGGCCTTGCCCGACTTGACCAGTTCGCTGCGCAGGCCCGACATCTCGTAGTTGAGTCGTCGGCCGATCAGCGCCGCCTTTTTCTCTTTCTGCGCGGCCGCCAGGTCCTGGACCAGAGCGGCGAAAACTGTCTCGTCGGGTAGGTCCGCGCCATCCCACGTATCCAGCGCCGCCGCCGTATTTGGCATCAGGGTCCGGATGTCCGGGTCGTAGATCGACTGGAACAGCATCACCCCGATCGGGATGATGAACGACACCATGATGAACAGGAACAGCGGCAGCACCAGGCCGACAGCCCTCAGCTTGCGCGTCCGCTCGGCACGACGCAGATGCGACTTCAGCACCGCGCTGCCTTCGATCAGGCCCCCCGCGGGCACGGCCGTGCTGACCATGGTGTTCCTTCTTGAAAATCCGCCGGCCGAGGGGGCTAGGCCCTCCCGGCCGGACGGATCACGCGGTTACTGGGCGAGCCAGGCGTTGAAACGCTCCTGGAGAGCCTCGCTGTTGTCCGCCCAGAACGAGGCATCGACGGTGAACGCCGTGCCCATGTTGCCGGGGAACGTCGGCAGATCCTTCAGCACGTCCTCGGGGATGTGCGGGATCGCGTCGGCGTGGCTGGGGCCGTAGGAGATGAAATTCGACTGCCGAGCCATGTTCTCGGGCGCGCTCGCGTAGGCGACGAACTGGTACGCCAGGTCGAGCTTGGGCGTGTTCTTCATGATCGCCCAGAAGTCGAAGTCGACGCCCTGGTGATCCCACACGATCGTCCAGTCCTTGCCTTCGTCCTTGATGGGCTTGTACAGGCGGCCGTTCCAAGCCTGAGTCATGACGACTTCGCCGGTGGCCAGCAGCTCAGCCGCCTGGGCACCAGCCTCCCACCACGCGACCTGGCTCTTGATCGTGTCGAGCTTGGCGAAGGCGCGGTCCAGCCCCTCGGGCGTGCGCAGGACGTTGTAGACGTCTTCCTTGGCGACGCCATCGACGATCAAAGCCCATTCCAGGTTGACGAACGGCTTCTTGTACAAGCCGCGCTTGCCCGGGAACTTCTCCAGATCGTAGAAGTCGGCGATCGTGGTCGGCGCGTTGCCGCCCCACAGGTTCCCGACGTTGGCGTTGTCGTAGCCAAAGACCGTGGCGTAGACGATCGTCGCCACACCGCAGTCGAGCGCGCCGCCGACCACGAACTTGTCCCTCGGCTGGCCAACCTTCGCGTAGTCGATCTCCTCGAGGAAGCCCTGGTCGCAGCCGGCCAACGCGGTCGCGGCGTCGACGTCGATGACGTCCCAGGTCACGTTGCCGCTTTCAACCATGGCACGCATCTGCGCGATGTCGCCGGTGTACTCGGCCTCGATGATCTTGATGCCCGTCTCCGCCATGTACGGCTCGTGGTAGGCCTTGCGCTGGCTCTCCGAATAGGCACCGCCCCACGAGACGACGGTGATTGAATCCTCAGCCGCCGCCGGCAGGGCCGACGACAGGGCCAGCGCAGCCACGCCGGCCAGGCAGCCGACGCGCATGCGGTTAGAAAAGTCCTTCATGGTGTTTCCCTCCAATACCTCAACTCCCTGTATGCCGGCCGAAGCGACCGGCGGCTCACTCCGCCACGGGCATTCGCCCGCAGCTTCTCGCTCAGAGCACGTCGAGCGCCCTGCAATCCTCCACTTTCCAGCCGATCGTGATGGCGGATCCTGGCTGGAACGGCACGCGGCCCTCGGCGTTGGGCACCTTGACCACGAAGTCGTCGTGTCCGCACACCGAGACGCGCGTGCGGATGTGATCGCCCAGGTAGATGAGTTCCTCGACCTTGGCCGGAAAGACGTTGGGAACCGACCCGCTGGGCGGGTTGATCTTCACGCGCTCGGGGCGCAGCGACAGCAGCGTCGCGGATCCGACGCCGCCGATCCTGACCGCGAGCGCCCTGACCGCGCCGCCGCCCTCGACGTCCACCTCGCAGATCGTGCCGTTCAGGCTGCGCACCGTGCCGCGCAGCTTGTTGTTCTCGCCGATGAACTGGGCGACGAACGAATTCTGCGGCTCCTCGTAGAGCGTGTCCGGTGTCGCGAGCTGCTGCACCTCGCCGTCGTTGAAGACCGCGATGCGGTTCGACATGGTCAGGGCCTCGCCCTGGTCGTGGGTCACGTAGACCACGGTGATGCCGAGACGCTCGTGCAGGTGCTTGATTTCGAGCTGCATCTGCTCGCGCAGCTGGCGATCGAGCGCGCCCAAGGGCTCGTCCATCAACACCAGCTTGGGGTTGAACACCAGCGCGCGCGCCACGGCAACACGCTGCTGCTGGCCGCCCGAGAGCTGCCCGGGCCGGCGCTTGCCGTAGCCACCCAATTGGACCATGTCGAGCGCGCGCTTCACCCGCGTCTGGATCTCGGCCTTGCCGACCTTGCGCACATCCAGCGGGAACGCGCAGTTCTCCTCGACCGTCATGTGGGGGAACAGCGCGTAGTTCTGGAACACCATGCCGATGTCGCGCTTGTGCGGCGGCATGTTCTTGAGCGACTGATCGCCCAGGATGATGTCGCCCTGGGTCGGCACCTCGAAGCCCGCGAGCATGAGAAGGGTGGTCGTCTTGCCCGAGCCCGACGGGCCCAGCATGGTCAGGAACTCGCCCTTCTTGATGTCGAGATTGAGGTCCCGGACGACCAGCTTCTCGCCGTCGTAGGTCTTCTGGACATCGGTGAACCGCACGTAAGGCGCGTTCGCCGCGTCTTCAGCCGCCGTGTTCGCCATCGCCTACCTGAACTCTTGGCAGCAACCAAAACCTCCGCCGGACGGGCTTCGACACGCCCACCCAGCCTCGACAATCTTCACGCGTGGCCACCCGCGGCGCCTTTCTCTTTGTTGGCGCCGGCTTCCCAAGTCCTCCAGATTGACAGCAGGCATGGCCGGAAATGTCAACCCTGAAGGCACCCGCCAAGGGGTGCCGAAGGATCAGGCGTCGACGTCCACGACCACGCGCCCGCGCACCTCGCCCTTGAGGATCTTCGGCGCCAGGTCGATCAGGGCGCCCAGCGGCACCACGGTGGTCACCGCGTCGAGCTTGTCGAGCGGCAGATCGCTGGCCAGCCGGTTCCAGATGCGCCGGCGCAGGGGCGTCGGGCACTGCACCGAATCGATGCCGAGCAGGTTGACGCCGCGCAGGATGAACGGCAGCACCGAGGTCGGCAGGGTGTTGCTGCCCGCCAAGCCGCACGCCGCCACGGCGCCGCCGTAGCGCGTCTGGCGCAAAGCGGTCGCCAGCGTCTCGCCGCCGACCGCATCGACGACGCCGGCCCAGCGCTCCTTCTCGAGCGGTCGGCCCGAGGGCGTGGCCAGCTCCTTGCGGTCGACGATGGTCGTGGCACCCAGGCCAGCCAGATAGTCGTGGGTCGCGGCGCGGCCCGTCGACGCTGCCACCGCGTAGCCGAGCTTGGCCAGCACCGCGACCGCGACGCTGCCCAGCCCGCCGGCCGCGCCGGTGACCAGCACTTCGCCGTTGCCCGGCTTCACGCCGTGGTCCTCCAGCGCGACGATCGCCTGCAGGGCGGTGAAGCCGGCGGTGCCGATCGCCATGGCGCGGCGCGCGTCCAGGCCCGCCGGCATGGGCACCAGCCAGTCGGCCTTGAGCCGTGCGCGGGCGCCGTAGCCGCCCCAGTGCCGCTCGCCGATGAACCAGCCGGTGGCCAGCACGGGATCACCCACGCGGTAGGCCGGGACCGAGGACCCGGCGACCGTCCCCGCCAGGTCGATGCCGGGGATGTGAGGGTAGGTCTTGACCAGGCCGCCGAGCCCACGCAGCACCAGGCCGTCCTTGTAGTTCAGGCTGGAGTGGCTGACCGCGACGGTGACCTCGCCCTCGGGCAGGGACGCCACAGGCACGTCCTCGATCGCCGCGCTGACCGCGCCGTCGGCTTGGCGCACCATCAAGACCCTGAACGTCGCTCCCGTGACCATAGTCCGCTCCCTTCCGCGTTTACGGTCCCGTGTGTCAGCCGGATCGCCGCGAGTCAAGCGGGTGCCATGGTTGACGTCGGTTCGACACACGACGGATACTCCGCGCGCACGCGGTCGTGCCGGGAGGGGCAAGCATCATGAAGGCATCCGATCTCTTCGTCCGTTGCCTCGAGGCCGAGGGCGTGACCCATATCTTCGGCCTGCCGGGCGAGGAGAACGCGGATCTGATGATCTCGCTGCTCGACAGCAAGATCAAATTCGTGCTGTGCCGGCATGAGCAGGGCGCGGCCTTCATGGCCGACGTCTACGGGCGCCTGACCGGGCGAAGCGGCGTATGCCTGGCGACGCTGGGCCCCGGGGCGACCAACCTGGTGACCGGCGTCGCCGACGCCAACATGGACCGCGCGCCGGTGGTGGCGATTATCGGCCAGGCCGGAACGTACCGCCTGCACAAGGAAAGCCACCAGAACATGGACGCCATCGCCATGTACCGGCCGATTTCCAAGTGGGCGCAGTCGGTGACCAACGCCGGCAACATCCCCGAGATCATCCGCAAGGCGTTCAAGCTGGCCGAGCAGGAGAAGCCCGGCGCGACCGTGATTGAGTTGCCCGAGGACGTGGCCAAGCACGATATCGCCCGCGCGCCGCTCACCGTGACCAGGACGCGGCGCGCCGCCGCCGACCACAAGGTCATCGCCCAGGCCGCCGAGCTGATCGGGCGGGCCGAGCGGCCGATGATCCTGGCCGGCAACGGCGCCATCCGCAAACGCGCGGCGCTGCAGCTGCGCCGCTTCGCCCACAAGACCGGCATCCCGGTGGTCAACACGTTCATGGCCAAGGGCGCGATCGCGCGCGGCGACGCCCATTGCCTCTACACCATGGGCCTGCAGGGCAAGGACCACGTCAACCTGGCGATCGACCAGGCGGACCTGGTGATCTCGTGCGGCTACGACTTGGTCGAGTACAGCCCGAACTTCTGGAACAAGACGCCCGACAACAAGAAGATCATCCACCTCGACTTCTGGCCGGCCGAGGTGGATTCCGCCTACACCGCCGACGTCGAGATCGTCTCGGACCTGGCGGACGCGCTCTGGCAGCTCAACGAGGAGGTCAACGCGCGCTTCGAGCGGCGCCTGCCGTTCCACCCCATCGGACGCTGGCAGAAGCTGCGCCAGACCATCCAGGACGACTTCGCCATGGAAAAGGCGGACACTGCCTTCCCGGTCAAGCCGCAGCGGGTGTTGTGGGACGTGCGCGAGGTCATGAGACCGTCGGACATCCTGCTGTCCGACGTGGGCGCCCACAAGATGTGGATTTCGCGCTACTACCAGTGCGACGAGCCGAACACCTGCCTGATTTCCAACGGTTTTTGCAGCATGGGCTTCGCCCTGCCTGGGGCGATCGGCGCCAAGATCGCGTATCCGGATCGCCGGGTGCTGGCGATCAACGGGGACGCCGGCTTCATGATGAACATGCAGGAGCTGGAGACCGCGGCGCGGCTCGGGCTCAACATCGTGGTCATGGTGTGGCTCGACGGTGAATACGGCCTGATCAAGTGGAAGCAGCAGAACCAGTTCGGCGGCCGCCACAGCGACCTCAAGTTCACCAACCCGGATTTTGATCACCTGGCCAAGGCTTTCGGCATCTGGGGCCAGACCATCACGGGTCCGAACCAGATCAAGTCGGCCCTGGAGGAGGCGTTCGCCCTGAAGGGGCCGGCCCTGATCGCCGTGCCGGTCGACTACGCCGAGAACCGCAAGCTGACCAAACGCCTCGGTGAACTGGTGTTTACGATTTGATGGCATGGTACCGGGTCCGGTGCCGTCGCCGCGATGCGGTCACGATCGGGTGGTAGCCGTTTCCGGGCGGATTGTGGCCGCGTGTTTGGGTTGTCCGGGCCGCCGAATCCACGCATTATGCCGTTAACGTCGCAGGGAGCACGTCGATGTTGCATCGCCAAGGCCTGATCCTCGCCGCACTGGTGGCGGTAGGGCTGGGGTTCTTCGGGCTGCCCGCCCAGGCGCAGCCGTTCATGCAGGGGCCGAAGAAGTGTCAGGAGTGCCACGAGGCCGAAGTCACGGTCTGGGAAGGTACCAAGCACTTCGCGTCGTTCCGTGAAGTCCACAAGAGCGACAAGGCCAAGGACATCGTCGCGGCCGTTGGCGGCGAAAAGAACATGAAGAAGAACGAATTGTGCAACCAGTGCCATTACTCGTTGATCGGCGAGGAGATGAAGGCCGAGGCGGGGCCGAGCTGCGAAAGCTGCCACGGGGCATCGTCCGACTGGTACCCGATTCACAACGATTACGGCGGCAAGGACGTCAAGCGCGAGGACGAGACGGCCGAGCACAAGACGAAGCGCATCGCCGACGCCGCGGCGGCCGGCATGATCTGGCCGCACGAACGCTACGACATCGCGCTCAACTGTATGAGCTGCCACGGATTGGACCGCCCGAACGTGGACGGCGACACCCTGGCCAAGATGCTGGCCGCCGGCCACCCGGCGAAGCCCGATTACGAATTGGTCCAGTATAGCCAGGGCTCGGTGCTGCACCGCTTCTACCCGCCCGACGTGACCGTGAACAAGCCGCTGGACGCGGCCGGGCTGGCCGAGGCCTACATCCAGGGCGCGGCGGCCAAGCTGGTCACCGCGTCGGCCGCGCTGGCCAAGTCGAGCGATCCCGCGTACCAAGCGTTCCAGCAGAAGCGCATCGACCTGGCGCGCCAGGGCATCGAGGCGGTCGGCGACATGGCCGAGGCGCAGGCGCTGCTGACCGACCCGAGCGACGCGAACGCGCGCGCGCTGGTCGCGGCCATCAAGGGCCAGGACCTGTCGGGCAAGGTCGGATCGCTGCTGCCGGATCCGGGTACGTACAAGTAACCGAGGCCGGCGCGGCGGCGGGTTGTGGGGGCCCGCCGCCGCGCCGGGGTCTTTTCTGAGCGGAACGGGGGATTGGGGTCTTGGCGACTGTCGCGATGATGGCGCGTCCGCAGCGCTGGGACGCGCCGTTCGGCCAGGACATGACCGACGACGATGTCGAGAAACTGCTGCGGCAGTACCCGATCTCGCTGATCGACAAGGACAAGTTCCCCCAGCACACGCCGCTCGAAGGCATCCTGCGCAACGACACGCGCATCGTCCGCTACCAGGCGGGCGACATCGTCGTGCGCTCGGGCGATTACGGCAACTCCGCCTTCCTGGTGCTCGACGGCACGCTGCGCGTGGTGATCGCGCCCGAATTGCCGCGCGACCTGCTGGGGCGCCAGGACGTGGCGCGCAAGGGCTTCTTCGAGGCCCTGACCCAACTGTGGACCAACCGGCGCGTGCCCGAGGTGCGCGACGTGCGCCGCTACAACCGCTCGGCCATGCGCGCGGGCGGCGACAGCTCCCGCTCGGTCGTGTTCCTGCAGGACATCCCCGCGGTGCTCGATCGGCACCAGACCGCGACGTTGGGCGGCGGCGCGTTGTTCGGCGAATTGGCGGCGCTGGGGCGCGTGCCGCGCACGGCGACCGTGTTCGCCGAGAGCGAGGCGCGGCTCCTGGAGATCCGCTGGCAGGGCCTGCGCGAGATCCGCCGCTACGACGAGAGCTTCCGCAAGCGCATCGACGAACTCTATCGCGAGAACGCGCTGAAGGTGGCGCTGCGCGAGACGCCGGAGTTCGGCGGCCTCGACGAGACGGACCTGCAGGAGGTGGCGAACAGCGTGCTGTTCGAGACCCACGGCTCGTTCGACTGGTACATCAGCTACCAGCGCATGCGCGGCGCCGGCAAGGAAGGTGCCGCGCACGAACCCGCCATCGCGCGCCAGGGCGACTATCCCGATGGCGTGCTGATGGTGCGCGCGGGCTTCGCGCGGCTGTCCATCGCGCTTGGCAACGGCGACCGCACGGTGACCTATCTCGGCGCCGGCGATCACTTCGCCATGTCCGAACTCTACGATTCGTGGGTCGAGGGCAAGCCGGCGCCGCTGCGCGCCTCGCTGACCGCGTTGGGCTACGTGGACGTGGTGCGCGTGTCGGCGCCGATCCTGGAGAAGTACGTCTTCCCGCGGCTGGCCGAACGGCCGCGCTCGCCGGTGGATGCCTCGGCGGCACGCGCCCTGACCGACGATGCGCTGCTCGAATGGGCGGTCAGCGAGCGGTTCATCAACGGCACCCAGGCGATGCTGATCGACCTGGACCGCTGCGTGCGCTGCGACGATTGCGTGCGCGCGTGCGCCTCGACTCACGGCGGCAACCCGCGCTTCGTCCGCCACGGCCGTACCTTCGATCACTGGATGATCGCCAACGCGTGCATGCACTGCGCCGACCCGGTGTGCATGATCGGCTGCCCGACCGGCGCCATCCACCGCACGCAGCAGGGCGGCATGGTCGTCATCAACGACGACACGTGCATCGGCTGCGGCACGTGCGCGAGCTCGTGTCCCTATCAGAACATCCGGCTGGTCGAGATCCGCGACGAGGCCGGCAACGTCCTGCTCGACCGCGACACCCAGGCGCCGATCAACAAGGCGACCAAGTGCGATCTGTGCGCGGCCAACCCCGGGGGGCCGGCCTGCGTGCGCGCCTGCCCGCACGATGCGCTCCGCCGCGTCGGGTTCCACGACGACGACGTGTTCAGGAAGCGTGTGTCGTGAGATCGTTCTCGACAACGCACGCCGTCAGCTGGGTCGTGCTCGGCGCCCTGTTCGCCGGCCTCGCCCTGCACCGCGACCAGGCGGAGGCGGGCCTGGGCGAGCCGGCCCAGATCACCGGCTACGTGCTGTTCGCGCTGTTCGTCGCGCTGGCGTCGTTCAACGCGCGCAAGCGCCTGTCGATGGTGCCGCTGGGTCGGGCCCGCCTGTGGGCCGTGGTCCACACGTTCGGTGGCGTGTTCGCGCTGGCGCTCTACTGGCTGCACACCCAGAGCCTGTGGCCGACCGGCACCTACGAGCAGCTACTCGCGGGGCTGTTCTATCTTGTGACTCTCACCGGGATCCTCGGCTGGTTGATGCAGCGGCTGTTCCCCGCGCGGCTGACGCAGACCGGCCTCGAGATCATCTACGAGCGCATCCCGCACGAACTGGCGCGCGTGCGCGAGGACGCCGAGGCGATCGTCATGGATTGCACGCGCGAGCTGCAGAGCGACACGCTGGCCCGGCACTACTTCGAATCGCTCGCTTGGTTCTTCCGGCGTCCGCGCTTCATCCTGAGCCATCTGTTCGGTGGCCAGCATGGCGTGCACTGGATACACCAGCAGCGGCTGACCGTGGCGCGCTATCTGAGCCAGCGCGAGACCGAGTACCTCGACGCCCTGACCGAGCTCGGCTACGCGAAACTCCGCCTTGATCTGCACTACGTTCTTCAGTCGGCCATGAAGAAATGGCTGCTGGTCCATGTGCCGCTTTCGGTGGCGCTGCTGGGCATAGCGCTCTGGCACCTCGTCCTCGTGCACGTCTACGCCCTATGACTGAACGTCGCATCCGCAACGAACCCGGCCTCGACGTCGAGGCGTTTCGTCACGATCGCAGCGTCTACGAACGGCCGAACGCGCGGCTGCGCTGCGGCCGCGCGTCGTTCTGGGCGAAGCCGTGCCTGCGCGGACCCAACGCGGACGGCTCGTGCGGCGGCGTCGCCGATTGCCAGCCGGCGCGGGGCAAGACCGGCCGTTTCGAGTGCCGCCGCCCGAAGCACCTGGGTGGACCGTGCGCGACGGGGCCCGGGCCGGACGGGGCCTGCGCCCATCACCGGCCTCCGTGCGTGCCCCAGCCGACGCTGCGCACCATGCGCGGTCGGCTCGCGCTGGTGGTGTTCTGCGCCGTGGTGGCCCTGGTCATCGCCTTCTCGGGCGCGGTGCGCATCGGCTCCGCCGGCATCAACTCGCTCGAACCCGGCCCGCTGTTCGGCCCGCACGCGGGGTTCGCGCCCAAGGGGGCCTGCAGCACGTGCCACGAGGCCCACGGTGGCGATCTATCGACCTTGGTGGCGGCGTTCGTCGAGCCGGCCGACATGACCGAGGCGTGCACCTCGTGCCACACCTTCGCCGGCGAGGCGCGCAAGGCACACAACGTCAGCTTCGCCGATCGCCCCGACCTGCCCGACGTAACGTGCAACCAGTGCCATCGCGAGCACCTGGGCGCCGACGCCGATCTCACGGCCATCGACGACCGGGTGTGCGCGACGTGCCACACCGCACCCTTCGCGACCTTCGTGCCCGGGCATCCGGCCTTCAGCCCGGGGTACCCGCACCGGCGCGAAACCTCGATCAAGTTCGATCACGCCAGCCACATCAACAAGCACTTCAGCGACGCCAAGGTGGCGGACCGCGCGCCGCAAAGCTGCGCCGTCTGTCACGACGTGACGACGGCGACCAACGCCGTGCTGCCGGTGAAGGCGGCGGAAACATGTGACAGCTGTCACGGGAGTCAGATCACCCAGCGTGATATCGTCGTCTTCCGTTTGCCCGAGCTCGCCACGAGCGAGATCGACGCCGAGGCGGTACGCGACGTGTGCGGCCCGACCCTGGCGGATTTCGAACGGCTCGAGGAACGCATGGCCGCCATGGAGGCGGGCGAGACGATGGTCGACGAGGAAGCGGAGGACGAGGAGTTCGAGAGCGTGTCGCTGGATGAGATGGCGCCGCTCGCGTCCTACGTGCTCGACGTCGACGTGGACGACATGGACGCTTACGGCGAGCCGGTGCAGGACCTGGTGATGGCCATGGCCGAGGAAGGCTCGGTGCCGCTGGCCGCCGCGCTCGAGGACCGGCTGGGCGCACCCACGACGGCCCTGCTCGCCGGGCTCAACCCCGAGCTGGTCAAGCGCGTCGCCTGCGCCTGGGCCGCCAATGTCGAGTACGAGCCGCCGGCGGATCCGGACAACGGCGGCTGGTTCGGCGACTATCTGGAGTTGAAGTATCGGCCGATGGGTCACGCCGACCCGGTCCTGCGCGCCTGGATCGAGGCGTCGCTCGCCGCGCCCGACGAGGACGAGCGGACCGAGATGCTGCGTGAGACCCTGCTCGACCCCGAGGAGGGCCCGGGTGCCTGCATCAAGTGCCACGCCGTGCACGATGCCGCGGCCGATGCGGACGGGCCGCCGCTCATGGTCGAGTGGACGTACCACGCCGAAGGGCAGCGTGCGTATTACTTCTATTCGCACCGCGCGCATCTGAGCCTCGTCCACCCCACCGATGTGGCCATGTCCACCCAAGAGGCGGGCTGCCAGACATGCCATCGACTGGACTCGGCCGCCGACTTTGCGGCATCATTCGACGACGCCGATCCGATGACGTTCGCCAGCAACTTCGAGGGCATCCGGATTGAGACGTGTGCCAAGTGCCACGCCGAACGGGAGGTACGGGCTGATTGCCGGCTCTGCCACCGCTATCACCTCGAAGCCACCTTCAAGCCCATTATGATGGGCGCGTTTTCGCAGGAATGACGACCATGCGCACCGCGATGCTCCGCTCGCTCGCCCTCCTCGCCATCGGCGCGGTCCTGTGGGCCAACCCCGCAGCCGCCGAAACGACGACCGGGGAAGGGGATCCGCACGTCGATCTCTTCTCGGAGGAATCGTACCCCTCGGCATCGCAGTGCAAGACCTGCCACGAGCAGATCTACAACGAGTGGCGCTCGTCCAATCACGCGTACGCCGGCATCTCGCCGATGTTCCACAAGTTCGAGCAGAAAATCAACGATCTGTCGGTCGGCACCATCGGCACGTTCTGCGTGCGCTGCCATCAGAGCGGCGGCACCGTGCTGGGCGAGGAGCGCTGGGCGCCACTGTGGGAGCGCAGCCAGATCAGCCGCGAGGGCGTGACCTGCATCACCTGCCACCGCGTGGCGGAGCAGTACACGCGCGGCACCAACGGCGAACGGCGCATCATCCCCGGCAACATCCACGAGCCGGTCTACGGCCCGATCGGCGGCGACGGCGTCGCCAAGGTGGTTGAGGACGCGTCCTACTGGAAGGTCGCCACCAGCCCCGAGGAGCGCGGCGCCAAGATCCACACCAAGGGCGTCAAGTTCGACCAGCTCTCGAAGTCCGAGTTCTGCGCCTCGTGCCACCAGGTGGCCGTCAACGTCGGCATCAAGCTCGAAGTCGTGTGGGACCAGTACCGCGCCTCGCCGGCTGCCGCCGAAGGCGTGAGCTGCCAGGACTGCCACATGAGCCAGGATCCCGGCCGCGCCTCGGGCTTCACCACCGGCCCCATCGCCGTGGTCAACGGCGAACCCGTCGACGAGACGCGCACGCACCACGACCACTCGTTCGCCGGCCCTGGCTACTCGATCGCCCACCCCGGCATCTTTCCGCACAATGTCGATTCCGAGCAGTGGACCATCGAGGAATGGCTGCAGTTCGACTACCGCGCGGGCTGGGGCAGCGAGGAGTTCGAGGAGAAGATCGACGGCGGCGAGCTCGAGGTCGCCTTCCCCGAGGTCTGGGCCGATCCGTTCGACCGCGAGGAAGCGTGGGAGATCGTGCAGGCCAACATCGAGGCCAACCTCGAGAAGCAGGAGATGCGCCGGCGCGTCATGGAGAACGGCTCGCGCATCGACGGCCCGTACTTCGACGGTACGCCGAGCGTCGGCTCGTCGCTCTCCTTCACCTACAACATCACGAACACGAACCCCGGCCACAACCTGCCGTCCGGCTCGCTCGGTGCGCAGCCCGAGATCTGGCTGAACGTCGCGCTCATCGACCCCGACGGCAACAACGTCTGGGAGTCCGGCTACGTGGACTCGGCCGGCGACATGGCCGACCTGCGCTCGGTCGACGTGCTCGAAGGCCGACTGCCGGCCGACAACCAGCTCGTCAACCTGCAGTCGAAGTTCCTGACCACCAACGTCAAGGGCACCGACCGCGAGATGTCGCTGCCGATCAACGTGGACGTCGACCAGCTGCCGTTCCTGCGGCCCTCGGGGACGCCGACCACGGTGATCAACCATCCGCCCTTCGTGCGCATGGAGGCCCGCTCGATCCCGCCGCTCGGCGTGCGCGAGGCCAGCTACACCGTCCCGGGCGAGCTGATCACCAAACCCGGCACCTACAAGCTGGCCGTGCGCATGCGCAACCGGGCCGAGCCGATCTATTTCATGCGCTTCGTCGAGGCGACGAGCGAGATGGAGCAGTCCATGAACCAGTGGATGATCGACGTCCATCCCTACACTGTCGAATTTGTCGCGCAATAGGAGCGTTCCTATGGTGGGGATTTGGGTACGCGGCGCGCGCCACTGGCGCGTGGCCTTGGGGGCGGGGCTGGGCGTGGCGCTGAGCGCCGGCGCGGCCTGGGCCGGGGATGAGTTCACGCCCAAGATGTCGCCCGATGCGACGAGGGTGGAGCACGACTCCGACGTCTTCCGCTCCGATCCGACGTACGAGGACAAGCCCTACGACATCGAGGCGCAGATCCAGATCTACGGCGGCAAGCGCGCGGTCGTGGCGCCGCGCCCGCTGCTGGAGTTGGGGCGGGAGATCTACACCGCCGGGCCGTTCCAGCAAGCGTACACGTTCCTCGGCGAGAAGAATCCGGTCATCCCGCGCTTCTACATCTACGGCGACGTGCAGACCGTGCTGGGCTACGCCGACAATGGCGCCGTCGAGCTGGGCCAACTCGCCGCTCGCGCGAACATCGATCTCGACCTGCAGATCACCTCGACCGAGCGCCTGCACGCGTTCGTCCGCCCGCTCGATCACGACGGCGCCTTCACGCGCTGCGAGCTGTTCGGCGACGACGACGACGACAACTGCAACGAGGGGCTGAGCACCGAGATCCAGACCCTGTTCTTCGAGGGCGACGTCGGGCCGATCATGATGGGCCTGACCGGCGAGGAGAACCTGATCGACGTGCCCTTCGCGGTGGGCTTCACGCCCCTCCTGTTCCAGAACGGCGTCTGGTACGAGGACGCGGCGATCGGCGGCGCGTTCACCATCCCGTCGCGCAACTCGCCCGCGCTCGACATCTCGAACATGGACGTGACGTTCTTCGCCATGTTCGACGAGGTCGATTCGGGTGCCTTCCGCAACAACGCCAACCAGGTCGCCAAGCACGGCGTCAACATCTACGGCGTCAAGACCTTCATCGAGGCGGGCGAGCGGTACTGGGAGCTGGGCTACGGCTACTCGGACGGCGAAGGCGCGCGCGACGACTTCAGCTACCACAACCTGACCGCGGCGGTGTCCGCCCGGTACGGGAACAAGGTCAGCAACTCGACGCGCGTGATCTGGAACTTCGGGCAGGACCCCGACGGCACGGCGCAGCAGACCGCCGACGGCGCGCTGTTCCTGTTCGAGAACTCGCTGATCGTCAACGAACCCGCGACGATCGTGCCGTACTTCAACCTGTTCCTCGGCCTCGACCGGCCCCAGGGCCTGGCGCAGCAGGCGCGCGGCGTGCTCAAGAACACCGGCCTCAACTTCGAGACCGACGCGATCACCCAGTTCCCCAAGCTGGACGACACCGGCAACAACACCTGGGGCGGCGCCATCGGCATCCAGTACCTGTTCAACCTGGACCAGCAGCTCGTGTTCGAGGTCGCGACCAACCAGGTGACCGAGGGCCGCGGCGAAGTGGGTCGTCCCGCGTTCGACGACGAGTACGCGCTCGGCGTGCGCTACCAGATCCCCATCACCAAGGCGTGGATCGTGCGCGCCGACGCCATGTACGGCTTCCGCGACGGGGTCGACGACATCCGTGGCACGCGGCTCGAATTCCGGCGCAAGTTCTGAGGCCCGCCATGCTCGACCAGCTCGTCCAGCTCGCCGCCCTTCTGTTCCTGGTCGCCTCCGGCGCGTACGTGGCCATGCTGGTGGTGGGACGCGCCCGCGCCGCCGGGATCATGCAGCGTTCCGCCGAGGTGGAAACGGCGCTGCTGCGCGCCAACGTCGACCTCGTCATGGACAAGCGCCGGTTCGAGGCCAAGCGCTCCGAGCTGGTGTGGAACGGCTTCCGCAAGTTCGAGATCGTGCGCAAGCAGCAGGAGGGCGGCGGCATCTGTTCGTTCTATCTGCAACCGCACGACAAGAAGCCGCTGCCGCCGTTCCTGCCCGGCCAGTACCTGACCTTCCAGCTGCACATCCCCGGCCAGCGCAAGCCGGCGATCCGCTGCTACTCGCTGTCGGACAGCCCGAACCACCCGGATTACTACCGCGTCTCGATCAAGAAGGTGCTGCCGCCGCGCGACAAGCCGGACGTCCCGCCGGGCCTGTCGTCGTCGTTCTTCCACGACCAGCTCGACGAAGGCGATATCCTGGACGTCAAGGCGCCGGGCGGGCACTTCTTCCTGGACCTGACCAAGCCCTCGCCGGTGGTACTGATCGGCGGCGGCGTCGGCCTGACGCCCGTGCTCAGCATGCTGAACGCCATCTGCGAATCGGGCTCCAAGCGCGAGACGTGGTTCCTCTATGGCTGCCGCCACGGTGACGACCTGGTGATGCGCGCCCACTTCGACCGCATCCGGCGCGAGCACGACAACGTCCGCATCTTCATCTTCTACTCGGACGCGCGCGAGGGCATCGACGAGGCGGGCCGCGATTACGACGTGGGCAGCCGCATCTCGGTCGATTGGATGAAGGCGAACCTGCCGTCGAGCAACTACGAGTATTACCTGTGCGGCCCGCCGCCGTTCATGGAGTCGCTGGTCAGCGGCCTGGAAGGCTGGGGAGTGCCCGAGAAGGACATCAACTTCGAGGCGTTCGGCCCGGCCACGGTAAAGCGCACGCCGGCCGCCCAGGCCTCGGCCGAGTCGGCCGGTGCCAGCAAATTCCAGGTGACGTTCGCCAAGTCGGGCAAGACCGTGGCTTGGTCGCCCGAGATCGGATCGCTGCTCGATTTCGCCGAGGAAAACGGCGTGGCCATCGAGTTCGGTTGCCGTGCGGGCAACTGCGGCACGTGCCTGACGGCGATCAAGGTGGGCGACGTCACCTACGTCAACCCGCCCGGTTCGCCGCCCGAGGCCGGGTCGTGCCTGGCCTGCGTCTCGGTGCCCAAGTCGAACCTGACGCTCGACGCCTGATTCGCCGGCGCCGGGGCCGCGCGGGCACGGTAGAGGTGCCTTTTTTATGCGAGGCCACGTGGTAAGATGAGGGCGTTAGGCGCGTGGAGGGCTCCCGCGCCGAATTGGGACATTTCGAGGTTACGCATCATGTCGTTTCGCTGGCTGCGGTGTGGGGCCCTCGCGTCGGTCGCCGCGATCGGTCTGGGCGTCGGCGACGCGACGGCGCAGTCCATCGAGGACGAGGTCGCCTACCTGCTGCGCAACCACCCGCAGCTTAAGGGCCTGCGCAACCAGATCGAGGCGTCCGACGAAGGCATCAACCGGGCGTTCGCTGCGTACCTGCCCAAGGTCGATGTAACCGGCGACTACGGCTACGAGTCGACCGACAGCCCGGCGCGCCGCGACGAAGCGACCGACGCCGAGAGGCTGGGCACGCCGCGCACGAAGGGCACGCTGACCGTGACCCAGAACCTCTTCGACGGCTGGCGCGGCAGCTCCGAGTACAACGCGGCGCAGCTGACCAAGCGCGGCGCCGAGATCACGCTCGACAACACGACGCAGAACGTCGTCTTCGAGGGTATCGCGGCCTACGTCGGCGTGCTGCGCAACCGCCGTCTGGTCGAACTCGCCGGCCAGAACGAGGAGACGATCAAGGTCCAGCTCAACCTGGAGAACGAGCGCGTGCAGCGCGGCTCGGGCATCGCGCTCGACGTGCTGCAGTCCAAGGCGCGCCTGCAGATCGCGCGCGAACGGCGCGTCGCCTTCGAAGGCGAACTGGCCAACGCGGTCACGCGCTACGTGCAGGTGTTCGGGCACGCGCCGAACGTCGATTCCATGACGACGCCCGAGGTGGCGCCGTCGCTGATGCCGCTGTCGGTCGACGATGCTGTCGCCATCGCCTTGGTCGAGCATCCCGAGACCAAAAACAGCGCCAACCTGATCGACCTGGCGCAGCAGCGCCGGCGCACAGCGAAGTCGGATTTCTTCCCGCGCGTCGACCTGGTCGGCAAGATCAACTACGAGGACAACGTGTCCGGCGTGAATAGCGTGCGCCGCGACCAATCGGTAATCGTGCTCGGCACGTGGAAGCTGTTCTCGGGCTTCTCGACGCGGGCCTCGGTGGCCGAGGCCGCGTACCAGTACGCCGCGTCGGTCGACAACCGCAACTTCGTCAACCAGAAGATCGTCGAGGACGTGCACCTGTCCTGGGAGAACCTGCAGACGGCGCAGCGCCGACTGCAGCTGCTGTCCAACGCCGTGAACATTGCGATCGAGGTGCACCAGGCCAGCGCCACCCTGCGCGACACCGGCAAGGAAACGGTGTTGAACGTGCTGGACGCGCAGAACGAGGTGTTCAACGCCCAGATCAACGAGGCTGCGGCCGATCACGACGCGCGCCTCGCGGCCTACCGCCTGCTGCTGCCCATGGGCCGGCTCGACGCCAAGCATCTGGTACCGGCACTGGCGGGTATTGACGTCGATCCGGCCGCGCACGCCGCCGAGGAGGACGTTGCAGCGGCGGCGGTCGAACCGGAGACGCTTGCGGTCGCCGAGCCGGTGGAACCGGCGGCCGAGACTCTCGCCGCGATCGAGCCGGCGGCCGGCACGGCCGAGCCGACCACGTTCATCTCCGGCTTCGGCACCGTCGTGGTGCCGGCGGCCGAGCCGACGCCGGCGATCATCTTCGTCACCACGCCAAAACCGGTCGACCCCAACCTCGCGCGCAGCTGGTCGTTCAACTGACGATCGGCGCGGCCTATCGCGTCATCGAAGGGGCGGGTCATCGACCCGCCCCTCGGTTTTCCGAGGGTTGGCGCTACTTCGACGTGGCGACGAACACGCCGTCCCAATCGGGGCCGGGCGGGTTGGCCTCGTAGATGTCCAGACGCTCGTCGTAGAGGTCGTAGAGCGCGGCGAGCGCGCCGTCGAGGGCGCGGCTCTCGGCCACCAGGGCTCGCGCGCCGGCCCAGTCCTGCCGGCGGTAGGCGGCCAGCATCGCGGCGTGGCGCTCGGCCAGGTCGCGGAACGCGGGCGTCGCCGCGTGCGCCGGGTCGCCCAGCACCGTGAACACGCGCACGGCTTCCGCCTTGCCCTTCACCTGGATCAGGTCGAGCTCGAGCAGGGCGAAATCGTCGGCGCGCGCCTTGGTGTTCTCGCCGATGACGATGCCGACGCCGTAGGTCTTCGACTGGCCCTCCAGGCGCGAGGCCAGGTTCACGTCGTCGCCGATCACCGAATAGTCGAAACGCTGGTCGGACCCCATGTTGCCGACGAACACCTCGCCCGAATTGACGCCGACACCGATGTTGATGGGCACGAAGGCGCGGCCCGCGGCCGTGGCCTCGGCCTCGAGCTGGGCATTCAGCTCGCGCGTCTTGGCCTGCATGGCCAGCGCGGTCGTGCAGGCGTGGCGGCCGTGGTCGTCGTCCGTGATCGGCGCGTTCCAGAACGCCATGATCGCGTCGCCCATGTACTTGTCGATGGTGCCGCCCTTGGCCATGATCAGGTCGGTCATCGGCGTCAGGTAGCGGTTGATTAGCCGCACCAGCCCTTCCGGATCGGTCTTGAACGTCTCCGAGATCGACGTGAAGCCGCGGATGTCGCTGAACATGATGGTCATGCCGCGCCGCTCGCCGCCCAGGCGGAGTTGGTCGGGGTGGTCGGCGAGCTGCTCGACCAGCGCCGGCGACAGGTACTGGGCGAAGGCCGTGCGCACCTGCTTCTTCTGCGCCTGCTCGCGCACGTAGTTGAGGTAGGTCAGCGCGGTGTAGAGGACGAACGACGTGATGGCCGGGTAGACCATGTCGTAGAGCTGGCCATGCAGGCTGAACATGGCCCACGCGCCACCCAGCTGCCCGCCGATGGCCACCAGCACGACCAGCAGGCCCCACGCCGCGCCCAGCAGCGGCACGGCGAACATCAGCGCGACGCCGACGCCGACCAGGGTCACCAGCTCGACGCCGATGGCGTCGTTCGGCCGGTGCAGGAATGGCGAGCGCACATCGAAACCCTTGCCCTCGGCCTCGGCCTGGGCGGCGAGCTGCAGCTGCTGGATGTAGAGCATTATGCTTTCCAGCAATTGGGCGTGGATGTCGACGCCGGGCACGAACGGGTCCAGCGGGGTCGCCTTGATGTCGAGCAAGCCCACCGCCGAGGTGCCCAGGATCACCCAGCGCCGTTGCAGCCGGTCCGGGCTGACCCGACCGTCCAGCACGTCGCGCGCCGAGATGTAGACCGCCTCGCGGCGTTCCTGCGTCCACGGCGCGAAGTGCAGCCACGCGCGCCCCTTTTCGTCCGTCGGGATCTCCAGGCCCTTGAACAGGATGCTGACAATGCCGATCCGCGGATCCCACTTGATGCCGACGGTCTTCTGCCCGGTGGCGACGCGCAGCATTTCGACCGACAGGGTGGGGTAGATGACATTGTCCTCGCCGCGGAAGATCAGCGGCACGTTGCGCACGACGCTGTCGATCTCGGCGTCGATGTTAAACACGCCGAGGCCCGCCGCGCCGTTCTCCAACGTCTCGATGTTGCGGGTGATGCCAGGGTTGGGCAGCAGGAACTGGTAACCCTCGCCGCCGCCCTCGCCGACGGCGCGGGTGCTCTTCCACGCGTAGGTGGCCTTAACCGCCTTGGGCCGGCCCTCGTTGTGCGCGCTGGGGTAGGGCGTGGTGGACTGGCCCAGCACGGTCGGGATGCGCGCGATCGTCGCGGCCATGACATTGTCGTTGTTGGGGATCGCCAGCAACGCGTCGCGCGCGGCCTGCGCCAAGCCCTGGTACTGCTCGACGATGCGGTCGGGTGAGGTCCGGTCAGCCTCGGGGAACACGATGTCGAAGCCGACGATCGTCGTGCCGACGGCCGTCAGCTTGCCGATCAGGTCGGCGATCAGGGTGCGCGGCCACGGCCATTGGCCGTAGGCGGCCAGGGTCGGATCGTCGATGTCGATCACCGCGACGGGCAGCGGGGTCGGTTCGCGCGGCTCGATGCGCTGGAACACGTCGAAGGTCTTGAGCCGCATGACCTTGAGCGGCACCGGGTCCCACCAGCGCACGGCGACGCACCCCGCGATCAGCATCAGGCCGACCAGGATCGAGAACTGCCACGCCTTCAGCCGCATGCCGCCGAACCTACCACCTGCACGGGCCCCGACCCCGTACAGGCAGACTAACACAGGCTTGTGCATCTGGCCGTTCCTAAGGCGCCTCGCCTGGCTCGACTTTCCCGCCAGGACGCTAGCTGGCACACTCCGGCCATGAACGCCGAGACACCGCCGCCCGAGGACAAGGCCTGGCTCGGGTCGCTGGTCGCGCCGCTGCGGCCCGCGTTCCGCGAGGTCATGGCGGTCTCGCTGTTCGTCAATATCCTGGCGCTCGGTCTGCCGATCTACACGCTGCAGATCTACGACCGAGTCGTCTTCTACCACGGCTACTCGACGCTCTACGGCCTGACCGTCGGCATCCTGATCGTGCTCGGCTTCGATTTCGTGCTGCGCCAGGCGCGCAGCCGCATCCTGCAGCGCGCCGCCATGCTGATCGACGTGCGCCTCGGCGAACGGCTCTACGACAAGATCGCGGCCCTGCCGCTGCGCACGCTGGAAGGGTGGCCCAGCAACTTCTGGCTGACGCTGTTCCGCGACGCCGAGACCGTACGCAACGTCTTCTCGGGGCCGACCGCGGTTCTGGCGACCGAGCTGCCGTTCGTCGGGCTGTTCATCGCGCTGATCTTCATCATCGCCGCGCCGGTCGCCTGGGTGCTGCTGATCGCGGCGCCGCTCTTCATGCTGCTCGCCTGGATCTCGGGCCGGGTCATGGACCGCGCCACGGGGCGCGAGCGCGAATCCGGTCTGGGGCGCGAGGCGCTGATCGCCGAGATGCTGGCCGGGCGCGCCACGGTCAAGGCGCTGGCGCTGGCGCCGGCGGTGCGTCCGCGCTGGGAGGCGAAGCACGCCCAGGCGATCCAGCACGCGCTGGAACGCAGCCGCGTCGGCGACAGCTTCACCAACCTGGGCACAGCGGCCGCCATGTTCACCACGGTCGCCATGACCACCGTGGGCGCCCTGGCCATCGTCGAGCAAGAGCTGTCCATCGGCGCCCTGATCGCCGCGAACATGCTGAGCAACCGGGTGCTCCAGCCGCTCAACCAGCTCGTCAACACCTGGCGTCAGGTGTCGCAGTACCGCCAGGCGAAGCAGCGGCTCGGCACGCTGTTCGCCCTGGCCGAGGACGTCCGCGCGACGCCAGTCGAACTCGGCCGGCCCAAGGGCGAGATCGCGGTCGAGGACGTGGTGTTCGCCTACCAGCTAGGCGCGCGGCCCGTGGTCGACGGCGTGCGCATGACCATCCGCCCGGGCGGCATGGTCGGGCTGATCGGCGCCAACGGCTGCGGCAAGACGACGTTGATCAAGCTGATGAGCGGGCTCTACCCGTCGTCCTCGGGCCGCGTGCTGCTGGATGGCGCTGATGTCGCCCAGTTCAGCCGCGCCCAGCTCGCCCGCGTGATCGGCTACGTGCCCCAGGACGCCACGCTGTTCAGCGGCTCGATCCGCGACAACATCGCGATCGCCATGCCCGACGCCAGCGACGACGACATCGTGCGCGCGGCCCAGCTGGCGGGCGTCCACGCCTTCGTGGTCGACCTGCCCGCGGGCTACGCCACCGACATCGGCGAGGCGGGCATGCGCATGTCGGGCGGCGAACGCCAGCGCATCGCGGTGGCGCGCGCCCTCGTGCACGATCCGGCGGTTCTGCTGCTCGACGAGGTCGCCAGCAACCTCGACCGCCAGGCCGAGATGAGCCTGCGCGACTCCCTGGTCAAGCTGTCGGCGGAGCGCACCATCGTCGTGGTCTGCCACACGCCGGTGCTGCTGTCGGTGTGCAGCCACATCGTGGTCATGGACAAGGGCAAGATCGCGCTGGCCGGACCGACGCGCGACGTGCTGCCGAAGCTGTTCGGCCCGGCCCGGCCCGAGCCCGTCCAGGAGGCCAAGGCGTGAGCGCGCTCGACGACGTGGTGCGGCGCAACCCGCCGTCGGGTGTGCGCATCGCGGCCCGGGCGATCATGGTCCTGGTGCTGGCCTTCGTCGCCTGGTCGTACTTCGCCGAGTTCGAGGAGGTGGCGATCGCCACCGGCGAGGTGGTGCCCCAGGGCCAGGTCAAGGTCATCCAGCACCTGGAAGGCGGTATCGTCGACCAGATCAACGTGGTGGAGGGCGACCGGGTGAAGGCCGGCGACCCCTTGCTCCAGCTCGATCTGATCGCATCCGACAACCGCGAGGTGGAGCTGCGCGTCACGCTCGACGGCCTGATCCTGCGCCGCGCCCGCCTGACCGCCGAGGCCAACGGCACCGAGCTGGCGTTCCCGGCCGAGGTCGCCGAGCGCCGGGCGGATACGGCCTCGACCGAGACGCTCGCCTTCAAAACCCGCCGGCTCGAACTGGAAAGCACGCTGCTTGGGCTGGACGAGCAGATCCGCCAGCGCACGCTCGACATCCAGCAGCTGCGCACCGAAAGGGGCAACAAGGGCAGCGACTTGAACCTCGCGCGCGAGGAGCTGGCGATCTCAGAATCGCTGCTGGACGAGGGCCTCACATCCAAGGTCGATCACCTCGCCGTGCAGCGCGAGGTCGAGCAGCTCCAGGGCGAGATCGCATCGATCGGCTCGGCGATCGCGCGTGCCGAGGCCGCGTTGGCCGAGGCGGAGCAGAAGCGCCGCGAGGCCGAGCTCAATTTCCGCCGCACCGCGCTCGACGAGCTCGGCAGGGTCGACCTGGCCATCGATCAGACCAAGGAGGAAATGACCAAGGCTACCGCCGAGGCGAAGCGTACCGTCATCACCAGCCCGATCGACGGCGCGGTCAAGAGCCTGCAGGTGCACACCATCGGCGCCGTGGTGCGCCCTGGCGATCCGATCATGGAGATCGTGCCGTCGGGCGAGAACCTGGTGATCGAGGCGCAGCTCGAGCCCGTCGATATCGGCTTCGTCAAGGCGGGCCAGGACGCCACCGTCAAGATCTCGACTTACGACTTCGTGCGCTACGGCGGGCTCGCCGCCAAGGTCATCCTGGTTTCGCCCGACAGCCTCACGACCCAGGACGGCCAGACCTTCTTCCGCGTCATCGCTCAGACCGACAAGGACTACCTGGGCGAGGTGCCGGGCCAGAACCCGATCACGCCCGGCATGGAGGCCACGGTCGACATCCACACCGGAACCAAGCCGGTGCTGTTCTACCTGATCAAGCCGGTGCTCAAGCTCAGGGACGAGGCGTTCCGCGAGCGCTGATGCCATGAGCCTGCGCGCAACCGCCGAAGGCCGGCTGCCGGCCTTGATCGTGTTCGGCTCGGCCGCGTTCTGGGGCATCTACTGGCTGCCCCAGCGGCACCTGGCCGAGGCGGGCCTGACCGGCGGTTGGGCGACATTCGGGCAGTTCTTCCTGGCGGCGCTGGTCCTGGCCCCGGCCATCGCCTGGCGGTGGCTGCGCGGCCAGCCGTCCAACCTGGGCCGGGTGTTCGATACGACGCTGATCGGCGGCGGGCTGGTGCTCTACGCCAACAGCCTGCTGCTGACCAGCGTCGCCAACGCGCTCCTGCTGTTCTACCTGGCGCCCGCCTGGGGCACGTTGCTGGAACTCGGCGTGCAGCGCCGGCGACCCAGCCTGGCCCGCCTGGTCGCGCTTGCCATGAGCCTGGCCGGCCTGTGGATCGTGGTCGGCGAGGAACACGGCGTGCCGTGGCCCCAGGCGGTCGGCGACTGGTGCGGCCTGCTGGCCGGCATGGCGCTGGTCTATGGCCAGTTCCGCGTGCGCACGGCGCCCAAGGGCGATGATCTCGGCATCCTGGTCGGCGTGCTGGCGGGTGGCTCGGTGATCGCGCTGCTGTTCGTGGCGGCCTTCGGCGACCGGCTCGGGCCGCCGCTCACCGCGGCCGGCCTGACCGCGGCGTGGCCGGCGCTTGTGTTGATCACCATCGCCTTCCACGTGCTGGGCAACGTCGGCCTGGTGTGGGGCGCCAGCCGGCTGGACGCCGGGCGCTACGCCATCCTGATCCTGGGCGATGTGATCGTCGGCGTCGCCTCGGCGGCGCTGCTGACCGCCGAGCCGTTCGGCTGGCGCGAGGCCACCGGCTGGGCTCTGATCGTCGGTGCCGGAAGCCTGGAAATCCTGGTCCGCCCGAAGGCGACCGGCTAGGTCCTTGAACCGCGAGCGACTTCATCCGAACACGCCGAACCTTCTTGGTTCAGCGTGATCGGATGTTGCTCCAAGGGTGCGCGGGCATCGGGAACCAGTCGCGCCGCGTCCGGCCGCGCGCTACCGTACGAGGTTCTTGCGACGTTGGGGTGCGGCCGCGATGGCCGGGTCGGGATGGTCGCCTTTGATCGCTGACGGGGGAAGGACGGACGATGGTGCCCTTGCCGTTCGAGCGTTCCGAGTATGACAGGCGTCTCGGCCGGGTGCGCGTGCGCATGGCGGAACGCGGGCTCGAACTGCTGATCGTGACGGACATCGCCAACCAGCACTTTCTGACGGCCTATGACGGTTGGTCGTTCTACACGCCGCAGGTCGTCGTCGTGCCGATCGAGGACGAGGCGCCCATTTGGGTGGGGCGCGCCATGGACGCGGCCGGCGGCCGACTGACCGCTTGGATGCCGCCCGACCACATCGTCGGCTGGCCCGAGGACCATATCCACCAGTCCGACCGCCATCCGATGGATTGGGTCGCGGCGTGGATCGCCGGCAAGGGTTGGGGCCGCCGCCGCATCGGCATCGAGACCGACAGCTACTACTACGCGCCCAAGGCCCACGCCCGGCTCGTCGCCGGCTTGCCGGACGCCCGGTTCATCGAGGCCGATCTGCTGGTCAACTGGGTGCGCGCGGTCAAGAGCCCCGCCGAAGTCGAGTACCTGCGCAAGGCGGCACGCATCGCGGAGGACGCCATGCGCGTGGCCTATGACGTGGTCGTCCCCGGCCTGCGCGAGTGCGACGCGACTGCCCGCATCCTGGCCGCACAGGTCGCCGGGCAGAAGGACTACGCCGGCGACATGACGGCGCTGCCGCCCACCATCATGGCGGGCGAGAACGCCGCGACCCCCCATCCGCTTTGGACCGACCGGCGGTTCGCCGGCGACGACGTGGTGGCGCTGGAGCTGGCCGGCGCGTGCCGGCACTACACCGCCGGCCTCGCGCGGACCATGCAGCTCGGGCGGCCGATACCGGCGCTCAAGGACCTGGCCCTGGCGGTCGGCGACGGCATGGACGCCGCGCTTGGCGCGGTCAGGCCCGGGGCGACCGGCGGCGAGGTCGAGGCGGCCTGGCGCGCGGTCCTTTCGCGCCACGGCCTCAAGAAGGAGTCGCGGATCGGCTACTCGATCGGGCTCGGCTATCCGCCGGACTGGGGCGAGCACACCATCTCGCTGCGCGCCGGCGACCGCTCGGTCCTGGAACCGGGAAACGTGCTCCACATCATCCTGGGCATGTGGATGGACGGCTGGGGCTACGAGCTCTCCGAGACCGTCCTGGTCACGGCCCAGGGCGCGCAATGCCTGACCGACTTCCCACGCGATCTGTTCGTCAAGGCGTAGCGCGGTCAGGCCTGGCTTTCGATCAGGCGCTCGGCGATCACCGGCATCCAGTCCGCGTCCAGGTTGGCGAACGCGAAGCGCAGGTAGGCGTCCTGGCCTGGGCCAAAGAAGCTGCCGGGCAGGCACAGCAGGTTGTGCTCGGTGGCCAGCCGGCGCGCCACGGCGACCGACGGTTCGCCGTCGAACGGGTGGCGCACGTAGGCGAAGTAGGCGCCGCACGACAGCAGTCGGTAGGTGAGCCCCGGTGTGGCGAACGCGGCGCGCAGCGCCGCCGCGCGCTCGGCCATCAGCGTCCGCTTGGCGCGCCGGAAGCCGTCCAGGTGGGCGAGGCCATAGAGCGCCGCGTCCTGGCCGATGCGTGGCGCCGAGATCTGCACGCAATCCAGCACCTTGGCCATGGCGCCCGCCAGGCGCGCGTCGCACGCGACCGCGCCGACCCGGTAGCCGGTCAGGGCGTAGGCCTTGGAAAAGCTGTAGAGATGCACGAGCGTCGCGTCCCACGCCGGGTCGGCGAACAGATCGTGGGGCGGGCGGTCGTCCAGGAAATCGCGGTAGGTCTCGTCGACGACCAGCGCGATGCCGCGCGCCCGGCTGAGATCGTGGAACGCGCGGATGGTCGCGGGCGGGTAGACCGCGCCAGTCGGGTTGTTCGGCGTGACCAGCACGATGGCGCGCGTCGCCGGGCTTATCAGGGCGGCGGCCTCCGCCGCGTCAGGCACGCCGCCCGCGTCGGCATCGCACGGCAGCGGCACCGGCCGGATGCCCAGGCCCGACAGCGTCATCTCGTGGTTGAAGTAGAAGGGCAGGGGCAGGATCACCTCGTCGCCGGCACGCGCCAGCGCGATCATCGCCGTGTAGAACGCCTGGTTGCACCCGGCGGTGATCAGCACGTGGCGCGGCTCGACGCGGCCGCCGTAGCGCGCCGCGATGTCGGCGGCCAGCGCCGCGCGCAGGGGCGCGATGCCGGCGATGTCGGTGTAGCGCGCGGTCTCCGGCAGCAGCGCGCGCTCGGCGATGTGCCGGCGCAGCGTCTCGTCGGGCGGGTAGCCCGGCACCGCCTGGCAGACGTCCAGCAGTGGTCGGTTGGTCGGGAAGTCGCGGCCCTGGACCCAGCTCCACGCCTCGCCGATCGGCGGCTCCAGCACGCGGTCGACGAGGGCGTTGATCGGGTAGGCCATGGCGGCTCCGGGGCCTGGAAGGCGCGGATCATCGCGGCCGCGCCCCGGCAGCGTCAAGCGCGGGCTGTTGCGGCGCGGCGCGCGCCTTGGATACAGTCGGCACGCGAAAAAGCCGGAGCCACCATGAACACGTCGTTGCGCCGTCTGCGCGTCGATCTGGCCGCCGCCTACCGCCTGGCCGTGATGCACGGCCTGCACGAAGGCATCTGCAACCACTTCACCCTGGCGGTGCCGGGCCATGACGACCGGTTCCTGGTGATCCCCTACGGGCTGCACTGGTCCGAGGTGACCGCCAGCAACCTGATCGTCGCCGACGACCAGGGCGCGACGGTCGAGGGCGACGGCGCGGTCGAGGGGACCGCGCTGTTCATCCATGGTCCCGTGCACCGCGCCCGGCCCGACGCGCGCTGCGTGCTGCACACCCACATGCCCTACGCGACGGCGCTGACCTCGCTGGCCGACGGGCACCTGCCCATGGCGACCCAGAACGCGTTCGGGTTTCACGGCCGCATCGCCTACGACGACGACTATTGCGGGCTCGCGCTCGACGCGGCCGAGGGCGAACGGCTGGCCCGTGTGCTGGGCGATCGCGACGTGCTGATGATGGCCAACCACGGCGTACTCGCGCTCGGCGCCACGGTGGCCGAGGCCTACGACACGCTCTACTACCTTGAACGCGCCTGCCTGGTGACAGTGCTCGCGCTGTCCACAGGCCGGCCGCTCAAGGTGCTGCCCGAGCGCCAGGTCGCGCGCGTCGCGGCGCAGATGCAGGCCGGCGGTCACGAGCGCGACACCCACTTCGAAGCGCTCAAGCGCCTGCTCGACCGCAGCCAGCCCGATTATGTGAACTAGCAGGTCGCTAAGAGTCCGTTTGAGAATGTGTTCAGTGGCTGACTCTTCGAAGCAAAAGGCTTTCGAGAGCGGCATGGATCATGGCGTCGGAGACATCGATGCGGCTCTCGTAGTCGCGCACGAGACGCCGCCAACGGGCTGACCTGACCCCCGACGTTCATCCATTTGCGGCCAGAGTCCGTGGTTGAGAATGGCGCGTGTGCGCCGGTGGAGCAACGGTCGATCGGCGTGTGGTTCTCGTGTTTGACCACGACGGCACAACGGTAGCGCCGGGCCAGCAGCGGCCAGGCTATAGCGGGCGTCGGGGCCATCGCGCCATGCACGATGCCCGCGGCCCACTCGAGTGTGTCGAGGCCGAAGGTCATAGACCCCCCAAAAAAGCTGGGGGCGGGTTCGCACCCGCCCCCGCGAGCACGTTCGGCCCGCGACCTACGTCGGCGTGTGATAGCGCAGGTTCTGGTTCTGGCCGTCAGGGCTGAGCGCCGGATTGAGCTTGGCGTGATTGTAGATGAACGCATTGACCCCGTGGGTCAGGAACTTGTATGCGCCCGATTCCTCCATCAGGTCCTGCATGCGCTGGTAGATGGCGTTGCGCTTGTCAATGTCGGTCTCGCGCAGGCCGTCCGTGTTCAACGCCTCGAACTCGTCGGAGTAGAACCGCTCCCAGTTCCAGATACCGATCTGGCCGTTGGTGAACCATTCCGTGGCCCAGCTCGGGTCCGGCGCCATGGTGTACCGGTTGAGGATCAGCTGGTTGGTCATGGCGGTCGGGCTGTCGGCGAAGCCGAGCGTCCAGAATGTGCCCGAATCGTGCGGCGTCACCTCGACGTTCAGACCGACGTCCGCAAGATTGGCGGCGATCACCTGGGCGCCCGTCGTCGCCCAGGTCTGGTTGATAGTCGCCAACTCGATCGTGATACCCTCGTAGCCCCCTGCCTTGATGAGTTCGCGCGCCTTGTCGGGATCGAAATCGTAGATGTTCTTCTCCCGATGGCCGACGAGGCCGGGCGCGACGATGCCGGTCGAGGGCTGCGCCTGGCCGTAGAACGCGGCGCCGAGGACGTCCTGGACATTGATGCCAAGCTGGATCGCACGGCGCAGGTTGAGGTCCTGCAGCGGCCCGGGGGATCCATCCGCCTTTTGCTGGTCGACGTTCATACCCAGCCAGATGTAAGCGTTGGGCGGGAACTTCGCGAGCGTGGTGTCCAGCGGCATGTTGGATTCGAGTTCGGGGATCGACGACGGGTCGATGCCCGTGATGTCCACCTCGCCCGCGAGGTAGGCGATCTCGCCCGCCTTGGGATCCTCGATGGGGATGACCACGATCTCGTCGAAGGGCGCCTTGTCGCCGGGCCAGTTCGGGTTGGGCTCCAGCACCAGCTTCTGCTTCGGCACCCATTCGCGGATGCGGTACGGCCCGTTGTAGGCGGGAATTTCGGTGGTCCAGCGCTTCTCGGCCAGGGCCTCGGTCGCCGCCTTGCACACCACGTTCCCCGAGCCGTACGGCAGCGAGGACGTCCAGAGCGCCGCGAACGGCTCCTTGAGGTGGATGACGCCGGAGACCTCGTCGATGACCTCGACCTCTTTAAGCGACTGCCAATCGACCACGTAGTCGGCGGCGAGGCCGGTGATGCCGGCGATGCGCTCGTAGGAGTACTTCACGTCCTCGGCTGTGGTGACGCCGAAGCCGTCCGACCACGGCACACCCTTCTTGATGCGGAACTTCACGGTCAGGGGATCGATCTGCTCGATCTCCTCGGCGAACTCGTTCTCGAGGGTCCAGTTCGGATCGTTCGCCTTGAAGTGGACGAGCCGGTTCATGCAACAGTGCATCACGTCGTCCTCGGCGCCGGCGAGCCGAAACGCCGGGTCGAGGATCTGAATGTCGGCGTAGGAGCGCACGCGCACGGTCTTGGTGGCGCTCCACGCCGGGCGGTGGAGCGTGCTCGCGGCGGCCAGGGCGCCCAGCGCCGCGCCGCCCTTCAGCAGGCTGCGGCGGTTGGCCCGCATGACCCTTCGCGCGGCCAGGTTGAACCATTCCATCATTGGAAGCCTCCTCCCTAGTGACACGACGGCCCTTGGGAGGGCCGCTTGTCGGTGTATAGGACGCCATGGAAGCACCGGGGCACGCTCGGCGCAAGGCTCCATCAACGCAACACCGCTTGCGCCGAAACGGGCGTGACCGGGACCTTCAATCGCCCGCAGGTGACTCGACCAGCGGTGCTCGACTGTGAACAAGCACCGAAGTTTGACCCCTTTCGGCGCACAACCGTGACCCCAGCGTATCGTGAAGTTTGGATGCCGCTTGAACTACTTACGGAACCCACGGTGGGGTCAGCCTTCGGCGCCGATCGGGACCCCACCCAGTCATCACTTTTCTTCGTGTCTTCAGCGTCTTGCACCGAATTCCCGCGGGGTCCCAGTTCGGAGCCGATTCACACCATGATCGCCACCAGGTACAAGAAGCCGCGTCCGATCGGGATGTAGGTGATGTCCGCGCACCACACCTGGTTCGGCCGCTCGATCGCCAAGCCGCGCAGCAGGTACGGGAACACCTTGTGGCCCGGCGCGGGCATGGTGGTCCCCGGCTTCGGCCCCATCGCCACGATGCCCATCTTGCGCATCAGCCGCTGCACCCGCTTGCGGTTAACCCCATGGCCGTCGGCGCGCAGCATCGTCGCCATCCGCCGCGAGCCCAGGAACGGCCATGTCATGAACAGCTCGTCTATGCCGCGCATCGGCGCCAGGTCATCATCGTTGGCCGGCCGCGGCGCCCGGTACACCCCCGAGCGCGCCACGCTCAACAGCGTGCACTGTCGCCGGATTGACAGCTCGCCGTGGTCTCGGTCGAGCAACCCCCTACGGTCCGGGGCACTCATCTGCCGGACCTCATGGCCAACAAATCGCGCTCCACCGTGAGTTGCCCGATCTTGGCATGCAGCTTCTCGATCGCGCGCTCCCGAGCGCTCTCCTCGTCCCGCCCCGCTCCGGGATCAAACGCGCGCGCCGCCTGCTCCTGAAGCTGCTTCTTCCAGGCGTAAACCTGGTTGGGATGGACCCCCTAGCGTTGCGCAAGGTCCGCAACGCTCGACTGCTCCCGCAACGCCTCCAGCGCGATCTTTGCCTTCAGCCCCGCGTCGATCTTCCGTCTCGTCCTCTGGCTCATCGTCCGCCCCGTTTGTTGCAACGGAGCGGCCTCAAATCCAGTCAGTCAACCGGTCCCAATTCCAGGGTCCACTTCAGATCAGCCGCAAACGCCGTCTCATGCGCGACTTGGAACGTCTTGCCCGCACCGTCGTCACCTTCATCCGCCTCGCCATGATCAAGACCATGCTCCGAAGGCTCACTCGGCCACATCCGCGTTCTTGATCCTAAACTTCCCGGATGTGCTCTTAGAGTCTCCTAAACTGCGGGTCGGGTGTTCGAGTCACCCCGGGGACGCCATGCTTGGCGAAGCGCTCGCGCGAGGGCGTCGCGCGCTGGTCCTAGGGATCGCCCGAGGGCTCCAGCACCAGTTCGCTGATCGTCACGTGGTCCGGTTGGGCCAGCACCCACGCCACGGCGCGGGCGATGTCGCGCGCGTCGAGCGCGCCCTTGGCGCCGTCGTAGAAGGCGGCGGCGCGCTGGGCGTCGCCGCGCCAGCGGGTTTCCGCGAACTCGGTGCGGGTCAGGCCGGGCGCCACCTCGCTCACGCGCACGCCGGTGCCCTTGAAATCCTTGCGCAGCGATTCGGTGAAGCCGCGCACGGCGAACTTGCTTGCAGCGTAGAGCGCGCCGCCCGCGTAGCCCTGGCGTCCCACCACCGAGCCGATGTTGACCACGTGGCCGCGCTTGCGCGCCACCATGCCCGGCACGATCGCGTGGCACACGCGCACCAGCCCGGTCAGGTTGGTGGCGATGATCGACCCCCAATCCTCCAGCGTGCCCTGGTCGAAGCGCATGCGCCCGCCCACGTCGTGGCCCGCGTTGTTGACCAGCGCGTCGATCAGGCGCGCGTCGCCCGGCAGCCGTTCGACGAGCGTCGCGACCGAGCGCTCGTCCGCCACGTCGAGTCGCAGCGGGATCAACGGCTCGCCCAAGGCGTCGCGCAGGGCCGCCAGGCTGTCGACGCGGCGCCCCGTGGCGATGACCCGCCAGCCCGCTTCGACCAACGCCTCGGCGGTGGCCGCGCCGATGCCGCTGGACGCGCCGGTGATCAGGGCCAGGCCGGTCATGGCGTCGCGCATCCTTCGATCATCGGCAGGGGCCCTGTCACGAGGCGGTATCAGAACGCGGCGACCGTGCCGCCGTCCACGGTCAAGGTATGGCCGGTGACATAGGAGGCCGCGTCGGACGCCAGGAACACGGCCGGTCCCGCCAGTTCCTCGGCCGCGCCCCAGCGCCCCATGGGCGTGCGCGCGCGCACCATGGCGTCGAAATCCGGTTGGTCGTGCAGCGGCTGGGTCAGCTCGGTGACGAAGTAGCCGGGCGCGATGGCGTTGCACGTCACGCCGTGGGGCGCCAGCTCGACGGCCAGCGAGCGCGTCAGCGCGACCAGCCCGCCCTTGGCCGCGACGTAGCCGTGCACGGTCGGGCGCGCGACCAACGCCATGATCGACGCGATGTTGACGATGCGGCCCCAGCGGCGCGCGACCATGGGCTTCGCCGCCTCGCGCGCCAGGCGGAAGCACGCGGTCAGGTTGGCGTCGATCACCGCGCGCCAGCGCTCGTCGTCGTACTCGGTCAGCGGCGCGCGCATGGGGATGCCGGCGTTGTTGATCAGGATGTCGAGCCGGCCATGGTGCCGAGCCACGGCGGCGACGGCGGCGATGGCGGCTGGGCCGTCGGTCACGTCGAACGCGGCGATCGAGGCGCTCAGGCCCTCGGCCGCCAGCTCGCGCTGGCGCGCGCCGAGCGTGGCCGGATCACGCCCGTTCAGCACCACGTGCGCCCCGGCGCGCCCGAGCCCGCGCGCCATGGCCAGCCCCAGGCCGCGCGACGAGCCGCTGACCAGGGCGACGCGGCCGTCCAGGGCAAACGGTCCGGGCATGGCTTCTCCCTTCTTTCGACGGCGACCGTAGTGGAGTTGATCGCTCGGCGAAACAGCGTGACCAAGTTGACAAATTAATTGTCATATTGACGCGCCACTGGAATTCGCTATAAGACAATTGAATTGTCAATTTAAGGAGACAACCATGAGACGACGTACCGCGTTGATCGCTTCGGCCACGGGCATCGCCGGTTTCGCGGGAATGTCCGTCCTCGGCCTTGGCCGCGCCCTGGGTTCATGGTCCGAGGATGGCCACGGCTGAGGCCGCTGCCATGGCAACTGGGCCGGTCTGTGCCGGGGCGATGGCCTGGATCGGCCCGACGAGGGCCTGGATTGGGTCGAGACTGAGCTGGCGATCCGGGTGGATCAACAGCCGGCTTGGCGCTAGCTGGCGAAAGCCGTGCGCGCGGCGACCGACCGGGTCGCCATGACATACCTCTCCGGCGGCGCCGGTGGCCAATCCGCGCCCGACCGCCTGACCCAGGCCGAGGCCATGATGGCGACGGGGCTCGCCGCGTTGCGCGAGGTCCGGTCGCCGTTCGACGCGTTCTATGATGGGCTCGACGACGAACAGCGGCGTAAGCTCGATCGCATGCTCGACCATCGCGCCTGACCCATGGCCAAGGACAGCCCCGGCGTCATCGCGCCGCCGCCGCTGCTCGCGCTCGCCACGATCGCGCTCGGGCTCGCGCTCGACGCGATCTGGCCAGCGCCGCTGTTCGGACCGACCGCCCAGGCGGTCGTGGGCGGCGCTTTGTTGCTGGCCGGATTGGGGCTTGTCGCCGCCTGCGCCTTGCGGTTCCGCCGTGCCGGCACCAACGTGCCGACCTACCGGCCGACCACGGCACTCGTCACCGACGGGCCCTATCGCTTCAGCCGCAACCCGATCTACATCGCGTTGTTGGTCACTCTGGCGGGGCTCGGCATCGCCGTGGACAGCGCATGGCTCCTGGCCGGGCTGGTGCCGCTGTTCGTGGTCTTGCGCTGGGGCGTCGTGGCGCGCGAGGAACGTTACCTGGAGGCCAAGTTCCCCGACGCCTACCCGGCCTACATGGAACGGGTGCGGCGCTGGTTGTGACGACGCCTGACGCCGACGACCTGGTCGAGCTGATCGCGACGATCGCCGCCGCGTTCCACAAACTGCGCGCGGCCGGCAAGCGCCTGGGCGCCGTATTCCCCATGGGCGGCGGCACATGGGGGCTCCTGCGCTCGCTCGCTCGCGAGGGACCGCAGACGGTGCCGGCGCTGGCGCGCGCGCGGCCCGTCGCGCGCCAGCACATTCAGGTCATGGTCGATGCGCTGGCGGCACAAGGGCTGGTCTCGCTGATCGCCAACCCGCGCCACAAGCGGTCGCGCCTGGTGGCGCTCACGCCGGCTGGCGAGGTGGCCTTCGCCGCGCTGGACGGGCGCGTGCGCGCCGCCGCGACGAATTTGGCCGCAGGGCTCGACGCCGCCGACGTGACGGTGGCGACGGCGGTGCTGCGCTCGCTCGCGCGCAAGCTCGACGAAGGTCTGGTCAAACCCCGGCGACGATGACCACGTCGGAGTCCGCGTTGCGCGTGCGTCCCGGCAGGATCGCCCGGTAGGCCGGCGAGGCGTACCAGCCGCGCGCCGCCTCGACCGAGGGGAACTCGATCACCACCAGGCGCGGGTTCGTCCAGCCGCCTTCCTTGACCTCGGCCGCGCCGCCGCGCACCAGGAACCGGCCACCGTGCGCCTCGATCGTCGCCAGCACCTTCGACCGGTAGTCCTCGTAGGCCGTGGCGTCGCGCACGGTCACCTTGGCCAGCACGTACCCCTTGCTCATGACCGTCCTCCTCAGCCGCCGTAGCGCGGTTCGGCGAAGCCGCGCGCGCCGGGCCGGCACGCGAACAGGCTGCCCGCCTGGGGCTGGCCCGGCGCCGTGGTCGCCACGCGGATCGAGGTGATGTAGAGCACGTCGAGGTCGGGGCCGCCGAACGCGACCATGGATGGCTTCTCGACAGGCACCGGGATGCGCTGGATGACGCGGCCGTCGGGCGCGTAGCGCAGCACGCACCAGCCGTAGACGCTGGCCGACCAGTAGCAGCCTTCCTCGTCGCAGCACGCGCCGTCGGGCCGGCCCAACTCGTCGTGGGTGGTGGCGAACACCCGTCGGTTGGCGATCGCCCCGGTTTCCGCGTCGAAGTTGAACGCCCAGATGGTCTGCACGTTCGGGTTGGTGTCGGCTAAATAGAACGTGCGGCCGTCGGGGCTGAACGCCATGCCGTTCGACGTACCGATGCCGTCCAGCATGCGCGTCACGCGCCGGCCGGTACCCAGCCGGTAGAGCGCGCCTTCGCGCAAGCTATGGTCCATGGGATCGCGCATGGTCCCCGCCCAGAACCGCCCGGCCGGATCGCAGCGGCCGTCGTTCAGGCGGTTCATCGGCTTGTCCGGCTCGGGCGCGACGATCGCCTCGAGCCGGCCGCTCGCCGGGTCGTAGAGATGGAACCCTGAGCGCAGCGCCACCAGCAGGCCGCCGGCCGCGCGCAAGGCGAACGAGCCCACCTGGCCCGGCAGGCTGTACACCCGGTTCGTCCGGCTCGCCGGGTCGAAGCGGTTGATCGCTCGGCCGTCGATGTTCGCCCAGTAGAGGCACGCTTCCTCGGCGCACCAGATCGGGCATTCGCCCAGCGCCGCGCGCACGTCCAGCACGCAAGCCACGTCGACCATCGCGCGCCCTCCCGGCATCGAGCGTAGGGCACGCGGCGCGGCGAAGCCAGTAGGCTGACCAGGCGAAGGTGTTGCTCTAAGGTCGACGGCGGGGGAGGGATGAGCATGGCGCGCAAGAAGGTCGTTCTCACAGGCGCGGCGGGCACGATCTCGTCGCAGATCCTGCCGGCGCTGCGCGAACGCTTCGACGTCACCCTGCTGGACCGCACGCGCGATGGCCGGGCCGGGCGGCTCGACGACGTGGTGCTGGTCGATCTGGCGGACCCCAACCTCGACGCCTACCGCGCCCACTTCAAGGGCGCCGCCGCCATCGTGCACAATGCCTACGCGATCGACGCCGACCACCCGTCCGATCGCATGGGCCAGTGGCTGCCCCACGAGCGCAACCCGTCGCCCTATCCCATGAGTCTCGACGGCTTCGCGGTCGAACGGCTGAACGTGGACATGGTCTACCGCGTGCTCCGGCTCGCGGTGGAGGAGCGAATTCCGCGCGTGGTCATCGCCAGCTCGAACCACGCGGCCGACTGGTACGAGACCCGGCTGCACGACGGGCGGCTGCACGCGATCGGGCCCGAGACCTACCCGCTGTCGGACAACTTCTACGGCTGGGCGAAGGCGTCCTACGAGTTGCTGGCCTTCACCTTCGCCTCGGGCATCTTCGGCCGCGCGGTCGAGACGGTGTGCGTCCGCATCGGTGCGCCGCGGCCCATCACGGTCGAGATCGAAGGCGACCTGGTGGGCTACCGGCGCAACCTGGGCGCCTATGTCAGCCCGCGCGACCTGGCTCAGCTCTACGTGCGCGCCATCGAGACGCCCGACATTCGCAACGCCCACGGCGTGCCGTGGCTGGTGGTCTACGGCATCTCGGGCAACGCGCGCGCCTACTGGAGCCTGGACAGCGCGCGCAACATGCTGGGCTACGCGCCCGAGGACGATTCCGAGGTGGTCTTCGCCGACGATATCCGCCGGCTGCTGATCGAGCCCGCGCGCCGTTGACGGCACGTAACCCGTGACGTCGCCCTTGCCGCGCCTGATGGGCTACGCCGACCGCGCCAGCGTGAGGCCGGGCGAGACCATCCGCTTCAAGGTCAGCGCCCAGGGCATCGAGGACTACCAGGTCGACATCGTGCGCGTGATCGCGGCCGTGGACGCGGCCGACGGACCCGGCTTCAAGGAACGCCTGGTGGACACGCCGGTCTCGGGTCGCCACGCGGGCCGTTTCCAGCCGATCCATTCGGGGAGCTGCGTCGTCCTGCCCGAGACCGACCGCATCGCGCGGCTGACCAGCTTCACCATGCAGGCCTTCGTCTGGCCGACCCTGCCCGGCGATGGCGTGCAGACGATCATGGGCACCTGGAGCCCAGGACTCGGCGCCGGCTTCGCCCTGGTCATCGAAACCGACGGTACGCTCGCGCTCCGCCTTGGCTCATCCGGCGGGTCGTACCTGACGGTCTCGACCGGTGCGCGCCTGCGCGCGCGCACCTGGAGCTTCGTCGCCGCCAGCTTCGACGGCGCGAGCCGGCAGGCGGTCTTGGTGCAGGAACCGATCGACCCGGTCGCCGATCCGGCCAAGCCGCTGGTCGTGGGCGCCCGGGTCGAGGGCGCGCGCGCCGACGGCGGGCGCGGCTTCCTGATCGCGGCGTGGAACGGCAGCCAGCGCCCCGATCAGGCGCCACGCGGTGCGCACTTCAACGGCCGCATCGAAGCGCCGCGCCTCGCCGACCGCGCCTTGCCGCTGGATGCCGTCGCCGCGCTCAGGAAACCGATTCCACCGCTCGGGCTGAACGACGCCTTGCTAGGGTGCTGGGACTTCGCCCGCGACATCGGTTCGATCCGCGTCATCGACGTCGGGCCGGCGCGCCTGCACGGCACCACAATCAACTTGCCGACCCGCGCCGTGCGCGGCCACCGCTGGACCGGCGCCGAGATGAACTGGCGTTACGCGCCCGAGCAGTACGCAGCCATCCACTTCCACGACGACGATCTCTACGATTGCGGCTGGGCCGATTCGTTCGTTCTGCAGGTGCCCGAAACCTTGCCGAGCGGCTGCTACGCCGCGCGGCTGGTCGCTGGTGACGCGGTCGAACGCATCCCGTTCCTGGTGCGTCCGCCGCTCGGCGCGCCGAGGGCGCGCACGTTGTTCGTCATGCCCACGGCGACCCACATGGCCTACGCCAACGGCGCCATGGCGCTGGACAGCGCGGCGGCCGAGGTCGCCAAGGGCGGCTTCACGGTCGCCGACCCGCGCACGGTGACGCTGGCCGAGCACGTGGAACTCGGCGGGTCGCTCTACGACCATCATCGCGACGGCAGCCCGATCCACCACGCCTCACGTCTGCGACCCATGCTGGACGCGCGCCCCCGGACGGGCCTGTGGACCTTCGATGCCGACACCCTGGTTCTCGACTGGCTCGACGCCATCAGCGAGCCGTGCGACGTGGTCGGCGACGAGGACCTGGACGCCGACGGCGCGGCGTTGCTCGCGCCCTACGCCGTCGTGCTGACGGGGCGGCAGCCCGAGTACGTCTCGACGCGCATGTGGGATGCGTTCGCGCGCTACCTGGCCCAGGGCGGGCGCTTGATGGCGCTGGGCGGCAACAGCTTCTACTGGCGCATCGCGTTCCACCCGGACCTGCCCGGCGTGATTTAAGTGCGTCGTCCCGAAGGCGGCGTGCGCGCCTGGTCGAGCGCGCCCGGCGAAGGCCACTTGGCGTTCAGCGGCGAACCCGGCGGGCTGTGGCGGCGTCTGGGCCGTGCGCCCAACCGGCTGATCGGCGTGGGCTTCACCGCCCAAGGCTTCGACATGGCGCGGCCCTACCAGCTTATGCCCGGCGCGGCGGATCCGCGCGCCGCCTTCGCCTTCGACGGCGTCACCGAGGCGACGATCGGCGACCACGGCCTGTTCGGCGCGGCGGCGGGCATCGAGATCGACCGTTTCGACGCGGGCCTGGGTTCACCACCCCATGCGCTCGTGTTGGCGCGCGCCGACGGCTTCTCGGGCAACTGGCGCCGCTTGACCGAGGAATTCCTGACGCTCCATCCCATGATCGACGGCGCGGCCAGCGATCTGGTGCGCGCGGACCTGGTGTTCTTCGAGACGCCGGCGGGGGGCGCGGTGTACGCCACCGGCTCGATCGCGTGGACCGCCAGCCTGTGCAGCGACGGCTACGCCAACGACGTCGCGCGTGTGACCGGCAACGTGCTGCGTCGCTTCCTGGATCCGGCGCCGTTCGTCATGCCCGCGCCCGATCAGGTGCCCCGCGACGATCCGGACGCCGGCACGCCGGACGCCGCCGATGTGGTCGAAGGCTACCGCCGCCGCTGAACTAAGGGAACCGGCAGGTCTCGCCGGTGACCAGGGCGAAGCCGTTGTCGCCGGCGATGACACCGAAGCGGTGCTCGAAGGCGCCGGCGACGACGCTGTGGTTCAGCGGCAGCACGCCGGTCGCCTCGGAGGTCGTGCCGTCGATCAGCGCGAAGCGAAGCGTGACCGGCGCGGCCGGATCGAACTGGGCCAGCGGGTTGCCGCCCGCATCCTTGGCCGAGGCGCCGGTGCCCGAGACCGTGACCGTGCCGTCGGCGAAGCCGACCGCCGCGCCGCTGCCGTCCGACAGCGGCGTCTGCACCAGGAACCGCTTGGTCTGCGGTGCCGTCGGGCAATCGCGCACGGCGCTCGCGCGCTCGATGACGAGGGCCAGGCGTTCGGCGTCCATGCCTTCGTCGAGGCGGCGGCGGACCATGGCGGCCAGGTCGGCCAGCGCGCCGGTCGGAACCTCGGCGGCGTGGCGCTCCTTCCACGTGCGCGTCTCCACCTCGGCGGCGCCTTGCGCCGTCAGTGCCGCGTCGCGCTCGGCCAAGGCCTGATCCCGTTCGGTACGCAGCGACGTCAGCTCGGATTCCAGCCGGCCGACGTCCTGACGCGCCAGGCGCGCGCCCAGATCGTAGGCATAGACGCCCGCCGCCACGACGGCGCCGATGGCCACGGCCCAACGAATCAAGACCCACCAGGCGCGCCAACGCCGGGCCCGACGTTCGCGATCGCCGAATCGAACCTGTCTCACGGCCGAACCCTACCCGAGAACGCGCGCGCGCAGAACCCCCGATGACCTTTGCGTCGGAACGCCCCGGTTGCTACGAAACGCCGTGCGGTGACGTGGAGGGAACCATCATGGCGCGTGGCGACGACATCCGAGGCCGGCTGGCGGCAGGCGACAAGCTGGTGGCGAGCTGGCTGACCCTGTGCAGCCCCATCGCCGCCGAGATCATGGCGCTGACCGGGTTCGACGCCCTGATCATCGACCAGGAGCACGGCCCGGGCGACCTGGTCAACGCCGTGAACCTAATGCAGGCGGCGTGGGCCGGTGGCGACGCACCGTGCCTGATGCGCATCGGCGGCGCCGAGTTGAACCTGATCAAGCGGTCACTCGACACCGGCATCGATGGCCTCATGGTGCCCGTGGTCGAGACGCCCGATCAGGCGCGCATGGTCGTCGCGGCGTGCCGCTTCCCGCCCGAGGGCAACCGAGGCATCGCGCCGGGCAGCGTGCGCGCGGCGCGCTACGGAATGGACCGCGCCGGGTTCGTGGCGGCGCGCGGGCGCGACGTGTTCGTCATCTGCCAGGTCGAGACCAAGGCGACCGTCGAGCGAATCGAGGCGATCGCGGCGGTGGATGGCGTCGACATGCTGTTCATCGGCCGCAACGACCTGGCATCCAGCATCGGCCGCGTCGCCGACCAGAACCATCCGGATGCCAAGGCCCTGATGGCCGAGGCGGAGCGCCGCATCAAGGCGTCGGGCAAGGCACTGGGCGGCATCACCGCGCCGGGCGACGGCGTGACCGACCTGTTTGGGCGCGGCTACGGGCTGGTCATCGCCGGCAGCGACCATACCATCCTGCGCGACGCGGCCCTGGGCGTGGTCAAGGCCGCCCGCGGCTGAACGGCATGGCCGGCGTTCTCGCCGCGGTCGCGCTGGGCGTCTGGCTCACCCTGATCGTCGCGCGCGGCCGGTTCTGGCTGGAGCGCGTGCAACCGGCGTCGGCCCGCGCCGGGCCGTGGCCGGACGTTGTCGCGGTGGTTCCCGCGCGGAACGAGGCGCCGGTGGTCGGCCACGCGATCGTGGATCTGCTCAGCCAGGACTATCCCGGTCGGCTCGACGTGATCCTGCTGGATGACGAGTCGACCGACGGGACGGCGGCAGTGGCATGGAGGGCGGCGGCCGGTCACGACCGGCTCGTGGTGGCCCCGGCAGGATCCCGGCCCGCCGGTTGGACCGGCAAGCTGTGGGCGGTGCACCGGGGCCTGGCCGAGGCCCAAGGGCGCGCGCCCGACGCCACCTGGGTCTGGCTGACCGACGCCGACATCGAACATGGGCCCCGTGTTCTGGCCGACCTGGTTTCGCGCGGCGAAGCCGGCGGGTACGACCTCGTGTCGCTGATGGCGCGGCTGCGCACGTTGACCCTGGCCGAGCGCGCCCTGATGCCGGCGTACGTCTTCTTCTTCGCCATGCTCTACCCATTCGCCTGGGTGCACGACCGGCACCGACGCACGGCGGCAGCCGCAGGCGGCTGCATGCTGGTGCGCCGTGCCGCGCTGAATCGCCTCGGCGGCGTGGCCAGGTTCCGTGGCGCCATCATCGACGATTGCGCCCTAGCACGGGCGGTCAAGGCCGGCGGGGCCGTCTGGCTCGGTTTGGCCGACGCTTCGTCCAGCCTGCGCGGCTACCCGCGTGCCCGCAACGTCGCCGCCCTGATCGCCCGCTCGGCCTACGCCCAGCTCGGCTACCGGTCCTGGCTGGTCGTCGTCACGGTCGCGGGCATGGCGCTCACCTATCTCGCGCCCCCCTTGCTCGCGCTCGGCGCCGAGGGCTGGCCCCGCGTCGCCGGCGCGCTCGCCTGGTCGTTGATGGCCGTGGCCTATGCGCCGACGCTCGCGCGCATGGGCGTTTCGCTCCTGTGGGGGCCGGCCCTGCCCCTAATTGCTCTGTTTTACGTCGCCGCGACCGTCGGTTCGGCGGTCCGGCATCACCAGGGACGGGGCGGGGCGTGGAAGGGGCGCTTCCAGGCGCCCCGGCCGTCGTGACCACGACCGAAGCCTCGCTCGACACACAGGTGCGCGGCGCCGGCTCGTCGTTCTACAGCGCCATGCGCCTGATGTCGCCGGCGCGGCGCAACGCCATGTACGCGATCTACGCCTTCGCCCGAGCGGTGGACGACATCGCCGACGGCGACATGGGCGCTGCGGACAAGAAGGCCGCGCTCGATCGCTGGCGCGCCGCGATCGAAACGCTCTTCGCCGGCGCGGTTCCGGCCGAGGCATTGGCCCGCGGGCTCGCCGGCCCGATCGCCGACTTCAGCCTGGAGCGCGCCGATCTGCTGGCCGTGATCGACGGCGTCGCCATGGACGCCGGTGCGCCGATCAAGGCGCCCATGCAGGCCGAGCTCGACCTCTACATTGACCGGGTCGCGTGCGCCGTGGGTCGCCTGTCGGTCCGCGTGTTCGGCTGCCCAGCCGGCGAGGGCGTGCGGCTCGCCGCCACGTTGGGGCGTGCGCTGCAGGTCACCAACATTCTGCGCGACCTCGCCGAGGACGGGGCGCGCGGGCGGCTCTACCTGCCGAAGGAACGGCTCATGCGGCATGGCATCGTGACCGAGGACCCGGCGGCCGTGCTCACCCACGACCGGCTGCCGGCCGTGGCCTCCGACTTGGCCGCCGAGGCCCTGCGGGCCTTCGACGAGGCCGAGGCGGTCGCGCGGCGTTGTCCGCGCGCCTCCGTGCGCCCGGCGCGGGTCATGGCCGCGGTCTACCGGGCCCAGCTCGGGCGGCTGGCGCGGCGCGGCTGGCGCGATCTGGACCGCCCAGCGCCCGTACCCCGCGCCGTCAAGCTATGGCTGGCCTTGCGCCACGGCCTGGCGTGAGCTACCAGAGCGGCCTTGCGCCCGGGCCGGCCATGGCGCACCCCGGCGGTGTCCGTTTCATCGGATTGTAACCGTCGAACTTTTCCGCGCGCCTTAGACCCTGAACAGAGCCATGGGCGGATTCCTGGGACACAGCCGCACCTTCGAACGTGCCCCGGCGCGGGGCACAGGCGACGAGACCGGTACCGTCGAGCGCGCGACCGAGGCGCTGGTTCGCCGCGCCAAGGCCGATGGCCACTTCGCCTTCGAGCTTGAAGCGGACGCGACGATCCCAGCCGAGTAGGTCCTGCTGCGCCACTTCCTGGGCGAACCCGAACCGGTTCTCGAGGCGCGCATAGGCCGCTACCTGCGCGGCATCCAGGGTGGGCACGGCGGCTGGCCGCTGTTCCACGGCGGCGATTTCAACATGAGCGCCAGCGTCAAGGCGTACTTCGCGCTCAAGATGATCGGCGACACGGCGGACGCGCCGCACATGGCGCGGGCGCGCCAGGCGATCCTGGACCACGGTGGCGCCGCCGGATGCAACGTGTTCACGCGCATCCAGCTTGCGCTCTTCGGCGAGGTTCCTTGGCGCGCGGTGCCAGCCATGCCGGTCGAGATCATGCTGCTGCCGCCGTGGTTTCCGTTCCACCTGGAGAAGGTGTCGTACTGGTCGCGCACGGTGCTGGTGCCGCTGCTAGTGCTGATGGCGCCACGGCCGCGCGCGCGCAACCCGCGCGGCGTCGGCATCGCCGAGCTGTTCACGCGCCCGCCCGAGCAAGAGTGGCGCTGGGGTCCGCCGCGTGAGCGCACGTTCCTCGGCTTCGCGTTCAAGGGGCTCGACCAGGCGCTGCACGCGGCCGAGCCGCTCATGCCGCCGGCGCCGCGCGAGCGGGCGATCGACTTCGTGCTCGAGCGGCTCAACGGCGAGGACGGGCTGGGCGCGATCTACCCGGCCATGGCCAACACGGTGATGATGTTCGACGTGCTCGGCGATCGCATCGACGAGAACGACCGCGTCACCGCGCGGCGCGCGGTCGAAAAGCTCCTGGTGGTGTGCGACGATCAGACCTAATGCCAGCCGTGCCTGTCGCCGGTGTGGGATACGGCGCTGGCGGCCCATGCGCTGCTGGAGACCAAGGCGGAGCCCGAGGCGGTGCGCCGCGCGTGCGATTGGCTGGTGGAGCGCCAGGTCACCGACGTGGCGGGCGACTGGGCGGCGCGGCGTGGCGACGTGGCGCCCGGCGGCTGACCCTTCCATTACACCAACCCGCACTACCCGGACGTCGACGATTCGGCGGCCGTGGTCATGGCGCTGCACCGCGCCGATCCGGATCGGTACGCCGAGCCCATCGCGCGCGGTGTCGCCTGGGTGGCGGCGCTGCAAAGCCGCAACGGCGGATGGGGCGCGTTCGACGCCGATAACACGGCGTCCTATCTGAACCACATCCCCTTCGCCGACCACGGGGCGCTGCTCGACCCGCCGACCACCGACGTCACGGCGCGTTGCCTCGGCATGCTGCTGCAGGTCGGCTGGCCGGTGGACCATCCCCGGGTCAAGGCGGGACTCGACTTCCTGCCCCGCGAACAGGAACCGGACGGGTCCTGGTACGGCCGCTGGGGCGCCAATTACATCTACGGCACGTGGTCGGTGCTGGCGGCGCTAAACGCCGCCGGCGTCGACCACGGTGCGCCCGCGATGCGCCGCGCCGTCGCCTGGTTGCTGTCGCGCCAGCGCGAGGACGGCGGCTGGGGCGAGGACGGCCGGTCCTACTGGAAGGACCAGCCACGTGGCGCCGCGGGCGAGAGCACGCCGTCACAGACCGCGTGGGCGCTGCTCGGCCTGATGGCCGCCGGCGAGGCAAACAGCCCGGCGGTGGCGCGCGGCATCGCCTACCTGGAGGCCGCTCAGGGCGACGAAGGCACGTGGGACGAGCAGGCGTTCACTGCGGTCGGATTCCCGCGCGTCTTCTACCTGCGCTACCACGGCTACCGCGCGTACTTCCCGCTGTGGGCGCTGGCGCGCTACCGCAACCTGGCCTCGAGCAACACCGGGCGCGTGCGCCACGGCATTTGAGGCTCGGTGTCGTCTGTGGTCTGGTGGCCGAGGCGCGCATCGCCGCAGCGGCCGGACTCGATGCCCACGACTGCGGCGGCGATGTGGCCCGCGCCGCGCGGGCGACACGAAGCCTGATCGAGAACGGCGCCACCCTGATCGTCAGCTTCGGACTGGCCGGTAGGCTGGACCGGGCGCTCGGTCCCAGCGCGCTCGTGGTTGCCGACGCGGTGCGCGACGGCCTGGTACGCTACGACCTAGACCCGGCGTAGCCGGCGCGCCTGCGCGCCATTCTGCCGGAGGCCGTGGGCGGCGAGATCGCCGGTGTCGACCAGCCGGCCGCTACCGCGGCGGCCAAGGCGGCGATCGCGACAATCGGCGCTGTCGCGGTCGACATGGAAAGCCTCGCCATCGTGCGCATCGCCTCGGTGCCCGTGCTCGTCGTGCGCGCGGTGGTGGACCCTGTGACCATGACGTTGCCGCCGGCCGCGCGCGTGCCCTTGCGCGCGGACGGGCGGGTGGATCTGCCGCGCACCCTGGCGTCGCTCGCCCAGCACCCCGGCCAGGCGCCGGATCTCATGCGCGTGGCGCGCATGACGCGCGCCGCGTTCGCCAGCCTGCGCCGCGCGGCCGCCGTGTTGGCCGCTCAGCCCGGCTGGAACAGCTCGATCGGGTTGCCCGAGGGGCCCTCGACCAGGACCTGACGGCCTCCTGGTCCGGCAACGATGGTGTTGCGGAACCGTGCACCGCCGGCGCGCAGATCCGCGACGGTCGTCTCGATGTCAGCGACTTGCAGCACGAAGCGGCTCCAGCTCCCCGGTTCGGGCTTACGACCGTCGGGCACGGGCTTGACGGCCGAGGCCATGAGCCCGGCCAGCCACAGCGTCAGGTCGTCGCGCCGCACGATGGCCATGGCCGGGCCGAACTGTTGTTCGAGCGTGAAGCCGAGCCGATCGCGGTAGAACGCGATCGCCGCGTCCACGTCGTGCACCAGGTAACGCACGCTCGCCATGGTTCACCTCAGGCCTTGATGCGTTCGGCCTTGGCGTCGTGCATGGGGCGCAGGCTGGCGCGCGCGGCATAGCGGACGCCCGCCACCTCGATCTCGTAGCGCCCCTCGTTCACGTACTCCAGCGTCACCAGGCGTCCCGCGTCGCGCACATAGCCCATGGCGATGGCGCGCCCCAGCGTGTGGCCGTAGTTGGCCGACGTGGTCAGGCCGACCAGGGTGCCGTTCCGGTAGATCGGCTCGTTGTGGTAGAGCAGCGGCGCCGGGTCCTCGAGCGCGAACTGCACCATGCGGCGCGTGACGCCGCCATCGCGCTGGCGCAGCACCGCGTCGCGCCCAGTGAACGGCACGTTCTTGCCGAAGGCGCAGGCGAAGCCGAGCCCGGCCTCGATCGGGGTGTCCTCGCCGGTGATGTCGTGGCCCCAGTGGCGGTACGCCTTCTCGATGCGCAAGCTGTCCATGGCGTGCATGCCGCAGGGCCGCGCGCCCAGGTCCGCGCCCGCCGCCAGCACGCGATCGAGCACGGCCGGCGCGAACTCGGCGGGGATGTAGAGCTCCCAGCCCAGCTCGCCCACGTAGGAGATGCGGATGGCCATGACGGGCGCGGCGCCGATCTCGAAGCGGCGCATGGCGCCGAACGGGAACGCGTCGTTTCCGAGGTCCGCGTCAGTCAGGCGCGCCAGGAGGTCGCGGCTGCGCGGTCCCATGACACCGAGCGTCGCCCATGCGCTGGTGACGTCCTCGATGGTCACGCGCTCGCCGTCCACCGCGCGTCTGAGCCAGGTGATGTCATGGGTCGCACTGGCGCCCGCGGTGACCACCAGGAAGCTGGTTTCGGACAGCCGCGTGACGGTCAGGTCCGCCTCGATGCCGCCGCGCGCGTTCAGCCACTGGGTGTAGACCGCGCGGCCCACGGGTCCGCCCACGTCGTTGGCCGAGACGCGCTGCAACAGCTTCTCGGCGTCCGGGCCGTCCACACGGATCTTGGCGAACGAGGTCTGGTCGAACAGGCCCACGGCGCCGCGCGTCGCGCGGCATTCCTCGGCCGTGCGGTCGAACCAGTTCTGCCGGCCGAAGCTGTAGCGATAGACCGGCTCCTGGCCCTTGGCCACGTACCAGTTCGGCCGCTCCCAGCCGGCGACCTCGCCGAAACACGCGCCCAGGCTCGTCCACCTTTCGTGGAACGGCGAGCGGCGCACGCCGCGCGCGGTCGCGAACTGGCGGTAGGGCCAATGCATGGCGTAGAGCAGGCCGAGCGCCTCGGACACCCGCTCGACCAGGAACGCCGTGCGCCCCTGATGCGGCATGGTGCGGCTGATGTCCACGTCCCACAGGTCGAACGGCGCGTGGCCGCCGACGATCCACTCGGCCAGCGCCATGCCGGCGCCGCCACCCGACTGGATGCCGATGGAATTGAAGCCGGCGGCGACGAAGAAACCTCGCAACTCGGGGGCCTCGCCCAGCATGTAGCGCTGGTCGGGCGTGAAGCTCTCGGGTCCGTTGAAGAACTTGCGGATGCCCGCCTTCTCGAGCGCGGGTACGCGCTTGACCGCTGCCTCGAGCACTGGCGCGAAGTGCTCGAAATCCTCGGGCAGCTCGGTGAACGAGAAATCCTCGGGGATGCCGTCCATGCCCCAGGGCTTGGCCTTGGGCTCGAAGGCACCGAGCAGGATCTTGCCGGCATCTTCCTTGTAGTACGCGCATTCGTCCATGACGCGCAGCACCGGCATCTTGGCGTGGGCGCCCTCGATCATCTCGGTGACCATGTAGAAGTGCTCGCACGCGTGCAGCGGCACGTTGACCCCGGCCCACTGCCCGACCTGACGCGCCCACATGCCGGCGCAGTTGACCACCACGTCGGTGGCGATGGTGCCCTGGTCGGTGGCGACACCGGCGACGCGGCCGTCCTTGGTGATCACGCCAGTGACGCGCGTGTTCTCCAGGATCTTGGCCCCGCGCGCGCGGGCGCCCTTGGCCAACGCCTGGGTGGTGTCCGCCGGGTTGGTCTGGCCGTCCTTGGGGAACCAGATGGCGCCGACCACGTCGTCGACGTTGAGCAGCGGCCAGCGGCGCTTGACCTCGGCGGCGTCGATGATCTCAGCGGGCACGTCGAAGGCGCGCGCCATGCTGGCGCCGCGCTTGAGCTCGTCCCAGCGTTCATCGTTGAGCGCGACCGAGATCGAGCCGTTCTGCTTGAACCCGGTGGCCTGGCCGGTCTCGGCCTCGAGGCCCTGGTAGAGCTCGATGGAATGGCGCGCGAGCCGCGTTAGGTTGGCCGAGTAGAGCATCGCGCGCACCAGGCCCGCCGCGTGCCAGGTGGTGCCGCTGGTCAGCGGCTTGCGTTCCAGCAGGACCACGTCGTTCCAGCCCAGCTTGGTCAGGTGGTACGCGACGGAACAACCGATGATGCCGCCGCCGATGATGACGGCGCGCGCGCGCCTGGGGAACGCCATGCTCGTCCTCGCAAGATCAGGCCGATCGAGGGCCCAAACCTACACGAAGCGGCGCGGGGGGAAAGGGCAATCAGTCCGCCCAGGGCGGATCGCCGAGATCGAGCTTGTCGGGGTCGGTGAGCAGTCCGGTCACGGCGCCCACGCCGGCGCCAACCAACGCACCCTGGGCGAGCGTCAGCCCGGTGACCGCGCCGACGACCACGCCCGCGCCGGCGCCGAGGCCCGCGCCGCTGAGGCCCCGATCACCCGGTGCGGTGCCGCACGCGCCAACCAGGAGGGCGCCAAGCGCCAGGGGAACCAGTCGAGTCATGCGGTGTGCTCCGCTGCCGTGCCGATGATCGACAACGGCGGGTGGGCGCGGTGTATTCCCGCCGCCGCTCAGCCTGGATCGGCACCGGCCAGGCGCGCGCGTTCGTCGGCGACGGCTGCCTGCGTGGCTTCCAAGGTCGAGAACCCGGGCAGCAGGGTCACGCCGATGATGAAGGTCGGCGTGCCACGGATCCCCAGGCGCTGGGCCAACTCGCCATTGCGCGTGAGCAGGGCGTCGATGGCCGGGTCCGCCATGGCGGCCTCGAGCGACGCCGCGTCGTAGCCGAGCGAGCCCGCGATGGCGAGCACCTTGGCCTCGTCGATGGCGTCCTCCGAGGCGAAGATCGCGTGATGCAATGCGCCGTAGCGGCTGGCGTCCTGGCGGTGGGCCGCCAGGGCGATGCGCGCCGCGTCGACCGAATCCGGACCGAGGATTGGGAACTCCTTGAACGCGCTTCGCACGTTGGGGTCCGCCTCGACGAGCGCCTCGACGACGGGCGCCGCGCGCTGGCAGAAGCCGCAACGGTAATCGGTGAAGGCGATGACGGTGACGTCGCCGCCCGGATTGCCGACGACCGGCGTGTCGGGATCGTGGGCGAGCACATCGCGAAGGTCGATCAGCTCCTGCTCGGCCGCCACGCGCTTGGCCTCAGCCGCTTCGAGCGCCTGCTCGATGACCTCGGGGTGCGCCAGGATATAGTCGCGCACGATGGCCTCGACGGCGGCCTTGTCCGCTGGCGCCGCGTCCTCGGCGGCAGCCGGCCCGGCCACGCCCAGGGCGAGCGCATGGCGGCCGGCGACAGCATCGATCGGTGCATCGGGATACCTCCAACGGTCTAGGCCATGAACTCATAAAGGGGATTCACAAAGTTGGCGAAGGGTGATCCAAGGTCTTGGAGGAGGACCGAGGATGCCTTTACGTCGCTACGAGATCACGGACTTCGAATGGTCGATCATGCAGCCGCTGTTGCCGAACAAGCCGCGCGGGGTGCCGCGCGCCGACGACCGTCGCGTGCTCAACGGCATCTACCGGCGGCTGCGCACCGGCTCGCCGTGGGCGGACATCCCGGAGCGCCATGGCCCGGCGACGACGTGCTACAACCGGTTCGTGCGCTGGCGGAAGCAGGGCGTCTGGGAGCGGCTCTTCGAGGCCGTGTCGAAGGCCTACGCGGGCGATCTTCAGATGATCGACGCCTCGTCGATCCGGGTTCGCCGACACGCCGCCAACGTCAAAAAGGGGGTCCGCAAGCCGCCGCTGGGGACGGAGCTGATACCCGCTGCATGGGGCGCTCGCGGGGCGGGCTGACGACCAAGATCCATGCGCTCGTCGATGCCGACGGCCTGCCGATCGCGCTCAAGCTGAGCGAGGGGCAAGCCCATGACGGCAAGAGTGCCACCGACATGCTCGACGGGCTGGGCAAGGATCAAATCCTGCTTGCCGATCGCGCCTACGACAGCGACGCCCTGCGCCCGCCGCTCGCGGCTCGCGGTGCCTGGGCCAACGTCAAGCCCATGCCCAACCGCAAGAGAGTGCCCGCGTTCAGCGCCTTCCTCTACCGCTACCGCAACCTCGTCGAGCGCTTCTTCAACAAGCTCAAACA
>Ga0194132_10000675_pt1 | contig 69819 bp, 60 predicted proteins | sample TA2KigOf80mmetaG_FD_148612 | JGI IMG/M metagenome (GOLD analysis project Ga0194132, IMG submission 148612) | Freshwater microbial communities from Lake Tanganyika, Tanzania - TA2015054 Kigoma Offshore 80m | ecosystem: Environmental > Aquatic > Freshwater > Lake | place: Tanzania: Lake...
CCGTCCCCCGTCCGCATCGCGTGCCCGGCCTCTCCGCGCCCGCGTCGCGTCATCCCGTCACCCCGCGGCCCCGCGCCTGCCCCCCCCCGCCGGCCCAGCAACGCAACTGGCTCCGTTTTTTCGTTTTTTTGTCGTTCACCGATAGAACTGTCCCCATCCGCTTCAACCACCTTCACCGAGAAGGCCCCCGCGTGGTTCCATGCCGCACGCTCCGAGGGACGAATGTCAACGACCGAACCTTTCGCCAGCGCTCGCTCACCCCGCTTGCCACGGCAGATCGCCTACATCATCGGCAACGAAGGCTGCGAGCGCTTCTCGTTTTACGGGATGCGCAACATCCTGACACAGTTTCTCGTCTCGTCCTCGCGACTGTTCACGGCAACGGCGACAGTGTCGAAGGCGGAGCGCGAGGGGGCTGCCAAGGAGATCTTTCACACCTTCGTCCTGGGAGTCTACTTCTTTCCACTCCTGGGCGGCTGGCTGGCCGACCGCCTGCTGGGGAAGTATCGCACCATCCTTTATCTCAGCCTGGTCTACTGTGCCGGTCATGCGTGCCTGGCCTTGTTCGACGACGACCGCGCTGGATTTTTCACCGGGTTGTTTCTCATTGCGCTCGGCTCAGGTGGCATCAAACCATGTGTCTCGGCGTTCGTGGGCGACCAGCTCGACCAGTCCAACAAGTCGCTCGGCAAGGTGGTCTTCGACGCCTTTTACTGGATCATCAACTTCGGCTCTTTTTTTGCCACGTTGCTGATGCCGCTGTTCCTGCGACTGTTCGGTCCGGCAGTCGCTTTCGGCATTCCCGGCATCTTGATGTTTGCAGCTACCGTGATTTTCTGGATGGGACGCCGGCACTACGTCTGCGAGCCGCCGACACCGCCGCATCCCGACTCCTTCATTCGCGTGGCCCGAAGCGCGCTGCTGTCGCGCAAGGCGAACGGCGGTCGACCGGGGCTGGTGCTGGCCGGCGTGGGCGGCGTCGTGGCACTCGTGTGCCTTGTTTTCGGTTTCATTGACCTCGGACGCATGCTGCTGTTCGGTGCCGAGCCAGTGCTCGGCGTGAGCCAGTGGTGGTGCCTGGCATTGGTGGCAGCCATCACCTTCGCCGGTGGGGGCGTCTGGATGCAACTGGACCAGGCACGGTCGGCTCATCCCGACGACGCGGTCGATGGCATGCGCAACGTGCTCCGCATCCTGGTGTTGTTCTTCCTCGTGACTCCGTTCTGGTCATTGTTCGATCAGAAGGCCTCGACGTGGGTGCTGCAGGCCGCCGCGCTGACCAGGCCGAGCTGGTGCGAGCCGTCGCAGATGCAGGCGCTCAATCCGCTGCTTGTGATGTTGCTCATTCCTTTCAACAACATGGTGCTGTATCCGATGCTGCGACAGGTGGGCATCGAGCCAACGGCGCTACGCCGCATGGGCGCCGGCATCGCCTTCGCCGGGTTATCGTGGGTCGCCATCGGGGCGATGCAGCTCGCGCTCGAGGCCGGCGTGCCGCTGTCCATCACCTGGCAAGTCTTGCCGTACGCGATCTTGACGCTCGGCGAAGTGCTGGTCTCGGCAACGGGGCTGGAGTTTGCCTACAGCCAGGCGCCGGCGTCCATGAAGAGCGCCATCATGGCCTTCTGGAGCCTGTCAGTGACCGTGGGCAACCTGTGGGTGCTGCTTGTCAATGCCGCAGTCCGCAACGAAGCCGTGACTGCGACAATCACACAGGCTGGTTGCGGCCTGGTGAGCCTGCAGATGTTCTTCTTCGCCGTTTTTGCCCTGGTAGCGGCGCTGGCTTTCGGGCTGTATGCGTCGCGGTACACGCTGGCGGACTACTATCGCCAGATGGAATAGACGCGGGAATACCGAGCAATCGTGGTAGCTGCATACACGGGGGCGCTTTAGCCGAGGCGCTTGTCGAGCCAGTGCACTTGGGTGCGCCGCTGCCGGACATGCCGTTATTCCTTAGCCTGGAAGTTTACATAGACGTGCCGGAATGATTCCGCGCCGGTTTTTGCGACCTGCATCGGGGGCGGTATCGAGCACGCATCACGCCTTGAACTGCGGCTGGAAGAACTCGATGGCCGCCTTCAGCTGCGCCTCGATATCCTGGGTCAACTTGCGTTCCTTGAGGAGCAGGTTGCGGACCTCAGGTTTTTGCTCACGCATGAAGCGGAGGAATTGCTCTTCCCAGGTTGCGACTTGCTTCAGCGGCACCTTGTCGAGATAACCCTTGGTGCCGGCGTAGATCATCATGACCTGATCGACGACGTGCATTGGCTTGAACTGCGGCTGCTTCAAGATTTCGACCATTCGGTAGCCGCGGTCGAGTTGTGATTGCGTGGCCTTGTCGAGCTCGGTGCCGAGCTGGGCGAAGGCCTCGAGCTCGCGGAAGGCGGCGAGGTCGAGGCGCAAGCTGCCGGCGATGGACTTCATGGCCGGGATCTGTGCCTTGCCGCCCACGCGCGACACGCTGATGCCCACGTCCACGGCGGGACGGACGCCGGCGAAGAACAGGTCCGGCTGGAGGTAGATCTGCCCATCCGTGATGGAGATCACGTTGGTGGGAATGTACGCCGACACCTCGCCTTCGAGCGTTTCGATGATTGGCAAGGCGGTCAGCGAGCCGCCGGTGCCGGCGACCTTGGCGATCTTGTGGCCGGGGTGCTTGGGCAACTCGTGCTTCTGGGCGTGCTCGCGATCAAGCGGCCCGACATAAACGACCGGCGTGTTATCGGGGTTGCGGACCACCGACCAATCATCGGTGACCTTGGCATCGTCGGCATCATTGGGGACGATGACCCAGCGCTCGGCCAGCTTGGCGGAGCGCTCAAGCAAGCGCGAGTGGCAGTAGAAGATGTCGCCAGGATACGCCTCGCGCCCCGGCGGTCGGCGGAGAAGCAGCGACAGCTGGCGATACGCGGCGGCCTGCTTCGACAGGTCGTCGTAAACGCACAGCGTGTCCCGGCCTTGCTCATACATGTAGTACTCGGCCATGGCGCAGCCGGCGTAAGGGGCGATGTACTGCAGCGGCGCCGGGTCGGCGGACGAAGCAACCACAACGATCGAGTAATCCATGGCGTTGTTGGATCGCAGCGCCTCGACGAGACCGGCAACCGTGGATTCCTTCTGTCCGACGGCCACGTACACGCAGATGACGTTTTCCTCACGCTGGTTGATGATGGCGTCGATGGCGATGGCCGTCTTGCCGGTCTTGCGGTCGCCGATGATGAGCTCGCGCTGGCCACGGCCGATGGGCGTCATCGAGTCGATAGCCTTGAGGCCAGTCTGCAATGGCTGATTGACGGGTTGACGGCCGGCAACGCCGGGCGCGACCGTCTCCACCGGACGCGTGAGGTTGGTGACAACCGGACCCTTGGCGTCCAGCGGATTGCCGAGCGGATCGACGACGCGGCCGATGAGGGCGTCGCCGACCGGCACCTGCAGCAACGCGCCGGTGGTACGGACTTCGTCCCCCTCGGCGATCTCGAGGTACTCGCCAAGGATGATGACGCCGACGGAGTTTTCTTCGAGGTTCAACGCCACGCCGCGCACGCCGGTGCGGACGAACTCGACCATCTCGCCCGCCATCACGCCGGACAGGCCATAGATGCGGGCAATGCCGTCGCCCACTTCCAGGACGCGGCCCACCTCGCTGGTGTCCATCTTTGAGCGGTAGCGCTCAATTTCCGTTTGCAGAACAGAAACGATCTCGTCGGCCTTGAATCTCATGACTGCTTCTCGCAATGATCTGTTGGCGAATCGATTCCAGCTGGGTGCGGACTGAGGCGTCATACTGCCAGTCGCCGATGCGGACGCGCAACCCGCCCAGGAGGGCCGGCTCGATGTGCGTTTCCAGAATCGGCTCCACGTGGAAAACGGTGCGCAGCTCGTCGCGCAGCCGGCTGACCTGGTCTTCGGGCAAGGCCGCCGCCGTCTGCACCTGAACGCGAACTCGACCGGAACGCGTGTCGTGCAAGTCACGGATGGCGTGTCGGACGGCCCGGAGCAGGTCTAGGCGTTCATGGTCGTTGAGCACCTGGAGGAAGTTGTAGACGATCTCGCTGGCCCGGCTGGCAAAGACCTGCTCCAGGATCTCGGCCCGCGCCTTGCGGCCCATGGCGGCGCCGGAGAGCAGGACCTCGAAAGCGGGGTTGGCCGACAGCACGTCATTCACCAGCGAATCCAGCTCCTCCAGCACGAAATCGACTTGTCCCTGCTTCTCGGCGGCGTTGAGCAGAGCTTCTGCGTAAACGTGAGCGATCCGCTGGGCGCTCATGTCGGCCACGTGCTCTTGTTGTTCGGTCGGTTCGCTCATGAAACAAGGTTTCAGTTTTCAGTGTTCAGTTTTCAGTACGTCGAGGCCCGCCTTCTTCGGCCGGGTGGCACGCCCTGAGGTAATCCGAGGGCGTGCCGGCAGACCTTGAATGGCGTGCCCAATTCGTTGCGTTGCCACCCCCCTCTCGGCATCCAGGCAATGCATCTTTCCCTTGACGATTATCGCTATTAGTTCTTTTCCGGCAATCGCTTGCGTCGAAGCATGGGTGTGGCCGTCGGATTCGTTGCGGGGGCCGTGAGGGGGGGCCAACGCAACGAATCCGCTGTCAGCGCTTGGCCTCCTTAATCTCCGTCAGCGCTAGATCGACTAGCCGGCGGTGGTCGTCTTCGGTAAGGGACCGCTGGATGGCCTTGGCGGAGATCAGCGTGGCGAGTTGAGCAGCATGCTGGGTCAACTCTTGCAAGGCTTGCTCCAGACCAACTTCCAGCTCGCGCCGGGTACGTTGTTTCTCGGCCTGGATCTCGGCCACGGCCTGTGAGCGCATCTGCTCGACCAGCGCCTGCCCATCGCGGCGCGCCTCGTCCATCATCTTGGGAATCTGTTCGTAGGCCTTGGCCATTTCCGCCTTAAACTCGGCCCGGATGCGCTCTGTCTCGGCACGGGCCAGCTTGGCTTCCTCAACCGATGCCCGGATGTTGTCCTCGCGCTTCTTGAGGCCATCGAGCATCGGACCCCAGGCAGCTTTCTTGAGGATGATGAATAGCAACACGAAGACCACGACCGTCCACAGTCCCAGGTCCCAGGAGATCAGGTCTGGAGTTGACCGGGCTGGCTCCAGGAAATGCACGTGCCCTTCGCGGACCAGCGCCGCGACTTCTTCCTTGTCCGCTGGCTTGGCAAAATCGAAAGTCTTGAGATGTTCCTTGCCGTCCTTGCCGGTGTATTCGACAGTGAACTTGGTGCTCTTTTCACCGGCGGCGCGCACCGGCGCGGCCAAGCTCAGGCCAGCAAGTACAGCGAAACAGACAGAAACTCGGTACGGCCGCATGGGAAGTCTCTCCTATCCCGAAACTGGCTGCGGGCTTCCGAGGTCGTGCGGACCTCGGAAGCGGTCACACGGGGATAGTCTAGCCGCCCACGCCGATGGCCATGAGGATGCACACGATGAGGCTGAAGAAGGTTGCACCTTCGAGCAGGGCGGCGATGATCAGCATGGCGGTCTGCACCTTGTCGGCGGTTTCCGGCTGTCGGGCCATGCTCTCGAGGGCGGCCGCGCCGATCTTGCCAAAGCCGAGGGCGGCGCCGATCAACGTCAGGCCCGCGCCCAGACCGGCGGCGATGTGCCGGCCGTAAAAGGGCGCGCCTTCCTTCGCTTGCGCCAGGGCTGGATCAGCCGTCAACAGCACCAGCAAGACTGCCACGCTCGCCAAACCGATCGTTCTCAAGGAAATCATGGATCTGCCTTCTCCCTACTCGAAACCTCTTAAGACACTCATGCCACCGTTCAACCAGCCGCCTCAATGATGTTGCTCAATGCTGCGGATGCAAGGCTGAACCCAAAAACAACGCCGTCAAAAAGGCGAATATGAAAGCTTGCAGGAATGCCACGAACAGCTCCAGCAAACTCAACGCCGTCACGCCCACCACGCTGGCCACCGTGATCGGCCAGAACAGAAACCAGCTCTGATCCTTCACCATGACGATGAACAGCAAGATCACGGCCAGCACGGTGTGGCCGGCGAACATGTTGGCGAACAACCGCACCGCCAGCACGAACGCCTTGATGAAGTTGCCGATCACTTCGATGACCACGATCATGGGGATCAGGATATAGCCCATCCCAAATGGCACATCGATGTGCGGAACATAGGATTTCAGATAGTGAGCCGGCCCCATTTCGGCAACCGCGCTGCCGTGAATGGCGAAGAAGGCGATCAGCGCCAGCGCCCCCGTCACCGAAATGCTGGCCGTCGGCGAACCCATGAACGGGATCATGCCAAGCAGGTTGCAGAACAGGATGAACAGAAAGAGCGTCCACAGGAACGGCACGTAACGGTCGGCATCATGACCGATGTACGGCTTGGCGACCTTGTCGCGAATGAAGCTGAGGATTCCCTCGAAGGCGTTCCAGAAGACGCCGCTGGGCGGCTCCCCCGAACTGGCCCGTCGTGCCAGCGGAATGAAGATCGCCAGGATCAGCCCCGCCGCCAGCAGCATCAGGATCTTGTACTTGGTCAGACCGAATGGCAGGTGAACGTGCATGTGCAGGTTGTGGAAGAGGTGCCACTCGAAGCTGTCGAGGACATGGTCGAAAGGATTGAGCGCGGCCAACATCTCTTGCCAGTCTCCTGCTTGATCCGGGCCTCTTGCTCCCGGTTTGCCAACAGCTCTCTCGTCATGGAAAAGAATTCCATCGACGCTGCGAAACTCTTGCGAATTCCGCTCACGGCGTGGGGCGCCCCCGACTTTTCACCAGCAACGTGGTTTCGAGTCCCAGAGTAAAGATATAGAAAACCATCAACCAAATCCAAAAAGTCCAGTCGAACCAGTCGGGAAGCAAGCGCGTCAGGCCGAAGCCGCCGCCAAGAACGAACATCATGCGCAGGCCCGTGCCACCGACCAGCGACAGCAGTCGCGCCTCCATGCTGGTGCCGGCGCGCTGCGACCAGATCAGCGTGGCCAGCGCCGGCAGCAGACACAGCCCGGCTGCGGCAGCGCTCTCGTATATCGCCGCCTCACCCTGGGCGAAGCGGGCCGGGACGACTGCGATTCCCCACAGAAGCAATACGCCCCCCGCGAGGTAGGCCGCCTGCCTGACCAGATCGTGCCCGGGCTTACTCGTCACGCTTGTTCAGTTGCTTCATGATGGCGATCAGGTGGTACAGGCCGCCGACAAGTCCAAGGATCGTGCCGACGATCAGGGCCCAAGGCGTCCAGTCGAGATACAGATCCAGGAGCAGGCCGAGCACGGCAGGCATGACCATTTCCGTACCGACCTGCGCCATGGCCATGTACAGGCCAAGGCGTCGCGCGTCTTTGGGATCTTGTGCCATCGCGTATTTTCCGAGAGGGGATGCGAAAGTCAACCCTGCTGGACTGCCTTGGCGGCCCTTCCGGAGCCGCCCCGACAACAGCCTCAACCTGAGGAGGTATTGCCGTCAGTGCGGTCGCGGCGCTGTCCGCAGTGGGGCTTCGCACTCCGCAAGCTCCGTTTTAGTGTTGACATCCAAATGTAAATCTATGTATTATCCGTAAGGAGAAGCGGATTGCTTTTTCCCGGCAAGACCCTTACAGCGATAACAGCCCCATCAAGAGACAATCGCGTGCCAACGTCACGGTCCTTGATTTGAAGCGAAAACGACAGCCATTGCTGAAAATGGTTGTCTTTTTTTGTTGGTTTTGCCTCCTGCCATTTGACGTAACTGCCAAGTATTCAAGCTCTTGGGGATGGATCTCCGGAGATTTCCAGCCAAGGATGCACCCAAACCCTTACTGCAGTGCCCGTGGGGGCCTGAAGCCCTGGGCCATGGAGTGGTTACGCCAATGAGTCGCGACAAGTTTCAGGGCCTTTCCAAGAAGGAACTCGCGGAACTCGCAAGACAGAAGGGAATCGCCGACGCCGCCAACATGCCCAAGGATCAGCTGCTCAAGGCTCTCAACGGCGCGCCGAACGGCAAGGTAGCGAAAAAGAAGGCTGCCGGTCCCGCCAAGGTTGCCAAGGGCGCCAAGGTCGCGGCCAAATCGCCCTCCAGGTCCCCGGCCAAATCCCCTGCTCGCGTCCGTCCGCAACTGACCGCGGCCCGAAACACCAATGGCAGCGCTTCCGCCGAGGAGCAGGTTGAAAACAGTAAGTACGACGTCGGCATTCCCACCAAGGACCTGTCCGCTCGCGTTCCAAAGGATCTGCCCGCCGGATACGGCAAGGATCGTATCGTCGTCATGGTTCGCGACCCCTACTGGCTGCACGCGTACTGGGAATTGACCCATACGGCCGTGCAACGGGCCGAGGCCGCCCTGGGACAGGAATGGCACGGCGCCAAGCCGATCCTGCGCGTTCTCGATGTCGGCAGCCACGACACCACCAGCCATACCGAATCTGTCGTCAAGGACATCGATATCCACGGCGGCGTCAGCAACTGGTATCTGGACGTATCCGATCCGCCGCGCTCGTTCCGCGTGGACATCGGCTATCTCGCGAAGAACGGACAATTCTATGTCCTGGCCCGCTCCAATGTCGTGTCCACGCCGCGCGCCGGCGTGAGCGACGTCATCGACGAGAACTGGGCCGACATCGACGCCAAGAAGGCCGACCGGATCTATGCCATGTCCGGCGGCTTCGACCCCTCCGCCAGCAGCCTGGAACTCAAGCAGCTTTTCGAGGAGCGGTTGCGCCGGCCGATGGGCTCTCCCGCCGTCACCAGCTTCGGCTCTGGCGCCCTGATGTACGGCAAGCAACGCAAGTTCTGGTTCCAGCTGGACGCCGAACTCATCGTTTACGGCGCCACCGAGCCAAGCGCCCGTGTGACGCTGCAGGGTGAGCCGGTCAAGCTGCGGCCGGACGGTACCTTCACGATGCGTTTCAGCCTGCCCGACAGCCGGCAGATCATCCCCGCCGTTGCCGCCTCGGCAGACGGCATCGAGGAACGCACCATCGTTCTCGCCGTCGAGCGCAACACCAAGCAACTCGAACCACTCATCCACGAGAGCGAGTGATTTGCTTGTTCGGTGGCAAGAGCGGCGGTTTCGCGCTGATTCCTTGCCCGCTTTGCCCTGTTTATTCAAGCTGCCTGATTTCCTCGTCGATCCGATTACGGCGTTCGATCATGGACTCCGTGTCAGCATGCTGCGCCCAGCGCGAGCGCGGCGCAATCTCATTCAGCCGGTCCTGCACCTCGTCGCGCTCCCGGTACAGGCGCACACGCTCATCGTGCGTGCTGCGTGTGGAATCGCAAGCGGGCATGACCGCGGCCAGACCGGCCAGGGCACACAGGCGAAAAAATGACATCATTCCCTCCTCGGTTGCCGACCGCGAGATAACGAAGTGACCACGACCTCGCAAGGCGAAAGCCCTGGTCGGAACTGGTATAATGTCCGTGGTCATGGGATACGGCAGGATTTGGACGCCATGAACGCTCTCGAAAGGCCCAGAGCTCGACATCTCTTGCTTCACGGCGTCGACTGGCGCACGTACAGCCGGCTGCTGCGCATCTTCGCCGAGCGTCCGTCGATCCGGCTCACCTACGACCGGGGGACCCTGGAGATGATGGCCCCGCTGCATGCGCACGAAAGCGATGGCCGATTTCTCGGCCGGTTGGCCGTCACCGCCACCGAGGAATTGGGATTGCCCGTGAAGGCGGGCGGCTCGACCACCTTTCGTCGCAAGAAACATGCCCGGGGGCTTGAACCGGACGATTGTCTGTGGATTGCCAGCGAACCGATGGTGCGCGGCAAGCGGCACATCGATCTGCGCGTCGATCCGCCGCCGGACCTTGCTATCGAGGTGGACGTGGCCAGCAGTTCGCTGGACCGCATGAGTATCTACGCCGTATTGAAGGTGCCGGAAGTCTGGCGATTGGACGCTCTTGGGTTGAAATTCTTCATCCTCGACACCAGCGGTGAATATGTCGAGGCCGCGCATAGCCTGGCGTTTCCGTGCATTGCCGCAGCGGATCTTCTGAACCACTTGCAACTTCGCAATCGGCTGGATGAGAACGCCGTGATCCGCCAGTTTCGCGAGTGGCTTCGCGAACATCTCGAGCCGCGCGATCCAACCACACCGGAATCAGCTCCGGCGTGAATGCACAATCAGTTCAATGGCAAGACTTGTCAGCGATCGGTGGCGTATCTACCCGGCAGGTCCGCAGCCATGTCTCAGGCCATGGTCGAGCGGAGAGCTTCGACTTGATGGTCCGTCAGGGGCTGCACGAAGGCAGCGCCGACGATCAGCGCATCATTTTCGCCTGCCTTGACCCACCGCACCAGCACCAGTTCGCTGGGGGCGCTGCGGCCGAGCGTGATCTGCAGAACGGAGTTCACGGCGACGGGCCGCGACGTTTGCAGGCGAATGCCGGTCGAAGAAATGTCGAGGACCGTGGCTTGCCAGCGACCGCGCATGTTCTGGTGGAAGGGTACAAAGGTGGCCGTCAGGTCCACGGCGAAGCGAACGCTGGCGCGGCGTTCGCGGCCCTTGACGTTCGTGCCGGTGGTGCCGCGGGCGCTTCGGAACATTTCCTCTTCGATGGAATTGCTTGCCGGACAAGGTCTGCTCTCGCGCAAGACTTTGATGAATTCATCGCAATTGTCCGGCCGCTCGGTGCGTGTCGGCGACAGGCAACGATTGACCAGTTGATCGATTGCTGGGTCGAGCGTCGGCAGCAACAGCCGCAAGGGCACGTACTGCTTGAGAAGCTTGCGTTGCATGATCTGCAAGTGGCCGCCATTGCCGAAAGGGAATTTCCCGGTCAAGGTCGTGTACATGGTTGCGGCCAGAGAGTAGAGATCGCAGCGGCAATCGACCTTGCCGGCGTCCTCGAATTGCTCCGGAGCGCCGAATTCCACCGTGCCCATGCTGCGCTTCGAGAGCGTGCGTCGCTTGTCGGCCGTCAGATCCTTGAGCAGACCGAAATCGCCCAGTTTTGCGTTGTTCTTGCCATCCAGAAAGATATTGCTCGGCTTGATGTCGCGATGCAGAAGTTGATGGCCATGCAGGTGTCGCAGTCCGCGCGCGACCTGGAGGAAAAGCGGGATTGCTTGCTCCGCGGCGATGGCGCCGTCGTTCTTGAGACGCTGTTCGAGGTTTTGACCCGGCACGTATTCCATCACGATGTAGGGCGCTTCGTTCACGTCGCGAATGGCGAGCGCGCCGACAAGATTGGGATGGTGCAGCTTGCAGATGGCCGTGAACTCGCGGTGGAAGCGTTCCAGGGCCCCCGGCTCCAGCCCCATGAAACGCCGCCCTGCCTTGACGGCGACCACTTCGCCCGTCCGCGAGTGCCGCGCCTTGTACACGGTCGCGGCAGCACCGCGGCCTATGGTCTGGGTCACCTCGTAAAGCCCGAACGATCTGGGCGTTTCGCAGAGAGCGTCCATAATTCACTTCACCGGAGCTTTTTAGTAGCGGTACTCGCCGACGAGCAAAGTTACGTCACCTACCTGGCAAAGTCAAACAGTGCTGCGAGGAGAGAGTCGCGTCGTCCGGCAGTTGCGCCGGCAATGGCCCGGAACCACGCGATCCAGAGGCACCTGTGACCTCAAGCCGTGATACAATGACTCGCGATGAACCGCCGTGACTTCTTCCTTCCGCGACATCTCCTCCGTGCCGCCGGCCAGATCAGCGGCCTGGTGGATGCCCTCGCGCGGCCGTTGGAACTGCAGGCGCCCGTCGATCCGGAGGCGTCGCTGCTGCGCTTCTCTCGCCCTGCGATGGCGACTACCTTCGAGATCCTCGTGCCCTTCGACATGCCCAACGCCGCGGCGATGGCGACGCGGGCTCTGGATATCATTGATCAGCTCGAATGCCAGATGACGGTCTATCAACCGGAAAGTGAAGTCAGCCGTATCAACGACACGGCGAGTCTTGGACCTGTGCCGGTCGAGCCGGAGCTATTTTCTCTCTTCGAGCGGGCGGTGGAGCTGACCCGGCAAACGGCGGGGGCCTTCGATATCTTTGCGGGGGCGCTGAGCAAGGCGTGGGGCTTTTTTCGCCGGCAGGGGCAGGTTCCAGAGCCGGATGCGCTCATCGAAGTCATGGAGTGCGTCGGCATGCGCCATGTCGCGCTGGACGACAACGGGAAGACGATCTGCTTCAGTCGTCCTGGGGTGGAGATCAACCTTGGCAGCATCGGCAAGGGCCACGCTCTGGACCGAGCCGCGGCGATCTTCAGACGCGAGCGTGAGCCGCGCTCTCCCGAGTTGGTTCCGCCTCCGCTGGCGGCGTTGCTCCACGGCGGACATAGCAGCGTGCTGGCGCTGGGTTCGCAGCCGGGGCGACGTGATGGCTGGCCGGTCGGGATCCGGCACCCGGAACGAGGCGGCGAACGGCTGCTGATCTTGAACTTGCGCGACCGCGCGCTGGGGACTTCGGCAGCCACCTATCAGCATCTGCAATACAATGGCCGCAGGCTGGGACACATCCTCGATCCGCGCACGGGATGGCCAGCCGAGGGCGTGCTCAGCGCCTCCGCCACCGCGCCCACCGCCGCGGAGGCCGATGCTCTGGCGACAGCGTTCTTCATCCTTGGCGCCGACGGGACGCGCGAGTACTGCGAATGCCATCCGGAAATCGGCGCCGTGCTGATGCTGGAAGGCGAATCCTGCCCTCTGCTACTTGGCCGAGCCCGCGACGAACTACCACCCGCTTGAAGCAACATCATGTTCCTGCTCATCCTTACCTTCCTGCTAATCCCTGCCTTGATCCTCATCTGGGTGTCCCTCGACCTCACGCGCAAGAACGACGCTGAGACGGCCTCGGGCTGGAATCTGGGCACGCGCTACTTTCTGGTGCTCCTCCGGCTAGCCATCGGCTGGCATTTTCTGGTCGAAGGGCTGGACAAGGTCGGCAGCGCCACCTGGAGCAGCGAAGTCTATCTGCGCGAGGCAACGGGGCCGCTGGCGCCGTTGTTTCGCAACCTGGCCGGTGATCCGCTGGTGGATCGGCTGAGCGTGGGTCCGGACCGGTCCTTTCCGCCGCAGCTTGGCATCGACTGGGACAATTATCTCGCCGCCTTCACGGCGCAATTTGAGCTGGATGAGGCACAGCAAAAACTGGCTGCGACCAGTATGGAGCAAGCCCGCTCCAAGACACTGACCTGGCTGACGACCGACAAGCAGATGGTCGCCAGACCGCTGGCGCAGGGCATGACGATCGCGGCGGCCATGACGGTGCCGGAACGTATCGACGATCTCAAGAACAAAGAGGCCCTCGCCGAGGCCATCGAATTGAACGAACGGCCGACCTTCGGCAGCCCCGCGCTGCCTCGCCTCAAGGAAGCCAGGGCCGAGGCGCGGCGCATCCGCACCGAGATGAAGTCCGACCTCGACAAGCAGACGGCGGCCATGAAGAAGTCGCTGTGGGACCTGCTCACCGCCGAGCAAAAGAAGGACGACGCCAGGCCGCCCGAAAATGTGCGGCGCTCCTTTTTTCAGTGGACGATGCGCGAGTGGACCGACAACAGCGTTCGCTACGGCCTGGTTGCCGTCGGCGCCTGTCTGCTTGTCGGCCTGTTGACGCGGACGGCGTGCGTCGGCGGCGCGATCTTCCTGCTCATGTTCTACCTGGCGATGCCGCCGTTGCCCGGCTGGCCGGACAACCCGCGGGCCGAGGGGCATTACCTGCTCATCAACAAGAACGTCATCGAGATGCTCGCCCTGCTGGCGCTGGCGACGACACGCAGCGGCCGTTGGGCGGGGCTCGATGGTCTGCTACAATTCCTTTGTCCCAGCGTGTGCTGCCCAGGCACGCAGCCGACCGCGGACATCCGCTCGACCAGCGACAGCAGACTGCCTGAGCCCGTGATCGTCGCGCCTGGCGAGCCGGTGCATACCGGCTTTACCCCTGGCCCTCATCCCAAGGAGATATCGCATGGCCCTTGACATGACCCCGGAGCAGAAGGCGATCGGCCGGGCAAATTTTCAGCGTGCCGTCGGCAAGCTGGCGGAGGCGCCGACCGTCGGCGAAGGCGTGACGCGGCGCCGCTTCATGCAAGGCCTCGTTGCCGCCGGCGCCACCATGCCGGTCGCCGCGGCGGCCTATTTTGGCTACAGCAACTCGGCTTTCACCGGCCGGCCGGTCAAGGCGGCGCTCATCGGCGCCGGCGACGAGGGCGGCGTTCTCGTTGGCGAGCACAACCCCGCCTACCTCGAGTTCGTCGCCTTCTCGGACATCCGTCCGAGCAATTTCCGCGAGCGCATCTTCAAGGCCGAGCCGGCCCCCTCGCCGCGTCGCGGGTTCAATTTTCACTACGGCAACAACGCCAGGGACATCATCCGCCACCACGTCGATTACCGCGAGATCCTCAGCAACCCGGACATCGAAGCCGTGGTCATCGCCCTGCCGTTGCATCTGCACGCCAAGGTGGCCATGGAGGCGATGGATGCCGGCAAGCACGTCCTGTGCGAGAAGCTGATGGCCTGGAACATCACGCAGTGCAAGGCCATGATTCGCAAGGCCGAGGAGACCAACCGCATCCTGTCCATCGGCCATCAGCGCCATTACAGCATGCTTTACGCCCACGCCACCGCGGTCATCAAGTCGGGCGTTCTCGGCGACGTCACGCACATCCGCGCGTTGTGGCATCGCAACAATGCCCGACCGGTGATGGATGGCAATCAGCCGAAGACCGAGCGCATGGGTAACGGCCGGATTCCGGTCTATCGCGATAGCTGGCGCAAGGACGTGACATCCGAGGACAAGGAATTCCTGCGCGGCCGCGATCTGAGACAGTTCGGCTACAAGGACATCAATGAGCTGGTGCGCTGGCGACTCTTCCGCCGCACCGGCGGCGGCCTGATGGCCGAACTCGGCAGCCATCAGCTCGATGCCTGCAGCATCTTCCTGGGCAAGGTCCGGCCCATCGCCGTCACCGCCGTCGGCGGCAAGAATTTTTACCAGGACGAACGCGAGGTCGAGGACAGCGTCTTCTGCACGTTCGAGTTTCCCGCTCCCGGTTACGATGCCAATCGCCCCAACTACGATCGCGACCGCCACGCCTTCAACCAGCGCAAGGTCGTCACGGTCACTTACTCGTCGATCAACACCAACAGCTTTGAGCCATACGGCGAATGCGTGATGGGCTCGGAGGGGACGCTGGTGCTCGAAGGGGAACAGAACGTGATGCTGTGGGGCGGCGGCGGGCGCTCAACGGCAGTCACCGTCACCACGGGAGGCGGCCGTAGGCCCGCGATCGATTCCTCCGCATCGACCGATGGCCCCGGCGAACGGCAGGCGGCGGCCAGCGGGCAAAACGCGCTCGGCCACGGCCCACCCAGCCGCGGCTACAGGGAAGAGATGGAGCACTTCGCCTACTGCATCCGCATGCGCGATCAGGGCATGGAGCGCGACCGCGCCGACCTGAAACCGAGGTGCGGCGGCGAGGCCGCCATGGCTGACGCCATCATCGCCCTCACTGCCAACCAGGCCATCCGCCGCCAGCAGCGCATCGAGTTCCAGAACGCCTGGTTCGACCCGCGCTCCGCCGAGGTGCCGGACAGCGACATGGTGGAGGAGCGGCTGTAAGCGGCTGTAACGACGAGATAGCTCTCGCCGAGCCTGGCTGATTGACCGTGTCGTGGCGCACTGTTAGATTAGCACCATGAAGAAAGGGGTGCCGATTTCTGCTGGCGTGGTGGTGGCGAAAGCTTATTGCGTGGATGAGGTCATGGGACTTCGCGAGCCGCAGTATCTGGATGCGGCCGCACTTTCCGCGGAGATCAATCGCTTTGACATGGCCATCGCCGCCGCCGCCGAGCTGGATGCCATCGTGGCACGCGTCAGCCAGCAGGTCGGCGAGGAAGAGGCGGCCATCTTTCGTTCCCATCGTCTGTTGCTGCGCGATCCGACGCTCATCACCAAAGTCAAATCTGCCATTCTCGAGCGCCTCGTCGATGCCCGAACGGCGCTGCATGAGTTGCTCGACGAGTATGCGGCGTTGTTCGAGAAAATCCACGACGAGTACATTCGTGAGCGGATGGCGGACATTCACGACGTCGTCGGCCGGATCATGGCGCAGCTGGCGCTGCAGGTCACAGGCTGCTGCCTGGAAGCCAACGAGTCGGTCATCATCGTGGCCCATGAAGTCTTGCCGTCGCAGGCTCTGGCCTTTCATCGCCTGAAAGTGGTAGGCATTGCCACGGAGACCGGGGGCAGCACCGGCCACGCCGCCATTCTGGCCCGCTCGCTGGGCATCCCCGCTGTCTCCGGGCTGCGCGGCATCTTGCAGGAAGTGGCCACGGGAGACGTGCTGGCGCTCGATGGCCGCGAGGGACATCTCTATATCAATCCCGGTCCAGAAGTTGAATCCGCTTTTCGCAAGCTCCAGCGCGAGTACGTCGACACGCGCGACCGGCTCATTGAAAATCGCCATCTGGACGCCGTCGCGCCGGACGGAGTCGGTGTCGAGTTGCTGGCCAACGTGAATAGCGCGGCGGACGCCGCCCTGGCAGTGAGTGCGGGGGCGGTCGGCGTCGGCCTGTTTCGCACGGAATATCTGTTTCTTGCGCATCCGACCATTCCCGACGAAGAGGAACAACTCGCCGCCTATCGCGCCGTCATCGAGGCGGCGCCGAACCGCTGCGTCACCATTCGCACGCTCGACCTGGGGGGTGACAAGCATGTCCCATACTTCGGCAACGAGCGTGAGGCCAATCCCTTCATGGGCTGGCGCAGCATCCGGCTCAGCTCGGCCTATCCGGAGTTTTTCCAGACACAGCTGCGCGCCATCCTTCGCGCCGGCTTGTTTGGCAACGTACAGCTCCTGTTTCCCATGATCAGCACGCTGGAGGAGGTCCGTCGGGTGAAACGGCTGGTCGCCGCCACGCGCGACGCGTTGACGCGCCAGGGCGTCCGCTTTGCTGACGTGCCGCTTGGCATCATGCTCGAAGTGCCGGCGGCGGCGTTCTGCATCGAGGCCTTGCTCCCAGAGGTCGATTTTGTCAGCATCGGTTCCAACGACCTGATCCAGTACATGATGGCCGCCGACCGGGACAATCCACGGGTCGCCCACCTGTGCGAGCCCTTCAGCCCAGCGATCATGAAGCTGTTGCGGCACGTCATCCGGGCTTGCGGGCGGAGTGACAAGCCGGTGACGCTGTGTGGCGAGATGGCGGGCCGCCCGCGCTGCTTCTTGCCCCTGTTCGGCATGGGGCTGCGCCGCTTCAGCATGAGCCCGGGGTTTGTGCCCACGCTGAAGGAGATGGCCCGATCCACCTCGGTGCCGCTGGCAGGGCGCATCGCCCGCCGCGTTCTCAGCCTCAGGACCTCCCGCCAGATCCGCGACTTCCTCAGCCGCCAGGCCCGCCGCATTTGTCCCAACGTCGCCTTGCTGGACACGCGCAAGTAGGCCGGGCTTTCCCGGTGGCACTGGCCGGTGAGTTGCATGCGCGCGTTGACTCCCGGCGACGAATCTGCATCATCATTACCGAGAGCCGAACCATCCACATGAGGCGCAGTCAATGGCAGGTGAGATCTCCTTCTTGACGCTCGATCCTGGTCATTTCCATGCAGCCCTGGTGCAGAAGGAGATGTACCCGGAGGTATCGCCGCGTTCGCGCGTGTTCGCGCCGCTGGGACCGGACTTGCTGGCGCACCTGGAACGCATCGCCGGCTTCAATCGCCGCACGGATCGGCCCACGACCTGGGAGCTGGACATTCATGCCGGTGTCGACTTCGCCCGCCACGCGTTCAGTCAGCCGCCGGGCAGCGTCGTCATCCTGGCCGGCTTCAACGCGCGCAAGATCGATTACATCCGCCAGGCCGTTGCGGCCGGCATGCACGTCCTGGCCGACAAGCCGTGGATCATCAACCCGGCGGACCTGCCGAAGCTGCAAGAGGCGCTGGCGACGGCTGAACGCAGTGGTCTGATCGCTTACGACATCATGACCGAACGTTCCGAGATCACTTCCATCTTGCAGCGTGCGCTGGTGAACGACCCGGACGTCTTCGGCAGCGCCGTCGCCGGCACGCCGGAGGAGCCGGGCGTGTTCATGGATAGCGTGCACTTTCTCAAGAAGCAGGTGGCGGGCCTGCCGCTGCGCCGGCCGGCCTGGTACTTCGACATCAAGCAGCAGGGTGAGGGGCTCAGCGACGTCGGCACGCATCTGGTGGATCTCGCCATGTGGATCGCGCAGCCGGACCAGGCCATCACTGCTGCGCGCGATGTGCGCATCCTCGCCGCCAGACGCTGGCCGACCATCGTGACGCGCGACGACTTCCGCCAGATCACCGGCCAGGCCGATTTCCCCGATTTCCTGAAAAGCCAGCTCGACGGCGACTGCTTACCGTACTTCTGCAACAACCGCGTCACGTACACCTTGTGCGGCATTCACGTCGTGCTCAACGTAGCCTGGGGTCTGGAAGCCGAGCCGGGCGCCGGCGACACGCACATGGCCAGCTTTCGCGGCACGAAGTCGAAGATCGAAATCCGGCAAGGCAAGGACGAAAACTTCAAGTCCGAGCTGTTTGTCATGCCGACAAGCGGCGCCGACCTGCGCGGCGCGCTCGAAAAGCGAATCGCGAGTTGGCAGGCCGTCCATCCTGGCGTGACGCTGGCGACCAGCAAGACGGGCTTTCACGTTGTGGTTCCGGACAGGCTGCGCATCGGCCACGAGGCGCATTTCGCCGCCGTCGTCCGCCGTTTCCTCCGCTACGTCAAAAAGCGAGAGCCGCTGCCGGCGTGGGAGAACCCGAACATGCTCGCCAAGTATCACGTGACAACCAGGGGTGTCGAGCAGGCCAGCACTTCGCAGCCTTGAGCCGGCTTGTGCGCGTCGCTACGATACCTATGCCATGTCAAACGTCGTCATCCAGCCGCCATTGTTTCGCCCGCTTCCCTTGCTGGGCAATCCGCACCTGCAAACGGTGCTGAGCCATTTATTCTCGCGGCGCGGGCTGGGTTTGCCGGCACAGATGACGATCGTGCCGTTGCCGGATGGCGATCGCCTGGCAGTCCATGCAAGCCGCCCGGCGCTGTGGCGGCCGGCTGACGGGACGGTGCTGCTCATCCATGGGCTGGGCGGGTCGCACCGCTCCGCTTACCTGGGCCGGCTGTCGCAGCAGTTTCACGATCATGGTCTGCGCACGCTGCGACTCGACCTGCGCGGCGTCGGCGCCGGCGAAAGGCTTGCCCGCAAGACGTATCACGGCGGCTCATCCGCGGACGTGCGGACGGTGATCGAGCACTTGCAGCAGGAGACACCTGCCGCGCCGCTGGTGGTCGTGGGCATGTCGCTGGGCGGCAACATCGCCCTCAAGCTGGCGGGCGAGGCGGCGAAACGGCCCTTGCCTGGATTTCGGGCCGTGGCGGCCCTGGCCCCGCCCATCGATCTCGTCGGCTGTGCCGGGTTGATCGCTCTCAAGCGCAACCGCATCTACGAGCGGTATTACGTCGGCAATCTCATCAAGCAGGTCCGGCAGCATCGCCGGCATCATGCGGACATGCCCGCGCTGCCGTTTCGCTCGACGATGACGCTGCGCGAGTTCGACGACATGTACACCGCGCCCACATGGGGTTTCGCGGACGGCATGGACTATTATCGGCGCGCGTCGGCATTGCCACTGATCGACAAGATTGCGGTGCCTACGTTCATCCTGGTGTCGCGCGACGATCCATTCATCATCACCCGGCCGTTCGAGGAACTCGGCTCGACGCCGCGGCGCGAGGTGCATGTGGTGAACCACGGCGGACACATGGGCTTCCTCGGCTGGGACGGCGCCGGCGGCATCCGCTGGGCCGAACGGGCCATCGCCAGGTGGGTGATCAAGATGTTCAGGCACAATCCGCGCTAGCTGCAACCGCTTGCGGTTTCGCGCAAGGCATCGCAGGCAACGGAGAACTCCCATGACCAGCGTCCGCGACTTCGGCGCCCGCGGCGATGGCAACACCGACGACACCGCCGCCATCAGCCATGCCAGCCAGCGCGGCGACGGCGTGCTGCTGTTTCCGCCTGGCGACTACGTGATCTCGCGGCCGTTGCATATCGCCCTGCAACAGCATGGCCGGCTCAGCATCCAGGGACACGGGGGCACGGCCCGGCTCATCATGGCGGGCGCTGGGCCGGCGCTGCACCTCGTAGGCAGCCATCGCCGGTCCGCCTTGCCGCGCGACGTGGCCGACGGCGTCTGGCACAGGGAACGCATGCCCACGCTGCGCGACCTGGAAATCGTCGGCCGGCATGCGGAGGCGGACGGCATCCGCATCGACGGGGCCATGCAGCCGACGTTGCAGCAACTGCTCATCCGCCGTTGCCGGCACGGCATCCATCTCACCAGCCGCGACCGCAACGTCGTGATCTCGGATTGTCATATCTATGACAACTCCGGCATCGGCATCTTCCTCGACCGTGTCAACTTGCATCAGATCAACATCCACGGCAACCACATCAGCTACTGTGCCCAGGGGGGCATCCGCATCGCCGGCAGCGAGGTCCGCAACATCCAGATCTGCAGCAACGACATCGAGTACAACCACGACCTGAAGGCGGCCGAATCCGCCGATGTGTTCCTCGACTGCCGGGAAGGCACGGTGCGCGAGGGGACGCTCGCGGGCAACACCATTCAGGCCGTGCAGACCCCCGGCGGCGCCAACGTTCGCTTCGTCGGCGATCGCAAGCACTCCAACGCCGTCGGCCTGTTCGCCATCACCGGCAACCTGATCGGCAGCCAGACGACGGCCATCCATCTGCAAGCGTGCCGCGGCATCGCCCTGTCCGGCAACAGCATCTACAGCGGCTATCACCACGGCCTGATCATCGAGGATTGCGAGCACATCGTCATCGGCGCCAACAGCATCGACCACAACCCGGAGTACCGTGGCCGCTCGACGGACCGCGTCATCATCCGCCGCTCGAACAACATCACCATGACCGGCCTGATCCTGCAGCACACGCGCGAGGCCAGCGCGGAAGTGCCATCCAGCGTGGAGCTGCGTGGGTGCCGCAACGTCAGCATCACGGGCTGCCAGATCATCAATGCGCGGACGCGCGGCGTCGCCATGCACGAGTGCGACACGGTTCGCGTCGCCGACTGCACGATTCGCGGCAAGCCCGCCGACGACGCCTACCGTGCAGCGCTGGCCATCGCTGCGGATAACCGGCATGTGATGATCGTGAATAATTTCCTTGGCCGCGGCTCGGACGGCGAGTTGCGCCTGCCGCGCGAAATCGGCGTACAGGCAGGCAACGTTCTGTTATGAGACGTCGGCAGAGGTTCGTCGCCGTACCTCGGTTGAGAAGCTTCCCAGCGTGCTGCTGAATGCCGAACGCCTGACCCAGAATTGCGACGTCGTCCACATCTTGCGCGCGGCCGGCATGGGAAACTTGGTTGGGCGAGTCTGGTGCGAACGTTTCATGGTCCGGGACGCCAGCCAGACGCCGCACACGAGCAGGACAATGCCCAGAGCAATGATCCAGGAGGTCACGGCGTGGTGGCGGCGCATGAGCTTTCCCGTGAAAAGGATAGGCCACCAGTATCGTCGGCTTTCGGCGCCCACCGCAGCGGTGTGAGAATGGAAATACTCCCGGTGCCGCGGTTTCGGAGGTGGACTTTAACGGTTATGACAACTGTAAGGCCTTGAGGCGCCGGCCGCGTAGGTGGCACATTCACCCCAACCCCACTTGTCGTCATGAACCCGATCGAAATCAGGGATTCCAGCCGGGTAAGAGCGGCAGCGCGGTTGCGATTGGGCAAGATAGGGGTTATGGTTAGGTTGTTGTGGAACTTTCCACAGCAGCGATCGAGGTAGTGGCTGGGCGGCACTCGCGTAGAGTCGCCGTCTCGCGCTGGGAGCCGCTACCTCGATTTTTTCTTGCGCATATTCAGGCCCACGAGCCTCCTGGTTCGTGGGCCTGCTTGCATTTCGGTGGGCGACTTTGCCCGCCTCGCCATGGGCGCCTGTCACGACAGCTGCCGGATCGGCGTGCCGTGGTACAGGATCGGCACGCCGCGGCCGGTGTAGTCGGTAAACTGGTGCTCGGGGTCGATGCACAGATGGCGGTAGATGGTGGCGAGCAAGTCTTGCGGGGTGACGGGGGAGTGCGTGGGATATTCGCCGCGGGCATTGGTGGCGCCGACGACCTGGCCCATGCGCAGGCCGCCGCCGGAGACGAGGGCGCTGTAGGCGTCCGGCCAATGATCGCGGCCGATGGAATTGTCCGGCGGGCCCACGCGCAGCCGCGGCGTGCGGCCAAACTCGCCTACCACCACGATCATGATCTTCCGGTCCAGGCCGCGCGCGTGCACGTCTTCGATGAGTGCAGCCACGCATTGGTCGAAGTACGGCAGGCGGACGCGCATGTACTGGGCGAAGTGTCCGGGCTTCATGGCATTGCCGGGATGGTCGTCCCAGTTGGTGAACATCGGGCCGAACTCCGGCGAGTTGGCGACCAGACTGACGACTGCCGTGCCCGCCTCTGCCAGCCGGCGGGCGAGCAGGCAGCCCTGCCCCCACAGGTTGCGGCCATAGCGATCGCGTAGCCGGGCGCTCTCCTGATTCAGGTCGAAGGCCCGCGCCACGGCCGGACTGGTCAGCACCTGATAGGCCTGTTCGTGGAACTGGTCGAGAGCGCGAGTCTGCTCGGAGCGCTCGCCGTCGCGGCGCAGGGTGTCGAATTGCTGCAAGAGCCGGCGGCGATTGTCGAGACCGTTGGCCGTCATGCCGCGCAGGCTGAGTTGCGTGGGCAAGTTGCCCGGCTGGGCCGCGAAGGCCTGGCACGACGCACCGAGGTAGTTTGGCCGGGTCATATGGAACGGCCCCGGCACGCTGACATACTGCGGCATGGCATCCGGATGCCGCCCACGCAGACGGCTGGCGATCATGCCGAGATCGGGATGCTCGCTGCGCGCCGTCGAGGTCGGATCCAGAACCGTCGGCTCCTTGCCGGTCAGCACGGTGATCGAGCCGTCGTTGTGGATGTTGACCCGATGATGCAGCGAGCGGATGAGGCTGAACTTGTCGGCGACCTGCGCTTGCCGGGGAAGCAACTCGCAGATCGACACGCCCGGCACGCGCGTGGCAATCGGCCGAAAGACGCTGCGCATCTGCTCCGGGCCGTCCGGCTTCAGGTCATAGGTTTCAAGATGGCTGGCGCCGCCCGAGCAGTAGATGATGATGACCGAGGTGTCAGGCGAGGAACGGGCGGCAGCACGGGCCTGCAACACGTCGGACAGGCCCATCCCTCCAAGCGCCAGCGCACCGACACGCAAGAATTCGCGGCGATCCAGCGGGCCGGTGCATCGGCGTTGAGTCATCGCAATGTCTTTCACAGGGCCTGCTCTCCTCACGCAGTGTGGATTGAGGCAAGATAAGGAACATCCATAATCTACCTTCGCCGCAGGCTCTTCGCCACACGAATCGCGTGGCTGGGGATCGAACGGCGAGGAGTCGTGTTGACAGGTGCCGCCCGCCTCGCTATCCCGGCGCGCAAACCTTGAGAAGGTGCAAGGACGGTGCCGTCGGAGGCGCGGAGGCAAGAACTGTGGGAGCACGAGCCATGCAAATCGACGGCGCGCGAGTGGAGGATCGCATTCCCGCGCCACGGTTGGCTGCGTTCTTGCCGAACTTCTTGGTCATCTCACCGCCCAAGACCGGCTCGACCTGGTTGGCCGCCAACCTCAGTTGCCATCCGGAAATCTTCATTCCGGAAATCAAGGAAGTTCATTTCTTCAATCACTACCTGTTCACAAAAAGCTGGGACTGGTACACGGAGTTATTTCGCGGCGGGCTGGGGCTCAAGCGCGGCGAGGCGACGCCCGGCTATTGCAGAATGCCCCCCGAGACGATCCGGCTCATTCACTCGCTGATGCCAAGATTGAAGCTGATCTACCTGCTGCGCGAGCCGATCGGCCGGGCCTGGTCACACGCGCGGCACTGCTGCCGCCATCGACTGACGACCTTCAAGGGCTGCCGGGAGTCGCCGGACCGGGTCACGAACGAAAAGTGGCTCGAGAACCTCGCGCACGACAGTTCTCTGCAGGCCGGCCTGGTCCTGGAGCACCTCAGGTGCTGGCTGGCGTGTTACCCCAAGGAACAGATCCACATCGATTTTTACCCCGCGATCCGGACGCAGCCGACGCAGTTACTCAATCGGATCTTCAAGTTCCTGGGCGTGAGCACGATCGGCGATTTTTCCTTCTTCCCCGTTGCCGAGAAGTTAAATGAAGGCCTGTCGCTCCCCATGCCGCCGCCGCTGCACGAGTTCTTGCGGCGCACGTTTGCGCCCTCGGCACGGGAGCTGGCAGTATTCTTGCGCGCGGAGTATGATCTGTCGTTGCCGGCAACGTGGGAACCGTTGCTGCGGGCGGGCGACGTCGAGGCGCCGGGGACGTTGCCGGTCGGCTGCGTTTCCGGTCCGGCCGTCCAGACAACGATGCCGAATGTGGACTCAGACGCGCCGCCGGTACGGACCAGCATGCGATTCTCCGCATTCGAGAAATCGCGGCTTGTCCTCAAGCACACGCCGCGCACCCGCGAGAAAGACTATCTCGGCTACCACCTGGTCCACTTCAAGGGACAGTTCTTCGGCCTGGCCCATTCGGTCGGCGCCTTCGACCTGCGACGCATGACCGAAAAGGAGATCGTGCGCCTGGAGAGCAGCTGCCTCCTCTTTCGCTCGCCGTCGCTGGAGTGGGTTAAGTTGCAGATCGCGAACCGGCAGCTGGCGCGATGGTACCGCGGCCGGCAGCACAGCGTTTTCCGCGTGCCGCGCTTCCTGCTGCGCCGCCTTGGCGCATTCGCATCGGCCATGGTTGGCAGATTCGGCCGATCGAAAAACTGACTTTCCTTCATGAAAAGCGCCCGGCAGACCTCAGCGCCTGGCCGCAAGCTTGCCGGCCGAGTGCAGGCGATCGGCCAGGTCACGGATCGTGTCGGCCATGAACAGGCGCCCCAGCCATTCTCCCGGAATACCTTGATCGCCATGAAAGGCGCCGGCGAGTTGACCGCAAACCGCCCCGGTGGTGTCGGCATCGTCTCCCAGATTCGCAGCCTGCAGGATGGCCTCGCGAAACGTGTCGGTCCGCCAGAAACACCAGGCCGACGCTTCCAGACAGTGAATGACGTAGCCGGAACCGGAGATGGCGTCCTCGCCTTTTGTCCGATAGTCGCCCGCCGCGATGGCCCGCACCTTCTCGGCCTTGAAGTCTTCTGGATCGTGCCCGAACAGGATCTCGTCCTTGCCGGCGCCGGCCAGCGCCTTGACAAGCATGGCCGCAAGCAACCGCGAGGCCTCAACGCACTCTAGGGCGCCGTGTGTGGTTCGCGCGCTCTCACCAGCCCAGTGCCTGGCCTGGCCCGCATCAGCGTGCCAGAACATTGGCACCGGCGCCAGCCGCATGATGCAGCCATTGCCCGCCGATGTCGGTTCGGTCCGGCCGCTGAACGGGTTGCCGTTCTGCTTGAAGCGCGCCAGGGATCCCCGGATCGTGATGCCAATGTCGAAGCACTTGCCGGTGCTGCTGAGATATCCCTCCTCATGCCAGCGACAGTAGCGCTTCATCTGATCGACGGCATCGAAGCCCTGGCATTCGATCAGACTGGTGGCCAGGCAAAGTGCCATCGAAGTGTCATCGGTCCAGGCGCCAGGCGGCAGTCGAAACGGCCCGCCGCCCACCATGTCGGTCAGCGGCGTGAAACTGCCCCGCGCCCGGAACTCGACCGTCGTGCCCACGGCATCTCCACAGGCAAGGCCGAGAAGGCAACCACGATTGCGATCAGCATGGTCCATGGCAGACTCTTCATTCTTCGGCGACAAGCAGCGTGTGCATCACCAGTCGCGGCACGACTACCACCGTGGCGGTGCCATCGCGGCGTGCTGCCAGCGGCCGGTTGCCTGGCTCCAGATGAAAGGACCGCGGCGTTTTGCGGGTGAAGCGCACCTCGATGTCGTGGATCGGCACGACTTCCTCGCGCAGCGGCACGTCGGCGACGGGCAGGCCGTGGTTGGCGGTCGTGTTCATGCCGTTATGGAGATGGACGATGGTGCGGCGGCCGTCCTGGCCGCCTTGCGTGTAATAGGTCGCCTGCACGCACATCGAGGCCTTTACCTCGATGGGCGCTGGTTCACGGGCCGCCCAGGAAATGGCGCGGGCCAGCAGCCGGCGCTGGTAGGGATAGGCGTAGCTCCACATGGCCGCATCCAGCCCGGCCGCGAGATAGACGACGCGCCCCTTGCCAAAAGAGCGCGTGACGACGGCCGGCAGTTGTGTCTGCGAACCGTCGGGAGTCATGCTGGCCGCGACAACGCCGTCCTTCGGCTGGTTCACGCGCACCTGCGGTCCCCGAAACGTGACGCGTTTGCCCGGCACCAGCTTGTCGAGCCGAGCATCGCGCAGCAGTTCATGATCGCCCCCGGTCAGCGTCGCCAGGCCGGTGCGGTTCTTCCAGTAGCTCTCGTCGATGGCGATGGCGAAGTTGGGATCAAGCTCGGGCCGCTTCAGTGGCGCTCTTGGACGCCCCTGGTAGGCGACGTCGAAGACATCTGCGAGAGCGAAGTCGCCGCGCGGCCGGCCCAACTCGTCGCACAGCGACGTTTCCGCCGTCGCCACCAGACCACCGCCGTTGCGCACATAGTCGCGCAGCGCCTTCACCTGGACGTCCGACAGGGCCGCGGCATTGGCCAGCACGACCACGGCATGCCGTGACAGCACCTTGTCATTGATGTCCCAGTCGTTGAGCAGCCGCAACGGCAGATGTTCCTCCATGCCGACCCGGAACGTGCCGAACAGGTGCGCCAGGAATCGCTCCGGAATGTCCTTGTAGGCGTAGAACTGGCGTGTCTGCTCGCTGACCAGCAGGCCGGCCCAGGGCAACGTTTCGGTACGCGTCAGCCAGCGTTCACGGTTCTTGACTTCACGAAAGATGGCCATGGTCGATTCCAGATGGCCTGGCCAGCCGAACGACTCGGCAGCGATACTGCCATTTGTCAGCGCCAGGAAGTTGCGCGTCAGCCGTTCGTGCGCGGGGAAGCTATCCGTCCCATAAGGGTTGCCGCGCGACATCAGATAGGCTTCGGACGCATTGGGCCGGTCGCCAGCGACGGCCCGCAGGTAGGCGGCGCCGAAGGCCGGGGCGACGCTGCCGCCAAAGTTGGTCTCGTCTAGCCACCATTCTTGCATCGGCAGATCGAAGAGCAGGTTGAGCCGCGTCGGCATGGCCCGTGGCGAATGCAGATAATGCCCGTAACGGCCGGCGTTCACGGTCCACGTCATGATGACCGCGTCCGGATTGATCTGTTGCAGGCGCCGGCGCAGGCGTCGATAGTGGTCTTCGAGCTTGTCGCCGCGCCAGACCAGGTACTCGCGATAGCGTACATCATCGAGATCGACGCGGGCCGGCAGATCGCGCCTTCGTTCCCGACGGTACGACTGCGTGCAACCGAAACAATGACACAGCGGAGCGTGGTAGTTGCCGTCGAACGAGTAGCCATCGAGCTTGTAATCGCGGACCAGCTCGGCGCAGACTTCAATGAGGTGATCGCCCCACGGGCCGACGTTGCAGCACAGCCGCGCGCCCAGGCTCTTCTCGTCCGGCTCGCCCTTGGGCTTGATGCCCCGTTCCGGATGAATCCGCCATTCCGGATGCTTCTTCGCGAGTTCGACCGGGGCGAACGGCGGCAAGCCCAGGACCAGTTTCATGCCGTGGCGATGACAGTCCTCGACAAACTTGCGGAGCAGCCGGTCCTCCGCGGACGGCAAACCCCCGCCTTCGCGCCGCAACGGAAAGTACGGCCAGACGGCATTGCCATGCACGACCTGCACGCCAGCCTTGGCCGCCAGCGCGACCTGCCCCGGCGTGAGGAACGCCATGCGCGTGACATCCTGGACCCAGGCGGGGCTTTTCACGGGTTCGGCTTGCCCGGACGCCGGCGTCGCCACATTGACCAACGCCGGCACAAGCATCGTTGAGATGCTGAATCCCCAAAGATTCATGGCTGATTCCTCGACCATGGCGGCAACATCGTCGCTGCCATTCTAAGCACCGTGCTTTGTGCTACAATGGTACAGACCCGAAGACCAAGCAAGAGACCCGACATGGACCACCACGAGCAGCATCATCTCAAGCATCAAAAAGAACGCGAGCACAAGAAGGCGCTGGAGAAACAGCACGAGCATCAAACCGAGAAGCAGCTCCGCGTCATTCACCCGGCATGGTTCCTGGCGCTGGGCATCGTGCTGATCGGCGCTGTGGTCTACGTGTGGACGTTCATCTGGTGAGCGATTCGTGAGCGACGTTGCCAGCGTCACCCACGAAAGCCACGTCAAATAATCCCATGTAACGGCCGACCCGGCGCTGCCAGCGCATCCACGCGCTGCGTGATCTTCTTGTCCTCCACCAGCGGCGGCGCGTGCTGCGGTTTGACGCGAGCGTCGATCACCAGGGAACCGGCGCAGCCCCAATGCTTCTGGTGCGTGAAGGCGGCGAGGCCGTGGATGTCGGCCGCCGGGTTCGAGCGCGTGAACGTCACCCACAGGAAGTTGCTGAGCGACTTCGACGTGAAGTCGCTGTCATCCACCAGCACGATCAGCGGCAAGGCGTCGGTCACTTCAAGTTGCTGACAGAAGTGCAACAATGCCGGCTCGTATTCGCGCGATGAGTCGCCGCGATCGAACTTCGGCGCCTGCACGGCCAGGATGCCCGGCAGACAGATGTGCGGCGCAGAAAAGCCGTCCGGAAGCTGCAAGCCCGGCGGCACCTGTGTCGCCAGCTGGCGCCGCGGCGGGCCGGCGACGGCGATCACTGCCTTGGAGCCCTCGTTCAGTCCGGTCCCGGAATAATCGAGCGTGTCGATCGTCGTCCGCGTGTGCAGGTGCAGGTCGGTCCGCCAGTCCACTCTCTCCAGGACGTGCTGCAAGAACGCCGGGATCTTGTGGATGTTGAGGCCCGGATTGTCCTCGCGCGCGACGATGAGCAGATACTTCGCGAGCGAAAGCTGTCCCTGGCCCAGGATGGCGTTCGCCTGCGTCAGCAGTTCTTGCGGCCGGCGCTCCTTTGAGTAGGGCACGTAGCGCTCGCTGCCGATGGCGAGAAGCAGTGGATGCACGCCGGCCGCATCGACGGCATGCACCGCATGCACGCCCTTGACCACGGTCGGGATGACCGGCCCGGTCAGTTCATGGATGAACTGCCCGAAGCTGGTGTCCTCCTGCGGCGGCCGGCCGACGACGGTGAACGGCCAGATGGCGCCCTCGCGATGCCAGACCTTGTCCACGTTCAGCACCGGAAATGGATGCGCCAGGCTGTAGTAGCCGAGGTGATCGCCGAACGGGCCTTCGGGAAGCTGCAACTCCGGATCGACGGTGCCGCTGATGCTGAAATCGACATCGGCGAGGATCGGCAGCTGGCCCTTGCGACGAATGAGACGGATGCGCTGCCCGCCGAGGGCGCCGGCGAAGGTGATCTCCGGCATGCCTTCGGGCAACGGCATGACGGCCGCCACCGCCAGCGCCGGCGGCCCGCCGACGCAGATGTTGACGCGAAACGGCACGCCGCGCCGTAGCGCCGCGGCGTGGTGCACGCCGATGCCGCGGTGAATCTGGTAATGCATGCCGACCTGCCGATCCGGCTTGTACTTCCCGCCGGAAAGCTGGATGCGATACATGCCCAGGTTGGAGTGCTGCCAGCCGGGACGATTCGCATCTTCGGTGTAGACTTGCGGCAGTGTGATGAAGGCGCCGCCGTCGTCCGGCCAGGAGACCTGCTGTGGCAACTGGCTGATGGTCGTCGGATAGGCCAGCACCGGCCCGTGCGTCACCCACTTCGGCCGCATGTTCCACAGCACGCGCGGCACATCGGCGAACCGCCACGGCTTCTTGAAGAAGCTACCGGCGTCCACCTTCAGCTCGACCAGCTTCTGGATGGCGTCGATGGTGTCGCGGAACATGAAGCGCAGCCGCGACAGCGTACCAAACAGGTTGCAGGCCATCGGAAACCGGCAGCCCTTGACGCGCGTCATCAAGATGGCCGGCCCGCCCGCCTGGTAGACGCGCCGCTGGATCTCCGCCGCCTCCAGGTACGGATCGACTTCCTCCGCGATCCGCACCAGCTGCCCGGTCCGATCAAGGTCGGCGATACATTCTTGGAGGTTGCGATAGGCCATTGTGGCGGCGGATGCGAAGAGCAGGGGCCTGGATCGGCGTTCGTTGTTCAAGTAGCTGGGCGAGCACGCCTCATCATTCTACGACAGCGAGATGGCAAATGCAGAACCAGCGGCAGTTCGGACAATGATTGGTCATTTGCTGAATTCGATTGCATCGGGTGCGGTGGTCAATGGCGAAGGTGAGTGTATGATTATCAACAAAATGGCGTCGCAACATGGCCGACTTGAGAACTCGGCTGGTGGGCCTTGTGATGACCGCTGCGAGCGCCGGTTTTCTGGGCCGCGCTGGCGCAGTGCCACAGGAGGCCAGACCAGCGGCAGGTGTCGTCGTAGAAAAGGACTCAGGCGGCAACCATCATGCCCGAATCGATCGCTACGGTGATCCACTTCCAGCCGGCGCCATCGCGCGCCTGGGGACGGTTCGCTTCCGACATCCATTCATGGTGAATCAGCTTGCCTACACGCCCGACGGCAAAATGCTGGCGTCGGCGTGTTCCGACGGCAGCGTGCGCCTGTGGGATGCGGCAACGGGGAAGGCCATACGGTCCTTCCGAAGTGCGGCGAATCCGTTGCCGAACACGGGGCAGGTTGAGATCCGGGGAGTTGCGGTTTCACCGGATGGCAAGACGGTCCTGGGCATGGAAAACCATGAAACTGTGCATGTCTGGGACCTGGCATCCGGAAAGCCATTGCGGCAGTTGTTCGGAGGCAATGGTTTTTGCATGGCGCTTTCGCCGGATGGCGCCATCGTTGCCAAGGGGCTCGGCGGAGGTCGCGATGGAGTGCAGGTGTCCATCTGGGACGTGGCCAGCGGCCAGCGAATCCGCACATTTGGCGCAATGCGTCGGGCCGTGCAAGGCCTCGCCTTTTCGCCAGACAGCAAGATTCTTGCTGTTGGAGAGGGTTCCTTTCGCGAGAAGGAGGAAGCATCGGGTAGCTCGGTGCGTCTCTGGAATCCGAGCAATGGAAAGCAAGTACACGAGCTCAAAGGACACACGGGGGGCATTTCGGCCGTCGCATTCTCCCGCGATGGCAAACTGCTGGTTTCGGCGAGCTATGACGGGACCCTGCGCTTTTGGGAGCCAGGTGCTGGTCGATCATTGCGCATGGTTCGCGTGCCCGAAGATCCTTTTCCGACGGGTTTTCCAGGCATTCTCAAAGGTCTTCATTATGGCGGCATCCGCAGCCTGGCCTTCTCCCCGGATGGTCAGATACTTGCTTCGGGCGGCTGGGATGGGATCGTTCGCCTCTGGGACGCTGGCTCGGGAAGGAAGCTTCGCACGATACGCGCCCATGGCCGCGAAGTCACCGGTCTGACATTCGCGCCGGGCGGCAAGGTGCTGGCATCCGCAAGCTGGCATCACACGATTCGGTTGTGGGATCCGGCCACCGGCAAGGAAGTTCAGCCGCGACAGGCGAGCGTGAGTCCGGTGGCAACCATTGCCGTTTCTCCGGATGGCCAGGTGGCGGCCGCGGCATGTGCGGATCGGACTATCCTCCTCTGGTCCCTGAAGACTCGCGAGATTGACCACTGTCTCCGCGGCCACGGAGACTCGATCTATTCGCTCGCGTTTTCACCCGACTCGCAAAAGGTCGCCAGTGCGAGCGCGGACCGCAGCGTTCGCGTCTGGACAACCAAAGGCCGCGAACTGCAAAAGTTCGATCACAAGTTCTCTCCATATGCTGTGACGTTTGCCGGGGAACGACTGCTGTCAGGTGGACGGGATGGCCTCATTGTCTGGAATTGGTCAATCGGCAAGATGGAAACGGCAATTCGACCAAGAGGTTACATATCGTACTTGCAGGCATCAGCGGACGGCCGGCTTGTCTCGGCGCAAGGCACGGAGGGATTGCTCTGGGATGCTGCGCGTCGCAAGGAGCGGCGACGAATTGGCGACGCTGTCTATCTCACGGTCGCGCCCGATGGCCGAACCTACCTAACGGAAGGTCTTGACGGCATCATTCGCCTCTGGGCCGTTGCCAACGGTCAGGAGCTGCGGTCGTTTCCTGGTCGAGGTTATGGGAGAAGCATGGTTTCGGCGCCCCATTTTCTATTTTCTCCCGACGGGCGGCTGCTCGCCCAGATTGGAGCAGGCGCCGTCAACGTCTGGGAACTCGCAACCGGAAAGATACGACGACGCTTTGTCGGCCACGAGGGCAGAATTAGCGCCATTGCCTTCTCTGCCGACGGTCGCACGATCCTGTCCGGCGGCGAGGATACCACAGTCCTGATCTGGGATCTGGCCCGACGCTTTGAGAGTCGATCCAAACAGCTAGCGCCGGCCGAACTGCCATCCCTGTGGCGCGACCTCGGCGGCGCAGATGCCGAGCGCGCGGACCAGGCCATCGGCGCCCTTGCGGCCCATCCCGGTCAAACCGTGCGCTTTCTCGATCAGCAACTCCGTCCAGCAACCGCCGTCGATCCGAAACGCCTGGCCATGCTGATCGCCGACCTGGGCAGCGACCAATTTGCTGTCCGCGAGAAGGCTGCCGACGAACTGGCTCACTGGCGTGAACAGTCCGAGCCGTCCCTCCGACAAGCGCTGACACGAATGCTCTCTCTGGAGACTCGCCGTCGCATCGAGCAGGTACTGGCCAAGCTTCGTAGGCCGCTTGAGGCTTCCGAGTTGCTTCGGTCGGTGCGGGCCGTGGAAGTTCTGGAGCGGATCGGCTCACGGTCGGCACGCAACCTTCTAACGAGGCTGGTCGCGGGACCAACGGAGGCCCGTCTGACACAGGAGGCCGCGGCAGTGCTGGCGCGCCTGCTACTGCCGCAGGAATGACGGCTGAAAGCTGACGCAGGCAAGCTTCAGGCGGCGGCGGGGCTGCCACAGGAGGCGCAGAAGCGGCTGCCGGCGGCCAGTGACTCATGACAGGTCGGGCAGTGCGTCTCGGCATGGACCGACTTGCCGCACTGGCTGCAGAAGGCGCCGGCGGCCGGGGCATGGCCGCAATGCGGACAGGATGCGATGGCCTGTCGCTGTCCCATGTCGACGCCGTTGGTCTGATCGAACTGCCCAGCCCTGTGGCGCAGCTGTTCGCGGGCCACCTGTGCCTGGATGCCGGCGGCTTCCTTGTGCAGGTTGGGAGCGCAGCTCTCGCACAGGCCGGCTTCGTGGTTCCAGCATTTTTCTGGGCAGACCCAGTGCCCGCAGCGCGTGCATGACTTGAGCCGCTGCCTGGCCTCGGTCACGGCCGTCTCGTAGGCGCTGTCCCAGGCACCGCCCCGGAAAATGTCCTTCACCTGATCGCCCGCGTAACCCCACGACCACCAGCGGCCCAGGCCATAGCTGATGGCATGGACGAGCTTGGCCAGCACGCCGACCTTGCTGGTCTGGAACCGCGACATGTGGCCGTTGCCGCACTTGTCGCAGTGAAATTCGAACTGGAAGCCGGTGTCGTTGGACCGGTCGGTGTAGTTGCGCGTGAACTGCATCAGAGCCATGACTGCCTCCCGCCGACGAGATCGAGCCGCTACCGAAATCTAGGTCATGACAGCGGGTTGTCAACGGACCCGCCATGAGAAAAAAGGAGCTATGCTTGGTGAAGAAATGTGCCGGTCGAGAGTTGTCCCGTTGAGGAGCTGGCGATGGCGGTGGTGGTGTTTGTCGTCGTACCGCTGGGGTGGTTCGTGACAGGCTGGCTCATCGGCCGGTCAGTGGCGGCGTCGCTGTTCTTTTGCGAGCGTGGCCTTCGGCTGGGCAAGAGCAGCGGCCGCTGGTGCATGCTGACTCTGCCCGTCGCTTATCTCGTGCTGCTGTTCAGCGGCGGCAGCGGCAACGCCGGCCATGGCCTCGCCCTCTTCGGCAGCCCGACATTCTTCGAGCTCGCCAGCGTCGTCCCCTTCTATGCCGTTCCGATCCTGGCAGTCTACAGCGCTCTGCTCTATGTCGTCCGCGACCTGACGTTGGGACACTCGAAGGGCAGCGCGTGATCGAATCGGGCGCAACCAGGCTCAAGAAGGCGAGGTCTTGCTCTCTACAACGCTGCGCGCCGCCGGCCGTGGCCGGAAGAATACCCACGCTGTGACGATCAACCCAATGGCGCTGGCCAGGGCGGTGCGCTTGACCGTGCTGTCCTCGGCGAACAGCCGAAAGATGCGTTCCCAGATCGGCGGATCGGTCTCGAACTCGGTCAACCAGGGAGCGGCAACGACCAGCCCGCCCAGCGCCAGCGCCGCCGCCACCGTCAACAGAAACAGCACGCTGGAGATGAAGCGCTGCACGCGAACCTCCATGTCGAGTTTTCAGTGTTCAGTTTTCAGTGTTCAGAATCAAGTGTTGCTTCCCTGGACACTGAAAACTGAACACTGAAAACTATCTAGGCCACAGCTCCGCGCCATATCGAGCATTGTCGCCCAAATCTTCCTCGATGCGCAGGAGCTGGTTGTACTTGACGATGCGGTCGGTGCGGCTGGTGGAGCCGGTCTTGATCTGGCCGGCGTTGCTGGCGACGGCGATGTCGGCGATGGTGGCGTCCTCGGTCTCGCCGCTGCGGTGGCTGATGACGGCCGTGTAGCGATTGCGCCGGGCCAGCTCGATGGCGTCCATGGTCTCCGTCAGCGTGCCGATCTGGTTGACCTTGACGAGGATGCTGTTGGCCACGCCCTTGTTGATGCCTTCCTGGAGCCGCCTGGTATTGGTGACGAACAGGTCGTCGCCGACGAGTTGCACCTTCTGGCCGATCGCCTGGGTGAGCTTGAGCCAGCCGGCCCAGTCATCCTCGGCCAGGCCGTCCTCGATGGAGCGGATCGGCCATTTCTGGCACAGCTTCTTCCACAGGTCCACCATCTCGTCGCTGGTGGCGATGTGGTCCGGCTTGCTCTTGAAGAAGCAGTAGCCGGTTTTGCCCTTCTTCTTGGCCTCGTCGAAAAGCTCGGTAGTGGCGGGGTCGAGGGCAAAGGCGACCTGGTCGCCCATCTTGTAGCCGGCCTTCTCGATGGCCAGCGCCAGGACTTCGAAGGCTTCCTCGGTGCTCTTGAGGTTGGGGGCGAAGCCGCCCTCGTCGCCGACGGCCGTGCTCAGGTTGCGGTCGTGCAGGACCTTCTTGAGGTTGTGGAACACCTCGGCTCCCATGCGGAGGGCCTCGCGAAAGCTGGTCGCGCCGATGGGAACGATCATGAACTCCTGGAAGTCCACGTTGTTGTCGGCGTGCTTGCCGCCGTTCAAGACGTTCATCATGGGGACGGGGAGATACTTGGCGTTGATGCCGCCCAGATAGCGATACAGAGGCAGTCCGACGGATGCGGCGGCGGCGTGTGCGACGGCCAGCGACACGCCGAGAATGGCGTTGGCGCCGAGCTTGCCCTTGTTGGGCGTGCCGTCGATGTCGAGGAGCGTGCGATCGATGCCGACCTGGTCGGCGGCGTCGAGACCAACGATCTGCCGGGCGATGACGTCGTTGACGTTCTTGACGGCGTTCAAGACGCCGCGGCCGAGATAGCGGGCCTTGTCGCCATCGCGCAGCTCGACGGCCTCGTGGGCGCCGGTGCTGGCGCCGCTGGGAACCGCCGCCCGGCCGGAAGCGCCGTCCTCCAGAATGACCTCGACCTCGATGGTCGGATTGCCCCGGCTATCCAGGATCTCGCGGGCGTGGACCCGTTGTAATTCCATCGCGGCTCTCGGCTAAAGGAAACAAGAAACTCCTGTGTTCACGTTTCGCGCTCGCATGGCAGCATGGCGCCGCGCGAGCGTGAATCGTAAACAAGCGAATGACTTCGCTTTCTCTTTTTACTTTTTCCTTGAGCCTTGGAAAGACAAGGGGGCCCGGCAGGTGTCGTGGCGAGGACTGCGAGTGACGGTCTCGGTTCGGGGGGTGTCAGGTCGAACGTCAGGCAGTCGCGCAGGTAAGGAGCTAGAGCGCCGGGCCCCCAAGTTTCAGTCTGGCAAGCGTGGCAAGAGCGATATTCTGGTAAATCGGGATAGTAGATCCTATATCGGCCCCCATCGTGCGCTACTTGAGGGTCGCTACGGGCGCAGAATGATTTTCGGTCCGCGAAGACCGATGCATGCGGCTGGATGGTTCAGGTGTATTCACCGCAGCGGGCAATGATGGTCGTGCCGGAAATTACGCCAGCAGGCCGCGGACCACGTCACCCTTCACCAGCTCGCGTGGCTGGTTGAGATGGTTGTAGACGATGGTGGCCGGATCGATGCCGACGCTGTGGTAGATGGTGGCCAGCAGGTCGGTGGGGTGGACCGGGTTGTCCAGCGGCGCAGAGGCGGTGCGGTCGCTACGGCCGTGGACATGGCCGCGGCGAATGCCGGCACCGGCGACCACCGACGTGTAGCAGTACGGCCAGTGATCGCGGCCCTCGGCGTCGTTGCTGTTCCCGGAGGTGCTGACGCCGCGGAGCGGACTACGCCCAAACTCGCCAATCGCGACCACCAGCGTCTCGCTCAGCAGGCCACGCTCGTCAAGGTCGGCAATGAGCGTCGACAGACCGGCGTCAAGCAGCGGCGCCGACTGGTTGCGCATGCGCTGCGGCAAACCCTGGTGCACATCCCAGGAGTGGTTGTCGGAGTTGGCGACTTTGGGCCAGTTGACCTCGACGACGCGGGTTCCGGCCTCGATGAGGCGACGCGCCAGCACGCAGCACTGGCCGAAGGTGTTTTGCCCGTAGCGTTCGCGTGTCTGCTGGGTCTCGCGCGACAGGTCGAAGGCGTTGCGAGCCCGGCCGGACAGCACCAGGTTGAGTGCGGTGTTGTAGTAAGTTGGCAGGTCGTAGCGAGCGGTGGCTTGCTCGATGGCCGGCATGCCGCGTGCGATCTGGTCGCGGAGGCGGCCACGGCGTTCCAGCCGGGCCGACGGGATCTCGCGGCGCAGCTGCAAATCATCGACCTGGATGCGCGACATCTTGTTCATGTCCATGTCGTCGCCGGTCGGGTAGAGGTAATACGGATCGTAGGCGCGGCCGAGAAAGCCGGCGGTACCGCCCTTGCCGATGACGCCGCTTTCCTGCAACGGCCGCGGCATCATCACGTAGGGCAACATCGGAACCTCCGGCGGCCGCATGCGGACGATGTTGCAGCCGAAGTTCGGGAAGTCACGCGGCGTCGGCGGCTCCAGCTGACCCGACGCGCTGACCGCGTCCGCCTGGTAGCCCGTCAGCATCTGGTAAATGGCCGCCGTGTGATTGAACAGGCCGATTGGCGAGTAACTCATCGAGCGGATCATGGTAAACTTGTCGTTCACGCGCGCCAGCCGGGGCAGGATCTCGGTGTAGTGCACGCCGGGCAGTCGCGTGGGGATGGTGCTGAAGCTGCTGCGAACGCGCTCTGGGGCGTCCGGCTTCGGATCCCAGAGGTCGAGATGGCTGGGACCGCCCTGGAGGAAGATCAGGATGACGCTGCGAGCGCGGCCAAAGCCCGGACCGCGGTTGCCCGCCGCCGGCGTGTTCGCCGCGGCTTGCTGCACGCGGAACAGATCCGCCAGCGTGAAGCCGAGCAGGGTCGAGCCTCCCACCTTGAGAAGATCGCGTCGGGTCACGCCGTCACAGGTATCCTTGCTCGATTGTCCGGGAATCACCAGCATCGCAATACCTCCTGGGAAGCCGTTCTCGAACGCAGGCGGGGATATTCGGTGGGAAAGTCTCTCCGGAAATTAAAGCAACTTTTCTGCCCAGGGTCAAATATTAAATTGCCGATTTGTCCGTTTCCAGGCGTTCGCGCCGCTCGCTGGTCGCTGTCGACGGCAATCTTCTGCTCCGGACAGTGACCATCATTATTCCCGGACCAACTCTTCGATGTGCTTGCGTAGATGCATGTCGCCCTTGGCCCCTTTCCAGTTGAGTTCGCCGGACCAGCCCCAGCGGGCCACGCCGCGCTTGTCAATCAGGTACACCGAGGGCCAGTAGCTATTGAAATAGCGCTGCCACATGGTTCCCTTGTTGTCGACGGCGACCGGAAACGTCAAACCGGCCTCCTTCAGCTTGGCCCGCAGGCTATCGATGTTCTTCTCGCCTTCCGTCTCCGGCGTGTGGATGCCAAGCACAACCACGCCCTTGTCCTTGAAGTCTTTCCAGATGCCCTTGTACCAAGGGTAATTGCGAACGCAGTTGATTCAGCCGAAGGCCATGAAATGCACGACGACGACCTTGCCCCGCATACCCTTCATGGTGAGGGGCTCGCTGTTGATCCATTCCGCAATGTCGGCGAACGCCGGCGCATTCTGCTTGCCGCGAATCTTGACCGGCTTGCGCTTGCTCAGATCCTCGTCTCCCTGCATCGCGGCCGAAGGCCCGACGAGCGTGAATGCGACGAACAAGATGACGCCGACAACTTTGCTGTGCATGTCTTCCTCCGTCCGCTAAACGACGACAAGGCGACGGCTTGCGCGGGGACTCGGATTCCGGAACGGCGCTGGCGGGAGTTAGTGGCTTTCCCTGTCCCGTGCATACCGCTCGCGCAACTCGTCCGTTCGCCGGCGCAAGCTTTCAAGCTCGGCGCGGAAGCGAGCATTGTCAACCAGGTTCCTGGTCTGTTCGAAGTCGGCGCGGTGATCGTAGAGTTCCTCGACCGGCGGTTTCTGGTCGAGCCAGCGGACATAGGTGAAGCGCTCGTTGCGGACGCCTTCGCTGCGCGGGATGTTCTTGCGCACGAATAGATGCTCGTAGAGGAAGTCGGTCCGCCAGTCGGGCGGGTTCTCGCCGCGCAGCAGCGGGGCCAGGCTGCGGCCCTGCATCTTCGCCGGCTTGCGGCCCGTCAATTCCAGAATGGTCGGGGCGATGTCGGTGTTGAGTGCCAGCTGATCGGACGTCTTGCCGCGGCGTTGCCCCGGGGCGCGCGGATCGAAGATGATGAGCGGAATGCGAATCGAGTACTCGTAGATGTACCACTTGTCCGCGAAGCCGCGCTCGCCGAGGAAGAAGCCGTTGTCGCTCAGGAAGATGATGATGGTGTTGTCGGCCAGGCCGCGCTTTTTCAGGGCTGCCACGATGCGGGCGATGGCCTGGTCGATGCCGGTGATGAGCCGGTAGTAGCCGCGCACCATGTCCTGGTATTTCCTGGGCTCGTCGAAGCGCCAGTGATAACGCACCCGGCTCTCCGATTCCCGCAGGAACCTGGGCTGGGCCTTGAAGAAATCGTCGTTCATCGTTTTCGGCACGGGAAACACGGCGTCGGCGTACAGTCCGTCGCAAGACTTTGGCCAGATGAACTGCCGCGGATCGTTGTCCTCGGCATGCGGCGCGTTGAAGCTGACCGACAGGCAGAACGGTTGGCCCGGCTCAAGCGTGTCGAGAAAAGCGATGGCGCGGTCCGCTTCGATATCGAGGAAGTGCTTCGCCGTTCCGTCGGCTTGCTTGCGGAAGTGCGGCGCGCGCGGCGAAGGCACGAACGAATCGAACATGGCCTGCGTCATGCCCTTCGGCACGCCGACGCAGAACTTGCCGACGAAGCCGACGCGGTAACCTGCCTTTTTCAGCAGTGCGGGATATGACTGCAAGACGTGCCGCTCGGCCAGCGGCTTCGTGCCGAAGCTGTAGCCATGCGTACGCTCCTGCAAGCCCGTGAAGATCGACGCCCGGCTCGTCGGGCAGATCGACGTGGTCACGAAGGCGTTGGTGAAGCGGATGCCGTTCTTCGCCAGGCTATCCATGCTCGGCGTCTGGATGATGCGATTGCCGGCGCAGCCCAGCATGTCGAAGCGTTGATCGTCGGTGAGCAAGACGAGGATATTGGGCCGGGTGGCTGCGTCGTGGGCGGATACTGGCGCGGCCAGGAACAGGACGATTGCCGGCAGCCAGAAACATGCAAGCCGTGCCATCACTCGATTCTACCGGACGCCACGTGCGATGGCACGGAAAAACCGCGGACTTGGTGGTCGCGTGGTCGCCAGCACACGAAGCGAATCGCGATCCGGCCCTGCATCAAGTACGAGCGCCCCGAGCAATGACGCCAGCACCTCTTCCGCCGCCTCACTGGCCGAAGCTTGCAATACGGACAGCCGCGGGTGCCTGCCCAATACGTCGTGTCCTCCAGCGTCGCCTGCGGGCGGATCAGCTCGTGATCCCCTTGGTGATGCCCATGAACACATCTTCCAGGTCGATCTCGTCTTCCTTGAGGAGCTTGAGGCGGAGACCGGTCTTGACGAGCAATTCGGCGATGAAGGCGCCGTCGGTGATCTGGTCGTTGAGGGTGACGAGGAGAACGTCGTCGCCGTTGCGTAACTCGACGCCGGCGATGTCGGGATGACAGAGGAGTAGTTCGCGGGCCCTGGCGTTGAGGCCGTCGGCGACGGCGACCTGCAGCGTCGTGCGTTGCCGGACCTGGCGGATGGCCGATTCGACGTCGCCGTTGAACAGGAGCTGTCCTTGCTCGATGATGCCGATCTTGTTGCAGATGTCGGCGAGTTCGGGGAGGATGTGGCTGGAGACGAGGATGGTCTTGCCCATCTTGCGCAGCTCCTTGAGGAGATTGCGCATGTCGATGCGGGCGCGCGGGTCGAGGCCGCTGGCCGGCTCGTCGAGGAGCAGGACTTCGGGTTCATGGAGGAGTACGCGGGCCAGGCCGAGGCGCTGCGTCATGCCGCGCGACAGGCTGGTGGCCAGGGCATCGCGCTTGAAGGTCAGGTCCACCAGTTCCAGGACTTCCTCGCACTTCTTGCGGCGCTTTTCGCCGGTGATGCGGTAGGCGGCGGCGAAGAACTCGAGATACTCGATGACCTTCATGTCGTCGTAGACGCCGAAGAAGTCGGGCATGAAGCCGATGAGGCGACGGATGTCCTTGGCGCCGTTGTAGATCGAGTAGCCGCACACCGTGGCCTCGCCCCAGCTCGGATTGAGGAGCGTGGCCAGGATGCGCATGGTCGTGGTCTTGCCCGAGCCGTTGGGACCGATGAACCCGTAGACATCCCCCTTGTCCAGCTTGAGGGTCAGCCGATTGAGGGCATACAGGTCGCCGTACATCTTCGTCAGATCACGGGTTTCGATCATTGGCTGGTTGCTCTCCGTATTTCGATGCCGTGACTGCGTTTCGCACGGATTAGGAGCGGGCGGCTTCGATCAATCGGCCGGCCGCACAGGCAAGAAGGCGCGAACATACGTTTCTTGATTCAAGGTACCATTTACTGACGGCCTGGTCTTGCCGTTGCCCGGCACGTCGCCAAGCCAGAGCAAGCTCGGCAAGGGCTGGTCGGGGCGTGCGGCGAGAGCATCGATCTTGCCGGAGGCGGAGGCGAGCCGGGCGAAGAGGATTGCCTCGCGCAGGATCTGCTGGCGTGCACGCAACGGTTCGGGCACACGCCAGCTGATATCGAGCCGATGGAACGAGTGATTGCGCAGGTGAAGCCCCGTGTCCACGAGTTCGTGGAACAGCATCTCCTTCACGATCTCGGTCGAATCACTGGGCCCCTTGGCGAACGCCAGTGGATCGATGCCCTCGGCGCGTCGTCGCGGCCAGCCCTGGATATCCTGAAAACGCTGGTCCAGCACGATGGTGCGAACCGCACCGCCCCCACGGCCGCCTTTGAGCGGGCCTTCGAGATAGTACGCGCGTGGGCCGAAGAAGATCCAGGCATCGTGCAAGTCGGCAGGCAAGAAACTCTGGATCGTGCCGGAGACGATGACTTCCTTGTCGCGGAAGTAGCGGAGATCCACGTCGAAGGGCAAGCGCGGCAAGGGGGACTCCCAGGAGGCCATGAGCGACTTGGTCGTCCAGATCGGCACCGGGACCTTGGCGAGCCCTGTTGCGCCATTGACGTAGTCGTACGGCCGTTGCGTGCCAAAGGTCTGGGTGCGCGGGCGGCCCATGGCGGCGGCGCCGTCGTATTCCGGCCGGCCCAGCCATGTCACCACTTCCGCGCTGGCAATCTCTTTCGGCTCTCCGCCGAACCAGCCCGGAACCAGGTTCGGCTGCACGCCGATCGTGTAGCTCTTGATCCTCGGGCTCAAGAGTGTGAACCAGGTGTTGCCGTATGCATGAGCGCGGGTGGGCCGCAGCTTGGCATCCAGCTGGGTGCGCAGATCGAAGTCAACCAGGTCCACCTGATTGATGCGCAACTCTTCGCCCTTGATGCCGTGAATGGTGGCGAAGATGAGCAGGCTCAGCGTGAGCACCACAAGCGGAAAGCTCAGCCATGTCCACTCGAGTCGCCTGAAAACGCGGCTGAGGAGAAAATAATCGATGGGCCCCACGAGCAGGATGTAGCCGAGTATCAGCAACGCGACCCAGCCAAACTTGAAGGTGGCCACGTCGAACTGATCGAGCGTGGTCTGCAGCTGGGTGGCCAGGTCGCGAGCGGTAGGCTGGTTCGCGCCGAAGGCCTGCTCGCTCAGCACCTGCGGGATGCGCGGTTCAAGCCGGCTGGCAATGGCCTTGAGGAAAGGCACGCGGCCGTCCCAGGACAGGAACGGCTCGCGGTCGATGTCGAATGCCAGCAGCGTGACCTGCCCCCGGCCATACGACATCTGGGCGATGAGCGGGCGGCCCTCCGGCGTCTCGGCGAAGACGCGCCAATCCGGACGCGTCACATTGCCCGGCAGCAGCCAGGAAATCGGCACGGGTCTCTCACCGAATGCTGGAAATGGCTTGTCCGTGATGCCGGCCCATTCCTCGACCTTGATGAGTCGCGGCGACGACGTCTCCATGAATCCGACCGGTCCGGGCGGTGGCGTTACCGGCAACGGCGGCTGCCACGCTTTGCCGTCGAGCAACGCAGCAGCGGCTTTCTGCTGCGCCGGCGATATGCTGACAACCAGCCTGCCGCCCTGCCGCACCCAGCCGGCGATGGCGCCCAGTGCGCCTTCGTTTTGGAGCAAGCGCTGATTCATTGCCGGGTTGCTGGTGGTCCAGAGAAGGAGATCGACGGCATCGTAGCCGAGGGACCGTTCCGGGAGCTGGTCCGGATTGGCGATGTGGCCGGCACGACGCGGCCAGGAGTCGGAGCGATCCTGGCCCTCGCCCGTTTCCGGCCGGGCGCGTCGCAACTCGAGCAAAGCCTCGTCAAGCTCCGGCAGGGCGGCGCCGATGGTCACGAACAGGTTCTCGCGCAGGTCCAGCGGTTGCTGGCTGACGCTGGTCGAGGACAGGATTGCGCCCCTGGCATCACGAACGGTGAGCGTGAATCGTCCGTCGCTGTTTCCCAGCCGGGAGTAGGCGACGACTGTTCGCTTCTCGCCGGCGTTGAGCTTTGAAACCTTGGTTGTGAACACAGTGCCGACGTTCTCGCTGTCGGTGGTCTCGACGGCGAGCGCGGCGTCGTCGAACGTGGTCGCGGCTTGCAATTCCACGACGATGGGAGTCCATAGCCCGAGCTTGAAGCGTGGCGGCTCGTTCTTCCCGGCCGCGGCAAAGCCGACCTGGACAGAGGTGATGCGCAACGGAGGATCCTGGGCGAGCGCCGAGGGCGCGCCCGACGCAACGGCCAGAATCACCAGGACTAGCGGATTGCAAACACGCGCCCAGCGCATCCACGAACCTCGAGTCTCGAAAACACCAGCCCGAAGTGCTGACCGTCGATCATCCTAGGGTTTCTCGGCCTGATCGCAAGCGCACGGAATCTGGCGACAGCCAGGACAGCCGCTGCCATACTTACGCTGGACGGCGGCCTCGAGATCGACGCCGGCGGAGTTGGCGAGCGTGGCCAGCCAGGCCAGCACGTCGGCAAACTCGGCTGCTTGCGCATCGGGATCGCCGACGCGCAGGGCCGCCGCCAGCTCACCCACCTCCTCCATGAACCACATGAAGGTGCCGTCCACGCCGCGGCGCCGGTCCTTGGCGTCGTAGGTGTCGCGGATGATGCGTTGCAGGTCGGTAAGGCAGAAGGACATGGCAAATCGCTTTCGATGCTTTCAGGCATGGCCGGGCGGTTACTCCACAATGTACATGTTAGTTCGCGCCGTACCTGATTCCACGCTGTTCGGGGACGGGGCGAAAGAACTGCCGCGACTACAGCCGTTGGTGCCTAGAACCAAGGCATCAAAAGTTCGGTCAACGTTGTCCGAGGTGAATTGACGACTGCCGTTAGCGGGAACGCTCGAAATTGGCTGCCGGCACCTGCATGATCGCAAACCGTTCCAATATATAGGCTTGCGATATTTGTCTTTTCGTCGGTATTCGTTGCCTGGGTGCTGAGAGGGGGGTAGCAACGCAACGAATTTCAACTGATCACTCCGGTCGGCATATTGATTGCTCTTGCCTCCACTTTGATCAATGACGTTACAATCCGAGGCAGGCGTGATACGCAAGCGACATGACTCTCTGGTGGTGGTTGGCACCGGGATGGCCGGGGCCAAGCTTGTGGAAGAGATCCAGGCACGTGAGCCGGATCGTTTCGACATTCGCATGTTCGGCGCCGAGCCGAACGGAACGTACAACCGCATCCTGCTATCCACCGTGCTAGGAGGATTTCAGGACCCGAAACAACTCTGGACCAACTCGTTGCGCTGGTACGAGGAGCGCGGCATTCATGTGCACAGTGGCGTGAGGGCCGAGTCCATTGACCGTGATCGGCAAGTGGTGGTGGGTGGCCGCGGCCGCGTCGAGGAACCGTACGATGTTCTGGTGCTGGCCACCGGTTCCCGGCCATTCGTGCCACCGATGGAAGGAACGCGGTACGACGGCGTCTTCGTTTTCCGGACCATCGACGATTGTGACAGCATCAGCAACTACGCGCGCAATTGCCAGCGCGCGGTCGTCATCGGCGGCGGGCTGCTCGGCCTGGAGGCGGCTCGCGGTTTGCTCGCTCATGGACTCGAAGTCACTGTCGTCGAGGTCGCGCCGCAACTGATGATTCAGCAACTCGATCCGCCCGCTGCGGAGCTACTCAGGCGCAAGCTCGAGTCGATGGGGCTACACTTCCTGCTCGAGAAGGCGACCACCCATATTCTGGGCGAGGGCAAGGTTGAAGGGCTGCGCTTCAACGACGGCAGTACGCTTGCCACCGACATGGTCGTGATCAGCTGCGGTATCCGGCCCAATGTGGACGAGGCGCGCTCCGCGGGTCTGGTGGTGGAGCGGGCCATAGTTGTCGACGACCAGCTGCGCACCAGCGACCCGACGATCCATGCCTTCGGTGAGTGCGCCCAGCATCGGGGCAAGATCTACGGCCTCATCGATCCCATCTATGACCAGGCTCGCGTGCTGGCTGACGTGCTCCTGGGGGTCAACTCGCAGGCTGGCTATCAGGGCTCGCGACTGGCGACGACCCTGAAAGTGATGGGCATCGATCTCGTCTCCATGGGCGAGGTCGCCGCCCAGGGCTCGGACGTGGAGGTTGTCAGCCACAGTGATCCGACTCGCGGCACATACAAGAAGGTAGTCCTCCGCGACAATCAGCTGGTTGGCGCCATTCTCCTGGGAACCAGCGACCCGACGGGCAAGCTGCTGCGGCTGTTCCGCGAAGGACAGCCGCTTTCCGAATCGGCCATCGACTTGCTCGCCGGCGGCAATGCCCGTGACGCATTGCTGGAAGGGGGCGGCAGCGACCTGCGCGACTTGCCGGACGACACGCAGATTTGCAACTGTCACGCAGTGAGCAAGGGGCGGATCGCGGCCGACATCCGCGAAGGCAAGTGCAGCGTCTCCGCCCTCGGCGACTGCAACCGGGCCGGCACGGGCTGCGGCACCTGTCAACACCTGCTAAGTCAGCTCATCGGCCTGTACGCGCCGGACAAGGCCGGCGTTGCCGTCGAAAACAAGATCGAGATCATGAAGCGCGAGCAGGACGGACTTGACGCGCTGCCCGATATCCTGCGCCACGCCCCAGCCAACAACTGGCAGGAGTTGACAGAGGACGACAAGCAGCGCTCGAAGTGGCACGGATTATTCTTTCGCAAGCCGACGCCGGGCAATTTCATGCTCAGGCTTCGGCTGGAGGCGGGGCGGACCAGCGCCCGGCAGCTTCGGGTCATCGCCGATCTGTCCGACGAGTTCGGCAAGGGCTTTTGCGACCTGACGACACGGCAGCAGATTCAGCTACGCTGGTTCACGCTCGGAGACGCGCCGGAGATCTGGCGGCGCCTAGCCGAAGTCGGCCTGCACAGCAAGCAGACGGGCATGGACAATGTCCGCGGCGTGTGCGGCTGCCCCGTGGCCGGCCTGACGCCGCATGAGCTGTTCGATGCCTCGCCCGTCATCCACGACTTTGACACGCTTCTGCTGGGCAACAAGGAGTTCAGCAACCTGCCGCGGAAATTCAATGTCACCATCAGCGGCTGCCTGGAGAATTGCTGCCACGCCGAGACGCAGGACATTGGCCTGGTTCCCGCGATCCGCGAACTGGACGGTGCCCAGGTGAACGGGTTCAATGTGGTCGTTGGCGGCAAGCAAGGTTCGGGTGGCTATCGCCCGGCCACGTCGCTGGACGCCTTTGTCCGGCTGCAGGAAGCCGCGGCGGTCTGCGCCGAGATCACGCGAATCTTCCGCGATCACGGCGCGCGTACCAGCCGAGTGCGGGCGCGACTTGCTTTTCTCATAGAGGACCAAGGAATCGCCTGGTTCCGCGCGGAGCTCGTGCGGCGGCTCGGCAAGCCGCTGCCGCGCTCCGGTCAGGATGTCCGCAAGAAACATCATGCCGATCATCTGGGCATCAATCCGCAAAAGCGCTCGCCGCACGATGAAGGCCCGGCGCTCTATTATGCCGGCATGCTTGTTCCGGTGGGGCGGATCACGACGGCGCAGATGCGTGGCGTCGCCGACATCGCCGAGCGCTATGGCAACGGAGACGTGCGCGTCACCGTTGCGCAAAACCTGATTGTCGCCAACGTGCCCGAGGACCGCATCGGTGCCCTGAGCGACGAGCCGATTTTTCAGGAACTGCCGTTCAATCCATCGCCGATCATGCGCGGCCTGGTCGCGTGCACCGGCATCGACTACTGCGGCATGGCGCTGATCGAGACCAAGGGATACGCAATCTCGGTGGCCAAGCAACTTGAGCAGCGTCTGGAAGGACGCAGGATCCAGCCGCTCACCATCCACTGGTCGGGTTGCGCTGCGGGTTGCGGGCTGCACCAGGTCGGCACCATCGGACTGCAAGGCTGCCGCTCGCGCGTCAACGGGCAAGTCGTCGATGCCGCACACGTCACGGTACGGGGCAGGACCGGTCCGCAACCGGAAGTTGCGTCCGACTTGATGTACGATGTGCCGTGCGATCGCCTCGCGGATGCGCTCGAGCCGCTGGTGGCCTACCTGCCGCGCTGATGAAGGCCCTGCAGCGGTCTCGAAGTTCCATTCTTTCCTCAATTCCAGATTGGCGCCGACTCAAGACCCGTCCGCTGAGGCGGGGGCATCATGTTTTTTCTTGTCGCGGCCGGCGGGCCACTGCTATATTGGGAGACGAGGTTCAGCATGAAATATGGCTTTGCAATCCTGGCCATCCTTGGCTGCACGTTGCCCGGCCTTGCGCAGGACGCCGGCGTGTTGCGGGTCATCACCTTTCGCGACGGCTCCATGCTGCGGCTGCCGGTGGTCGATGAAACGATCAAGGTTTCGCTGGTCCGACCCGAAGGCGGCATCACCACCCGCGACATTCGCGTGTCGAGCCTCAAGTCGCTGACCCTGACGGCCAAGGACGGTTTTGTCAAGAATCGCGCGTTGCTATCGTCCGTGCGGCAACTCGGATCCGAAGACTTCGCCGAGCGCGAACGCGCGTTTGTCGATTTGCAAAAGCTCGGCGCCGACAGCCGGGCCGATCTGGAGATGTGCCTCAAGTTCACCACCGATATCGAGACGCAGACCCGGCTGAAATCGATCCTGTCCAAGATGCCCCCTGCCGGGCCCAAGAGCCGCGGGCAGATGCTCTTCGATCTCATTCACGTGGACGAACCACAGTGGGGCCACCTTGGAGACACCGCCATAAACGTGCTTGTCGATGGCAAGCCGCATCGTTTGACGCGTCGCGACATCGCGGGTCTGAGTGCGATGACCCCCTCGGGCGGACCGGCGCCCACGCTGTCGGGTCCGGCCGGCTTCCGCCGGCTACGCATCGAAGAGTTTCCGGCCGGCTGCAGCGAAGAACCGTTCGAGAAAATGCCCGATGGCCGGCCCATCAACATCGGCGATAACATCGAGCGCACGTTCCTGAGCCGTGGCTTCGTACTGTCCACATCCATCAAGTCGTCGTGGGTGTCGGTCAATGGCTTCAGCGTGCAAGGCAAGAGCCGCGGGCTATCGGCGGCTAACCATCAGCCCCTGTGGGAAGGCGAGATCACCGTGCGCTTTGTGGTCTCCGGACGCGAAGAGGTTCCGGCAGGCGTGACGCATTTCGGTTGCTACATCGCCTCGGTAGTCCCCGGTGGAACAGCGATGGTCGCCTTCGATCTTGCCGGCCGCGAACTTGGCCGCGTCGTGACGCAGGTCAATGGCCACGAGTTTCTCGGCATGACTTCATCCATTCCCATTCATCGGGTCCGCTTCGTCCCGAACCCGAAGCTGGACCGCGACTACACGCTGGACGATTTCATCTTCACAACACCGCAATCGCCCGAGGCCCGGCATGGCGAGAAATTCGGTGTCACTCTTGCTGCCGGCGACCGCATCTTTTGCTCGGATGTCGAACTGCGCGACGGCAATGCCCATCTGATCGGCATGCCCGGTCGATTGCCGAACCGCACCGTGCGGCTGAGCGACGTGCGCCGAATCAATCTTCCCGACGGCAACGAGCCTCTCGGGGCTTTGCCCACCGGCGTCTTTGTCGAACTCCGTGACGGTTCCATCATGTTCGGCAATCAGCCGCCTCTCAAGCAAGGAGCCCCGGTGTTCCGGTTGCCCGTGAATCCGCTCAAGAAGCAGCAAGATGTGGTCGGACTCTGGGGCAGTAAACATTCGCGGGTGTTGCGGACTCCCACGCTCAAGCAAGCGGTACGCTGGGACGCCTGGGAACGCAAGTGGCTCGACATCGCCGAGGTTCGCCTGGACGACGAGGAAGTACGCTGGAAGGTCGGCGACACTGCCGATGCACAGATGTACCACAAGCTCGGCCCGTTGTGGCTCGCCGACCCGCCTGCCGCTCCTGTTCCCGGCTGGCATCTGTCCCTGCGCCAGGGCGACGACATTGTCTTGACCAGGGGCCAGCCCATCACCGGTCGACTTTCGCAGAAACTGCACGCCGCCTGGCGCGATCACAATCTCCAGCTCGGGCCAAAGGATGTGAGTTCGCTATTCTGGGTGCCGGCCCCGGCGTCGGGCAAGCCCGCGCAGCGCAAGCCCGCGCAGCGCAAGCCCGCGCAGCGCAAGCCCGCGCAGCGCGAGTCCGAGCAAAGCAGGTCCGCGGATCGCTGAGGGAAACATGATCGAATTTGACACCGAGCGCGACCCGCTGGACATGCTGGCGGAAGAGTTTGCCCAGCGTTGGCGGCGCGGCGAGAAACCGTCCATCGGCGATTATGCAGCTCGCTTCCCGCAGTGGGCCAGCGAAATCCGTGCAGTGCTGCCCTCGGTGGCCAAGATGGAGCAATGGCGCACTTGCCGAGAGGCCACCGATGCAAGCCTGGCGCCCGGCGCAAGCCCCGAGAAAGTTGGCGACTACCGCATCCTCCGCGAGGTTGGCCGTGGAGGCATGGGAATCGTGTTCGAGGCCATTCAGGAATCGCTCGGCCGGCGCGTCGCGCTCAAGATCCTGCCCAACCATTTTCTCCTCGATCGCAAGCGCCTCGAGCGTTTCCAGCGGGAATCCAGGGCTGCCGCGCGGTTGCATCATACCAATATCGTGCAAGTCTTCGGCGTCGGTGAGCAGGACGGCTTCCACTACTACGTGATGCAGTTTATCGAAGGCCGGGGACTGAACGAGGTGCTGCGCGACTGGCGCTGCGCCGCCGGACTGCCCGACAGGACTGCTGCCACCGACACTGCGGAGCCAGACCGCGACGGCACGCCTGTGGTCGAAGCGAAGCCCATGCCGCGTTGCATCGACGAATCGCGCTGGCGCGAGACGGCAGCTATTGGTATGCAAGTTGCCGACGGGCTACATCATGCCCATCAACAAGGCATCGTCCATCGTGACCTGAAGCCGGCCAACATCCTGCTGCAGGTCGCCAATCGCGAATCGCAGATGGATCGCGCGGCGCCGCTCGATTCTTCTTGTAAGACCTCCAGTCTGCAATCTGCCGTTCCAAAGATCACGGACTTCGGCCTTGCCAAGCTTTCCGATCACGACGACCTGACACAGACCGGCGACATCCTGGGCACGGTCGGCTACATGGCCCCGGAGTGTTTTCACGGGTACGCCGACGCGCGCAGCGACATCTGCGCACTTGGCTTGACGCTCTACGAGATGCTGACGTTGCAGCCGCCCTACGCGGGGACCAGTCCGGCCAGGCTCATACGACAAGCCAGCGAGCAAGAACCGATCCGGCCGCGCAAGCTGAATCCCGCGATTCCTCGCGATCTCGAAACGATCATCTTGAAAGCCATTTCCCGCGAGCCGGAGCGTCGCTATGCGACGGCTCTAGCTCTGGCGGAAGACCTCGGCCGGTTTCTCGACGATCGGCCCATCCTGGCGCGGCGAACCACGGCGCCGGAACGGCTCTGGCGCTGGTGCCGGCGCAACCGGGCGCTGGCCACGCTTGCCGGTATCGCGCTGGCGTGCTTCTTGCTCGCCGCCGTCGTCGGCTGGGTCGGCTATGTACACACGCGACGGGCCCTTGACGGCGAATCGCAGAAGAGTGCGGAGGCCAAGCAGGCCACCGAACTGGCCATGGCCAATGTCAAGCTTTCGCTGGAGCATTTTGAGGAAATCTTCGACCGCCTCGCAGACAAGGCCTCGGCTCCACCGCGCGAGGGCAAGTTCGGTTTCAAGGGGGTCAAGACATCGAAGGTCTCAGAGGAAGACGCCGCCCTGCTCAACAGCATTGTGACCTTCTATGACGAGTTCACCGAGCGAAACACGACTAATCCGCGCTTGCAACTGGAGGCGGCAAAGGCGCAGCGCCGCGCCGGTGACATCCATCGGCGCTTGCATCAGCCAGACAAGGCGGCCGTCGCTTATCAGCGTGCCGTGGCCATGCTCGAGAAGCTTGCCGAAAAGTTTCCTGCCGAGCCACGCTATCGCTCCGAGCTGATGCTGACGTACCTGCTGGAAGACATGCCCGCAAGCGATCCAGAACAACTCCGCGCCGCTGAACAGCGTCTTGCTCGCGCCGTCATTGTCGCTGGAAGGCTCGTTGCCGACGATCCGGAGTCGGTAGCGTACTCGTGCTTGGAAGCGCGCTGCCAGGCTAGGTTGGGGGTGATTCAGCATCAGCGCGGCCATATGAAAGAGGCAGAGGGTAGCTTGCGTAAGGCGCTGGCGATACAGAAGGCAGTCAAGAAACCGACGCGCGACCCGGATTTCACTCAAGACCTGGCTAGTGCCCGCCTGGCCCTGGCCGAGTGCCTGCTGGCCAAGGGGGAACTTGCCGAGGCGCGTGCCACGCTGGAGGATTCGATCAAGAGCCTGCGCAGCAGCACCAAGGACGAGCCGCGCTATCGCTGGCGCGGCGGACAGCTGGCCAGCCATTATCAAAAGCTTGCCGCCGTGCTGACGCGGCTGGGAATGACAGAACTGGCCGAGGAGGCTACACGCAGCGCGGGCCGTTACCGGCAGTCGTTCCGTGGGCGACCTTGATTTCGCTCAGGTTGCCGCCGCGAAATCACTCGCAGCGTTGTAATCCTCCGCCAAAAAACAAGGGGCCCATTCGTCCAAGGAACATTTTGTAACTCCTCAATAAGTCTGGGTTGAAGCCGCCTAGGGACGCGCGTGGGTGTGTAAAACTCGTACGTGCAACGCAATCCGAAATGCCGCACTCAGGGAAATTGAGAACCTACAATACTTTGACATAATCTGTTTCAGCTAATAGTCTTAACGTTTGCTTAATCTATTCTTGGTACAATCTTCTCCAGCCTCTTCTTTCCACCGAGCGGGCAGTTCCGGTCTGTCCGCGAGTCCATTGAACTGGAGGTCCACCATGGCAACCGCTAACACTCGCGTCACCGCCAAGGCCCCGCTCATCAAGGACAGCAAGCAAACCATACTCTCGCTGGAGGGCAACCGCAAGTGGATCGCCATGGCGGCCGCGGTGCTGTTTCTGTTGCTCTCTGCGGTTTGGATTTTCGGTGGTGAATCGCAGATCAATCGCGTGCGGCGTTTGCAGAAGGAACTCTTCTCCGAAGAGGCCAAGAATATGAGCCGCGAGGATCGCCGCGAGAAGTTCAAGGAACTCGGCGAGGAAATGCGCAAGCTCTCTCCCCAGGAGCGCGGCCAGCTCGAGGCTGATCGCGCAAAAAAGGATGCCGAGCGCATGGGCAACTTCTTCAGCAAGTCGAAGGAGGAGCAATCGGCCGAACTGGACAAGATGATCGACAAGATGGAAGACGGCCGCAAGAAATTCGAGGAGAATCGAGGCAAGCGCGGCAAGGGACGTAGAGGCGGCGGCGAAGGTGAAGGCGGCGGCGAGGGCTTTGCTCCACGTGCAGGCCCTGCCGGTGGTGAAGCAGGCGGCCCCGGCGGCGGATTCGGTGGTGGTGGGCCGGGCGGCGGCCGTGGCTTCGGCGCCGGCGGCGGTGGCCCTGGCGGCGGCTTCGGCGGACCTGGTGGCGGTGGTTTCGGCGGCAAGGGCAGGGGCAAGATGACTCAGGAGCAGCGCGAGATACGTCAGAAAAACAGGCTGGATGCCACCAGCCCGGAGCATCGCGCTCAGCGAACCGAGTTTCGCCGACTGATGGGTGATAAGATGAAGCAGCGTGGCGTCAGTTTCGGCGGCGGTCGCGGACGCATTTGACTGCGCCAGCGCACGGTCGGCGATAATCAGGGTCCAACCGAGTAACATTCAACCTTGATCTCGTTCAACAGGCCGGACTCGTGAGATAAGAGGATGTGAATCTCGTCGGATCTGAGAAAGTGCGTCTTGTAGACGGCCCAGCAATTCAACTGAGCGGCGCCATGGTTCCGCTCCTGGCACTGAAAGCCGTTCTGCTGCATGATTCGTTTTGCATTGTCGATGGGCATGCCGAGAGAGAGGAACCTCTTGACCTCCACCAACATGTCCTCGTCGTCTAAATGCAACTCCATCGAAGTTCGCGGCGATGTCCAGAATGGATTGGTAAGGCAGCCGGCAAGTGTGCATACCGCAAGCAGCATCATCCGCTTCATGGCCGTTGTCCAACCAGGCATTCCACGAGCTAGCCGTTCCATTCACGCAACCATTGTTGCCTTGTCAAATCGAAATCGCGATCCGGCCACATAGTGCGGATCGATCTCGATGCTCAACCAGCGGCGCTGCTGCGCCTCGGCTGCCTGGCCGGTGACGTTGCTGCCGGCAAACGGATCAACCACCAGATTGCCTGGCAGCGTGAGAAGGCGTATGAAGAAGTCCGGAATCTCCGGCGGGTACCGGGCCGGGTGGATTGGCAATCCCGCCGCGCGGCACTTGAAGATGTAGTCTTCCTGCGAGCGCGTGTTGGGGACTGTGAGAAGATTGGGTGGAATCGCGCCGCCGTTGTCCTTCTGGAAATGCGGCCCGATCTCGTGCTGCGACGGCCGTATCGCCGGCTCGTAGCCGTCGCGCAGCAGCCGTTTCATCGATCGGCTGTACGGCTTCAAGACGCGTCGATTATCTGCTTGCGGCTCAGGCGACTTGGATAGCCACCACAGTGTATTGACCGCGTCCTTGACGCGCGTGCGGCGGATCGTGACCCATTCCGCCGGCGTCGGCAGCCGCGAGGGGTTGAACCAGTAGAAATCCTGGGCCAGGTGAAACGTCTCGCACAGCTTGATGATGAGGTGATAGGGAAACAGGGAGCGCGTGCCGCTGCCCCGATTCCAGGCTCCACCCAGGTCCATGACAAAGCTGCCATCCGGGCGCAGCACACGATGGATCTCCCGCGCGAACGGCATGAACCATTCGACGTATTCGCTCGCCTCGACGTTGCCGTACGCCTTCTTGCGCCGCAACGCAAACGGTGGCGACGTCATCACCAGTGACACCGAGTCGCCGCGCAGGCTGCCGAGCACATCGAGCGCATCGCCCAGATACGCTTTTCCAAGGGGGGTCGTGTAACTCGGCTGCAGCCGCGACTTTGCCACCAGCATCCTCCTCGCTGCCGTCCAGTACGAACGGCGCGAGGGGGGTATAGCATGCTGTGGATTCAAGACAAGTGAAGTAGGACTCGGAACTTGTGATAAGCGAGGCAAGCTTGCGAAACCGGGAGCGTGAGCGACCGAAACGTGATGGCAATTATGGTCGTTCAGGTTCTTGGCACGCCATTGTCGATGGCGTCACTTGGGCGATCGCCGCTTTCGGTCGCACTTCTTCGATCAACGTCATCCACACCGGACCAGGCGAAGTGCCTTGCGCCGCGCATTTCTGGCATGGCTGGTTGACGATGCGCGCGTGCAAGCGATCCTGGTGCCCGCAGCGTGGACACTTCCACAGTCGACGAACGTCAAACTTCAAGCGGCCGCTGGGCCCCTTCATCTCCCGGCCTCCACAACTCCACAACGAAAATCTCGAGAACTGGGCCAACCCTGAGCCCGCGTCCGTGATGCTTGCCACTGTTGCTCGGCTCCGTTGTTGCCTCCCTGGAATTCTAGGGAGCAGCCTGACCAGACTGGCTGGAAATCCCGAAACGCCGGCAGGAATGTCCATATGATGAGAGGCATCCAGCTTTGCACGAAATGATTCCGATTCCTTCGGAAACTGCCGATGTATCGCAGCCTGGTGATCAACCTCGTGTTGCTGAATTCGCTCCTCGGTGTTGCCGGCTGCAGCCGCCCATCGGAAAAGCCGCCGCCTCTCTTGAAAGACGATAAGGACGAACTGTGGGGCGATGACAAGAAGGACGGGGACGAGTCAAACAACCCAGTAGAACCGGCGAGCAAGGATGACAAGAAGGACGTCGCGCGCCGGACGAGTACCAGTTCCGGGCGGAGCGGTTACCGCCCGCTATATGTGCCGCATGGCGGTTACATGCAGCGTAGCAGTCCGCGCACCCAGGCGCGGCCCGGCTCCAGTTCCGTGAGTCGCGGCGGCTTCGGCGCCACCGGCCGCTCGGCCGTTTCTTGAGAATGCATGAAAGGCGGCTCGCGATGGAGTGGGACAAGCTCGGCATGGGCGTTGTCAACGCCGTGGCTTTTGGCCTGGTTGGCATCGTGCTTGCCATCTTCGGCTTCAAGCTCTTCGATTGGCTCTCGCCCAAGATCGACATGGAAAAGGAGCTGGCGGAGAAGAACAACGTGGCCATCGCCATCGTGTGTGGGGCGGTGATACTCGGCATCTGCTACATTGTCGGCCAGGTGGTCGGCGGTTAATTTCGTGGCGACAAGCTGCCAGCTTGTCCTTCGTGTTCATGCCAGGGCTGAGCCGGCAAGCTGGCAGCTTGCGGCTACGACAGGGAGCGACTCATGTCAAACAGTTTCACGCGACGCGGTTTCATGGGGTCGTCGTCGCTGGCGGCGGCGGGGGTGGGATTGCCGTCGCTAGCCGCGGCGGCACAGGATCGAGCGGCGGGAGCCAATCGCCGGCTGTCAGTCGGCATCGTCGGCCCGGGCGGGCGTGGCTCGTCGTTGCTGCGCAACTTTTTCGCCGTCGCCAAGGAGCAGCAGGCCGAGTTATCCGCCGTCTGTGATCTCTGGTCGCGCAATCGCGAGCGCTCCGCGGCCCTGGTGCAGAAGCTGGGTGGCCGGCAACCGCGCGTCTTCAACCGTCTCGAGGACATGCTGGGCATGGAGGGACTGGATGCCGTCATCATTGGCACGCCCGACCACAGCCACGCCCAGCAGATCGTGCAGTGCCTGCGCGGCAACAAGCATGTCTACTGCGAGAAGCCGTTCGCCAACCGGCTCGATGAGGCCAACGCCGCCATCGACGCCTGCCGGCGCTCCGACAAGGTCGTGACTCTGGGCACGCAGCGACGCAGCCATCCGCAGTACCTGTCCGCTCAGGAGGTCATGCGGACCGGCGTCATCGGCGACATCGTGCAGGTGGACATCATCCAGAACGCCTACTCGCCGTATCGCTGGAGGCGTGACGCAGACGTGAAGGCACTGCGTGAAAAGGACGTCGACTGGCGAGCCTTCCTCATGGGCCGGCCCAATCAGCCGTTCGATGCCCGCAAGTACCTCGAGTTTCGCCTGTTCCGCGACTTCAGCACCGGCATCATCGACCAGTGGATGACACACATGATCGATACCGTACACATGCTGACGGGGGCGACCTACCCGCGCAGCGCCGTTGCCCAAGGCGGCACCTATGCCTGGCGTGACCATCGCGAGAACGGCGACACCGTCAACGCCTCGCTGGAGTACGTCCTTCCGGCCGCCGAGGGCCGGTCGCCAGAGCGCCGCTTCCTCGTCAACTACATGAGCACGCTGGCCAATGGATTCGGCAGCGGCTGCCGCATCCTGGGCCGGCAAGGCACGCTGGAATACGAAGATCGCTGGCGCGTCTCCGGCGAGGGAGTGCGCGGCTCGAAGGTCCAGGCACGAGACATCGCGCCGCGAGCCGGCCTGCAAGGCACCATGGATACCATCCACATGGCCAACTGGCTCGACTGCATCCGCGGCGGCCGCAGACAGACACACTGTACCGCCGAGCACGGCTACCAGCACGCCATCGCCTGCATCATGACCGACCGGGCGCTGCACAGCGGCCGCCGCGTTCTCTTCGATGAGCGGGCACGCACGATTCGCGAAGGCTAATTAGTCTTCCGGCCGCCGAAGATGGCCAGCTCGAAGTACTTCCAGAAGCAATCGACCTCGCGGTAGCCGACGTCGCGCAGCCACTGGCATTGCGCCTCGACGGGGGCGCAGATGTTGGCGGCGCGATCGGGCCGGGTCAGGAACTCGTGCAGCACCTGATCGCGAGTTACGGTCTCGCCGCGCTGCGTGCGCCGTTGCCAGAGATGGTCGGCCATGGCATCGTCGAACAGTTTTTCGATCCCGGCACTCGGACTTGAGACATGCTCGCAATTGACGAAAGCTCCGCCCGGCGTCAGCAGTTCGAGGATCTCGGCGTAAAGGGCGCGCTTGCGGCCGTCTGTGAGATGATGGATCGCGAAACCGGATACGACGGCATCGTAGGGACCGGACACGCTATTTCGCCAGTCGGGCGATTGCAAATCGGCCTCGACAACGCGGGCGCGGGCGCCGAACGTCGACAACCGATGTCGGGCTTGTTCCAGCATCGGCGGCGAGAAATCCAGCGCCTCGCCGGTCGAGCTGGGAAATGCCTCGAGCACGGTTGCGAGCAACAACCCGTCGCCGCAACCAAGATCGAGAAAACGCCCGGGAGAATCCCGCCGCAGCACGCGCAGCAGCACGTCGAGCTGGCGGGGTCGATCTGGGATGGAGAGCGAGCGCTCGTTCAGAAACGCCGCCGCCACTTTCGCCTGCTTCCAGACCTCGTTGATGTTGCTCGCCTCGTTCATATGTGTCTCCGGCGAGGCCAGGTTCCAGCCGAATACGCCGGCAAGGGTCGGCGCGTGCGCAAAACCTGAAGCATGAGCGGGGTTGCCATCGTCCCTCGCCTACGCTTTGCGCTCAGCAATTCTCACCACGCCGTCTCAAGTATGGTCACCAGCGTTCTATGGGGCCGCGCGGCACCGGCACCTGTGGCTCGGGGCCATGGTGCCAGCTTGGCGGCGGACCCTGATCACGCAGCTCGGCGATGATATCCTCGAAATCGGCCAGCGTGGCGAGCATGACCAGACGCTGCTGCACGTCGCGGCCGACCCTGAGCGCCCGGCAATACCAGTTGGCCATCTTGCGAAAGGTCAGGCAGGCGAATCGTTCACCGCGCTGCTTCGCCAGAAGATACAGATGCCGGGACATGAAGTCGATGCGCTGGCCATACTCCGGTCGCGGGCCCGGTTGCCCGGTCCGTTCCCAGCAAGCCAGATCGCGAAAGATCCAGGGATTGAGCAAGGCGCCGCGGCCGATGGACACGCCGGCGCAGCCCGTCTCGCGCAGCATGGTCTGGGCATCGACGATGTTGCGGACATCGCCGTTGCCGATCACCGGAATGCGTGCGACGGCCTCGACCACCGCACGGATGCCGTCGCGATTGACATGGCCGTGAAACCCCTGGGCACGCGTGCGCCCGTGAATGATGACGCCTGCCACGCCAGCTTGCTCGAACTCGCGGGCGAAGAACGGGGCCGTGAGGTTGTGCTCGTCCCAGCCGAGCCGCATCTTGACTGTGACCGGAATGCGCACGGCCTCGACGACGGCGCGAACGAGGCCTACGGTTCCCGACGGATCGCACATCATCGCCGAGCCGCCGCCGCCCTTGACGACCTTGTGCACGGGGCAGCCCATGTTGATGTCCACCACCGCCACGCCATAGTCCTGCAACCAGCGGGCGGCCTCGGCCATCTCGCGGGCATCGGCCCCGTAAATCTGCACGGCCAGCGGCGCGTCCGCCGCCGACGTCTCAATCATCTCCAGCGTCCGCGGCGTGCCGCGCAGGAGGGCACGAGCGTTGATCAGGTCGGTCGTTGCCAGCCCCAGCCCGCCGACCTCGCGCACCACCAGCCGAAACGGGAAGTTGGTGTATCCCGCAAGCGGCGACAGCAAGAAGCGCGACGTCAGCGTTAACTTGCCCAGCACGACCCGCCGGCCGCGAGCGGGAAAGGCCGGCGGACTCGCCGCTGCAACTTCGTCAAGGATTGTCGTGTCGCTCATTCCGGGTGTCAGGGTAACAATTCATCGAGCAATGGACAAGGGATGCCGTCGCCGAAGCAATCTCGGCGGCCGGTGGTCGCGTGAATGGCCGGCGAGAGTTCACTTTTCCGCCCGTGTACCTCGCTGCTCGACCACCAACCGGCGCAGCATGCGCAGGTTCACGGCGTCCATGTCGTCGCGGTCCGCGGATTCTTTCGGCGTCTCCAGGATCATGGGCCGGCTGCGGAAACGCGGGTCGTTGACGAGCAGGCGAAACCCATCCAGGCCGATGCAGCCTTTGCCGATGTGCGCGTGCCGGTCCACGCGGCTCCCTGGTGGCTTGGCGCTATCGTTGACATGAAAGAGACGCAAACGCCTTACGCCGATGAGTCGGTTGAATTCGCGCATCGTGGCGCGATACTCCTTCTCCGGAGCCAGCGCGTAGCCGGCCGCGAAGACGTGGCAAGTGTCCAGACACACTCCCAGTCGCGCGGGCTCTTTTACCTTGGCCAGAATTCTGGCGAGGTGCTCGAAGCGATGGCCCAGGCTGGTTCCCTGACCTGCGGTCGTCTCCAGCAATACCTTCACGCGAAAGCCAGGGCAGCAGGCATGCGCCTCGTCGAGTGCCGCGGCCACGCGCTGCAAACCAGCTTCCTCGTCGCCATCGACAGCAGCGCCCGGGTGCGTGACCAGGTAATGCAAGCCGAGTGCCTCCGCCCGCTGCATCTCGACGACGAATGCTGCCAACGACTTGCGATACAGCGCGGGATCCGGGGACGCCAGGTTGATGAGGTAGCAATCGTGTGCTGTCGTGTACCTCAGCCTCGCCCTTCGCACGGCCGTCTTGAACGGGTGAATGTCGGCCTGGGCCAGGTCTTTTGCGTGCCACTGGTTGTTGTTCTTCGTCAAGGACTTTCCATCTCGGAGCGGTTCTTTCCCTGCTGGGACTACGGGCTTAACTGCCCACTGCGACGGACTATGCGTAAAAATCTGCACGGTATCCATCCCGTGCGCCGCCGCTGTCTCGACGGCCTTATGGAGTCCTCCCGCAATAGACATATGAGCGCCAAACAACGGCATCGACCACTCGCTTCCTTCGTAAATGACCGTGAGGTTTCATCGCCGCCGCCTAACGCTGAAGGACGAAAACCAGAGCCTCGCAAAGTCCTCCGTCTTTATCGAGTCGGCAGCCGTATTCTTGTTTTATGTCTGCGTCCCCTGAGCCGCCCTCCTCACCACCACAAACCACGCCTTTGGCCCGCCCTTGCTGAAGTTGAAGTCCTTCAAGTCGGGCCGGACCTCGTACCGTGACGGCTCGATGGACTCGACCACCCACCCTTCGGCGAAGGCGTCCTCGATCTCTTTCCGACTCACCCGCCGAGGCCCTTGCTCGCCCGGCTCGGCGTCCGAAAAGCACAACAGGAACAGCCTGCCGCCCGGATTCACGACCGTCGCCAGCCCCTCGACGTAGCGCCGCCGGTCGTCATCGCTGAAGACGTGGAACAGGCCGGAGTCGTTCTCCGGGCGACAATTAGGCATTTCCCTTCTCGTGTTTCTTCAAGTAGATCGAGTGCGCCCAGCATTCAAACACCCCGACTCCTCGCCCGGCGACTTCCTCGGCGATCCGCAGCTTCTCCGCTGTGGTTGTGGCGTTTCGCTCCAGGCACAAGCGGCGATATTTTGTCTGTTCGCCGAATTCGCCAGCGAGCTTGAGTTCAAACCATTTTAGTTTGAGGAAGGTCAGCATTGTGTCTCCTTTGGACTGCCCAGAAGAAAGACGGATTCGGGGGCGGCATGGTTCGTCATTGCCTTTTCACTTGCCGCCCCCAAATGATCTCAGCGTCAGGCCGGACCTCGGCATCCAGGTGGGCCACGATCCAGGCCCCAACGTCCACCACCGACTCATCTCTGAACGATCTCCGGCACGTCCCGCAAACGCTCAAGAAATTCGGGCAGCGATTGAAGATACCGACCTGACGAAGCCCGAAGTTCACCAACAATGTCGGCGTGTCGCAATTCAAGCAAACCCCAGGAGCCTCCCGCCGCCACGCACTCTTGAGCGCCGTCCAGGGGATTTGACCGTCTTCGATGCCGTCCCAGGCGAAGCCGGAGTTTGTGTTGGGTGCAGCCTGCCAATCGTCAGGTTCCTGCGTGAAGCGGCTGGCGAACTTGCTCACGAAGAGATCGAGAGGGAAGTCGGGAACGATCTGGGAGCCGTAAAGAAACGAGTCGCCGGATTGCGTCCTGACAACTTCCTTCTTTCGGTCACGCAACATCACGACGATCTCCGGGCGGGCCAGCTTTTGCTGCTTGAAGAAGTGGCGAAGGTCGGCTTGGCGCTGCCCCCAATGTTGCACGACGACCTGATCGGGTCGAAGTTCCAGAAGGTTCAGGCGGCAGCGCCGGACAACAACCCGCACGATCCTGTCGCCATCGCTCGGTGTGAGCTTGCTAAGGCCCTCGGCGGCACGCTCAAGAATTGGCTGGCCCCGGTTCTTCAATGCCCAGGTCACGGGGTCGGTGACGGGCCAGGAGGTCAGAGTGTCGGTGTGGATGAAGTGGAAGCGGGGAGCAGCGGTCGAGGCGAAAAGGCTGCGGGGAAGAAGGAAGGAGGCGATGGCGGTGAGCGAGGTCTGAAGGAAGTGGCGGCGGTGAAACATGGCGGCTCCTTGGGGTAATTGCCCAAGAGAAAGACGGATTTGGGGGCGTGGGGGTTCGTGGTGGGGCATATCCCGGCCCACAAACTCTTCGTGTAGACTTAGGTGAATGACTCTGCATCAGCAGGGAATCTGCCGTTGGTAATGTAGGCCATTGCACGCTCTGCGAGTCGATTGAACTGTGTCTCGGAAAAGCCCACATACTCGCACATCTGGCCCATCGCCGGTCCCCATCGGTTTGCCAGTAATTGATTGATCCGCTCTGGAAAAACCTTGGCACGTCCCGCCTCCGTGAGAAATGGAGGTAGAAAACAGAAGAGCAGACATTGAAGCCCAAGATGACGCTTCGACAAGAAAAAGAGCCAAAATGGGAACTGCTGGTCTAGTTCACACACGAAGTTGCGGACTTCTGCAATCTCGAATAGCTCCTGAGCGGTCTGGTCGTAGCCGTGAAATGCAATGTCCACACGCTCCACGAATGCCCTGGCTGTGTCCCGTGATTCGAGGAGTCGCTTCAGCACCGTCAAGGCCGCTGACGTATCCATTGCCTCAACTTCAGCCCTCGAAACCACAACTACAAGGGGATCGAGTGTATCCGGTAGACTGAATTGCTCTGCCTGCTGAACATTGGCGAAGACCTGACGTAGTGTTCCCAATTCCCACTTTTTGAGCAGATGGTCAATGAGTGGCTTCACCGTCATCAGAAACGTCGGGGTTGCGCCAGCCGGAACTGAGCCGTTCATCGTGAGCGAAATCAGCATTTGAAGGCTGTCACAGTATTCCCGACCCTTCGATCCCTTCCGAAAATCAGAGAGCTTGGTGGCCTCACGGTGGAGGCGGCGAGCAGAGGTTATCTCCTCGCCAGCCGCATCCATGACCTCCATTGGGTTCTTGCCGTGCATTGCATCGCAGAACGCTTTCAAGCTGTATTCAGGGGAAACTAGACTGTCCATCGTTTTTCTCTCCCGTGTTCGATCACGCTCGGAGAATGCCCGCTAGGGGGCTGGGCAGCTTTTGACTCTTGCGATTGTTGCCCAAGAGAATCGAGTGTGATCCGGTTCATGTCAAGGCGGGCGGTGGTCCCCACCCCGCAGAGATCGCTACTGCCCCTTCTTCTTCGATGTCGTCCTCGGCCTCGGCGTCTGGCCTATCTCCACCATCAACTTGTCGAGCGTGGCGTCATCGCAGGTCGCAAAAGCACAAAACGCATCGGGTCGCTGAAGGACTCGCTTCTTGATTTGTTCCGGTATTCGCTTCGCCAGCAGCAGCAACTCTTCCTCGTCGGCGTCCAGGGCGTCGGCGAGGCGGTGGATCAAGGCGTCCGATGGGTAATCGCCAAAATTCAGCCGCTCGTTCTCGACCCGGCTAAGGTAGGTAAACCCGACGCCTACCTTCCCGGCGAGATCACGGAGACTCCACTCCTTTGCGTGGCGAAGCTGTCGAACTCGCTTCCCGAACGTCATCGCAAGGTCGCTCCTGGCAGGCACTTGCTGGTTGCTGGCCGTACCCCGTTATCGTAGGATAATTGCACTTTGCAGACAACGCTCAAGGAGGAGGAGCAAAGACCCGGAAAATGGTTCCGCATGACGACACCCTACCACGCTCGGTACTTCGCTCACGAGCTTACCCGCCAACATGGGCCGGGTGGTGGGGATCGGCTTTCGATGGCGCTTTTCGACGCCTGCGTGGACCTGAACCCGCACCAGATCGACGCCGCCGCCTTCGCCCTGCGGAACCCGCTGTCGAAGGGCGTCTTGCTCGCCGATGAGGTCGGCCTCGGCAAGACGATTGAGGCCGGGCTGGTGCTTTGCCAGTATTGGGCCGAGCGGAAGCGGCGGCTGCTCGTGATCTGCCCGGCCAGCCTTCGCAAGCAGTGGAGCCTGGAACTCGAAGAAAAGTTCAACATACCGAACGTCATCCTCGACGCCCGCACCTATCGGCAGTCCCAGGCCAATGGCAACCCGAACCCGTTCTCGACCGACCGGGTAGTGGTCACGTCGATGAACTTCGCCAGCACCATGCGGGCGGAAATCCGGGCCGTTGCCTTCGATCTGGTCGTGATCGACGAAGCGCACAAGCTCCGCAATGCCTACCGTCCCAGCAACAAGATGGGGCAGAACATCAAGTGGGCGGTCGAAGAACGCCGCAAGCTCCTGCTCACCGCTACGCCGCTCCAGAACTCGTTGCTCGAACTCTTCGGCCTTGCGACGGTCCTTGACGACATGATCTTCGGCGACGTGAATTCGTTCCGGTCACAGTACGCCGCCAACGGCTCGGACATTAAAGTTTTGCGGGAACGGCTCCAACATTTTTGCCAACGGACCCTACGCCGACAAGTCATCGAGTACATCCAATTCACCGAGCGTCGGCCCCTCACGTTCAAGTTCCATCCGACTGACGACGAGCAGAAGCTCTACGAGGCGGTGTCCGAATACCTGTTGCGGGAGAATACGTTCGCTTTCCCGAAACGGCAGCGACACCTGACAACGCTGATTCTCCGCAAGCTGCTGGCGTCGTCGTCCCGTGCGGTCGCCAGTACACTCGAAACGATGAAGACTCGCCTCGGCCAGCTTCGTGACGGGCTGACTGTCCCGGACCACATTGCTGAAGAACTGCTGGAGAACGAAGAGATCGACGAAGACTTGCTTGACGAAATCCTCGGCGACACTCAGGCCGATGAACCCGACCAGCCAGACGACCAGAAGCCCAGCCGCCAAGCACTCGACGCCGAGATCGCCGACCTGACCCGCTATTCGCAGTGGGCGCTAAGTATTGGCATCGACACGAAAAGCCGGTCGCTGCACAAGGCACTGGAGGTCGGCTTCGCTGAAATGGAGAAGATGGGGGCCAAACGGAAGGCGCTCATCTTCACCGAGTCCCGTCGCACGCAGGAATACCTTCGCAACTTTCTCGAAGCCAATGGCTACGGCGGGCAGATTGTCCTTTTCAACGGCACGAACGCCGACCCGCAGTCTCGGCAAATCCTTGACCGTTGGATCGAAGCGAACGCTGGGACCGGGCGTGTCACCGGCTCCCGACCTATCGACAGCCGTACAGCGCTCATCGAGCATTTCAGGGACAGTGCCACGGTGATGATCGCCACGGAAGCGGCGGCGGAAGGCGTCAACCTTCAATTCTGCTCGCTCGTGCTGAACTACGATTTGCCGTGGAATCCGCAACGCATCGAACAGCGCATCGGTCGCTGCCATCGGTACGGCCAGAAGCACGATGTCGTTGTCATCAACTTCCTCAACGAGCGAAACGAGGCCGACCGGCGTGTTCACGAGCTTCTGTCCGAGAAATTCAACCTTTTCAGTGGCGTCTTCGGGGCATCCGACGAAGTGCTAGGCAGCATCGAGTCAGGCGTGGACTTTGAGCGACGGGTCTTGGCTATCTACCAGCAGTGCCGCACGACGGAGGAGATCGACGCCGCCTTCAAGCAACTTCAGACGGAGATGGACGAGTCGATCAAGGCACGCATGGACGACACTCGCAAAGTGCTGATGGAGCAGTTTGACGAGGACGTTCATGGTCGGCTGAAGCTGCGCCTCAGCGATGCCCGCAGCAACATGGATCGCATCGGTCGATTGTTCTGGACCCTCACCCGGTTCATTCTCAGGGACCGTGCCAGATTCTCCGACGAATTCCTTATGTTCGACCTGGACCAGCCGCCGAAGGACGAGATCAAGCCCGGCAGCTACCACATGATCTCCAAGTCGCAGCCGAACCTCCCCGGCGACTTCCTTTATCGGCTCTCGCACCCATTGGGCGAATGGGTGATCGCCACAGGAAAGACGTGTCCGGCCCCGGTCGCCACGGTGACGTTCGATGTCAGCCACTATCCCGTAAAGCTGTCGATGGTTGAAGCCATCAAAGGGCAGTCGGGCTGGCTCACTCTTCAGCACCTTGCCATCGACTCGTTCGACAAGGAGGAATACCTCCTCTTCTCGGCCTTTACCGACTCCGGCAAGTCGCTGGACCAGGAGACGTGCGAGCGTCTGTTCAACTGCTCGGCGACCGTCGAACCGTTGAATGGCATCACCGATGACGCCAAGACCCGGCTCGGCGTCGAGTACAACATCGCCACGGATGCCGCCATCGCCTGCTCGTTGGAAGACAACAACAAGTTATTTGGTGAGGAGCGAGAGCGTCTGGAGAAATGGGCCGAGGATATGGTGATCGCTGCCGAGAAGGAGTTAGGCGACACAAAGGCACAGATCAAGGCTGTCCGTCGCCAATCCCGGCTGGCGACCACGCTGGACGAGCAGAATGAACTCCAGCAAAAGCTGACTTTGCTTGAGAAGAAACAGCGAAAACAGCGCCAACAGATTTTCGAGGTCGAGGACCAGATTGCCGAGAAGCGAGACGCATTGATCGTCGGCCTGCAAAAACGCATGAGCCAGAAGTCGGCCACGACACCGCTCTTTACGATCCGCTGGGAGGTCGTGTGATGTCTGATCCGACAACTCAGATTGACCCGATTCTGGACCCGAAGGGAGTCGCAAAGCAATGGATGTTCCGGGTGAGGCGAATGCAGTTTGCTCACTACCTTGCCGCACGCCGATACAGCAGTTACCGATTGTGGCTAGGTTGCACAGTGATACTGCTTGGGGCGGCGGTTGGACTTGGTTCAACGGCTATTGCCAGCCTGGAAGTTTCAAACCAGTTATGGATCAAACTTCTCTTCGGCTCTTTGAGCGTGCTATCAGCGGCGGTAGCGGGCATTCAGACGTTCCTGAATTACCCAGAGCTATCTGAGAAGCATCGAGTTGCCGGGGCAAAGTTTGCGAACCTGAAACATAAGCTGGAATTGCTCGTGGCGAGGCAACCTTTTACCGCAAAGCAACTCACGGATGAGTTGGCTAAGATCGAAAGGCAATGGGCGAAACTCCGCACGGGCAGTCCCAATGTACCGCAGAGAGTCTGGGACCGCATTGAAGCTGAGAGGACGATTGAAGAATTTGACCAAGCGCTTACCAACGCCAAGATGATTTCAACGCATTGAGGTCTGACGCAAGTGCCAAGCAATCTTGAAAAGCTCCTGGGCCTGCTCCAAGAACTGTTCCAACTGGATCAGGCTGACCTGGATTTCGGCATCTACCGCATCATGAACACGAAGCGGGATGAAGTCGTGCGCTTTCTCGACAAGGACTTGCTGCCCCAGGTCCAGGAAGCGTTCAAGCAGTACAAGTCGGCGGATAAGTCCGTCCTTCAAGCTGAACTCGACAAGCTCGTGGTGAGCGTCCAGAACGCCGGGATGAACCCTGACGAATCGCCGAAGGTCAAGGAACTCAAGAAGCAGATCGCCGAGTCAGCGGTGGACGTGACTGCCCTGGAGAACGAGGTCTTCTCGCACCTGTTCAACTTCTTCCGCCGCTACTACAGCGAAGGCGATTTCATCTCGCTGCGGCGGTACAAGGAAGGCGTCTACGCCATTCCTTACGAGGGCGAAGAGGTCAAGCTGCATTGGGCCAACGCCGACCAGTATTACGTCAAGAGCAGCGAGACGTTCCGGGACTACACATTCAAGATCAACATGGCGAGCCGGGCGGCGTCAGTCCCCGGAGAACGCCGGGTGCGTATCCATCTCGTCGCCGCCTCGACCGAGCAGGACAACAACAAGCCCGCCCAGGGCAAGGAACGCCGATTCGTCCTGGCCGACAACCCGCTCGCCGAGGAAAACGGTGAACTCTTCATCAAGTTCGAGTATCGCCCGAATGAAGGGAAGGACAGCCAGGACAGCCTGAACAAGCAGGCAATCGACGCCATTCTCAAGACGAAGGGCTTCGAGCAGTGGGCGCAGGAATTGGGTAGGCTTGCTCCGACCGACAAGAACAAGGATCGCACGGTCCTGGAAAAGCATCTGGCGCAATACACCGCCCGCAACACCTTCGACTACTTCATCCATAGGGACGCCCTGATCGACTATCTTGAAAGCCACTACCGTCTTGTTGGCGACGAGCTTGAGCGAGTCGTGTCGCTCGCCACGAAATTCTACGAGAGTTTGAGAATCTTCCAGGGGGACTTCGAGGGGTTAAAGGTCAGCGCTGAGGAATTCGCAGCCGCCGTGCGAGCCGTCGAAAGCGCATCCGTGTCAGAAGCGGAGATGGAACTGGCCGTCCTGGTGGACGAACATCGTCGGCTGACGTTGAGTTGGGCCAAGGCGTCTGACCTGCAACAAGAAGCCATGAAGGGTGAGATCGACCGCCTCGAAGACTCCATTCGGAAGACGAAAGCACGAACTGTCGGGCTGTCTGTCAGGGTTGAGCAGGCGATGAAGGCAGATCGGCGACGACAAGAAGAACGCCGCCGCATCGAAGAAGAACTGCCGAAACTCGAAGGGCGGCATCGGGGCGAAGCCTTCCGACGCATCTTCAAGACGGTAACGCTGTACTGGAAGCGGTCATACCATGCAGCGCTCGAAAAGCCTGCCAGACCCCGGAAAACCGAGCGTCCTGGGCGGTTCAGCTACGATCTGGAGTGGGATCGCATCGAATGGGAGTTTATCGACCCTGCCGACTCGGAAACCGCTTTGTGAAAATCTGCAGCGTCTGCATGCGGAGCGCGGCCGCCGCCTCGACGGCCTTGTATAGGCCACCGGCAATGGACATGTGGGCGCCGAACAACGGCATGAGTGCTCCTGTGAGGATTACATATACATACGCTCAAGGCTGGCTGTTGCCAAGGAATTGTCAGCGCAAGACTTCGCGGACGATTCGCGCCGGCTGATTGTCGTTCAGCGTCACTTCCTGGCCGTTGCGCGTATACGTCAGCCGCCGATGGTCGATGCCGAAGAGGTGCATCAGCGTGGCCAGGTAATCGTAGTGGTGTACGACATCGACGACGGCGTGGTGGCCGAAGTCGTCGGTCTGTCCGAACGCGTGGCCGGCCTTGAAGCCGCCGCCGGCGAACCACATGGTGAAGCCGAACGTGTTGTGGTCGCGGCCCACGCTGGCCGGGCCGGCGTCGTTCTGGATCACGGGCAGGCGGCCCATCTCACCGCCCCAAGCGACGATGGTCGAATCGAGCAGCCCGCGGCCCTTCAGATCCTTCACAAGCGCCGCCGATGGCTGGTCGGTGTAACGGCAGGCCTGCGGCAATGCGGTGCGGATGCTGCCGTGATGATCCCAGAACTGGTTGCGCGTGAAGATCTGCACGAAGCGGACGCCACGCTCCACCAGACGGCGGGCGATGAGGCAACGGCTGGCGTAGTCACGCGTCGCGGGATCATCCAGTCCGTAGAGTTGCTTGGTCGCAGGGCTCTCGCTCTCGAAGTCGAGGGCCTCGCGGGCGGCGGTCTGCATGCGCGCCGCCAGCTCATAGCCGGCGATGCGTGCCTCCAGGTCCGATTCGCCCGGATGCCTGTCGAGATGTTCGCGGTTGAGCTGGTTCAGATAACGGAGAAAGCGCTCCTGGGCCGGACCGCGCATATGGCCGGGCGGATCGAGATTCAGGATGCGCGGTTCCTGTGGACGGACCACCGTCCCTTGATAGAGGGACGGCAGCCAGCCGTTCGTCCAGTTGCCGACCGAAACCACTGGCAAGCTGACCGGATCGGTGAGAACTACATAGGCCGGCAAGTTCTGCGATTCGGAGCCAAGACCGTAGGTGAGCCAGCTGCCCAGCACCGGTCGGCCCGCGACGATCCGGCTGGTGTTCAAGGCATGGATCGACTGCACATGGTTGTTGACGGCCGTGCGCATCGAGCGGATCACGGTGATATCGTCCACTACCTGTGCCAGGTTGGGCAGGAGTTCGGAGACGTCGATGCCAGATTGCCCATGCTTGCGGAAGCGCCAGGGGCTGGCAAGTACCTTCGAGCTGGCCTGGGCGGCGTTATCGTACTGGATGTTGCCTGGAAAGGCGCGGCCATCGTAGCGCGCCAGCGTCGGCTTCGGATCTAGCAGGTCGAGGTGGCTTGGTCCGCCCTGCATGAAAAGCGAGATCATCGCCCGCGCGCGCGGCGGAAAATGCGGCGGCTTCGGTAACAGATCGAAACGCCGCGGTTCCAGCTCAGGGCGGTTCGGCGCCGCCAGCAAGCCATCCTGCTTGAGCAGCCAGTTCAACGCTAGCCCACCAAGGCCCATGCTGCTGGTGGCGAGAAAATGGCGTCGGCTTGAATGCACTTTCGTTCCCCCACAGGCAGATTCTGCCACGACTCCATCAAGATCTATCTTATTCTCCTCAGGGCTTGATCGCAATCGTCGACAGGTCGCTTGGAGCCCGTTGCGATGTACGACGAGCCAGTCTTTTTTCGGTTCTCACCAAGGGGCAAAAATCTCTTCCCCCGCAGAACTCTCGACTTCGTAAGAATAAGCCCGCGGTTGCAGTTTTTTTCAGAATTTTTCGACCATCCTCCAAACCAAACGGGGATATATTGTGTTGTAATGGTGGCGCCCGCCACCTTCCCCGTTCGGCATTGGAGGCCGTCATGAAAATCGCGATCACCAAACCACTTTTCGCCTGGGACGCCCTGGAGGATTCGCCGTCGCTGCAATCGCTGCGTGTCCTTCTCGAGGC
>Ga0194132_10000677_pt1 | contig 69683 bp, 58 predicted proteins | sample TA2KigOf80mmetaG_FD_148612 | JGI IMG/M metagenome (GOLD analysis project Ga0194132, IMG submission 148612) | Freshwater microbial communities from Lake Tanganyika, Tanzania - TA2015054 Kigoma Offshore 80m | ecosystem: Environmental > Aquatic > Freshwater > Lake | place: Tanzania: Lake...
CCGGATCGGCGTGGTGAGCGCTGTGCCTGCCATCGGTCCCGCCTCCTTCCTCCTTGGCTCCAACACCAAGTAGGGGAGGCGTTTCCGTTTCAACTGTCAAGTAACTTCCACACTGGGTGAACTCCAGATCACTGGGGGAGTTCCGCGGCGCGAGGTGCGAAAGCGGTTTGGTGGCCGGGGGCTGCGGTGAGAGGGCGATGGGATCGACGCCGGTGTTAGATTGCAATACGCCGCAATCTAACGCGGACTCACTACGCCTCGCTTTGCGCGCAAGAACCTGCCGCTCGTGGCGAACAACACTTACCGCGGCGCGCGGTATTTGGTTGCCTCTCGGCTTCGCCCGGCGCACCATGATCGTATCCGCCGCACGTCACCCTTTGGAGGCGCGTCATGGGACTGCTGGATTGGGCCAAGGGCCAGTTCATCGACATCATCGAGTGGACCGAGCCGAGCCAGAACGAGATCTTGGCCCACCGCTTCACGCGGCACAAGAACGAGATCAAGAACGGGGCCAAGCTCATCGTACGCGAGGGGCAGGCCGCGTGCTTCGTTAAGGAAGGGCAACTCGCCGACGTGAAGCTGCCGGGCATGTACACGCTCGACACCAAGAACATGCCGATCCTGTCCACTATTCTGGGGTGGAAGTACGGGTTCGAGTCGCCGTTCAAGTGCGAGGTGTACTTCATCTCCACGCGGCAGTGGACGAACCAGAAGTGGGGTACGCAGAACCCCATCATGTACCGCGACCCGGAGTTCGGCCCGGTGCGGCTGCGGGCGTTCGGCAACTTCGCGTTCAAGGTCACCGACCCCGGCACGTTCCTCAAGGAACTGGTCGCCACTGATCCGTCGTTCGAGCTGTACGAAATCTCGGCGCAGTTTCGAAACGTCGTGGTCTCGCGGTTCATCGACGCCATCGGCGGATCGCGCATCCCGATGCTCGACCTCGCGGGGAACTACGAGAAGGTCGGCAAGGTCGCGCTCGAGCGCATCGCGCCCGAAATGGCGAAGATGGGCGTTTCGCTGACGCAGTTCTTCGTCGAAAACATCTCGCTCCCGCCCGAGGTGGAAGCGGCGCTCGACAAGCGCTCGCAAATGGCCGTGCTCGGCAACCTCGACCAGTACGCGAAGTTCCAGACGGCCGAATCGATCCCGACGGCGGCTGCGAACCCCGGCGGGTTGGCCGGACTGGGGGCGCAGCTCGGCGTCGGGGTCGCGGTGGGGCAGCAGATGGGCGGGGCGTTCGCTGGGGCCGCGGCGACACCGGGCGTCGTCGTACCGTCGAACACCACGCCGCCGGGTGCCGCCCCCGCGGCTGGTGGCCCGCCACCGCTGCCCAGCGCGGTCGCGTTCCACGCCTCGATTGACGGTGCCGCGGCCGGGCCGTTCGACATGGCCGCGCTCGCGGGGCACGTCGGCAGCGGCAAGCTCACGCGCGCGTCGCTGGTGTGGCGCACCGGCATGGCCGGGTGGGTCCGCGCCGACAGCGTGCCCGAACTGCAACCGCTATTCGCGCACCTGCCGCCACCGCTGCCCGGCGCGTAGTCTGTGTCAGAAGAAAGGCAGTTTCGACAGGATCACAGGATTAGACAGGATGAAGAGTTCCAATCTCTTTCCTTCATCCTGTCTAATCCTGTGATCCTGTCGAAACTGCCTTTCTGCCATTCTCTTCCTGCCCACTGTACACACTCAACGATGTCACAGCCGCCGCCGCTGCCGCCATCCGATGCGCCCCCGCCGCTCCCCGGCGCGGCCCCGCCGCCGCTGCCGGTACCTGACATGCCGGCGGAGGTCCGCGCGCCGGCGCTCTCGAAAGCGCCCCCAAAGGGCAAGCTGTTCCCGTGCCACAACTGCGGGGCGAAGGTCGAGTTCGACCCGCGCGAGCGCGCGCTCAAATGCCCGTACTGCGGACACACCTCGGAACTCGACTCCGGCGGCGGTGAGGTGGAGGAGCGCGACTTCAACGAGTACGCCAGCAAACTCGTTCAGGGCGCGGTGCGCGGCATCGAGGGCCGCAGCACGCAGACCAAGTGCAGCGGGTGCGGGGCGATGGTCCTGCTCGAAGACAAGGTCGTTACCGAACAGTGCCCGTTCTGTAGCACGCACTTAGAAAACAATCCCGAAGCCGTCGAGGGGATGCTGCCGCCGGAATCGCTGATCCCGTTCCGCGTCGACCTGCGGCACGCGCGCGAGTCGTTCGAGAAGTGGCTCGGCAAGCTCTGGTTCGCGCCGACCGAACTGAAGAAGATCGCCAACCTCGGCCAGCTACAGGGCGTGTACATCCCGCACTGGACGTACGACGCAATGACGTACACGAAGTACCACGGGATGCGCGGCGACAATTATCAGGAAACCGAGTACTACACTGAGCGCGACGCCAGCGGCAACACCGTGCAGCGCTCGCGCACAGTCACGAAAACGCACTGGTACCACGTCTCCGGCGAGGTGCAACACTTCTTCGACGACCTGCTCGTGTGCGGGTCGAAGAGCGTCCCGCCGCACCTGCTCCGCGGGCTGGAACCGTGGGACACGACCGAGCTGGAGCCGTTCCAAGACTCGTTCCTCGCCGGGCTAAAGACCGAGCGCTACGCGGTCGGCCTCAAAGCCGGTTTGGTGATCGCAAAGGACATGATGCAGCCCACCATCATGAACCTGATCCGCCGCGACATTGGCGGTGACCACCAGCGCATCGAGGGCACGGACACGCGGTATCTGGGCATCACGTTCAAGCACTGCCTGCTTCCGGTCTGGCTGGCGAACTACCGCTACCACGAGAAGCTGTTCCAGATTCTGATCAACGGGCGCACGGGCAAGGTGTCCGGCGAGCGCCCGTGGAGTTGGATGAAGATCGGCCTCCTCGTCGGCGCGATCCTGCTCGCCATCACGCTGCTGATCGTCGGCATCATAATGGTGCAGAAGGGCAACAGCAGCACCGAGCCGCAACAGTCGGCCCCGCGGCAGAACAAGGGCAAGCGCACAGAGGCAGCGCCCGCAGAGCGCGCGCCGGTGGTCGCGTTACGGCCGCCGCCCGCACGCGGACACGCTCGCGAGCGGGGCGATCCGCACGAGGTCGTACGAACCGTGCCGCGCCACGACTTCCACCTGTGGCCCGGTCAGGCGCGTCTTCTGCGCCCGTTGGACGACGACCGCCCCGTCCGGCACCGGGTCTGAGTCGATCGGCCACGCCGGGCACGGCGCGACGATGTTACTAATCCACAGGCACCCCGGGTTGACGAGCTGAACGCGGTGGTGCCGCCCGTGGTAGTACAGCGCCGCGGACGCGACCATCGGGTCCGGGTCGTCGTCGAGCGCGAGCACCACATCGCCGCCGGGCCACGCCCGCAGGTCCGCACACACGGTTTGCAGGTCGTCGCCGTTCCTCCGCGTCGCGGGGCCGGCGCGCACCGAATCCGGCTGTAGGTAGTTGCAGTGTTCGCGATAGTGGTGGAGCGCGAAGCAGCACGGCAGCAGCCCGAACGCGCACAGCGCCGCCGCGCGCCTGAGAATTGCATGAAGCACGCACGCCGAGCGGACTGCCACAAACGGCGTCAGCCTCCACAGGAGCTTGCAGATCAGGTAGGTGGATTCCGGCCGCGCCAGCGCCAAGAGAAGCGGGGGGCCGACGAGCGAACAGACCGCGGCGGCGCTCGCGAGGTCGCGCGGCCCGCGCCGAACGGCCCGAATCGCGACGAGCGCGAAACCCGCCTGCGCGACGGTCAACCCGCCGAACACGAACGCGCGCAACCCGAGCGCGCGCCCCGGTACGGCGATCCGCCCCGCGTCGTTCATGTTCACCCACTTCGCCGCGACCCACACTTGGACCGGCGCGCCGCCCGAGCCGGAACTGCGCGGCCAGCAGCACCACCGCCGGGCACAGCAGCGCCGCGCCGAGGCCGCATGTGGGAACGTGGGCCGCGCACGCCGCCCGCACCCGGCGCGCGCCCGCCGCGAGGCGGCGCGATTCGATACAACCTGCCTGTCGGCAACTCTTCCCCGAACTGGAGCAGACATGGCCGGGCGTATCGTGATGCGGACGGGTGAGGCACTCGTCGAAGGCGATAAGGACTACCTCTGCGCAGAACCGGAAATCGTCATCGGCGAACTCGACGGGCCGGTCGGTACCGCGCTCGCCACACTGGTCGGCGATCAGGTGAAGGGCCACACGCGCGTGTTCGCCATCCTCAACAGCGACGTGCAGGTGAAGCCCGCGACGCTGATGGTGAGCAAGGTCACGGTCACGAGCTCGCGCTACACGAACATCCTGATGGGTAGCGTGCAGGCCGGCATCGCCAACGGTGTGCTGGACGCGGTGCGCGAGGGGATCATCCCCAAGAAGAAGGCCAACGACCTCGGCATCATCTATTCCGTGTGGCTCGATCCGAGCGTGCTAAAAGTGCCGGAAGCCGAGATCGACTACGCCGGGCTGTTCGCGGTCAACCGCGAGGCGACCGTGAAGGTCATCAAGAAGGCGCTCGCGGGCGAACCGAAGATTGACTGGCTGCTGAAGAACCAAGACAAGGTCACGCACTACTTCCACCAACTGGGGTTGGATAAGAAGGGGTGAGTACACCACCCAAATACATGTCTGCCCCCGGAGCGCGTGGGCTTTAGTTGGGTGATCGTGGAACGCGACGACGAAGCGCCCGGTCGGGCCACGCCGGAGGCCGACCGGATTGTGGTCGAGGTGCTCGCTGGGAACACCCAAGCGTTCGCGCAACTCGTGCGCCTGTATCAGGATGCCGTGTGGCGCATCGCAGCGGCGCTGTTACGCGACCGCGACGCCACCGAAAACCTCGTGCAACAAGTTTTCGTGGACGCCTACTTCCACCTCGACCAGTACGCGCCCGGCACCGACTTCGGCGCGTGGATCCGCACCGTGGCGCGGAACCAGCTCCGCAAGGAATTGCGCTCCGCGGGGCGCGAGGACCGGCGGCTCGCCACCTACCGCGCGCGACTGGCCGAGCGCCTGAAGGCCGAATCCGCGGCCACACGGGACGATTCCGAGGCCTACGTTGCGGCGCTCCGCGGGTGCCGCCAATCACTGCCGCCTCGCGACGCGGAGTTGGTCGCCCTGCGGTACGAGCGCGGGCTATCGTTCGAGGCCATCGCCGCGAAGCAGGGCCAGTCGCCCGAAGCGGTCCAACGAATGCTCTCGCGGATCCGTTTCCGGCTCCGCGACTGCATCCAGAGTAAGCTGAGCGACCAATGAATCGCACAGTAGAATTGACGGCGAAGCTCCTCGACGGCGCGCTCTCGGACGACGAGTGCGCCGAACTCGAAGCGCTCGTCGCCGCCGACCCCACGGCAGAGGCCGAGTACCTCGCCCTACTCGATCTTGAAGCGGAACTGCGCGCGACGCGGACCGGTTTGGACTTCACCGTTGTTACACTCGCTCGGATTCGCGCCGCGCAAGCCGAGCTCACCGCGAGCGCGGTGCTGGACCGGATCGAGCGCGCACCCGCGCCGGCGTGGGCCGCGCGCCCCGCCGCTCGTGCGCAGCGCCGGGGCTGGGCCGCGGCCGGCGCGCTCGCCGCCTGCGCCGCGGCCGTCTCACTTGCCCTCTGGTTCGGCTCGCGCCAATCGCAAGTTATTGAACCCGGTCCGAACGGCCCTGCGCCGGAGGCGTTCGCGAAACTCACTCGCAAAACCGGCGCGGTGGAGGTGCTATCGCCCGCAGGAGAGGCGCTCGTCGCGGAAGAGGGTGGCGATCTGCCCGCCGGGTTCACCGTCCGCACCGTCGGCGACGACAGCCACGCCGTAGTCGAGTTGCTCCGCGACCAGACGCGCGTCGAGATCGACCCGGACTCGGTGGTACGATTCACCGGCGACGCGCCCGAAACGCGCGGCCAGCCGCGCATGTTCCTCGCGTCCGGCCAGCTCACGGCCGCGGTGCCGGAGCGCCCGGACGACCGGCCCTTCATCGTCGCCACGTCGGTAACGGATATCCTCGCGCGCGGCAGCACGTTCGTTCTCTCGTCGGCCGGCCCGGAGTCGGCGCGCGTCGACATCAAGAAGGGGAAAGTGGAACTGGTGCGCGCGCTCGCGCCGAAGCCGGTGCCGGTGGGCGTCGGCTCGGCCGTCGTCCGGGCGGACACCGAGAAGGTGGACATCCAGCGCACGTTCGTGCTCGACCGCACGCCGCGGCGCGCCCTTGCGGCCCCGGCCGTGCGCGACGCGACCTTCTCCCCGGACGGCTCCGAGGTGTGGGTCGCCAGCCCGCGCCACCTCGCCCGCTGGTCTGCCGACGGCGGGCTAAAGGAGACGGCGTTTTACCCGCGGAAGGGGAACGACGGCGGTGCAGCGTTCTCGCGCGACAAGCGCCTCATGGTGTCGTTCCGTCCGGGGGACGTGTCCACGCTCGCACGGACCGTGCCGGACGGGGGCGAGCACGCCGCGATCAATGTGCGACTCAACGAGATGCGCCATTGGGCGCTCGCCGCGGACGGCGCGTGGCTGGCCGTGACCGAGCCGAAGCCGCACCTGAAGCGCGTTCGCGTGTTCGACGCCGCGACCGGCGACGAGCGGTTCGCGCGCGAGTTCGAGGAAGTTACCGCCGCGATCGCTGCCGCGCCCAACGGCGAAACGCTCGCTGTGGGGTTGAACGACCCGTCGCGCGGCGTCAACAATAAGATCGTGTTCCTGAACGCCGCGACCGGCGACCGGCTGTTCGCGCTCTCCACGCAGCGCCGCCCGCTGACCGCGCTGGCGTTCTCGGCCGACGGCCGGTACCTCGCGGCCGGTTTCAACGGCGCGGTGCAGGTGTGGGACGTGAAGGCCCGCGAACTGGTGCGCACCATCACCGGGTTCGAGCGGGCGCTCGTGTGCCTCGCGTTCGCGCCTGACGGCAAGCGTCTCGCGGCCGGTACGCAGGACGGCCACGTCTGGATGTGGGAGCCGAGCACCGGGCGGCAGACGCAACTCATCGAGACCGGGGGGCGCGCGGTTCGTGCACTCTCGTTCGGCCCGAACGGGAAGCAGCTCGTCACGGTCGCCAACGTGAGCGGCGTCGCAGTGTGGGACGTGACCGACGTTCCCCCCGCGCCGGTCGTGCAGTGACTACAATGCCCGCATGAAACGCACAGTCCTCGTCGCTCTCGTCGCGCTCACGACCGCGCCCGCGCGCGCGGCCGACATCTACGCACAGGACAACCTCGTCGCGTGGTGCATCGTTCCCTTCGACGCCAAGAAGCGCGGCCCGGCCGCGCGCGTCGAGATGCTCCAGAAACTCGGCTTCAAGAAGTACGCCTACGACTGGCGCGCCGAACACCTGCCGACGTTCGACGAAGAAGTCGTGCTACTGAAAGAGGCGCAAATCGAACTGACGGCCGTGTGGTTCCCCGCGAACCTCGGCCCGGACGCGCAGAAACTCCTCGCGGTCCTGAAGAAGCACGAGATCAAGACGCAGCTTTGGATCACGACGGGTGAACCCGCGGGCGCGGACAAGGCCGCGAAGGTGGCGAGCGCCGCGAAGGCCATCAAGCCCATCGCGGAGGAAGCCGCGAAGCACGGCTGCACGGTCGCGCTCTACAACCACGGGGGCTGGTTCGGCGAACCCGCCAACCAAATCGCCATCATCGAGGAACTGAAACTCAAGAACGTCGGCATCGTTTACAACCAGCACCACGGCCACGACCATTTCGACACGTTCCCAGAACTGCTGAAGCAGATGAAGCCGCACCTGTTGGCGCTGAACCTGAACGGCAGCGTCAAGGGCGGGGACAAGGCCGGGAAGAAAATCGCGCCGCTCGGCGCGGGCGAACTCGACGTGCAACTTCTGAAAGAGATCCGTGCCAGCGGCTACGCCGGGCCGGTCGGCGTACTGGGCCACACGCAGGACGACGCGGCCGAGCGCCTCGCCGACAACCTCGACGGCCTTAAGTGGCTGCTGCCGCAACTGGACGGAAAGGTCGCCGGCGCGCGCCCGAAGTACCGCACGTCGAAGTGAAGAGTGGCCGCACGATCCGCGCCGAAGAAAGCCACGATCTGAGGAGACCGAGTTCAATCCGGCTCTCGTCTGCTCTGCTCGTGTCTTTGTCTGTGTTCATCGTGCGGCTCTTGCTTTTCTGCGTCCGTGACGGGCCGCACAGCCATTTGCTGCGCGTCGAGGCCGCCGTCCACGGTGAACACGCTGCCGGTGCTGTAGCCGGCGCGGTCGCTCGCCAGAAACACGTACCACCACGCCACGTCTTCCACGGTCGCAATCTTGCGGAGCGGAATCTGCGCGATAACGGCCTCGCGCTCAGCGGGGTTCGACTTCAATCCGAAGTCGGTCAGCGGCGTCTCGACGAGGCCCGGCGCGACCGCGGCAGTCGTGAACCCGTGCGGGGCCAGTTCCACCGCGAGCTGCCGCGTGAGCGCGTTCACCGCGCCTTTACTGGCGTCGTATAGTGTGTGCAGTGGCTCGGACCGGGTCGCGTTCAGCGACGTGCTGAACAGGATGCGCCCGCCGCGATTCGCCGCCACCGCGCGGCGCACGACTTCGCGCGCCAGCGCGACCGGAACCCACACGTTCAACCGAAATATGAAATCGAAGTGGTCGCGTGTCAGGTTCGTGAGCGTCGGTTCCTTGTACGTGCCGAGGTTGTTCACCAGCACGTCGGTGCCGCCGAACGCGGCCCACGCCTCTGCGACGAGGCGCTCCGGTTCGCCGTCCGCGAGCAGGTCGGCTTGAACGTACCGGGTGTGTTCGTAGTCGCTCAGGAGGCGCTGCACCTCCGGGCACTTCGTCAGGGGTTTCTCGCTGGTCACGACGACCTTCGCGCCGCTCGCGGCGAACGCCTGCGCGACACCGAGGCCGATCCCCTGACTGCTGCCGGTCACGAGCGCGGACTTGCCGTTCAACATGGTGCGGCCTTCGGAGGAATCGACACACGCCGTGTGCCGTAGCGATAAGGTAGGTGTAGTGTGCGCCGACTTCACTGAGGAGCCCGCCGATGCGCAGCACCGAAGCCACAGTGTACATCGACTACAACGACGACGACGAGCGGTATCTGCCCGAAGGCCCGCGGATGATCGACATCGGGGGCCGGCCGGCGCTCGTGTGGGTGAACATCCAGTACGACGCGACCGCGGACGTGGGCGACGTGAACATTCATTTCCCCGACACCGACGGGGGCGACGACGCCGGGATCGGCTGCCCCGGCCGGCCGGGGTTCCTCCTGCCGATCGACGAAGACGACCGCGCGCTCGTCGGCGTGGACAACGACCTACTCATCCTCGATCTGGCGGAAGGGTTGTGGTCCGAACCGCTGGCGTCGATCCCCGACCGCGACCCGCGCACGATTATCAACGACGCCGAGGTGGTGCCCGGCGGCGGCGCGGTCGTGTTCGGCACGAAGGACACGCAGTTCAAGGACGCGATCGCGCACTTGTACCTGTACACGCCCGCAGACAACCGCGTCACAGTCCTCGCAGACAAACAACTCTGCTCGAACGGCAAAGTGTTCGCGACCGACGCGCGCGGCGTGATCCTGTACGACATCGACACGCCGACGCGCAAGGTCGCGCGGTACAGGCTCGACGTGGCCGCGCGCACGCTCACGCCCGACGGAATCGCGCTCGATCTCTCGAACGAACCGGGCTTCCCGGACGGCATGTGCGACTGTGGCGACGGCACGGTGATCGTGGCTTTTTACAACCCGGAGCCGGTGGCCGCGGGGCGCGCCGTGCGCTACGACCTCGCCACCGGCGCGGCGGTCGAGGAGTGGCTGACGCCCGGCTCGCCGCGGGTGACGTGCCCGCTGCTGGTCAAGCGGCCCAACGGTGTGAAGTTGTTCCTCACAACGGCGACCGAGGGGATGCCGCCGGCGCAGCGCGCGAAGTGCCCGAACGCCGGCTGCATCTTCGTCGCGGACACCACACTCAAGGATTGCCCCGCGCCGGAGGTGGTGAGGTTTCCAGAAACCGAATAGCGCTCGTCCGCGCGGCGCAACTACGGTGCTTGAACGGCGCGCCGCGAGCGCGTACCATCTCTCCACCGCTTCTGGGACGACCAATGGCTCGGGCGCGACCGCCACAACCGCCGACCAGTGACCCGAACTGGGAGCGCACGCTCCGCATGTTCGAGTCCGGCGCGCCCGAGTTCGTGGACGCGGTGCGCCAGCGGGTCACCGCCGCGGCACTCGCCACCTTCGCCGAGACGTGGTACACCGATTCGCGCATCGAAGCGAAGCGGCTCCTGTTCGCGTACCTCGACCGGCCGTTCAACTCGCCGCGCCACGAGCCGCTGGTGAAGCGCCTGTTCAAGTTCGCGGACGCCGCCGGCGACGACGCGGTGATGGCCCGGTTCCTCGTGGGGTTCGACCGCACCATCCGCCGGCGGCGCGCGACGACGGAAAAGTACAACCACAAGACGCGCGCCTATGAACCGCGCGAGAAACTGAGCACGCCGCCGGACACGGTGCTGTCGCGCGAGGACCGCAACTACGCCGGTGCGTGGTTCGCGCAGAACCGCGAACAGTTCGTCGCCGGCAAGTTCCTCTTTTCGCTGGCGACGCGCCGCTACCTGCGCCGCCGCGCGTGGCGCTACTTCCGCAAACTCGGGCGCAACAAACCGGAGCGCTACGTACCCGCGGTGTGCGCCGCGCTGAAGTTGTACACCGACGCCGACGTTCCCGACGGCCTCGCGCTGCTCGATAACTGGGGACTTGTTCACGTCTTGTTTCACCACTCGCCCACCATCGAGTCGAAGCCAAACGGTTGGGTGGTCGCGTCCGGCGGCACGCTGGCGAAGTTGCAACCGGACCCAATGTTTCGCAAACTGTGGCTGCGCGGCCCGGAACCGATCTTCGACCTGTTGGTTAACGCGCGGTGCCGGCCGGTCAGCATGTGGGCGGTGCAGATGCTGCGCCGCAACTTCCCCGACCGGCTCAAGCGCCTGACGCTCGACGAACTGCTCGCGTGGGTGATCTCGCCGAACCCGGTGTTGAACGACATCGCGCTCGAGGTGCTGGAATCCCGCGGCGGCCTCGAAGGCGTCACCATCGAGCAATGGCTGACGCTGACCGAAGAGGCGCGCCCGGAACTGCTCGACCGCATCTGCGAGATGGTCGCGCGGAACGTGAAGCCGGAACAGGTGGCGTTCGCGGACGCGGTGAAGTTGGCGATGCAGCGCCCTGTGCCGCTCGCGCGCCTCGGCTTCGCATTCCTCCAACACAAATCGCCGAAGACTGCCGCCGAAGTTGCCGCGGTGTTCGGCCTGCGCGACGCCGCGGCCGATCCGCTGCGCGCCGATCTGGTGCGCTGGGCGGCGCGCGTACTGAGCGCGCGCCCGGAGTTCAACCCGCTGTGGGTGCTGGAGTTCCTCGACAGCAGGTACGAAGAGGTGCGCGAGATCGGCTGGGAGTGGCTGCAGACCGACGCTCGCGCGCGCGAATCGCCGCTCGTGTGGCAGCGGCTCCTCGAATCGCCGTACGATAACGTGCGGCTGCGCATGATCGGGATGCTAGAGGACCGAGCGAAGTACGGCGACGCGCTCGCGGGCTTCGCCCCGGAGCGCGTGCGGTTCCTGTGGGCGGCGGTGCTACTGAACGTCTCGCGCGGCGCGCGCGCGAAGCCGTTCGTGGTGCGCCAGATGATCGACCGCTTGGGCGCGCACCCGGACGAGGCCGGCGACCTGCTCCCGATCCTCGCGGTGGCCCTGCGCTCGGTGCGCGGTCCGGAGTTCCGCGCGGGCTTGGCCGGCGTTGCCGGGTTCGTCGCGCGCCACCCGACCCGCAAGAACTTGGTGGAGGCGGTGTTTCCCGAACTGAAGTGGAGTTGAGTTCGTCTCTGGGGCCGCGGGCGTCCCGCCCGGCGCTGCACACGGGTCGAGACCATGCGGTTCGACGACATGCCACACGGCGCGCTGAGCGGCGGGCGGGACGCCCGCGGTCCCAAAGACGACTGTTTGAGCCACGGTGTCCGGCGCGGTCCGAGACTACCTCTGCGGTGTTCCGCCGCGGGTGAGCTTGCTCGCGATTGCGCCCCCCGGCGCGTTGTTCTTTTCGCCCGGACAGTACAGGTCAGGCGGAGCTGAATCAACCTGCGTCCTCCGCCCGACCTGTACCGGCCGGGCGTCGTGAACGCACCGGGTCCGGGATCGAAGTCGGTCGCGCCGGACATCTGGATTTTGTTGCGAAGCCGCAGGCGGCGCTAAGAGAAAGCCATGCAAGTTGCGTTCGCCTATCGCGGTCGGAGCGGCGTCACCCAGACGAACGTCGGGTTGGCGGTCGCACTCGCGCCGAACCTGCGCCGCGACCGCGTCAGCTTCGTGGGCACACTCAAGCAGCCGCTGCGGTTCCGCGAGGCCATGAGCGCCTTGCACGACGTGGTCGTTTCCGACCTGCGATACAAGCCGAAGGACAAGACCGCGTACGAGCAGTGGAAGAAGGCCGAGGCCGAGAAAGAAGCCGCGATCCGCCGCGACGCGGCGAAGATGAAGCGCGCCGAGTTGGAGAAAGCCGCCAAGCGCCCGATGCCGCCCGGCCTCGAACGGGCGTACGAGAGGTGCCGCCAGCAGTACTGGGGCGCGCGGACGCGCTACGGCACGATGCTGTCGCGCGAAGACCCGGAACTCTGGCGCATGCTCATGCCGTGCGACCCGGTCATCACCGTTTCGCCGGACGTGCTGTTCTTCGAGTGCTTCAGCGCCGACGAGAGTAGTTACGGCTGCCTGAACGTCGAGCGCGAGGCGTTCGAGGCGCAAACCGACATCGCGCTCGGCACAACGAACGTCGACTACTCGTGGCGACTGTACGAGCACTTCCAGACGATTCGCAGCTACCGCGAGACACGATTCAGCATCGACCCTACGGGCTTCGAGGTGCAAACGAGCGCCGACGAGGGTGCATACCGCGAGGAAAAGATCGACCTGCCGCAGTCGTGGCTCCGCGGGTTCTCGTCGCTCCAGTCCGCGATGAGTCTCCCCATGCGCCGCGTCCCGGTCAGTCGTGAGGGGCTGTACTCGCTCATCACGTTCCTGAAGACGCACAAGGCGAAGTCGTCGCCGCGCGCGGTGCGCTTCGAGCTGACGCCGGGCGCGCCCGTCAAGATCGTGCTGGAGCCGTGGAACAAGGAGATCGTGTTGCACGACACGCCGTACCCCGGCGCGAAGGCGGAAGTGATTCGGACGTGGGGCCGCGACCGGCTCCGCGTGTTGGGGCGTTTGCTCCCACTGCTCGACGGCTGCGATGTGTACCTACTCGGCAGCGGGCTACCGAGCTTCTGGGTCGCGCGGATGGGCGAGATGAAACTGACGCTCGGCCTGTCGGGGTGGACCGCGAACGACTGGACGAGCGGCGGGAGCGCAATCGACCAACTCGCCCCCCCGGTCGCGCCGTCGAACGACGCGATGCGCGCGATGACCGATGCCTTCAAGCAGAACCCGACGTGGACCCTCGACGCGCTCGCCACCAAGACGCGCACGAGTGCGCCCGCGGTTTCGGCCGGGCTGAACAAGCTCGCGCTACTCGGTCAGGTGATCCACGACCTGCCGCACGGCGTGTACCGCTGGCGGCAGATTATGCCGGTCACGCTCTCGGCCGAAGTGATCGGCCCGGACAACGAGGAGACCGTGGCCGCGCGCGACCTGACTGGCTGGAAGTGCCGTGTCACGTCAGACAAGACCGACGCGAAGGGGCAGCGCACGGTGGTGGGTGTGGTCGAAGGGCGCTCGTCCAGTGAGCTGACGCTCGACCGCGACGACTGCATCGTGGCGGGGAAGTGCGGCTGTTCGTACTTCTACACGGGTGGCCTCCGCAAAGGCCCGTGCCGGCACCTGCAAGCGCTCCGCAACAAGGCACTTGGCAACGGCGAGAGCGGCGGCACGTTAGAAAACTGGTTCAAGCGGTTCAGGAACTCATGACGCCCGACACCCCGCCCCCCACCGTTTCGCCGTCCCACCAGAAGTACATCTTGTGGGCCGGGATCGCGGGCGGGCTGATCGGCGCGCTCGTGTCGTTCGCGCTGGCGCGTACGTTCCCGCCGAAACCGGCGGTCGCGCCGCCCGCGCCGCCGAGCGAGGCCCGCCAGTTCGCGGACCATGTGATCGGCAAACTGAGAGCCGGCGACCGCGCCGAGTTCACACGCCTGATCCGCCCGGCGTTCGCGGGGATGACGAACGAGCAGTTCGCGGAGTTTTGTCAGAAGAGCGTGTTCGACAACCGCGACCAGTTCGCGAAGTCGAACGGCGGCGCGGTCGAGATCGAGTTCGCGCGCGAGACCGTGCTCAGTCCGTCGCTGGTGCGCCTCGCCTACGCCGACAAGTACGCGCGCGGGTGCCTCATTTGGGTGCTCGTGGTTTACAACACCCCGGAGGGCTGGCAGGTGCTGGCCTTCAGTTTCGACAGCGAAACGACCGGGTTCCGCGCGCTGCAGTGAGAGAGTGTGAAACCAAGCGGCCGGCTCCGAGACTTAAACGTCCTGCGGCGTTCCGCCGCGGGTGAAGTCGCCAGCGATTGCGCCCCCGAGCGCGTTGTTCTTTTCGCCTCCAGAAATAGGTAGTTGGCGAACTGAACCGACCTGCGTTTTCGCCAACTACCTATTTCCGGAGGCGTCGTGAACGCGCTCGGTCCGGGTCGGAAGTCGGAGCCGGCCGCTTTGTCTTGGCGAACGGCCGGTGTCAGACGGCCGGTTCTTTGCGTCGCCCTTACCAGCCGGCTGACACCGGCCGTTCGCCGGGGCTGTCATGGGCCTGTTCGACTGGATGTTCCGCCGCGGGCGCAAGGTCGAACCGGACCCGGTCGCGCCCCCATCTACCGACGCTTCCCTTCGGGGTGCGGCTAAGCCGGCAGAGCCTGCGCCGCCGCCACCACCCGCGGATCAGTACGCCGCGACCGATTTCCTGCCGATCACGCGCGAAGAGATCGTGGACGCGGCGAAGGAACACGGGCGACTGCTCTGGACCGCGTTCCAATTCGGGCGGCCGTCGCAGATTCCCCCAACCAGCGACCCGCGGACGCAGATCATCGACCGCGCGCTCGTCACCCACGGCCTGCTCACGCCAGAAGATTTGACCGAGATTCACACAGTCGGCGCGGAATACGACGAGGTGAAGCCGACCGAGATGGCGATTGCCGCCGCCGCGGGGCTGGCCGGCAATGCAGCGGTGCAGGAGTACCGCGAGGCGAAGGAGCGCGAGAAGGCCCGCAAGAAGGCCGAGAGCGCCGCGCGCAAGAAGGCCCGCGCCGCTGAGGTCAAGCGCCGCCGCGATACCGACATCATCTTCTTGGGGCGCGGCGTGTCCGGGCGGCTCCACATGCGCCTCAGCGACGAGGCGAGCCTGACGGCGCGCGGCCTGCCGGTGCTGCACGCGCCCGCGGACGTCGCGAAGGCATTGGGCCTGACGATCAAGCAACTCCGCTGGCTCGCGTACCACACCGAGGCCGCGACCCGAACGCACTACGTTAAGTTCGAGATTCCCAAGAAGTCTGGCGGGATGCGCACGCTCGCCGCGCCCCACAAGCGGCTGAAGGCGGCGCAACACTGGGTGCTCGCGAACGTCGTCAACAAGCTGCCGACCACGGACGCGGCGCACGGCTTCGTGCCCGGGCGCGGGATCGTCTCCAACGCGAACCCGCACGTCGGCAAAGCCGTCGTCGTGAACCTCGACCTGTCGGACTTCTTCCCGACGATCACCTTCTTTCGCGTCCGCGCCGTGTTCGAGCGCTACGGCTACTCCGGCAGTGTGGCAAGCGTCCTTGCCCTGCTGGCGACCGAGTGCCCGCGCGCGAGCGTGACCTACGCCGGCACGAAGTACGAGGCCGCGACCGGCCCGCGCGGGTTGCCGCAGGGCGCGCCGACCAGTCCCGGCCTGTCGAACCAAGTGGCGCGCAAGCTGGACAAGCGGTTGCTCGGCGTCGCCACGAAGCTCGGCCTGACGTACACTCGCTACGCGGACGACCTCACGTTCAGCGGCGGTCCGGAACTGGCCGGCAAGATCGGCTGGCTGCTCGCGAAGGTGCGGCACGTCGCAAAGGAAGAGGGCTTCGCGGTCAACGAGAAGAAGACGCGCGTGATGCGCCGCAGCGCCGCCCAGATGGTTACGGGGGTCGTGGTGAACGACAAGCCGTCCGTCTCGCGCGACGAGTTGCGCCGGCTGCGCGCGATCCTGCACCGCGCGAAGAGCGAAGGGCTGGACGCGCAGAACCGCGAGAACCGCCCCAACTTCACCGAGTGGCTCCGCGGCAAGATCGCGTTCGTGAGCATGGTGCGCCCCGACACCGGCGCGAAACTAAAGGCCGCGTTCGACGCGCTGTAAGGAGCTGTCATGCGCTTCGTGCTTGTGCTGTTCGCGCTCGCCGGCGGCTCGTCGTTAACGGCCGCAGAAAAACCCAATGTGCTCTTCGTTCTCGCCGACGACCAGCGATTCGACACGATTGCCGCGCTGGGCAACTCCGAGATCAAGACCCCGAACCTCGACAAACTCGTCGGTCGCGGGTTCACGTTCTCCAACGCCTACTGTCAGGGGAGCATGGTGCCGGCGGTGTGTACGCCGAGCCGCACGATGATCCTGACGGGGCGCTCGCTGTTCCGCATCCCGAACCCGCAGGCCAAGACCTACGACGGCCCCGCGCTGCCCACCGCGTTCGCCGCGGGCGGCTACACCACGCTGCACGTCGGCAAGCCCGGCAACTCGTTCCGCGCCGCGCACCAGAAGTTCGACAAGGTGGTGGAGATCGCGCACCAGAACGCGCCGACCGCGAAGAAGAGCGCCGACGCGGTCATCGACTTCGTGAAGGCCCACGACGGCAAGAAGCCGCTCTTCGTGTACCTCGCGCCATCTGTGCCGCACGACCCGCGCGTCGCGCCGGCCGAGTTCCACAAGCTGTACGACCCGGCGAAGCTGACGCTCTCCAAGAACTTCATGCCGCGGCACCCGTTCGACAACGGCGAGCTCGCGATCCGCGACGAGAAGTTGGCCGCGATCCCGCGCACCGAAGACGAGATGCGGAAGCACCTCGCCGACTACTACGCGACGATCACCAACCTCGACACCGAACTCGGGCGCGTACTCGACGCGCTGCGCGAGGCGAAGCAACTCGACAATACGATTGTCGTGTTCACCAGCGATCAGGGGCTGGCCGTCGGCGGGCGCCACGGGCTGATGGGCAAGCAGAACCTGTACGAGCACTTTAAGTCACCGCTTGTGGTCGCAGGGCCGGGCGTACCGAAGGGCAAGTCGGACACGCTCGTGTACCTCTTCGACTTGTTCCCCACAATGTGCGACCTGAGTGGCATTGCGGCCCCGAAGGGTTTGGAGGGCGAGTCGCTCGCGCCGCTCATCACGGGGAAGAAGGCGACTGGCCGCGCGCACCTGTTCGCCGCGTACAAGGACGTGCAGCGCATGGTGCGCGACGAGCGCTACAAGCTGATGTGGTACCCGAAGATCGAGAAGGTCCAGTTGTTCGACCTGCGCGCGGATCCCGACGAACTCAAAGACCTGAGCGAAGACAAGGCCCATACGAAGCCGCTGGCCGATCTGCGCGCCGCGATGGCGCGCGAGCAGAAACTCTGGGGCGACACCGCACCGCTGTTGAAGTGAGATACTCCCATGCGCGCGATCCTCTCGCTGTTCTCTCTGTTCGTGCTCGCCGGCGGCTCGCGGCTAACTGCCGCCGAGAAGCCCAATATCGTTGTCATCCTGACCGACGACATGGGGTTCTCCGATCTGGGCTGTTACGGGGGCGAGATCGCCACGCCGAACCTCGACGCGCTCGCGGCCGGCGGCGTGCGGTTCACGCAGTTCTACAACACCGCGAGGTGCTGCCCGACGCGCGCCAGCCTGCTCAGCGGCCTGTACCCACATCAGGCCGGCGTCGGGCACATGATGGAGGACAAGGGCGACAAGTTCCCCGGCTATCGCGGCGACCTGAACCGGAACTGCGTCACGCTGGCCGAAGCCATGAAGCCCGCGGGCTACCGCGCGTACGCGGTCGGCAAGTGGCACGTCACCCGGCACAACGGCCCCAAAGCCCCGAACCACAACTGGCCGCTCCAGCGCGGGTTCGACCGCTACTATGGCACCATCCACGGCGCGGGCAGCTTCTTCGACCCCTCGACGCTGACGCGCGACAACACGCCCATCTCGCCGTTCGCCGATCCGGACTACAAACCCAAGACCTACTACTACACCGACGCCATTTCTGACCACGCGGTCAAGTTCGTCGCGGACCACGACAAGGACCATAAGGACAAGCCGTTCCTTATGTACGTCGCCTACACCGCGGCGCACTGGCCCATGCACGCGCTGCCCGAAGATATCGCCAAGTACAAGGGGAAGTACGCCGACGGTTACGAGGCGGTCCGCAAGGCCCGGTTCGCGAAGGCCGCGAAGCTGGGCCTCATCGACCCGAAGCAGGCCATGAGTCCCGGCGCGGCCGACTGGTCCGCGGTGGGTGACAAGGAATGGGAGGCCGCGGGCATGGAGGTGTATGCGGCGATGGTGGACCGCATGGATCAGGGCGTCGGCAAGATCGTCGCGGAGCTGAAGCGCACCGGCCGGCTCGACAACACGCTGATCCTGTACATGCAGGACAACGGCGGCTGTGCCGAACCGCAGGGGCGCACCGGCAACAAGAACCACCCCAACATCGAGCGCCCCGCGAAGCCGACGTTGCCAGTGATGGCGGCCGACGCGCTGCTGCCGCCGGGGAGCGTGCCGCCGCAAACGCGCGACGGGTTCCCGGTACGCATGGGGCCGAAGGTGATGCCCGGCCCCGCGGACACCTACGTCGCCTACGGCCGCGCGTGGGCGAACGTGTCGAACACACCGTTCCGTGAGTACAAGCACTGGGTCCACGAGGGCGGCATCAGCACGCCGCTGATCGCGCACTGGCCCAACGGCATCACCGCAAAGGGCGAACTGCGCGCGCAACCGGGCCACCTGATCGACGTGATGGCGACGTGTGTCGAACTGAGCGGCGCGAAGTACCCGACGAAGGTGGGCGAGCACGCGATCACACCGCTCGAAGGCAAGAGCCTCGTGCCGGCGTTCGCGAACAAGCCCATAGAGCGCGACGCCATCTTCTGGGAGCACGAAGGCAACCGGGCTGTGCGCGCCGGCGACTGGAAGCTGGTGGCGAAGGGCGCGGCCGGCAAGTGGGAGCTGTACGACCTGAAGGACGACCGCGTCGAGGCCACCGACCTCGCCGCGAAGCAACCAACGAAGGTGAAGGAACTCGTCGGCATGTGGGAGGCATGGGCGACACGCGCGAAGGTGTTGCCGTGGATCGTGACACCGGAATACAAAAAGTAGGCTCCGTTCTGGGACCGCGGGCGTCCCGCCCGCTGCAACGCGCGTCGTGTGGGTTGGCGAGAAGCCGCACAGCCTCGACCCATGTGCAGCAGCGGGCGGGACACCCGCGGTCCCGGGGGCGGAAAACCAACAACGGAGGCTCTCCATGCGATTCCTTCTTTCCCTCGCGCTGGTTGCGCTTGCAACTACACAGGGGGCTTACGCCCCCCGCGCAGGGGCCGCCGAACCCTCGGCGCACCCCGGCTATCGCGTGCTCGCGCAGGACAAGGGCCGGGTCGCCATCGTCGGGCGCGACGGCAAAGTCGAGTGGGAGGTCGAGTGCCGGCACGGGTCGCACGACGTTCACCTGCTGCCCAACGGCAACCTGCTGCTGCACACCGGTGCGACCGTCGTGACCGAGATGACGCCGAAGAAAGAGGTCGTGTGGAAGTACGAGGCCAAGCCCAAAGAGGGCTACAAGGGCCGGGTCGAGGTTCACGCGTTCCAGCGCCTCGCGGACGGCAACACGATGGTCGCGGAGAGCGGCAACCGGCGCATCGTCGAGGTGAACAAGGACGGGAAGATCGTGGTCGAAATCGCGCTGAAGGTGGACAAGCCGAACCCGCACACCGACACGCGGATGGTGCGGAAGCTCGACAGCGGCAACTACCTCGTGTGCCACGAAGCCGACGGCTGCGTGCGCGAGTACGACGCGAAGGGCAAGGTCGTGTGGGAGTACAAACTCGACCTTGGCGGGCGCGCGGCCGCGCCGGGCCACGGCCCCGAAGGGTACGGCACGTCGGTGTACGGCGCGATCCGCTTGGAGAACGGCAACACCGTCATCGCCGGCGGCAACAACAACCGCGTCCTCGAAGTGAACAAGGAGGGCAAGGTTGTGTGGAGCATCGACCAGAAGGAACTGCCGGGCATCACGCTGGCGTGGGTGACGACGCTGCACGCGCTCCCCAACGGCAACCTGATCGTCGGCAACTGCCACGCCGGGCCGGACAACCCACAACTGTTCGAAGTCACGCGCGAGAAGAAAGTCGTGTGGCAGTTCAAGGACTTCAAGACCTTCGGCAACGGCACGGCCGCGGCGCACGTGCTCGACCTGAAGGGCGCGCGGCGCTAATCGCATGGACGAGCAACCCAACCGCCGCGCGCACTTCCGGCTCCCGTACCCGCCGGGCGCGGGGCCGGTGCTCGAACTGGGCGGCGCGCGGTTCGAGGTGACGGAGCTGTCCGAGGGCGGACTGCGGCTCGCGCCCGCGGCCGACTCCCCAGCGCACGGCGCGCGCGTCAGCGGCGTGTTACACTTCGACGCCGGCGTGGAGCAACGGATCGAAGGAACCGTAAAGGTCGCTGACGGCGTGGTCCTGATCCTCACACGCGGCGTCGAGCTGTCGCGCATGTTGACCGAGCAGCGCCGCATCCTGCGAGCGTTCCCCGATTTCCTGCGCACCGAGGGCTAGCCATGCATCGCGCAGCACTGGTGACGCTCGCCGCCGCATTCATCGGCTGCGGCGGCGAGGTAAAAGACTCCGCCAAAGCCCCACAACCGGGACCGCCCGACCCACTACCGCGCGCCGACGACCCGGCGGGCAACCAGAAGGGACTGCGCGTCCTCTTCGTGGGCAACAGCCACACCTTCACGAACGACGTACCCGGCCTCGTGGCGAAACTGGCCAAGGCCGCGAACGAGGAGCGCCCGCTGCTGGCCGCGTCTGAGGCTCCCGGCGGCACGTCGTTCCAACTGCACTGGAACAACGGGCGCGTACAGCAGCGCCTCACCGAGGTGAACTGGGACCTAGTCGTTCTGCAAGACCAGAGCGTGATGCCGAACCTGACGCGCGCCGAGTTCGAGGAGCAAACACTGCCGTTCGCCCGCAAGCTGAACGAGCAGATTCAGGCGAGTGGGGCGCGCACCGTGCTGTTTATGACGTGGGGCTACAAGCACGACTTCGTTCCGATGCAGCGCCGGTCCGATGCCGCGTACCGCGAATTGGCGGCCGACCTAAAGGCCGATCTTGTGCCGGTCGGCGGCGCGTGGGCGAAGGCCCGCGCCGCGCGCGCCGAGATCGAACTGTGGAGCGGTGACGGCAACCACGCCGACGTCCGCGGCTCCTATCTCACCGCGTGCTGCTTCTACGCCGCCTTCTATGGCAAGAGTCCGGTCGGCAACACGTTCACCGCAGGGCTGAGTGCGGACGACGCCAAGTTCCTGCAAGAGACCGCGGCGGGCGCGGTCGCGCCGAAGTCCGGTGGCCTCGCGGCGCTCGCGCCCGTCCGCGTGCCGTAGTCTTCGCTCTTGCTTGCGCTGCGGGTTGGTCGAAGTGCTCTCCGCACGCGCCCCAACTCACGGCGCGAGGATGTGCTTCCCGTCCTCGAACTTCTTGTGACAGGCGTTGCAATGGTCGAGCATGGCGACGTATGCTTTGCGCGCCGCGGTGTAGTCCTTCGCTTTCGCGGCCTTCAGCAGTTCCGCGCCGGAGTCGCGCGAAGCAACGCTGTGCTTCGACCACAGCTCCGCGTCGGCCTTCGGCTTCCGCGTCAGCAGCAGGTTGCTGCCCTCGGCCAGAATCAGCGCGTCCGAGCGCACGGCCTTCCACCCGCCGGCGTCCTTCGGCTCCGCCGCGAGCGCGACCTTGAGCCGGCGGTACGGGGCTTGAAACATCCCCTCCATAAAGTCGTGCATGTTCACATCGACGGGCACGAGCGCAGGCGGTTTCTCCTTTTCCTCGGCTCGGGCGCGATCCGAGGAGCTGAGCGCGAGCGCGCCCAGAGCGAGCACGGCGGGAACGGTGAACACGGCGAGCGAGCGCATAAGCGGCCCCAGTGAGGTCAGCGCGGGCGCTGGGCCACACACATCATGCAGTCCGCCGCGCCTGCGGCATAGCACAGCCAAGCTACGGCTTTGGCCGCGGGCTTCCAAGTGAGGGCGCGGGCCAAGAACCCGCCGCTGGCGCGGCGGCGCGCCAGCTTCGCGCTGGAGCGCAGCCAGTCGCTGTGGCGGATCAGGCGCACCGGCTCGGTTCGGAACCCGGCCGTCTGCAACATGGTCGCGAGCGTGGGCGGGGTGAAGTGCGTCAGGTGCCGCGGCAGGTCGAGGCCGAACCACGAGCGCCCGAACAAGCGGTACGGTAGGCTCGCGATGTTCGGCGTCGCTACCACGAGCTTCCCGCCGGGCACAAGCAGTTCGTAGGCGGCGCGGAGGATCGCCAGCGGTTGATGGACGTGTTCGAGCGAGTGCCACATCGTGACCACGTCGAACGAACCGGGGCTGAGTTCCGGGTGCGGGAGAGTACCAACGAGCGCGGCGAGGCCGTGTTGCGTGCGGATGTGATCGACCGCGCCGACCGCGGCGTCGAGGCCCGTTACGGCCCAGCCCTGATCGGCCATGATCTTGAGGAAGCTGCCGCCGCCGCATCCGAAGTCGAGCAACCGACCGGGGCCGGGCCACGGCAGCACCCCGCGGCGCTCGGCGCACGGTCGCCCGAACAGGCGCGCCCAGAAGGTGCGTGGGGCGCGCGACTCGCGCATCTTCGCGGGGCGGCGGTGCGGGCGGTAGTCGGCCGGGTAGAAGCGCCCAATGTCGTCCGCGTCCGGGCGCGGGTTCGTGTACGTGAGGTCGCAGCGCGGGCAGCGGACCACGGCGAACACGAGGCCGGTGCCGTCCGCGGGGAGCGGGTCCGGGGCTTCGAGGACCGGCGCGCCGGCGTCGGTGCCGCACAAGGGGCAGGGGGTCTCTTCCCAAGAAACGGCCGGGCCGCGCTCGGCGCGCGGCTCGACGTTCAGAACGGGGCGAGTGGGGGTCATCGCGCTGGCCCTTCCGTGAGCCGGGAGCGGGTCCGGGGCGGGAGCTTACCCCGCTTCGGGTTCGGGCGTCAACGGGACCCGCGCGTGGCGCTTCCGCACTCCGCGCACCGCGCGGCGCTCCTTCGCGCCGGCCAGAATCCAGTCGCGGATCATGTTCTTCTCGGCCTCGGTAGGCTGCGGCTTGTCGTCCGGCGGCATCTTCTCGTTCGCGCCCGGCAGCATCGAGGTGTACAGCGTACTCTTCTTCGGGTCGCCGGGAGTCAGCACGTCCCCGTTGTCGCCGCCCTTCTTAATAGCCGCGAGCGTGCGCAGGTCGAGGCCGCCCTTCGGCTTGCCCGAATTGCCGTGGCAGATCAGGCAGTACTTGTCCATGAACCCGCGCACTTCCTTGAACGCCACAGCCTTCACCGGCACAGTCGGCGGATCCTTGGGCTTCGGTTCCGGGTCTTTGGGCTTCGGTTCGGGGTCTTTCGGTTTCGGTTCGGGGTCTTTCGGTTTCGGGTCTGGCGGCTTGATCTCCGGTTTCGGGTCCGGGTCTTTCGGTTTCGGGTCTGGCAGCTTGATCTCCGGCTTCGGCTGGGGCTTGGGGTTCTGCGCGACCGGCTTTTCGGTGTTGTCCTTGTCCTTCTGTTTGGCTTCGGGGTCGGTCGGCTTCGACTTGGGTACCCCGGCCCACACGCCGAAGCCGAAGCCGACGAGCAGCAGGCCCGCGAAGATGGAGCCGAAGACCCAGTGCCCGTTGGCCGAAAGCTGGCCCGGTTTGGTCGGGGCGTCGTCTTCGTCGTCGAATCGGCTGTCGGTAAACTCGGACATGGTGCGTGCCCGGTAGGGGGTTGGGGGGTACGAGCGTGCGGCGCGCGGGACGCGCCGACGGGTGTGAACAATCCTAGCACTGTTCCCGCGCCCGCACCAGACGGCGTGCGAAAACCCGTCAGCCGTGGTCCGCTGCGGTGTCGGTGGGGACCACGCCCGAGGCGCTCGCGCCCCACTTCCAGTCGCTGACTTCGGGCATATCCGTTCCGCGCTGGCGAATGTACGCGCGGTGTTCGGCGTGCTTCGCGCGCATCCGGTCGGCCGCGCTCGCGGCCCGCGCCGCGAGGCCCGGCGTGCGCTCGATCACATCCAACACCAGCTTGTAGCGGTCGGTTTCGTTCAGCACGCACATATCGAACGGCGTCGTGGTCGTTCCCTCTTCCTTGTACCCGCGTACGTGCAGGTTGTCGTGGTTCTTGCGCCGGTACGTCAGCCGGTGGATGAGCGACGGGTAGCCGTGGAAGTTGAAGATGATCGGTCTGTCCTTCGTGAACAGCGCGTCGAAGGCGTCGTCAGTGAGGCCGTGCGGGTGCTCCTTCGGCGGTTGCAGCTTCATCAGATCGACCACATTCACGACACGCACCTTCAGGTCCGGAAGGTGCCGGCGCAAGAGGTCGGTCGCGGCGAGCGTTTCGACTGTGGGCACGTCACCGCAGCACGCGAGCACAACGTCCGGTTCGCCGGTGCAACTCGCCCACTCCCAGATGCCCGCGCCCGCGGAGCAGTGTTTCACGGCTTCGTCCATCGTTAGCCACTGCGGGCCGGGTTGCTTCCCCGCGACAACCACGTTCACATAGTTCCGGCTCCGGAGACAGTGATCGGTGACCGATAGCAGGCAGTTCGCGTCCGGCGGCAGGTACACGCGAATGACCTCGGCCTTCTTGTTTACGACGTGATCGATGAAGCCGGGGTCTTGGTGGCTGAAGCCGTTGTGGTCCTGCCGCCAGACGTGTGAACTGAGCAAGTAGTTGAGGCTCGCCACCGGCGCGCGCCACGGGATGTGGTTGCACACCTTCAGCCACTTCGCGTGCTGGTTGAACATCGAATCGACGATGTGGATGAACGCCTCGTAGCAGCTAAAGAACCCGTGCCGCCCGGTCAGGAGGTAGCCCTCGAGCCAACCTTGGCACTGGTGTTCGCTCAGTACCTCCATCGCGCGCCCGTCCGGCGCGAGGTGGTCGTCGCCGGGGAGAATGGCGTCGGCGGCGTAGCAACGGTTCGTGACTTCGAGGACATCCTGCCAGCGGTTAGAAGCCAGTTCGTCCGGGCTGAACAGGCGGAAGTTCGCGGCGCTCGCGTTCAGCCTCATCACGTCGCGGAGGAGCTTGCCCTGCTCGCGCGTCGATTCCGCGACCGACGCGCCGGGCGCGGGCACGGCCACCGCGTACCGCCTGTAGTCGGGCAGATCGAGGTCGCGCAAGAGTAGGCCGCCGTTGGCGTGCGGGTTCGCGCCCATGCGGCGCGCGCCCGTTGGGGCGAGTTCGGCCAACTCCGGTTTCAGTCGACCGTTTGCGTCAAACAGTTCTTCCGGCCGGTACGACCTCAGCCACCCTTCGAGCACCTTCAGGTGTTCCGGCTTGCCCGCGTCGCCCATCGGCACTTGGTGGCTGCGCCACGAGTCCTCGCACTTCTTCCCGTCGATGTACTCCGGGCACGTCCAGCCTTTTGGCGTGCGCAGCACAATCATCGGCCACGCGGGGCGCGCCGCGTTGCCGTTGGCGCGGGCGTCGTGCTGGATGTGCGCGATCTCGTCGAGACAGGAGTCGAGCGCCGCGGCCATCTGCTTGTGAACCGGCAGCGGGTCGTGGCCGCTCACGAAGTGCGGGGCGTAGCCGTAGCCTTCGAGCAGCTTGCGGAGTTCGCTTTCCGGGATGCGCGCGAGGAAGCACGGGTTGGCGATCTTGTAGCCGTTGAGGTGCAGGATCGGCAGCACCGCGCCGTCGCGCGCGGCGCTCAGGAACTTGTTGGAGTGCCACGCGGTCGCGAGCGGGCCGGTTTCGGCCTCGCCGTCGCCGATCACGCACGCGGCGATCAGGTCGGGGTTGTCGAACACCGCGCCGTAGGCGTGCGAGAGCGCGTAGCCCAGTTCACCGCCCTCGTGAATGCTGCCCGGTGTTTCGGGCGCGACGTGGCTCGGAATCCCGCCCGGAAAGCTGAACTGCTTGAACAGCTTCGCCATGCCCGCCGCGTCCGGCGTGATCTGCGGGTACACCTCGGTGTACGTCCCTTCGAGGTACACGTTGGCGACGAGCGCCGGCCCGCCGTGGCCGGGTCCGCACACGTACAGGACGTTCAGGTCGCGCTCTTTGATCGCGCGGTTCAAGTGAACGTAGACGAAGTTCAGGCCGGGCGTGGTGCCCCAGTGCCCCAGCAACCGCGGCTTGACGTGCTCCTTCGTCAGCGGTTGGCTGAGGAGTGGGTTGTCGAGTAAGTAAATCTGGCCGACGGAGAGGTAGTTCGCGGCCCGCCAGTAGGCGTCCATCCTGTGAAGCAGCGCGTCGGAAACTGAGTCAGCCATTTTTGGTTCCAGTGAAGCCCTTCATCGTAGACCTCACGCTCCGCGTGAGGACCGCTGGCGTAAACGGTTCTACTCTGACCTGTGCACGTCAACGCCCACGGTCCTCACGCGGAGCGTGAGGACTACACTCCTAGAAGTCGGAACGCGGCGCGGGCGAGCACGGCCTCTTCGTCGGTGCGGATCACGCGCACCGCGACCGGCGCGCCGGGTACGGAGATCACGGCCGCGTTCACGTCGTTTTGGGTGGCGTCGAGGTGAACGCCGAGGAAGCCGAGGCCGTCGCAAATGCGGGCGCGAACCTCCGAGGCGTTCTCGCCGATGCCGCCGGCGAACACCAGCGTATCGAGGCCACCCAGCACCGCGAGCAGCGCGCCGATGTGCTTCCGCGCCTGATAGCAGAACACCGCGACCGCGTCGGCCGCGCGCGGGTCGGACGCTTCGCGCGCGAGCAACTCGCGAATGTCGGCGCTCGTTTCGGAGATGCCGCGCAAGCCGCTGTCGCGGTTCACGAGCGCGTCAAGTTGGTCGGCGGTCAGCTTCTCGTTGCGCAACAAGTGAACCAGCGCGCCGGGGTCGAGGTCGCCGGTGCGCGTGCCCATCACGAGGCCGCCGGTCGGCGTGAAGCCCATTGTCGTATCAACGCACACGCCGCCGCGCACGGCGGCGAGGCTCGCGCCGGAGCCAAGGTGAGCGAGAACGACGCGGCCGTGCGCTGCGTACGCGCCCGCGACGCGCGCGAGTTCTTCCATCAGGTATTCGTAGGAGACGCCGTGGAACCCGTACCGGCGCAGACCGAACCGCCGCGGCAGCGGTAACGTGCGCGCGACGGTCGGCAGGTCGCGGTGGAACCCGGTGTCGAAGCACGCGACCTGCGGCACACTCGGCCAACGTGCCGCACACGCGGCGATGAGATCGAGTTCTGCCGGTAGGTGCGTTGGGTCGAGTGGCTTGAGCGCGTCGAGGTCGCGCAGAAGTTTGGGGGTGACGAACGCTGGCGCGGCGTAATCCGGTCCGCCGTGAACGAGCCGGTGCGCGATCACCGCGTGGTTCGCTGTCGCGCCGTTCGCGTCGAGCCAGTGGAGTACGTCGTCCGGCGAAGCGGCCCGTTCGAGCCGGCCGCGGAACCGCTCGACCGGCGGCGCTCCCTCCTCGAATAGGGCGGCCTTCACACTCGACGAACCGGCGTTGAGTGCGAGTGCAGTGGTGACCGGCACGACGGTACCTCACACGGGCGACCAAGTTGTCCTCTGGGCGCTACTGCACGGTAAGCGCCGCGGGCCCAACCGTCACGAGGGTCACGTCGCGCACTGGGTATCGCTCGAGGTGGGCGACGATCGCACCCGGCGTCAGGCCGTCGATGAGTGCCTGTATCTCGTCGAACGGCCGCACGCGGCCGAGGTAGTACCAATCGGTGGCGATGGCCCCGGCCCGCGCGCCGGTCGATTCGTCCTGCATGATGAGCGACGACTTCAACCCGGCCTTCACGCGGTCGATCTCGTCGTCCTCGATCCCGTCCTTCAGGCGCGACAGTTCCGCGAGCGTCACGTCGAGCGTCTCCTGCGCGCGCTCGGCCCGCGTGCCGGCGTAGGCCATCATGGTGCCCTGCGTCTTGAACGTCTCGTGGAAGGCGTAGACGGAGTAGCACAGGCCGCGCTTCTCGCGCACCTCGGTGAAGAGGCGCGAACTCATGCCGCCGCTGAGTACGGCCGCCGCCGCGCGCGCGTTATAGTAGTCCGGGTGCGTGACCGGCACGCTGGGGAACGCGAGCGCGATCTGCGTCTGCTGCGTCTCCTTGTGGATGTGTGCCGAAGTGGGCGTGTGCGCCAGCGGCGCGAGGGTGGCCGGCTCGCCCTGCTCCCAGCGCGCGAACAGGCGCTCGACTTGCGCTTTCAGCGGTTCCCACTCGATGTTGCCGGCGACCGAGAGGATCGCGCCGTTTGGGCGCACGAACCGTTTGTACTGGTCGCGAACCGCGTCGATAGTCAGCGCCTCAATGTCCTCGGCGGTGCCGCGCCGGTCCTTGTTCAGCGGGGCCGGGTAGTACCGGCGGCGGAGCTCGACCATCACCTTCGACTGCGGCGCGTCTTCGAGCGCCTGAATGTCCTGTAGCGCGAGCGCCTGCACCGGCTCCAGTTCGTCCTCGGGCAGGTGGGGGCGCAGGACGATGTCGGCGTAGATGTCGAGTGCCGCGGGCACGTTGCGGGCGAGGGTCGAACCCCAGAACCGCATGTTCACGGTGCCGACGCTCTCGTCGCGGTCCACCCCGAGGTTGTCGAGCGCGAGCGCGAGCTCGCGGCTGTCGCGGTCGCCGGCCCCGCGGGTGATGAGTTCGGCGAGGACGCTCGCCACCCCGAGCTCGCCGGGTGGGTCGAACGCGGACCCCGCCGGGACGAGGAAGTTGATCGCGGCGGAGCGGACGTGGTCCATGCGCTCCGCGAGCAACACGAGGCCGTTGGGCAAAGTGTGCTGATAGACCTGTTGTCCCACGCGGTTCATCCTGTGCGGGAGGGGGCTGCGTCCCGGCATTCTACGGCGCGGGCGCGGCGAACCCAACCGGCACCGGGCCGGCTCACCAACCGGCGGGCGTGCCCCACACGCCCGGTGTCGCCAGTTCGACCGCGTTCCCGGCCGGGTCGCGGAAGTACAACGAGCGCCCGCCGCGCGGCCACGCGACCTCTTGTTCGACCGCGACCCCGCGCGCCACGAGGTGCGCGCGCCACGCCTCGAGCGCGTCGGCCCGAATGCCGAGCGCGAAGTGGCCCGGCCCGGTCGTTCCGTGCGGCGGGAGCGCGCCGCCGGTCCTCGTCGTCGTGGGGTTGAACACGAGTAGCACGCTCGCCGCCCCGACCCGGAAGAAGACGTGCCGCGCGGCGTCGCGACCCAACAGCGGGAGACCGAGTACGTCGGCGTAGAATGCCTCGGCCGCGTCGAGATCGGTGGCGTATATCGCCGTCTCGGTCACGGTTTCGATTGGCGGTGCGTCTCGGTCCACGGGAACACCTCCGAACGGAGAGGTCGGTGATGCCAACTATTCGAGCGGAGCGGCCCGCGGATCGCACCGCGGTGTTCCGCGTTCACGAGCGGGCCTTCGGGCGCGCGGACGAGGCCCGGCTGGTTGACGAGCTGCGCGCCGGCGGGTTCGTGCGCGCCGCGCTCGTGGCCGACCTCGGTGGTGATGTCGTCGGGCACGTGCTGTTCGGCGCGCTGGAGATTGTAACCGCATCGGGCGACGTGCCGGGGCTTTTCCTCGCGCCGCTCGCGGTCGTGCCGGGGCACCAGCGGCAGGGGATCGGGGCGGCGTTGGTGCGCGCCGGCCTCGACGAGTGCCGCGCCGCCGGGCGCGGGTTCGTGGTGTTGTTGGGCCACGCCGACTACTACCCGCGGTTCGGGTTCGCTCCCGCGCTCGCGGCACAATTGGACTCGCCGTTCCGCGGGCGCGCTGAATGGATGGCGTCGGAACTGACCCCCGGCGCGCTCGCGGGCGTCGCGGGCCGCGTGCGCTACCCGCCGCCCTTCGGCATCGAGTAGCTCTACTTTTCGGCGTCGAGGACGCGGAACGCCGGCAGGTCGGCGGGGTGGATGTTCCGCGCGTCGAGGCCGCGGGCCTTCGCCGCTTTGAACGCGACCCGCGCTTGTTCGGCGTTGGGCTCCGACTGCTTGGTCCGCAGGAGCGCAACGTGGAACCAGCGGAGCGCGCTCGGCTCGTGCGCGATGGCCTCGCCCAAGTCGCGCTCGGCCGCGGCGAACTGCTTGAGCGTGATGCGGACGCGCGCCCGGGTGTCGAGCAGTTCGCCGGTCAACCCGCCCTCGCGGGTGGCGCGCGTCACCAGTTCCAGCGCGCGCTCGGCGGTCTTCGGGTCCGCGGCCAGCAGCCACGCGAGGTTGTTGAGCGCGACAACGTTGCGCGGCTCCTTCGTCAGCACCTTCTCGAACGCGGCGCTCGCGCCGGCGATGTCGTTGCGGCGCGCGAGGAACTCGCCGCGGTTCAGCGCGAGCTGCGCCGCGTCCGGGTCTTCGGCGAGGCAGGCGTCGAGCCACTTGAGGATCAGTTCCGCCTGCCGGTCGGACACCGGCCCGCCGCGGACGACGGCGAGCCCGGCGCTGGCGCGCACGCGCGCCGGGACGTAGCGGGCGAGGCGCTCCAGACGTTCAAGCGCCTCGGTGACGCGCCCATCCGCGGACAGCACGCCGGCCGCGCCGACGACCGCTTCGGGCCGGTTCGGGACGATCGCGCAGAACCGGTCCGCGGCGGCGGTGGCGAGCTGCCGCCCCGCGTGCGTGCCGCGCACGTTCGGCAGCCGGCTCAACTCGTCCAGCAGTTCCGCGACCTGCGCGGAGCGGACGAGATAATCGCCCGCGGCCCCGTCCGCGAGGCGGGCGTAGTCCTCGGCGACGGCCAGCCCGCGCTCCGGGTTCCCGGCGCGGCACTCGTACCGGGCCAGCGCCGCCAGCGACTTGAAATCGGCCGCGCGCGTTGCGCGCAGTTCTGTGGCGAACGTCTTGGCCGCGTCGAGGTGCCCGTCTTCGAGCAACTCCTCCAGCGCCGCGGTCAGGTAGAACGGGTACGCCGGGTTGGTCTTCTGTTTGAGCAGTTCGTTCAGGCACTTGCGGCCGTTGGCGCGGTCGCCGGCGGCGCGGTAGAGCTGCGCGAGGCCGAACAGGTCGGTGGGCGCGCTGGTCGCCTTGTGGACCGCTTCGAGCGCGGTCGTCGCGTGCTTGAGAACCGCGCGGCGGTCCGGGCCTTCGAGGTAGCGCGCGAGGGTCGCGAGCACGCTCGCGGTGGCGCGCAGTTCGTGCGGCGCGGCGCTCGCGTCGGTGGTCACGTCCTTCAGCAGCACCATCGCGCGGTCGCGGTCGGCCTGTGTGCCTCCGGCCGCGTAGAGCATCGCGAGATTCCGCCGCGCCCAGTCCGCGTCCGCGGGGGCGGTGTCCTTCTCCGCGAGGAACGCTTCCAGCACCGTCGCGGCCCCGGCTTGGTCCGCGCGGGTCAGCTTGACCGAGAGCCGCGCCTGCGCCAGCAATCGCGCCTCGGCCGCGCCCGCCGGCGGCGGAACGAACGTGCTGCCGGCGGCGCTCTCGACGTACAACGCGACGAGGTCGGCGTGGGCCGCGGGGCGCAGCTTGGCCTTCGCCGCGTCCAGCAGCGCGGGGCCGGCCGCGGGGTCGGCCTTCGAGACCGACAGCGCCTTGCGGAGCCAGTCGTCGCCGGTCGCCGTGGGCCGGCGCAGCGCGGCCTCGAGGATTGCCGGCGCGTCCGGCAGGTTCAGCGCGACGGCGCACTCGGCGACCCACGCCGCGCCACCCGGTTCGCGCTCGGCCGGAGTGCGGCACGCGCTGAAGAGTGAACCCGCGAGCGGGGCCGGGAGCGCCGCGAGGACGTGCCCGACCGCGCGGCGGAACGGCTCCCCGGCCCAGCGCGGGTCGGCCGCCAGCCGCGAGACTAGCGCCGCGGCCCGGTCGTTGGCCCCGGTCCGCACGAGGTGTTCGAGCAGCGCCTCGGCGCTCTCGTACTTGGTCGGTTCGATCAGGAACGCGCGCTCGACGAGCGCGCCGGCGGCGCGGGTCTCGTTCGTCAGGCGCTTGAGGCGCGCGAGCGCGAGGCAGGCATCGGCGCGCGACGGCGACGCCCCGAACGCGGACTCCACGCGCGACGCGACCGCGGGCGCGGCCTCGGCGGTGGCAGCGCGGGCGTCGCAGATCGCGACCGCCGGTCCGCTTTCTCCTTCCAGTTTCGCGAGCGCTACTCGGGCGCGGCCGGCGGCTCCGGAATCGTGGCCGGCGGCGCACTCGTTCAGCTTGAGCCACATCGCCGCGTTCGCCGGCTGCCGCGCGACGATACGCTCCAGCGCGCGGACCACGTTCGCCCGGTCGCCGAGACGGTCGAACACCTCCACCAGCCCCGCGAGCAGCCGCAGCTGCTCGTTCTCCGGCCAGCCCTCGATGCGCTCACCAAGCGGGGCGACGGGGCGCACGCGGCCCGGCTCGCGGGCGTAGAGCGCGGCCCGCGCGAGGCGCAGGTCCACGCAGTCGCCGGCCGCCGCCTGCGCCTCATCGACGACTACCAGCCCCGCGGCGCACCCATTCTGGTCGGAGGTGGCGAGGGCGAGCGCGGCCCACAGGCGCGCGTCGCCGGCGCGCAGAGCGGTCTCGCGCCGCAGCAGTCGAACCGCTTCGTCGGTGCGGCCTTGCGCGGCCAACAAGTCGGCGCGGAGGATCAGCGGTTCCGACGAGCCGGGGCCGAACTTCGGGGCGTGCGCGCTGATCGCCACGTCGAGTTTCGTCCACTCGCCGGGCGCGTTCGCGCTCTGAATCAGCCGCGTCTTGAGCTTCAACCACTGCGACACGACCACGCCGGTCGAGTACGGCGATTGAACGGCCGCGTCGAGTTCGCGGGCCGCGTCGTCGAACCGGCCGAGGTTCATGTACAGGTTGCCGAGGCCGACGCGCGCGACGACGTTGCCGGCGTCGGCGTTCGTCACGCGCTGGTACGATTTCTCCTCCGCGCCGGGGTCGCCCAGCCGCTGGTAGCACCCGGCGAGCAGGACGTTCAGTTGCGTGTCGAGGCCGGGCAGGTTGGTGATCTCGGCGCGGAGCGCGACGAGTTGGTGTACGGCCTCTTGCCACTGCTGGTCGCGCATGGCGACGCGGGCCTTGAGGTACTTGATCTGCGTGGGCGGGGCCTTGCGCTCCTGAAGCCGCTGGAGCAGGTCCGCGGTGCGGGTGGTGTCGCCCTGCTGAACGAGCAGGTCCGCGAGTGGCACCATGAGGTCGAACCCGTTGGGGCTGGCCTTGAGCGCATCTTCGAGCACGGCGATGGCCGCCGCCGCGTTGCCGCGGATCAGTTCGAGCCACGACAGCGCGCGCACGAGTTTGAGGTTCTTGGGGTAGAGCGCGACGCCGTCGCGAAGCAGGGCGTGCGCGGCGGGGACGTTGCGGGTCCGCTGCATGTTCTCGGCGAGGAGCAGCGTCGCCTCTGCGTGTTCGGGGTCGAGTTCGAGGACGCGGCGCAGGTCTGCGGCGGCGCGGGCGAGGTGTGCCGCGTTCGACGCGCCGGCGTCGTCCGCGGTGAAGGTCTCGAACCGCGCGCGGATCAAGAAGGCGTCCGGTTCCTGCGGGAGCGCCGCGGCCATGCGGTCGAGGACGCCGCGCGCGCCGGGCGCGTCGTTCAGGTTCCGCCACACGAGCTGCGCGAGTCGCTGGTAGCCGATCATCGCGCCGGGTGCGTGCTTCACGGCCATCTCGTACGACTGGCGCGCAGCGCGGAGCTCGTTCAGTCCGACCTGCGCGGTCCCGAGTTGCTGCCACAAATCGGCTTCGGTGGGGAACGTTTTCAGGAGGTACTCGGCGTGCGTCACCGCGTCGGGATTGCGGCCGATGCGCAGGCTGACGGCGAGTGCCTCGCGGCGGATCGCGTGCCGGTCGGGGTCGAGCCTCAGGATGCGGTCGTACAGGAACAGCAGTTCCGAGTAACCGCGCTGGGTGGGCGCGCGCTTGCCCAGCAGTTCGGAGAGCCGCACGAGCGAATCGGTGTCGTCCGGGTGGAACTCGAGGTACTGGCGCAGGTAGTGGATCGCGAGGTCGAGTTTGCCGGCGTCGGCGGCGCGCTCGGACTGCTGCTTGAGAGCCGCCGGGATGCGCCGGGCCTGCACCGCGTGCGCCGCGAACAGCACTCCCACGGTGCCGCACATCACGAGGAGCAACTTGAAGAGGAACCGTTTGTTGATGGTCGGCATGTGTCGCGCGTCCGTGCGTCCCGGTCGCGGCCCCCGCCGCGAGAGAACGGGAATGGTACGCGGTCGCGCGCGCGATTCAAGCCCAGTGCGGCAAAGGGCGAACCCGGAGCGTGAGCGACGGGGTGGCGCGTCACTCAACGCGCCACCCCGTCGCTCACGCTCCGGGTTCGCCGGAGCCGTCTGGCGGCGGTTACTTCTTCTTCACGTGCGGCGGCGGGGCGACCGGCAGGGACGACTTCGGCGGTTCGACCACGGCCTTCGCCGGCGCGTGCTTACCGGCCTTGAACTCGACTAGCAGCGGCTTAATGATCTCGGTCGGCAGCACCCACGTTTCGACGCGCCCGGCGCGGGCGATGTTGATGCCCAGCACGTTGCCGTCCAGATCGACGACCGGACCGCCGCAGTCCTTCGCCTCGACGACCATGTCGGTTTGGAGGACCTCCGGGAACCCCGTGCGTCGGCCGGAGAGCGTGCTGCCCATCGCGTTCTGAATGTCGCCCCGGTCCTTCGGCGCGCTGCCGAGGGTCAGCTTGAACGTCTTCGCCTCGCCCTTGCGGAGCGCCTTCACGTTGATCGTGTCGCCGCCCTTGAGGGATTCGAGCGTCGAGCGGAGCGACGTTTCGCCCTCGATCTTGGTGCCGTTGATCTCGATGATGATGTCGTCCACGATGAGGCCGGCTTTGCTGGCCGCGCCGTCGGCGGGCACGCTGGTCAGGCGCGCGCCGAGGAGCTTGCCGGTCGCGTCCTTCTCGTCGGTGGGGATCACGCCCATGTAGCCGCGGTTCGGGTTGGTGATGATGGCGTCGCGGCCGTTCAGCGCGCGGGTCATCACGCTGACGATGCCGACCGAAACCGGGTCGCTGCTCGGCCCGCTCGCGGCCACCCACTGCCCGCGCGGGATCTTCTTCGTGTCCGCGAACTTCACGGCCTTCAGCCCTTTCACGTCCACCTTCAATAGCGCGAGGTCGGTTTCCTTGTGCGCCGCGACCGTGGTGGCCTCGTACTCGGTGCCGTCGGTGAACCGCACCGACACGGTGCCGCGGAGCTCGCTCAACTTGGTGAGGATGAACCCGTCGGCGTCCACGATGGTGCCGAGGATCGCGTCCTTGTCGTTGCACTTGATGCGCACGGTGGACTCGGTGACCGCGGCGACCACCGGCTTGAACGGCGCGAGCAGCTTCGAGTCCTTCGAGATTTGCGCGGATGCGGGCGCGGCGAGTGCGGCGAGTACCACCGCAGCGGCGGACACACGTGCGAACATCGGTCGTGGCTCCAGCGGAGGGTCGGGGGTGTAATGCGCGAGAGAGTTCCGGTGTGCGGGGCAGGGGCCGCGCCGCGCGTGCGCGGCGCGGACGGGAGCCGTTAGGACTTCTTGCCGAGGGTGACGGTGGGCGTGAGAATGTTGATCCCGCGGCGCACGGTCATCTTCACCTTGTCACCGGGCTTCGCGACCTCGAGCAGCTTGCGGAACTGTTTCACCGACTTCACGGCGGTCTCGTTGAACTTCGTGATGGTGTCGCCGGCCTTCAACCCGGCCTTGTCCGCGGGGTCGCCCTCGATCACGTCCTTGAGCCAAGCGTCCTCCTCGTCGTCGTCCGGGAACACGACGCCGATGTACGCGCCCGTGGCCTTCGCAGTGGCCGGCTTGTCAACCCATTCGCCGGCGACGAGTTTGTCCCACTCGCCCTTGAACTGGTCGGTGGGCACGGAGATGTTCGAGTTCAGCGTGAACCCTATGCGGCTGTGGATGCCGATGACGCGGCCCTGAAGGTCGAACAGCGGGCCGCCGGAGTCGCCGCCCACGAGCGTGCCGTTGGTCGAAATGAGCGTACTCTCGCTCGCCATGACGCGGCCGAGGCGCGCGACCGGCGAGCGCCCGTCCTTCGGCCCGTTCGGGTGGCCCAGCGACACGATCCACTGGCCCTTCTTAACGTCCGCGGACTTGGCGATTGGCACGAACGGCCACTTGCCGTTGTTCGGCCCCTTCGTGGTGATCTGTACCATGCCGCTGTCCATACGGGCGTTGATCCCGAGGGTCTTGCCGTCCACGTTCTTTCCGTCCGGCAGGCGGATCTTCACGTTTTTGCCGCTCTCGAACGGCTTGGCCTTGCCCTCGAGCGCGCCCTTGCCCGGCAGTTCGTAATCTCGAATCACGTGCGCCGCGGTCAGCACGAGTCCGTCTTCACTGACGATGACGCCGCTACCGGCGCTCATCCCGGACAGCACCGCGACCGTTGCCGGCGTACACTTCTCGACCACGGTTTGCACGGTGGACTGGAGCGATTTGAGTTCGGCGAGGTCTTCCGGCACGGTGATGCGCGCCGGGTCCCACTTCGCAGCTGGGGCCGGGGCGGGGTCCGCGGCCGGAGCCGCCGCGGTGACGATTCCGACGACGAGAACGAGACCGGCCGCGAAGCGGGCCGACCGTGGCAGGGTCATGGTGTGACTCCGGCGGTAGAGCATGAGCTTCTAATGAAGAATATCGGAGGGCCGGGGCGGAATCACCACCTCGACCCCTTTTCTCCACTTTCTCTCATCTCTCTTTCCCGTGCAAGGGGTTGGTCCTATTGTTCGCGCCCGAAGTGACCAATCGGAAGGGTGAACCAGAAATGCCGGTGGCGAGAGATGCGCAGGCGCGTCGAGCCGATGGCGGCTTCGCACGCGCGAGGCCGCCAACGCTTCCGGATCACACCAGCGATTCGAGCAGGTACTTCAGCTTGCGCGTTTCGGGCTCGACCGGGAACGGGCTGTCCGGCGCGTCGCGCACGTCAACCGTGAGGGCGCGGTCGTAGCGGCAGCGGTCCAGTTGCGAGAGGATGCGCCCGTACTCGAGTTCGCCCTGCCCGATCCGCACTTGGAACAGCTCCGGCTTGTTGCCGGTGTCGCGCAGGCGCACATGGCGCACGAACTTGAATAGTGCGTCGTAGTCCGTCGGCCCGTGGGGGCCGGCGTGGTAGTGGCTGGGGTCGAGCGTGAGCGCGAGTCCGGGCACGCGGCGGCACAGTTCGGCCGCGCCCAGCGGGTCCGCGGTTACAGTCGCGGAGTGCGTTTCGACGGTGAGAATCAGTCCTTCGCCCTCGGCCACCTTACACCAGTCCTTCAGGCGGCACACCTCGGCGTCGAAGTCGCTGCCCAGTGGTGCGGCGGCAATCGTAACAAGCGGGACCGTCGAGACGCGGGCAAGGTTGCACACGGCACGGAACCGCGCGCGGGCCTTCGCGGGGTCGTCCGGCGCGGTACTCAGGTGGATCGCAGCGAGCGGCAGGTTCGCGGCCTTGAGCCGGTGCGCGGCGCGCGCCGGGTCCGCGATCACCTCGTCCGGGGTCAGGTGCGGGCCGCCGTCGTGAATGGCGAGGTCCGCTTTCGTGAACCGCATTTCGCGGACGGTGCGGAGCGCGTCTTCGAGCGACAGTTTCCCGAACGCGAGCGTCGAGCAGGCTACGTACATGCCGAGTCCTCCCCGCGCGCGGCGTCAGGCAAACGTCGCGCACGTCCCCCAGTTTCCGGCCGCGCCCCAACCCCCGCTGGCGCGCGGCCGAAGCCCCCGATTTCGAAGCGGGGCGATAGCATCCGCCACGACCCGCACGCAAGGATAAAGTCTGCAAAACTCGGCTTGCGAGCCGGGCCGCGCGGGGCTACGAACCCCCCCAGCTTGCGCACGCGAGGGAAACGCATGGGGCCGCTTCCGATTGCCCAGTGGAACGCCGCGCTCGACGACATGGAGACCGCGCTGACCGGCGCGGCCCGCGCGCTGGAACGGTCCGACGAGCGCTGGGAACTGGCCGGCGCGCCGTCCGCGGGCGAGGGCGAAGCGCCTGTCGCGCTCGACCGCCTCGACGTGCGCTTGGTCGATTGGGAAGCGCGGGCGCGCGCCGCGGAGGGCGTGACCCGCGCGGCCGAGGCCGAAATCGCCGACCGCGCCGAGGCCGTCGGCCGTTGGCGCGCGCTGTTCGCGCAGTGGGAGCATGTGCTACAACAGGAACAGCCCACTCACCCCGCGTCGTAGGTGCGGCATGTCGCGGTTCGCGGTCATCATCCCGGCGGCCGGGCGGTCGTCGCGGTTCGGCGGCATGGAGAAGAAGCCGTTCGTTTCGCTCGACGGTCGCCCCGTCTGGCAGCGCGCCGCGGAACCGTTCTGGTCGCGCGAAGACGTTAGCAAGGTCTACGTCGTAATCGCGCCCGACGACCGCGCCGACTTCCTCGCGCGGTTCCGGCACCTGATCACCTTCGTCGATAAGGTCGAGCTGGTCGAGGGCGGGGCCGAGCGGTTCGAGTCGGTGGCGAACGCGCTCGCGCGCGTGCCGACCGAGGTGCCGTTGGTCGCGGTCCACGACGCCGTGCGCCCACTCATCACGGCCGCGCTCATTGATGCCGTCGTTCGTACGGCCGAGGAACACGGGGCCGCGATGCCCGCAGTGCCGGTCGCTGACACGCTCAAGCAGGTCGATCCCGCGACGAACCGAATTACCGGCACGGTGCCGCGCGCCGGCGTGTGGCAGGCGCAAACGCCGCAGGTGTTCCGCCGCGACTGGCTCGCGGAGGCGTACGCCAACCGCGCCGCGCTCAATTCACCCATTACTGATGACGCGCAGCTGATCGAAGCCATCGGCCACTCGGTGGTGGTCGTGCCGGGCGCGCCGACCAACTTCAAGATCACCACGAAGGAAGACCTCGAGCTGGCCGACGCGATCCTGAAGGCGCGAACCGCGAAGCGCGGCGCGGAACCGGCCGCGCCGAAGTGGGGTGCGTTCGACGACGAGGCAAAGTGGTAACTCAACCCTTGACCAACTTATCCCAAGTGGCCTTGTACTCCTTGAAGAAGGCCGCGCCCTTTTCGGGGTCGTAAGCGGTGCCCACTTCGCAGAGCGTGTAGCGGTCGTAGCCGCTCTCGCGCAGCAGCTTAAACAGTTCGCGGTACGGGTACTTGCCGCTCGCGTCGTTGCCCAGCTCGTTGATGTGGCACGACTTGATCCACGGCTTCAGCAGCTCGAACGCCGCGGCCACGGACCCCTTCTGCACCTCGTCGGCGTTCGGGTTGGAGTTCCACGTCACGCCGACGGACTTGTGCCCGCACGCCTCCATGATGATCTTCATGTTCTTGGGGATCTGCGTGATCGCGCCGTGAACCTCGACCCAGATTTCGACGCCCGCGTCCGCCGCGGCCTTGCCGCACTGCTTGAGCGCGTAGCCGATCTGCTCGAACGTCTTCTGCTCGTCCGCGCCTTTGGGCACGCCGTTTGGCCGGACCTTCACTCCCGTGCCGCCGATGTCTTTGACGAGATCGACGAACTTCTTGCAGTCCTCGATGTTCTTCTTCACGACGCCGGTATCGGCCGCGTGGAACTCGCACACGCTGCCGCAGCCCCAGAACACGACGCCGCTGTCCGCGAACTGCTTCTTCACGTCTTTGCGCTGGTCCGCGGTCAGCGTCACCTCAACGCCGTGCTTGTGCGTGGTGCGGCACTCGACGGCCGCGACGCCGGTTGCTTTGCACACCTTCAGTAGCGTGGGCAGGTTCCAGTCTTTGGGCACGTTGTAAGTGACGGTGCCCAGTTTGAACTTGGGAGCGACCTCTGCGGCACTGAGCGGGGGGCGCAAGCCCCCTGTGGCACCGAGCGCCGCAGCAGACGCGAGAAACGAACGTCGGGAGAGGGTTTCCATGTCAGGTTCCGCGAACGAGTGAGTGGGTCGGAACCCATGATGCGCGTTCGTGACGCGCGAGCAAGCGAAAAAAGTATCGGTGCCGGGCAATAAGTGGCGGGTGGCGCGCATCGGACTTGATGAGCGGGGAGTTGTTTGGCAGCGTCTTCCCGCTCATGTGGGAGCGACTGTGTCGGGCCGGTTGAGTCAGGGGGTTGGCAGCGTCCCCCAAAGCTCACCGGCCCGACCTTCATTTCTGGCCCCTCAAACCACCCTACTAATGGCGCGGCTCCGCGTTCGGCCCGATCCCGTATTGCGTGATCGGCGTTCCGTCCGGCGCGGTCGTACGCACGAGGATGAACCGCGTTGCGTCGGGGAGCGTGCGGAACTCGAACTCGTAAGGCCTCCCCCACGGGTCTATCAAGTCGGCTTCGCCGTTTTCGAGTAACGTCTGACCACCCCATGGAGGTTGGGGCAAGTCGCGCGGCACAGTCGGGAGTGTTCCCTGTTTATTGTCTGGAAGCTCACAGTAGACCTTGATGGCTTTCGCTAGGTGCACACACTGCAACTGCGCAATACTCGGCTTCCTTGGCGCACCCCATCGCGTTGTTGAGAGTACCCAGAGTTGCGACCCGACGAAGAGCACGAGCGCACCGCAGCCGATGGTCGGCCACCACGACCGGCTCTGTGACTCTGGTTGTGCGCTCACTTCACTGCTTCCGCAGAGGTGTGGTCGTGGGTGATCTTCCAGCCGTCGGGGAACTTCTTCAAGATCAGTGTGAACCGGCCGCGGGCCAGCTTCTTCTTCTCGTCCTTCTCCTTCTCGAACGCCACCTCGAACTGCCCGCGCAGCATGGCCGCGGTCGGCGACAGCACCTCGACGTGCAGCTCGCTGAACGTCAGCTTGCCCATCTCCTTGCCCTCGCCCTTGTAGCGCTTCTCGTAGCGCTCCTTCGTGGCCTTCCACCCGCTGGTGATCGTGCCGCCGCTGATGAACGACAGCTTTTCGCTGTTCCAGTACCCGGCCATGAAGCCGTCGAGGTCGCCCTTGTTCCACGCGACCACTTGGGCTTCGAGCACGGCGCGGACGTCTTTGTCGTCGTCCGCAGCGCGCGCGCCGGGCGCGAGGAGGAGTGCGGTGGTGACGAGTGCGAGTAGGCGCGCGCGCATGGTGGAGCTCCCGAAGGGAAGGGGAGGGTGTTGTACGCGCCGCGCACGCGCCGCGCGTTCGTATACTGTAGGAACCGTACCCGAAGGGCACTTCTCATGCAAACCGCGGCACTCGATTGGCTCACCAAGCACCACGAAGACATCGTTCACGGCTTGGCCGAGCTGGTCGCGATTCAGAGCATCAGCACCGACGGCGAACACAACCCGGAGATCGAGCGCACCGCCAAGCTCACCTGCGACCAGATGCGGCAGGCCGGGCTGCACAACGTCGACGTCCTGCGCGTCGGCCAGTCGCTCCCCTACGCCTACGGCGAGTGGCTCGAAGCGCCCGGTAAGCCGACGGTGTTCCTATACGCGCACCACGACGTGCAGCCGGTGAACTTCGTCGAGCAGTGGCTCAGCGACCCGTGGAAGCTGACCCGGCGCGACGGGCGCTTGTACGCCCGCGGTTCGGCCGACGACAAGGCCGCGATCTCGGCGTTCCTCGGCGCGATTGCCGCGTACCGCAAGACCGGCAACGCCCTGCCGTGCAACATCAAGATGCTGGTCGAGGGTGAGGAAGAGGTCGGCTCCAAGAACCTGCTGAAGTTCTTCGAGACCCACCGCGACCGGCTCAAGTCCGACGTGATCGTTGTGTGCGACACGGAGAACATCGAGGTCGGGATTCCGAGCATCACCTACTCGCTCCGCGGCATCGTCGCGGTGAAGGTGGACGTGAGCACCGCGAAGGTGCCCTGCCACAGCGGGATGGGCGGCGGCGCGCTCCCGGACGCGGCCATCGCCCTGAACGCGATCCTCGGCCGCCTCTACTGGGACAACGGCCCGCTGCCGATCCCCGGGTTCTACGAGCAGGTGCGCCCGCTCACGGAAAAGGAAAAGGTCGCGTTCAACAAGCTCCCGTTCGAGGGGGAGAAGTTCCGCCAGATGCTCGGTATCGTACCGACCGCGCGGTTCGCGACCGAAACCGGCTACAACGCCTACGGGCAGACGTGGCGCAGGCCCGCGGTCACGGTGATCGCGCAGGAGGCGAGTTCCATCAAGGGCGCGTCGAACCAAGTGCTGCCGAAGGCGTCGGCAATCGTGAGCTGCCGCATCGTGCCCGATCAGAAGCCGGAGCACGTCCTTGAGAAGCTGACGGCGTTCCTCGCCGCCAACCCGCCGTGGGGCTGCGAGGTGAGCGTGTCGCCCGCCGGCCCGCCGGTCGATTGGTGGATGACGGACCCCAACGGCCCGGCGTTCGAGGCCGCGCTGGGCGCGATGCGCGACGGGTTCGAGCACGACCCGGTCGCCATCGGCTGCGGCGGCACCATCGGGTTCGTTGGCCCGCTCTCCGAACTGTTCGGCGGCGCGCCGGCGCTGCTCATGGGCATCGAAGACCCGGCGAGCAACGCCCACGCCCCCAACGAGAGCCTGCACGAGGGCGACTTCAAGAAACTGATGTCGTCGCTGGTCCGCCTCTTCGATAACCTCGGTAAACTCACCCCGGACCGCGTGAAGTAGTTTTTGAGCCGCACGATCAAGACACGAAAAGGGCACGATCAAGGCAGAAAGCAGAGGAAATGAACTCTGCCTATTGTCCGGATCGTGTCTTTCATCGGTGTTCATCGTGCGGCTACTCTTCATTTCTGGGACGGAGTCACTTGGCAACTGAGCGAATACCGGGCACGATGGAATAGGAACTTCCGCGCGCCGGTTCAGGATGCCACCATGTCGCACGCTCTCGCACGCACGACCCTCGCGGCCCTCGTACTCGTTAGCAGCGCCACACTCGCGCCGGCGCAGCCGGTGACGCCGAAGGAGCCGAAGCGCGCCGACAAGATGGACGTGCAGATCCGGTACCGCATCCGGGCCGACCGCGACGAGCGCATCCGCCAGTATCGCGTACTCGAAAAGCACCTCGCCGGTCTCGGCTTCGTGGACGCGCTCAAGGACGACCCGATCCACGAACTCGACATCCTCGACCCGACCGCGGAGCGGTTCGTCGGCACCATTCCCGGCGACAAGGTCGAAGCGATTCTGGACGACGTGCGGGTCCAGAACATCCTGTTCGCGCCGACCGGGTTCGCGTACCCGGACGCCCCGGACAAGCCCGTTGCGATCAAGCTCGGCCTGCGCAGCGGGTTGCTCGGCCCGGTCCAACAGCAACTCCATCGCCAAGTGGTCGCGCACCTCGCCCAGCTCGGCTTCGTCGAGGCGCTCGGATACGAGACGCGCGGCTACACGCTCGTTCGCGGGTACATCCAGTACAAGAGCCTGAACCTGCTGGTGAAAGACCTACGCGCGGAACCGAGCGGCTGGTTCACGGTGAACACCAACATCGACAAGCTGCCCGTGCCGCTGCGCGAGCGCAACCCGGTGCGATGGGCCGAAGTACTGCCGATCACCGAGTTCCCCGCGCCGTACTCGCCGCCGCCCGTGTTGCCGGCGCAACTGCGCTACTCCGCGGACCTGCGGGCGCTCTTGCTCGCGCCGCCGGGTAAGGACGTGCCGATCCGCGCCGAGGTCGTGTTCGAGAACCGCATCGACGACGTGGAAGCGCTACGCACGCTCGTATCCGGGCGCTACGTCGGCTCGTCGCTCGACGGCGTGATCGGCAACGTCGCCAGCATCCGCTTCGCGCGGCAGGCGCTACTGGAAGCGTTCGCGCTCGAACCCGGCGTGGCGCACCTGCGCTTGCCGCGCGAGGGGGCGGAGACGGTCGGCCTCGCGCAAGGCGGGAAAGGTACCGCGCCCGCGGACGCACTCGCCGCCGCGAACCTCGACAAGCTCCGCGCGCTCGGCTACACCGGCACCGGGGTGAAAGTGATCCTCATCGCCTCCGACTTCACCGGCGCGGACAAGCTCGTCGGCACGGCGCTCCCGAAGCGCACCAAGATCGTGGACCTGACGACGGAACTGACGCCCGAACTGGTCCCGGCGAAGGCCGACTTCGCGCGCCTCGGCACCGGCACGGCCGCCGCGAAGGCACTCGCCGCGGTCGCCCCGGACGCAGAACTGGTGCTCGTCCGCATCGACCCCGGGTGCTTCTTCCACCTGCACACGATCATCAAGCTCGCGCGCGGCGAGATCCAGTACACCGACGCGATGCGCGCGCGGCTTAACGAGTTGGCCCTGCGCTCCGCGATCATCGACCGCGAGAAGCTCGTCGCCATCGACGCCTACAAGAAGGCGTTCGCGGACCTGAGCGACGCGCCCGAAGCGGTGAAGCTGCGCCTGAAAACAAAGGCCGACCTCGAAGCGGTGATCAAGAGGGAACAAGACCTGACGCAGTACCTCAACCGCTTCAACGCCTATCAGAAGGAGCTGAGTACGGCCCTGACCGGGGCGCAGGTGTTCGTGAACACGCTGGCGTGGGAGTCGGGGTACCCGCTCGACGCGCTGAGCGAGTTCGCGCAGATCATCGACCTGCGCGCGAACGTGCTGCCGCCGCGCGTGAACAAGCGCCCCGGCGACGCGGACGCGGCCCCGAAGCCGCCGCTGGTCTGGGTACAGGCCGCCAGCGCCGGCGGTGCGGCCGTGTGGGGCGGCCCGTTCCTCGACGCCAACCGCGACGGCCTCATGGAGTTCATTCCGCCGGGCGCGAAGCTCCCCGCGGACAACTGGTCGCCGCAACTCAGCTTCCTCGGCACCCGCGTCGCGACCGGCGCGGTCGCGCCCGAACTGGCGAAGGACGCGAAGCTGCGCATCGTGGTGCAGTGGCGCGAGCCAGCCGACCCGAACTTCCCCGAAACCGACATCCCGGTTCACGCTCTGACCGTGCGCCTGATGAAGCAACTGGACCCGACCGGCGACAAGCGCGCCAGCGACGAGATGGTCGAACTGGCGCGCAGCGGCAGCTCGCCGAACGTGGTGTTCCGCACGCGGACGTACCTCGTGTTCGAGCAGATGTTGGAGTTCACGGTGCCCGAAGCCGGGCGGTACGCGCTGGCGCTGGAAGCGCCCGCGCGCCCGGACCCGCTCATCCCCGCTCTGCGCCGCGACGTGGAAGTTTATCCGCGCATCGTAATCGAAACCGTGGGCACGCCGCTGAACGACGCGAAGGTGGTGTTCCGCTCGTACACGACGACGAGCGCCGGGGTGGGGCTGCCCGGCGACGCCAAGTTCGCGCTCACGGTCGGCGTCGAGGCCGAGGGCGCGCAGGTGGGCGGCGGCACCGGCCTGACGCTGCGCACGAAGCCCGACGTGTACGGCCCGGCGGCGCTGACGTTCGGGAACGATACGTTCACCGGGCCGGGTACCGCGACCGCGTTCGCGGGCGGGGCCGCGGCGCTGCTGACACAGGCCCGCGCCGGCGCGCCGAACCTGTTCGACTCCGCGCGCATCGAATCGGGCAAGAAGCTGGTGCTGCCCGAAGCGTGGCTGAAGATCGTCCCGCCCGCCGACAAGCTGAAACCGTAGCGCGCAAAAGTTCACTCCGCCCCTTGACGTGACATGCCATCCCGTATACTATAAACTGGTGTCACGTTGCAGGTGCGCCGCGCGAATCTCGCGCGGCGCTGAGGGGCCGTCGTGCTTCGCGCCGAACAACCCTGCCATCGATCCGCGAACGAGCGCGTTGTGCAACCGCGCGCGGCTTCGCCACTTCGGTACGCGCGGCAGTCGGGCCACATTCTAATAAGCGCCAGTTGTACCAGAGTTTCTCGTTTTGCAACTTCGGCGGCGCGCCGGTGTTGTGCAACCGTTTTTGAAACGGCCACGTTGGGGAGTGCGGGCGTTGTGCAACCGATTTTGAAATTGCCCCAGTAGGTGCCGCGAGCCGAGCGGCACCGCGATGGCATGGGTGAAGCAATCGACGCGCGCCAATAACTGTCCCCGTTCAGAAGCGGTGCCGCTCGGCTCGCGGCACCTACCAAGAGGAGCGCGCGTGTTGTGCAACCGATTTTGATTTCGCCCCACTTCGGGGCGCACCACCGTAGGCATCACGCTCTGCGTGATGCCGCTTAGACACTGGTTTCGGCTCTTGGGAATCGCAACCGGGCGGGCATCGCGGCATCACGCGGAGCGTGACGTCTCCGGTTACGCCTTCCCCAACACCAGATCGACGACCCAGCACCCACGGACGTGCGTTGCGGTTGTGTCGCGGCAGTGGTTGAGGATGTCGTCGTTGTCGCACCCGGCGTCTTGCAGCGCGTCGGCCAGAATCGGCATCGCGCTAAACTCGCGCGCGTCGTACATCGTCCGCGCGAGGGTAACTACGGTGTTGGTGCGCCAATCGGTGGTGAAAGTCACAGGGCGGAACGGGTTGCCGAAGATGTCACGGAGCAGCGGCACGACTACGATCGGGAGCGGGTACTCGTTCTCGCTGTCCGCGCCGTCCTCGCAGTCGGTCGCGAACTGGTGCGCCCAGTGGTACGGGCGCTCCGGCCACGTTCCACCCGGTCGCATTCGGCCCCAGTGCTTGCGAATCGCCTTGAGGTCGGCCCGCCCGTCGGCGAACCGCACGACGACCTCGAATTTCTCCTTCGGCTTGCGCGCGAGCGGCTTGCACAGGTAGCAACCGGCGACCGCGAACAGCGATAGCTTCCGCGTGCTGGTCCGTTCGCCGAGCGCCGCGATCATCTGCGACGGGGCCTCGCATGCGCACCACTCGGCTTCCTTCATCGGCGTCACCCCATGCGGGTCATCTTCACTTCGCCGCCGACGATGGTTGCCAGCGCGCGGCCCACGACCGGCGTGCCGTGGAACGGCGTGTTGCGGCTCTTCGACTTCGTTTCGTCCTTGCTGATCGTCCACTTGGCCTTTGGGTCGATCACGGTCACGTCCGCGGGGCGGCCCACTTGGAGCGTGCCGCGGTCGATGCCGAGCACGGCGGCCGGGTTGCACGTCATCTTTGCCAGCATCCGCGGCCACGTCAAATGGCCCGGCTCGATCAGGTGCGTCACGCACAGCGGCAGGAACGTTTCGAGGCCGAGGATGCCGTTCGGGGCTTGGTCGAACTCGCGCTCCTTCTTCTCCGGGGCGTGCGGGGCGTGGTCGGTCGCCAGTACGGTTAGTGTGTCGTCCTTCAGCCCTTCGAGGATCGCGAGCCGGTCGGCCTCGGTGCGCAGCGGGGGCGACATCTTGTAGTTGCTGTCGAACCGGCGCATCTCCTCGTCGGTGAGGATGAAGTGGTGCGGACACGCCTCGCCGCTGATCCAGAACGACGGCTTCCCCGACAGTTTCAGAACCTCCGCGCGCTTGCGGCCTTGGCGGATCAGATCGACGCCGCCCGCGGTGGAGACGTGCAGGATGTGGACCTTGCCGCCGGTCAGCTCCGCGAGGACGATGTCGCGATAGATCATGATGTCTTCGGCCACGCCCGGCATCCCGCGCAGGCCCAGCTGCGTGCTGACGAACCCCTCGTTCATCACGCCGCCCTGCGTGAGTTCGAGGATTTCGGCGTGTACGAGCACCGCCTTGTCGAACATCCTGCAGTACTCGAGCGCCCGCCGCATGATCTCCGCGGAGTACACCGGCGCGCCGTCGTCGGTGAACGCGACCGCCCCGCCCTCGACCAGCCCGCCGAGTTCGGCCAGTTCCTTGCCGTCGCGGTTCTTCGAGACCGCGCCGATGGGGAACACGTTGCAGAACCCCGCGCGCTCGGCCTGATGAATGACGAACTCGACGGCCATGCGCGTATCAAGCGCCGGCTCGGTGTTGGGCATACACGCGACCGACGTGACCCCCCGCGACCGCGCACGCGGTGCCGGTTGCAATGGTCTCGTCCTCCTCGCGGCCCGGCTCGCGCAGGTGAACGTGCATGTCGATGAGGCCCGGCGACACGATGAGGCCGGTGCAGTCGAGTTCCTTCACGTCGCCGTTCACCCACGCCGGGCGCGCGCCGGTGCCCGCCACCTTGCCCTCGGCGAGCCACAGGTCGGTGACGGTATCGAAGTCGCGCGACGGGTCGATCACGCGGCCGTTGTGGAGCAGAATCGGGAGCGCCATGAGTGCCGGGGGGAAGGAGTAAGAGTTTGATCCACAGATTACGCAGAGAGACACAGATTGAAAGGCAGAAGAGTAAGTCGTCGCGCGGTGTTCGCCGTCTTCAAGCTGTGTCCCTCTGCGTAACCTGTGGATCGAATTCTTTACGGGTGGGCGCGAAGAAACGCCGGGTGCCGCACCGTTGCGGCACCCGGCGTCGAGTGTGTGCGAGCAACCTTAGCGGGCGCGCAGGCGGCTGAGGAAGCTGCCGCGGGTGCCCGTGGTCGTCGTGCCAGTGCCGATGCGCGAGCCACTGGTCGTGGTGCCACCGACTTGCACGATGGTGCCGTCGGTGGTGGTGTAGCGGCCGGCGGGCAGGGTGCCGGTGGCCGGGACGACCTTGCCGCTGGTGGTGGTGCCGGCGGCCGGCTTCACCGGGGGCATCGGGGTCGGCGTGGTGCCGGGCATCGGCATCGGTGTGGCGACCGGGGGTGTCACGACCGGGGCCGGGGTGTACGACGAGGTGGCGCGGCGACCGAACACCCCGTTACCGCTGCGGAGCCGGCTGAACAGCCCGCGGCGCGGGGCATCCGTGGTGCTGTAGTCTACGATCGGAGTGCCGGTGGCCGGGGTCGCTGCGGGCGTCGCCGGGGTCGCCGGCTTTGTGCCCGTGGTCGGCTTTTCGTCGGCGCTCACAACCGACGCGCTCAGAACCGCGACCGCAACCGCCATCAGGAACCGCTTCATGATGCTTCCTCCTGAAACCCTCTGATTCCCGCACCGTCCGTCGGTCGGGCGATCAGGTGTGTCTAGTCTAGCGGCCCGAACCGGACACGGGAATAGTCCGGTTGTAAGGATTGTAAGGATTATTCGTGCGATTAAGCAGCCTTGTTCAGTTCGCTCAGCACGGCCATTCGGACCGCGAGGCCAATAGTCACTTGATCGAGGATCGCGGAGTTCGGGCCGTCCGCCACGTCGGGCGAAATCTCCACCCCGCGGTTGATCGGGCCCGGCGCGAGCAGCAGAACATTCGGCTTCGCCTTCTTCATCCGGTCGCCGTCCACCCCGAACAGCAGCCGGTATTCGCGGATGGAGGGGAAAAGCCCGCTGCGCTGGCGCTCGAATTGGACGCGCAGCAGGTTCAGCACGTCGCACCGCGGCAGCACGTCGTCGAGCTTGTCCGCGATCTCGACGCCCATCTCCGCCACATACGACGGTACGAGCGTGGTGGGGCCGCAGACGATCACCTTCGCGCCTAGCGTCGTGAGCGCGTGAATGTTGCTGCGCGCGACGCGGCTGTGCGCGATGTCGCCGATCAGCCCGACCGTCAGCCCGTCGAGCTTCTTCAGCTTCTTGCGAATGGTCAGGATGTCGAGCAGCGCTTGCGTGGGGTGTTCGTGCGCGCCGTCGCCGGCGTTCACGACGCGAACGTGCGGTTTCAGGTGCTTGGCGAGCATGTGCGGCGCGCCCGGTGACGAGTGCCGGACCACCACCATATCGATGCCCATCGCCTCGATGTTCTTGGCGGTGTCGATGAACGTCTCGCCCTTCGACGTGCTGGACCCGCTAGGTGAGAAGTCGAGTACGTCCGCACCGAGCCGCCGCGCCGCGAGACCGAAACTCATGCGCGTTCGCGTGGACGGCTCGTAGAAGAGGTTGACGACGACTTTGCCCTTGAGGTCGTCGCGCTTGGGCACGTCGCCGAACCCGACGCCGGCGAACCCTTCGGCCGCGTCGAGCAGGCGCGTGAGCTGCGCCGCTGTGAGGCCTTCCAGTCCTAGCAAGTGCTTCATGTTATCCCCCGTCGAACCGCCGGCGTAAGCCGGTCGGGCGAGCCAAGCGACCCAGCCGGCTTCCGCCGGTGGTTCGACATACTTACTTCCTTTTCAACCCGCGGCCCGGTCGCGCGCTCGTGCGCTCGCCGCGGAGCAACACGGGCACACCGTTCACGAATACGCTATCGACACCGACCGCCAGTGCTTTCCCGTCGTCGTAGGTCGAACGGTCGGCGATGGTCGCGGGGTCGAAGATGACGACGTCAGCAGCCAGCCCTTCGCGGATCAGCCCTCGGTCCTTCAAGCTGTAGCGCCGGGCGACGTGGTACGTACACTTCATCACGGCTTCTTCGAGTGGCCAGTCGCCGTTGCGGACGTGGTGGCCGATGTAGCGCGCGTAGCAGCCGGTGCCGCGCGGGTGCGGCTTGCCCCCAACGTAAATGCCGTCGCTGCCGCCCATCATTAGGAGATGGCGCATCAACTTCGGGATGTCCGACTCTTGGCGCTCCGCGAAGTGCCGCACGACGCACCCCGCCGCGAGGTTCGTCGCCACGAGCAGATCGCAGGTGAAGTCGAGCATCGACTGGTTGCAGGCGTTGGCCGCGTCTGGCAGCGTCATGCCTTCGAGCTGGCGATACTTGTCGTGCGGCACGCTGGCGAGACGCAGCGTGTGGATGGGGAACCGCGGGTTGGCGAACGCCGGTTCCAGCTTCTTGCGGGTCGCGGGCAGCTTCAGGCGCTCGACGGTCGCCTCCACGCCGCCTTCGAGGAACTCCGGCGGGAGCGTAATCATCGCGACGATGGTGCTGCCGTACAGGTAGCAATACAGGTCGAAAGTCACGTCCACGCCGTCGGCGCGGGCCGCGTCGAGCAGCGGAATGGTCTGGTCGGCTAGGCAGTTGAAGTGCGACACATGGACGCCGCACCCGGCGCGCTTGCCGATGTTGAACACCTCTTGCAGCGCGGCCGGGGCCTTCTGGCCGTTGTAGCCGCGCATGTGCGTGACGTAGATGCCGCCGTAGGGGGCGATCTCTTCGCACAGGGCCGTTAGCTCGTCCTCGTCCGCGTACAGGCTTGGCACATAGTCGAGGCCGCTGGACAGGCCGACCGCGCCTTGCTCCATGCCCTCGCGCACGAGCGCCTTCATCTTGGCGATCTCGCCGGGGTTGGGCCGGCGCGGGTCGAGGCCCATCACCTCCATGCGGACGTTGCCGTTGGGGATCAGCGTGCAGGCGTTGATCGAGCACTGCCCGTCGAACTGCGAGAGGAACTTGGTGACGGTGCGCCAGTCGCGCCCCGGCAGCGGGAAGTTGCCGTTGAACCCCGCCGTATAGCGCCGCATGTAAGCCATCGTGTCCGGCGACGCCGGCGCGAACGCCACCCCGTCTTGCCCGATCACGTGCGTCGTCACACCCTGCCGCACGCCCTGTTCGTGAACCGGATCGGCTAGCAGCGCGAGGTCGCCGTGAACGTGCGCGTCAATGAACCCCGGGCACACGACGCGCCCCGCGGCGTCCACCGTCTGCTTCGCGCCGGCCTTGCCGAACCGCCCGACCGCAGTGATGCGGTCGCCGGTAATGCCGACATCGGCATGAAACCACGGCAGCCCGGAGCCGTCCACGACGCGGCCGTTGCGGATGAGGGTATCGAACATGGATTCGCGCCGCGAGGAAGGAGTTGCGGAGCAGATTAGCAGTTCCGCAGCGCGGCTACCAGAGGAAGGGCTTCATGGTCGCCCCACTTGTCGCGCTCCGCGCGCGTCTGAGTGAGGATGCTTCGCCAGACCTCAATACCGCGACTACAGCGACCACAGTGGTGGCTACGGCAAGCTTATCTGAGCAGGTATACGAATCGTCCATTCTTCAGCACGAACACCAAGATAGTCAGGTGCTTCCCGCTGATCTTGAGAGTTACGGTGCCGTTGTAGCATGTATCGATCTGGTCGGCGCCGATCATGACGTCTCCTTCCACCCACAAACGCTCTCCCTTTCTCACCACTTCTTGGGGATCACGCCCCCTTCCCAAATCTACACGCGCGACTGGGATACCGCGGTCTTCAAGTTCCTTCTTGACTGCTGCCTCCAATCGTCCCTTGCTGGAGAGCTGTGGAAGAATCCCTGACATCAACAACACTACGGCGAGAACGAGCGGCACCGACAGTGCGATCAGGATGAGGGCCCATACGGGCAACCTTGCCCGTTTGCGATGCCTGCCACGTTTGCGTGGTAGCCGCGGCGACGCATCATCTCTGGAATTGTGTCGATCGCGCGCTCGAGCCGGGCGTGGCGTGGGGGCCGGGGTATCCATATCTAACGGTGGCGGAAGCGGTGGTGGAAGACGTGGTGGAGCGGGCGGGGAAGGCGCAGGAGTTGGAGGCAGCGATGCCGGAATAGTGATCGGAGTATCGCATTTTGGGCAATCGAATGTTGTGCCCGCCCGGTCATCGCCAAGCGTCAGGCGTGTCTTGCAGTTCGGGCAGAGAATTACGATAGCCATTCGCGGCTCCGTATCGCAGGTTCCGAGTAGCCGCCCGGTGCTTCGCATAGCAACGCATGGCAACACACGGCAACTGGTCGATCAGGTACAGGTTCGCACAACCCCGATCCGAGTCAAGCCTTCAGCGCACCTTCACTCCGCGCGCCTCACTTCTTACTCCTTACTGCTGACCCCACGCTTGCCACGAGGTCGCCATGTCCGCACCGTCGACGGTTCCGCACACGCGTATTCTGATCGGGCTGCTCGGCGGGGCGGTGCTCGGCTGCACGATCAACGCCCTCAAGGGCGAGGGCGTGATTAGCGGCGAGGTCGTCGCGGGCGTCGTGAAGTACGTCACCAAGCCCGTCGGCGACATCTTCCTGAACCTGCTGTTCATGGCGATCATCCCGCTGGTGTTCGCGTCGCTCGCGGTCGGCGTTACGCGGCTCGGCGGCGGGCAGAACGTCGGCCGCGTCGGGTTCAAGACCATCACCTACTTCCTCGTCACCACCGCGTGTGCCGCGGCCATCGGCCTTACGCTCGTGAACGCCATCCGCCCCGGCGATCAGATTCGCGACAAGAAGGACGAGTTGCGCAAGGAGTACGAGAAGGAGGCCACGAAAAAACTCGAAAAGAAGGAGGGCGACGAGGGCTTCGGCGTCAACACCTTCGTGAACATCGTGCCGCGGAACCCGCTCGAAGCGCTGCTCAAGAAGGACATGCTCGCGGTCATCTTCACGGCGCTCGTCGTGGGCATCGCGCTAACGCGGATGCAGCCCGACCGCGCGAAGCTGATGATCGAACTGCTCGAAGGCGTAAACTTCATCGCCGACTTCATCCTGCGCATGGCGATGCGCGTGGCCCCGTATGCCGTGTTCTGCCTCATCTTCTCCACCACTGCGGCGCTGGGCTACAAGGTGCTCATCGCGCTCGCGGCGTTCGTGTTCACCGTACTCGGCGGGCTGGCGATTCACCTGTGCATCGTGCTGCCGCTGTTGGTGAAGTTCCTCGGCGGCATGTCGCCAATCGAGTTCTTCCGGAAGAGCCGCGGGACGATGGTGACGGCGTTTAGCACAAGCTCATCGAGCGCGACACTGCCGACCGCGATGAAGTGCGCGGAGGAAGAACTGGGCGTGCCCGCGACGGTGTCGCGTTTCGTGCTGCCTCTGAGTGCGAGCATGAACCACAACGGCACGGCCCTTTTCGAGTCGGTCACCGTGCTGTTCCTCGCGCAAGCGTTTGGCATCGACCTCAGTCTGGGCCAACAACTCATCGTGCTGGTGCTGTGCATCCTGACCGCGACCGGCATGGCCGGCGTGCCGGGCGGGTCACTCCCGCTCATCGGCCTCATCCTGATGCAGGTCGGCGTCGAACCGGGCGCGATCGCGCTGGTGCTGGGCGTGGACCGCATCCTCGACATGTGCCGCACCACGGTGAACGTGACCGCCGACCTCACCACTGCGATCTACGTCGCGCGCAGCGAGCCGCAGTTGGAGGAACAGCCCGTCGCGAGCGCGCCGGGCGCAATGGAACCGCCAAAGTAGTTGACAGAACGGCCGGGCGCGTTCAGCATGGAGTATTCGCCCACCTGAGCACGCCCGTGCCGGACCTTAGCGCCCCATTGCCGCCCGCCGAACGCGCGTCCGATCCGAACCGGACGGACCTGTTGCTCGCGTCGAACACGTCGCCCGGCAACAGTGGCGTCGGCGCGCCGGACACCCTCACCAACGACGTCATCACCACCCCGGCCCCGGTCCTGCCGTCGCAGGTGGCCCGATACCTTGTCGAGCGCGAATTGGCTCACGGCGGCATGGGCGAGATCCTCGCGGCGCACGACCCGCTGATGGGCCGCGCCGTCGCGCTCAAGGTTCTGCTCGCGCAGCACCGCGACAAACCCAACTACCGTACGCGCCTACTCGATGAGGCCCGCATCACCGGGCGCTTGCAGCACCCCGGCACGGTCGCCGTGTACGACCTCGGCGAACTGCCCGACACGCGGCCGTTCTTCGCGATGACTCTCGTCGAGGGCGAAACGCTCGACGCCCAACTCGCGGCGCGCAAGACCCCGGCCGAGAACCTGCCACACGTCCTGTCCGTGTTCGAGCGCGTGTGTCAGGCGCTCGCCTACGCGCACGCCCACGGCGTCATTCACCGCGACATCAAACCGCTGAACGTGATGGTCGCGCCGTTCGGCGTGGTGAAGCTGATGGACTGGGGCGTCGCGTGCGAGGTGAACGGCGCGTGCAAGCCGTGTTCGTCCGACGCGCAAGAAGTGTTGGGCACTCCGGCGTACATGTCGCCGGAGCAGGCGCAGGGCGACCCGACGCGCGTGGACGAGCGCGCCGACGTGTTCGGGCTGGGCGGCATCTTGTGCGCGATGCTTACCGGCGCGCCGCCGTACCCCGGCGACAGCACGCGCAAGGTGTTCTCCCGGGCCCAGCGCGCCGACCTCGCTGAAGCCTACGCCCGGCTCGACGCGGCGGGCCGCGCCGGTGCCCCCGCGGACCTTGTCTCCCTTGCTAAGCGGTGCCTCGCGCCGCACCGCGACACGCGCCCCCGCAACGCGCAGGAAGTTGCCGCGGCGCTCACGGCGTACATCGACTCCGACCTGCGCCGGGCCGAGCGCGACCTCGTGCGGTTCTTCGAGCTGTCCCCGGACCTGTTCTGCATCGCCGGGTTGGACGGGTACTTCCGCCGGGTGAACGGCAACTTCACCCGCGTGCTGGGCTATACGCCGGAACAACTGGTGTCGCGCCCGTTCGTTGAGTTCGTTCACCCCGACGACCGCGAGAGTACCGAGGCCGAGGCGGAGAAGCTGTCGCGCGGGCTACCGGTGGTACGGTTCCGCAACCGCTACCGCGACACCCGCGGCGCGTACCGCTGGTTTGAGTGGGAGGCCAAGTCGATCCCCGAAGAGGGGATCATCTTCGCGGTCGCGCGCGTGAGCCAAGAGTAGGCAACTCGCTCCGCGAGTTGCCAGTTCGTATTGCCTAACGACCTCAGAAGTGGTCACTCGCTGAGCGAGTGACCGACATATTCGCGCAACTCGCGGAACACCTGCGCCAGCGCCGGTCCTTGGTAGTGCGCGTTCAGCCCGCTGGGGTTGGGTAGCACCCACAGGCGCGTTTCAGCGATGCGCTCCACCTGCAACCCGATGGCGGCCTTTGGGCGCGCGAACGCGGCGCGGTACGCGCCGATGCCCAGCACCGCGAGCAAGCGCGGCGCGAACCGCAGCACCTTCTCTTCCAGAACGCGCCCGCCGGCGACGAACTCGCGCGGCTTCAGCTCGTCCGCGGTCGCGGTGGCGCGTGCGACCACGTTCGTAACGCCCAACTTCAGCGGTAACAGTTCGAGTTCTTCGCTCGGATCGAACAGGCGCGGCGTGAACCCGGCGGCGAAGAGGGTTGGCCAGAAGCGGTTGCCCGGTCGCCCGAAGTGGTGGCCGATGGCGGCCGTGTACAGGCCGGGGTTGATGCCGCAGAACAGCACGTCTAGCCCCGGCCCGAGCACGTCGGCCACGGTCTTGTTCTTCGCGGCCTTCAGTTGCGCCGCGGTCGGGCGCGGCGCGCTCATGCTCGCGCCCGCCGCAGGCGGTCCAGCCATACCGCCGCGCGCTCCGCGGGAAGCGCTTCGACGAGTTCGACGTTCGAGCGCAGCGCGTCGTGGAAGTTGGCGAAGAAGTCGCTGCCCCAGTAGCGCGAGCCGAGCAGGTTCGGCCCGACGAGCAGCACCGGCGTGCCCTCGAATGTCGGGATCTCGCGCGGCGACGCTTCCACCGGCACCCACGCGGCTAACACGTCGTTCGGTCCGGAAGCGTTGGCGTCGAGTCCGCCCCACGTAGCGAAGTGAAACCGCGCGTGATCGGGCATCAGTTGTTGCGGGGCGCGCTCACCGTGTGCCACCGCGACGAGGTCTGCGTCGCACGACTCGCGCGCGAGGTGCCCGCCGTCGATCAGGAGTGCTTGAAGCAGCGTGAACAGGTGGGCGCACGTCGCGATGGCTTCGAGCCGCACGCGGAAGCCTTTGCCCGCATGCGGCGCGAGCACGAGCAGTTCGAGGTCGTCGGTGAGAGCGAGTACGTCGGCCACGAACCGCGCTTCGCGGTGCGATGACGCCAGCGCCGCCACGTGTTCCGAAATCGCCGCGTCCGCGCGGAGCGCCTGACGGAACGAGGCGCGCCGGCAGATCGTCGTCATCGTCGCGAGCAGCAGGAATGTCAGCCCGACCGCGGCGCGGGCGGCGTCCGGGTCGGTGTCGAAATCCGCACCGCGCCGGGCCAGCGCGAGGTGCCTCGGCAGTTCGGCCAGCAGGTGCGGGAACAGAACCGCCGGGTCCGCGCCCCACTCCACGAACGTGCCGCAGCACAGCGCGAGCGTCGCACCGCGAAACGGGTCGCTCGCGCGGATCATCGGCGCGACCGCGGCGAGGAGCGCGTCGAGGTCGGGGCGCGACCCGACGGTGTGCGCGAACTGCATGAGCGGCGCGAGCGGCGGCGAACCGAACAACTCGCCCGGTTCCGCGCGCAGGCAGTGCGCGGTCGCCGGCCGGTTCGCGTACCGGGCGAGTGCGTCGAGATGCAGAGCCAGATCGGACACGGATCACCTCCGCGCGAACCAGAACGCCCACGCGACGAATACGGCTTGGAACGGCAGCCGCGCCCACAGGACGGCGTCCGGCACTTCAGGGAACAGATGCGCGTTCGTTGCCATGTACACGTTGGCCGGGAACACGGCGATCAACAGCGCGATCAGCCCCCACGCCGCGGTGCGCCGCGCGCGCGGCACGAGCAACCCGACCCCGCCGAGTATCTCGAGCGCGCCGCTGAGCAGCACCAGTTCGTAGTGCCGCGACAGGTACGGCGGCATGATACGAACGTAGAAGCCGGGGTTCGCAAAGTGGTACGCACCGGTCCCGACGAACAGCGCCGCGAGCGAGTACCGCGCGGCGCACTTCAACGGCGATTCGGTCACGGTTGGTCGGCTCCACTGGCTCGGGCGCTGCTGACAGAAGGGAATAATAGGCCGCGCGCGGTGCGTGAATCCTTCGCCACGGTTCCCACTCTAATTGTTCGATACTCTACCGAGGAGATCGACGATGATTATCGACCCACTCTACCTGCTGTGCCTAGCCCCCGGTGTTCTGTTGGCCGTGTGGGCGCAGTGGCGCGTGTCGAGCGCGTACCACCGCGCGCAGCGGGTACCCGCGGCGAGTGGCGCGTCCGGCGCGGAGACCGCGGCGCACATCCTGCACGCGGCCGGCGTCCGCACCGTCGACATCGAGCCGGTGCCCGGCCAGCTCACGGACCACTACTCGCCCGGCGAGAAGGTTCTGCGGCTCAGCACGGACGTGTACGACGGGCGGTCGCTGGCGGCGCTGGGCATCGCGGCCCACGAAGCGGGCCACGCGCTCCAAGACGCCAAGCGCTACCCGCTGCTCGTGCTACGCAACGGGCTGGTGCCGCTCGCCAACTTCGGCGGTAGCGTCGGCTGGCTGATGATCGCCGCCGGGCTGGTGCTGGCGGTGTCCGGGTTGGTCTGGGCCGGGATCGCGGTGTTCTCCGCGACCGTGCTCTTCCAACTCGTCAACCTGCCGGTCGAGTTCGACGCCAGCCGCCGCGCCCGTGCCGAACTGCTGGCGACCGGGCTGATCGCGCGCGGCGAGGAGCGCGAAGTTGCGCGGGTGCTGAACGCCGCGGCGCTGACCTACGTTGCCGCGACGTTGACCTCAATACTGACGCTCGTGTACTTCGTGTTTCGGGCCGGCCACTCGAACGACGAGTAATACTTCACGCGCCGCGCGCTCAGGCGATGGATTGGAGCGCTCGGCGCACGTCGTCCGCGTCGGTCGGGCGCACGACGCGCGCGACTTCCTTCCCGTCCAGCAGTACAACGAGCGTCGGCCACAGCTTCACCGCGAACGACCGGCCGAGCGGCTTGCCCTTGCCGTCCGCGATCTTGACGTGCCGCACACCGGGCCACGCGGCCAGCGCCGCGCCGATGTGCGGCTCCGCGCCCTGACAGTGCCCGCACCAGTCCGCGCCGAACTCTAACACCGCGGGGCCGGTCCACGCTTCGACCTCCGCGCGCGTCGGGCCGGGGTCTTCGTATGGGGGCGTCATTCTTCACCTCGGTGTTCGTCCGAAGTCATGATATGGGCGCGGCGCGGGAAACTTCTTGACCAGCGCCGCGCGCCGCGCGACACTTGGCCTCCGCACCCCGGAGCCTGCCATGCCCGCGCCGAAGTTCCTTGCCGGTTTGCCGAAGCCGCTGCTGTTCGCGCTGTACGGCGCGGTCGGCGGGTTACTCGGTGCGCTCGTGTTCGCCGAACCGCTGTTCCACATCCTCAAGCCGCCGGCCGCGCCGAAGGGCGGGCCGCCGGAGCCGCAGGTCGCCGTTGCCGCGTCGAAGGACGTCGAGGTGTTCGTGGACGGGCGCAACACGCTTCCCGTGCAGATCGCGCGCGCCGACTTCGACGGCCCCGTGACCGTGCGCATGGACGGGTTGCCCGCGGGCGTGAGCGCCGCGCCCGTCGTGATTCCGGCCGGAGCGGACAAGGGCGAAGTGGTACTGGTCGGCGGTTCGACGGCGCGCGTGGTCGCGGCGCACGGGGCGAAGGCCGTGGCCGAGGCGACCCACGACGGGAAGAAAGCGACCGCCGAAGCCCCGGTCGCCATCAAGGTCACGGACCCGCCGAAGCCGCTCGCCGACATCGTCATCGTTCTCGACACGTCGGTCAGTATGCAGTGGGCACTGGACGAACTCAAAGACGGTATCGGGCAGTTGACGCAATCGCTGGGAAAGGCCCGCGTCGATTACCGGCTCGCACTCGTCACGTTCCGCGACCGCAACGACGGCGGCGAGAAGGTGACGGTCGTGCAGTTCAAGGGCGGGCCGTTTACCGCCGACGCGGGCGTCTTTCGTGAAGAGGTGGGCCAGATCAAAGTGCTAATCGGAACCGGGGTCGATTCGCCGCAGCCGTGCCTCGAAGGGATCGCGCGCGCCAGCGAACTCGACTTCCGCAAAGGCGCGACCAAGATGATGCTGGTGGTGACGGACAACCCGCCGAAGGTGGGGCCGGGCAACGACGTGACGGCGGCCGTGCAGAACTCCGCGAACCAAGTCAAGGGGGCGAACCTCGACGCCGTTCACCTCGTGACGTGGGCCGGAGACAAGGACCGTTGGTACGCGCCGCTCCTCAACGGTGGACTTCAACCGGGCCGGCACTTCAACATCAAGGAAGTCGTTACCGGCGATCAAGGGTTCGCGGCGCTGCTCGACACGCTCGGCGGCGTGGTCACGGCCGCGGCGCGGGCGAAAAGCCCCGACAGCACGCCGAAGGTGGCCGAGAGGGTCGAAGGGCCGAAGCTCGGCGTGCGCTCGCTGCAATCGGGCCAGCAGACCGCGGCCGGGACCGAGGGGCGCGTGGTGCTGCAGAGTAGCGTCTGGACTGGTGCGATTGCGGCGCTCGTGTGCCTCTTCCTTGTGGGCGGGCAGAGCCACTACCTGCGCGGTAAGCTGCCCGCGGTCGGCGGCACGCTGGCCGGGCTGCTCGGCGGGCTGACCGTCGGCGTCGTCGGCGGCGCGGCGGGGCAGGGGCTGTTCTTCCTCGCCCCGGAGAGCGACACGCTTGCCAAAATCTTCCGCGTGTTCGGCTGGGCGCTGCTCGGCGGCATGGCCGGTACCGGGCTGTCGTTGTTCGTTCCGAACATGAAGTGGACGCTCGGCCTCGCCGGGGGCGCGCTTGGTGGCGCGGTCGGGTGTGTCGGGTTCATCGCGGTGTCGGCCGCGACCGGCGACCTCGTCGGCCGGGCCGGGGGCGCGCTTGGTGGCGCGGTCGGGTGTGTCGGGTTCATCGCGGTGTCGGCCGCGACCGGCGACCTCGTCGGCCGGCTGGTCGGCGGGCTGGTTCTGGGTTTCTGCATCGGGCTGATGGTGGCCGTGGCGGAAGCGGCGTTCCGGCGCGCGTGGCTGGAGGTTAAGTACGGCGAGCGCGAGCGCATTACGGTCACGCTGGGGCCGGAGCCGGTGAAAGTGGGGAGCGACGCGCGGGCCTGCACCGTATGGGCGCGCGGCGCACCACCCATCGCGCTACGGTTCTTCGTGCGCGATGGCGCGGTGATTTGCTCGGACACCGCGACCGGGCGCGAAGCACCGGTGGGCGACGGGTTCGCGAAGGAAGTGGGTACGCTGACCGTTACCGTGCGCACCGGGAGCGGCACGCCGGCCCCGGTCGCGCCCCCGCCGCTGCCCAAGCCCAAAGCCGCGCCGCCCAAGCCGAAGCCGCTGGACCTCGACGACGATGACGGGTTCGATCTGCCGATGCCGGTTTCGCCGCCTGCGAAGCCGCAAGCGACACCTGCGCCACCGAAGCCCACTGCACCGCCCGTGCCGCCGAAGCCGGTCGCGGCCCCAACTCCGCCGAAGCCGCCACCAGCGCCGCCAAAGCCGGTTGCTGCGCCCGCGCCACCCAAGCCGCCGGCTCCCGCCCCGCCCAAGCCCGTGGTGATCCCGCCGGTCGCGCCCGCGATCAAATCGACGGCAAAGAACCCGGACGCCTGCCCCGGCTGTTCGCGCGTGATCCCCGGTAAGCCTGGCGCGCGCTACTGTATGATGTGCGACCAGTCGTTTTGAAGTGGGCGACGTGGGCACAACGAGCCGGAAGCGTAAGCGACGGACACGTTACGTTACACGCGTGAGGGGCGTTACGCGAAGCCCTTACTACTTTCAGAGCGTGTCTGTCGCTCACGCTTCCGGCTCGTTGCTGCGGTCCGCCGTTACTTGATGCAGTACAGGTGGTGGTGGGTGCGCAGGTACAGCTCGCCGCCGACGACAGCGGGGGAGGCCATGAAGCCCGGGGGCGAGGCCTTGATGCCGTCGGCGAGGCGGTTCTCCGAAACAAGCGCGTACTCGCGCGCGGCCTTCACCACGAACGTTTTGCCCGACTGGTTGCAGAAGTAGACGTGCCCGCCCGCGAACACCGGCGACGCGGAGAACTCGCCGTCGAGCCGCTCGCGCCACTCGACCGCGCCGGTCTTGGCGTTGAGGCACGTTGCGATGCCGTCGTCCGAGTTCATGAACAGGAGCCCGTTTACGACAAGCGGCGAGGGCCGGCTGCTCACGTCTTTCGGCCCGGCCTGCCAGACGATGGCGTCCTTCGGCACGGCCCCGCTCAAGCCGTTCGGCTTAAGGGCCATCAGCTTCTTGGTGTGCCCGCTGTTCAGGTACAGAAGACCGTCGGCCAAGATCGGGCGCATCGAGCCGTTCATGCCGCCGTGGGTGAGCCGCCACAATTCCTCGCCGGTCTTCGGGTCGTAGGCGATGCTGCACTCGGCCGACGGGCACACGAGCCAGTCCTTGCCGCCCACGGTCACGAGCGCGGGTGTCGCGTAGGCTTTCTTGTGGTCGCCGTCGCCGGGGCCGGGGCCGTACTTGATCTTCCGCTCGGCGCGCCACTTGGTCTCGCCGGTGCGCTTGTCGAGCGCGATCACGAACTGGGCGTCGGCCCCGTCGAGAATCAGGTACAACAGGTCGCCGTACACGACCGGCGACGATCCGGGAGCGCGGAAGTGGTCGCACTTCAAATCAGTGCGCTCCCACAGCGTCTTGCCGGTCGCGGTATCGACGCAGAACGTGCCGGGGCTGCCGAAGTGCGCGTACAAGCGGCCGGCCTCGAGGTACGGCGTACACGAGGCGAAGCTGTTGAACGGGTGGCAATACTGCGGCTTCTCGACCACATGCAACTTGAGGTCGTGGACGATCTTGCCGCTCGCGCGATCCACGCACACCGCGAACAGCGTGACCTGTTTGACCGGGTTCGCGGGCGGGCCACCCTTCTTCGCGGGCGGCATCGGGTCGAGCAACTCGTCGGCGGTCGTCACCCAGACCTGATCGCCGAGCACGACAGGCGACGACCACGCCTTGCCGTGGATCGCGGTCTTCCAACTCACGTTGTCCTTTTCGCCCCATTTCGTCGGGGCCGTCTTCGACGCGGCGTGCCCGTTGGCGCTTGGGCCGCGGAAGCCGGGCCACGAGTCGTCGGCCGCGAGCGCCAGCGCGGACGCGAGGAGTACGAACGGGGCCACAACGAACGTGCGCATCGGCGCGCTCCGGTGGGGTGCGGGACAGGTTAACGCGGCTTGCGCGTGAGGGTGGTTACATCGGTCTGCGTCGTGCCCGGCTGCTTGGCGACGCGGGTGTGCGTCACGGACTTCACCCAGCCGGTGGCGAGATCGAACTCGTACTCGATGGTGTCCGTCAGCTCGAGTTCGGGCAGGTCTTTGGGGGCCGGTTTGCCGGTCTTAGTCGCCAGCTCCTCGAGCCACTTGCGCAGGACGCGATTTAGCTCTTTCGGGTCCGGGGACTGCTTGTAGACGATGGTGGCGGTCTTCGCGGCAGTGTCGAGCGCCTTCAGCACATAGGTGCCCTTCGCCGGGAACGGCTCGTCGCCGCCGAGGACGTTCGGCAAGGTCGTGTCGTACTCGACGACCTTGCCCAGCTCGAACTTGGTGCCGTAGGGGATCACGAGGAGCGCGGCCCGTTTGCTGAACGCGGCCTCGATAGCCTCCTTCGACGCGAACAGCTTGTCCGTCTCTCTGCGCAGGTAGTCGATGGTGGCCTTAGAAGTGCCGGTCTTCTGCATCTGCGCGAACACCGTCTCTTGGACCTTGTGACCGGTGCCGCGCAGTTCCTTCCAGTTGCGCAGACCGGTTAAGGTGCCGGTCGCGTCCAGTTCGAGGTCGATGTCCACACTCTTGAGGATCGCGTTCAGCGCGCGCACGGCGGGGTCGTCGTCGAACTTCGGGTCTTCGAATGTGGTGGTGCCTTGTGCCCAGCGGACCGTGGAGCCGTCGGCGTCCGCGTTCAGCACCTCGACTTCGACCGGGGTGCGCGTGGCGACCTTTCGCACGACCTTGCCGTCGTTCTCGCGGCTCTGGGTCTTGGTCAGTTCGAAGCGCGCCAGGTCGCCCTTCTTCCACGTGGGTTTCAGGTCGAGCGACTTCTCTTGCGCCCGTGCCGGCGCGAGCGCGGCTAGGGCAACGAGCAGCGCGAGGCAGCGGCACGGGGTCATTGCGGGTTCCGGGAGCGAGAGGGTGGCGAGGGTCACTCGGTGCCGTCGAACAGCGGGGCGATGGCGCGCCCGCGGTTCAGTTGCACCGGGCGGCCGAGGCGGTCGGTAACTTCGGCGTGCGGGTCGAGCCCGAGCACAGAGTACACGGTCGCGCCGAGGTCGTCGGGCGAGTAAGGCGTGGTCGTGGGGTAGCCGGCGTTCATGTCGCTCTTGCCGATCACCTGCCCGCCTCGGACCCCGGCCCCGGCGACCAGCGCGCTGAAGCACGGGGCCCAGTGTTCGCGCCCGGCGTTTTTGTTGATCTTCGGCTCGCGCCCGAACTCGCCCATCACGATCACCAACGTGTCGTCGAGCCGGCCGCGCTCGCGCAGGTCGTCGAGCAGCGCGGACACGCCGTTATCGAGCGGCGGCAACAGGTCGTTCTTCATGCGCTTGAACAGGTCGCCGTGGCTGTCCCAGTTCTGCACGCGGCCCATGTTGGCTTGCACGACGGGCACGCCGGCCTCGACGAGCCGCCGCGCGAGAAGGCACGACTGGCCGAAGGCGTGCCGGCCGTAGCGGTCGCGCACCGCGGCCGGCTCTTGGCCGAGGTCGAAGGCTTTCGCCACCTTGCCCGACGTGAGGACCGAAACCGCTTGCTGCTGCTGGTCCGTGAGTTTCTTGGTTTCAGCCTGCTCCGCGAGCCACTTCTGCTGGCCGTTCACGGCGCTCAACAGCGCCATGCGGTCGCGCATCTGCTGCACGTCGATGCCGGGCGCGGGGCGCAGGTTCTCGACCTTGAAGTCCGGGCGGTTCGGGTCTTGGGTGATCTGCATCGGGTCGTATTTCGGGCCTACGAACCCGGCGTGCTGGCCGGGCCACAGCAGGGGGCCTTCCATCAGGTACGTTGGCAGGTTCACGCCCAGCGGCGTGCCTTCGGGCGGCTTGCGGAAGTAGCCGAGGCCGCCGGCGTAATTGGGGAAGTCGTCGCGTGAGGCGATCTTGTCGAAGAACGCGCCCGGCATTAGGTGCCCGGTCAGCACGTGGTGCGTGGCGCACAGGTGGTTGTTGTCGCGGTGGGCAAGCGAGCGCACCACGCTGTACATCGGCGACCGAGCCGCGACCTTCGGCAGGTGTTCGCACACCAGCAGCCCGGGCGTCTTGGTCTGGATGGACTTGTACTCGCCGCGAATCTCCTGCGGCGAGTTGGGCTTGGGGTCGAAGGTTTCGAGCTGACTGGCCGCGCCCGTGAGGAACACGATCAGCAGCGATTTCGGCTTCTTCGCCCCGGACAGCGACGGCTGCGCCTTGGTCGCGCCGCGCGCGGCCGACGCCATGCCGAAGCCGAGCAACCCTGAGTAGCCGACTTGAAGCAGTTCGCGGCGGTTCATGGGGTGGGGAAGGTGCAAGGCGCGACCTCGGAAGCGCGGAGTACTGGCGGGATAGATCTATTAGAGCATGTCCCCGCGCCGGGGCAAGTGCGAAGCGGCTCGGCGCGAGTTTCAAGTTACTTCACGGGCTTGGCGTAGTCCCCGCGCATGAAGCCGCTGTCGGCGGGCGGGGCATAGCGCACGTCGAGGTCCGGGGTTTCGAGGCGCTTCGAGTTGGTCGCGCGCGACTCCAGCGCGTAGTCAAGTACGCCGCCAGTTAACAACGTACGCTCGACGGGGTAGGGCGGATTGCCGGTCGCGAGGAACGTCTCAACGTGCGACGCCAGCGCTTCAAGGAACGCCGCGCCCGGGGGCGGCGGGAGCCAGAACAGGCACGATTGCGGCTTCATCTCGCCCTCGACGCGCGCCGCGAAGGTCTCGTCCGCGACGTGGCCGTCCAGTTGCAGCACGGTCGCCTTGAGGCCGTCGCGGTACTCGACGTGGAACGCGATCGGGCCCTTGACGAAGTTGCCCCACGTCGCGGGGCGCGGGAACCGGCGGCAGTTGGCGCGGATGTCGCCGGCGTTGCGCGACACGCTGCGGCCGAGCGCGTGTTCCAAAAGCTCCCACGACCAAAGCCCGTCGTCACCGGCCTTCCAGACCGCGTCGCCCTGCAAGCACGTCACAGCCTTCACGCCCTGATTCGGAGCCACAGGGGGCTGACGCCCCCCGCTCAGATCGAAACGGCGCTCGGCCATGCACTGGAGCGCTTCGAGGGCGTGGATCCCATAGATTTCCAGCTCGCCGCGCGACGCGATTAGTGCCTCGGTGATCTTCGTTCCGAGTTTGAACTCCAGCTCCGGGCGTCGCCACGTTACCGGCAGCGAGGATCCGGCCATCAGCGGGAACTTCAGTTTCCGCGCGGTGGCGACCATCTCCGCGGCCTTCTTGCGGTCGTAGCTCAGGTGCTTGTCACAGAACACCGGGACCGTTTTGCCGCTTTTCTCGAAGACTTTCACGATTTGCTGGAAGTACTCGTGCCGCGGGTAGAGCTTCTGGCCGCGGGCGTTGTACGGGTAGTCGCCGTGTTCGCAGATGAGCAGTACGCCGTCGACCGCGAGCTTGCCCGTGCCGAGTGTCAGCGCGTCTTCAATGGACTCGGACAGGCGGAAACTGTGTTCCTTGGCGATGTCGCGACTCAGGTCGTTGGCCTTCACCTGTTCGACATAGGCCGACGCGACCCCGAACTCGGGGAAGTGGTGTACGTCGCCCTTCATGTAGCCATCGAGGAATCGCCCGGCGATGTGGTAGGCGTGCGAGAGGTAGTGATAAATCGAGGCGACGACCGCGATTTTCTTCGTCGCGGGCGTCGCGCGCTTCGGGGGTTTGGTTCGTGGTGAGTCCGCGGTGACGAACGGGGGGCGGATGCCCCCTGTTAGCGCGACAGTGGTTGACCCGGCCAGAAATGACCGGCGAGAGAGCGGCGGCATGACGAACCCCTCTGTGTGTGGGGTTTCTGTATTCCCGCAAGCGGAGAGCGTAAGCCCCCCGTTCGCGAACCGGGACTACTTCTTGCCGCCGCCAATGGCCTTCACCGCGGCGGTCGCGGTGGTCCCGAGTTTGCTCTTCTTGTCCGCGCTCTTGGCGATGTCACGAATGGTCGGTAGCGCGTTCTTCGCGTTGCTGCCCATTACCGTCAACCCCTTGAGCGCGCCGATCTTCACGGCGTCGTCCTTGTCGTCCTTGAGGAGTTTGACGAGCAATTCGCCGGCCTTGTCGAACGGCTCGTCAGCCTTGCCGAGTGCTTCGGCTGCCGCGGCCCGAACCCCGGCGTCCTTATCTTCGATGGCCTTGTACACATCGGGGAGGGCGTCGGTGATCAGCGACTTCTTGACCTGCGCGAGGCGACCGAGTTCCTGCAACGCGGTTACTTTTGCTTTGGCGTCCTTGCTCTTGCGAAGTTGCTCGGTGTAGCGCTTGGCCTCTTCTTCCTTCTCGCCCGCGACGGCGGCCTCGCGCACGCACAGGTACAGCGCGCCGTTGAAGAGGGCGACGAGGGCGAGCGCTCGTACGAACCGGGTGGCTCCCATGTTGGCTCTCCGTGTGAGGTCGTCTGTCTACTCTAACCCTACAACGGGATTCGTGTATCGGTTCGACGCCGGAACCCGGATTTTCGTTCCCCTCTTCGCGCCGGTATGGTGAAATCGTACCTTCCCGCCGTCCGCGACTGCCACCCCATTCTGAGGCCCACTCTCATGCCCGCTCGCGTGCTCGCGTTCGCCGTTGTGCTTGTCGCTTCTGGGTTCGCTGTCGCCGAGGACTGGCCCGGCTGGCGCGGCCCGCGCGCCGATGGCACCGTTACCGGCAAGGGCTACCCGACCACGTGGAGCGCGACCGAGAACGTCAAATGGAAGCTCGAACTGCCCGGCGGCGGGCACTCATCCCCGGTCGTCAGCAACGGTAAAGTCTTCGTGGCCGGGTGCGTCGAAGCCACCAAGTCGCGCGTGCTGTACTGCGCCGACCGCACAACCGGCAAACTGCTCTGGGAGAAAACCGCGGTCGTCTCTGAACTGGAGAAGAAGCACGGCGAGAACAGTTGGGCCAGTTCCACCCCGGCCTGCGACGGCGAGCGCGTCTACATCACGTTCCTCGATAAGCCCCAACTGCGCGTCTACTGCTACGACTTCAGCGGCAAGCTGCTGTGGGAGAAGAACCCGGGCCAGTTCCACTCGGTCCACGGGTTCAGCGCCCCGCCCGTCATCTACAACGACCTCGTTATTGTGAACGGCGACCAAGACGCCCCGCAAGGTCAGAAGGCGTACATCGTCGCCTTAGACAAGAAGACCGGCGAGGAGAAGTGGCGCATCGACCGCCCGAACAAGCTGCGATCGTACTGCCCGCCGGTCATCGTCGAGGCCGCGGGGAAGAAGCAGATGGTGCTGACCGGCAGCAAGTGCGTGACCAGCTACGACCCGGACACCGGCAAGCAGCACTGGATCATCGACGGCCCGACCGAGCAGTTCGTGTCCAGTATGGTACTGCACGACGGCGTGCTGCTGCTGACCGCGGGGTTCCCGGTGTACTGGGTGATGGCGATTGACCCGTCCGGCACCGGCAACGTGACCAAGACCCACGTACTGTGGTCGAAGAAGAACGAGGGTACTTACGTCCCGTCGCCGGTGGCCCACGGCGGCAAGCTGTTCCTGATCGACGACAAGCAGTACAAGGCGAGCTGCTGGGATGTGAAGACCGGGAAAATGCACTGGCAGGAGCAACTCGGGCGCGTGAAGTTCCACGCCTCCGCGGTGGTCGCCGAGGGCCGCGTCTACCTGACATCGGACGAGGGCATTACCTACGTGCTGAAAGCCAGCGACGAGTACCAACTGCTGGCGAAGAACCCGCTGGGCGACAAGGTGTTCTCGTCGGCCGCGTTCTCGGACGGCGACATCTTCCTCCGCGGCGCGAAGTACCTGTGGTGCCTCGGCGCGAAGTAGTGTTGCGCGAAAGTTGGGCTAGCGGGGGCGGGGGCGCGGCGGTACTCTTCCCGCCCGCGCGCCCGTCGCGCGCGGCTCCTGCGGGCTGTGGGAACACGGATGTTTCGCCACCTGAGCGCGGTCTGGACCGCGCGCCACTTTCTGCTCGCGCTGGTCAAGCTCGACCTGCGGCTCAAGTACCGGCGCTCGGTCCTCGGGGTCGGCTGGTCGCTGCTGCACCCGGTCGCCATGACCGTCGTGTTCACCATCGTGTTCAGCCAGATGTTCGGCGATAGCAACCCGGTCGGGTACGCGGCCTACGCCCTCGCGGGGCTGGCCGTGTGGGGCTTCCTACGCGACGCCGCCACCGCCGGCAGCCGCTCGTTCGTGTCGAACGAGGCGTACATCCGCCAAAGCCCGATGCCGTACACCGTCTACACGCTCCGCACCGTACTCGGCCAAGCCATCCACTCGTCGCTCGCGCTCGCGGTCGTCGTCGCGCTGTTGGCAGTCTGGAAGGGCGACGCCGGCGTCTTCGTCGGGCTGGCGCTGGCCCTGCCGGGACTGCTCCTCATTGTCATGGCGGCGTGGGCAATCGCCACCATCGCGGCGTTCGTAACCGCGTTCTTTCACGACATGGCCCACCTGCTCGAAGTTGGCGCGCAGATCGGGTTTTTCCTCACGCCCATCATGTACCGCCGGAGCCTGCTCGACGAGCGCGGGCTGGGCTGGGTGGTGGACATCAACCCCGCGAGCGCGTTCCTCGCGGTGATCCGCGACCCGCTACTCGCCGGCACCCCGACCGCGGCCGGGCTGACGCAGCTCGGCAACGCCTACCTGTTCGCCGCCGCCCTGACCGCGGTGCTAGTCGCGCTCGCCGCCGGCGTCGTCAGTTGGCTCAACAAGAAGGTGATCTTCCACCTGTGACGGAACCCGCGAGAGACAAATGGCGAAGATCGAACTGAACAACCTGTCGGTCACGTTCAACGCGCACGCCCAGAAGCGGGTGAGCTTCAAAGAGTACCTGCTGCGCGGGCTGTTCCGGCGCTCCGCGAACCCGGCCGTGCGGGTCCGCGCGCTCGAGAACATCAACCTGACCATCGGCGACGGTGAGCGCGTCGGCATCGTCGGGCACAACGGGGCCGGCAAGAGCACGCTCCTGAAGGCGCTCGCCGGCGTGTACCCGCCCACCACCGGCACGCGCCGCGTCGAGGGCAAAATCTGCTCGCTGTTCGACATCACCCTCGGCTTCGAGAACGAGGCCACTGGCTGGGAGAACATCCTCTACCGCTCGTACCTTCAGGGCGAAACGCCAGCCAGCGTGCGCTCGAAGATGGACCAGATCATCGAGTTCGCCGAACTGGGCGAGTTCATCAACTTCCCGGTGCGGAACTATTCCGCCGGCATGCTCATGCGGCTCGCGTTCTCCATCGCCACCGCCATCGAACCGGAAGTGCTACTCGTCGACGAGGTCCTCGCGGTCGGCGACCTCGCGTTCCTGACCAAAGCGAAGGCCCGGATGCGCGAGCTGATGAAGCACGCGAGTCTCATGGTGATCGTGGCCCACGACCTCGACACGCTCCGGGCGATGTGTACGCGGTGCCTGTGGATGGTTCACGGGCAGATCGCGGCCGAGGGCGACCCGAAGTGGATTCTGGACGCCTACAGCGCGGCGGCCACGGCCGCGGCCGAAGCGCTGGAGGCGCAGTCGGCCCCCGCCGGCGCGCCGCAACCGCTCGCC
>Ga0194132_10000678_pt1 | contig 69627 bp, 65 predicted proteins | sample TA2KigOf80mmetaG_FD_148612 | JGI IMG/M metagenome (GOLD analysis project Ga0194132, IMG submission 148612) | Freshwater microbial communities from Lake Tanganyika, Tanzania - TA2015054 Kigoma Offshore 80m | ecosystem: Environmental > Aquatic > Freshwater > Lake | place: Tanzania: Lake...
AAGCCGCCGCCCGACCCGCACGCGGCGAAGCCGCCGCCCGACCCGCACGCGGCGAAGCCGTCGCCCGACCCGCACGCGGCGAAGCCCGACTGGACCGACGCCGAGGACGTGTCGACCGGCGCCGAGATCCTGCGTCGCGGCCGGCGCTACGACCAGCGCCGCAAGGCGTGACGGGGCGCGCGCCCGCGCTGCGCAGACGGCGGACGAAGCAGCCTGTCGCCGCCATCCCTGGTGGCCGGCGAAGGCGGTGCGCGCGTCAGGTCGAATGCCGCACCGGTTGCAGCGCTCTTGGCCGGCGAAGCCGGTGCCGACGTCAGCTCAGGACGACGCCGGGGTTCAGCAGCCCTTGCGGGTCGAGCGCGTGCTTGACGGCCCGCAGCGCTGCGCGCTCGTGCGGGCCGCGCACGAGATCCAGGTAGCGCGCCTTCGCACGACCGAGGCCGTGCTCGGCCGCGATCGAGCCGCCCTCGGCGGCGACCAGTCGCAGCACGGCCTCGTCGACCGCATCCCCGCCCGGGGCCAGGCCGAGCAGGTTCACGTGCAGGTTGCCGTCGCCGACGTGGCCGAACAGGGCGAGCCGCGCGCCGGGGGCGAGCTCGGCCACCCGCGCCGTCGCGGCGTCGACGAAGCGCGGGATCGCGCGCAGCGGCACGGCGACGTCGAGCTTGTGCGGCACGCCGGCCGCGTTGATCGCGACCGACACCTCCTCGCGCCAACGCCAGAGGCGCCGCATGCCGGACTCGTCGTCGGCGATCGCGGTCGCGAGGACGAGTCCGGCGCAGGCCGCCAGCGCGTCGGCGAGCTCGCCGGCGACGCCGTCGCGGCCGGCGCACTCGACCAGCAGCACCGCCGGCGGCGCGCCGCCGAGTGGTGCGGTTCTCCCGGCGTGCCGGGCAACCAGGTCGATGCACGTGCCGGAGACCAGCTCGAGAGCGCTCAGCGACGGCAGCAGCGGACGCAGGCGCTCGACCGCCTCGACCACGGCGGAAGCGTCCGCGAGACCCAGCAGCGCGACCGCGCGCGACGGGGTCGCGGGCACGAGGCACAGGTGCGCACGCGTGATCACGGCCAGCGTTCCCTCGCTGCCGGCGAGGAGCGGTGCGAGATGGTAGCCCGCGTTGTCCTTGCGCAGGGCCGGCACGCGGCCGATCGTGCCGCCGTCGGCGAGCACCGCCTCGACGCCGATCACCTGCGCGGCCATCATGCCGTGCCGCAGCACGTGCACGCCGCCCGCGTTCGCGGCGATCATGCCGCCGACGGTGCAGCTGTCGCGCGGCGCGATGTCGACGCCGAACTCGAAGCCCGCGGCACGCGCCGCCTGCTGCACCTCGCGCAGCGTCGCTCCTGCCGGCGCGAGCAGCTCGGCGCTCGCCCGGTCCACGACGCACGGGCCGCGCAGCCGCGTCGTGCTCAGCACGGCCTCCCCGTCGTGCGGAACGGAGCCGCCGACGAGGCCGGTGTTGCCGCCCTGCGGGACGACCGGCAGGCGATCGGCGGCGCAGGCGCGCAGGACATCCGCGACTTCGGCGGTCGTCGCGGGGCGGACGACGCAGGCGGCGGCGCCGCGGAAGCGGCCCGTCCAGTCGGTCTCGTAGGAGCTGGTGAGCTCGGGGTCGACGAGGACGTTCGCTTCGCCGACCGCGCGCGCCAGCGCCGCGCGCAGCGCCGGCGAGATCGGGCCTGCGCGGCGCTCCGTCGTCATCGGCTGCCGTACCGCCCCGCGGCGCCGCGCAGGCTCGGCATCGGCCGCGACGAGAGGCCGTAGACGAGGCCGCCGCCGAGCGCGCCGATCGCGGCGACGGCCCACCACAGGAGGCCGAGCGCGATCGCGTCGTCGGGATTGACGCCACCGTAGGGCAGCAGCGCCGCGTACGCCGCCTCGCGCAGGCCGAAGCCGCCGATCGTGAGCGGCAGCGCCGCCGCGAGCGCGACCAGCGGGTGGTACATCGCGACGAATCCGAACGGAACGTCGAGCCCGAGCGACCACGTGAGCATCCACTGGCTCAAGATCTGCAGGAGGTGCACGCAGAGCGAGAGCATCGCGGCCGAGCCGAGGAGCGCCGGATCGCGAAAGAACGGCAGCAGCTCCTCCTCGACCAGGCGTCGCCAGCGCTGCTCCGGCGGCAGCAGGCGCGCGAGCAACGGGATCGAGAACCATGCGGCGGTCAACGAGAGGCAGATGCCGACGACGACGAGCTCGAGCGCGACCGGCAGGTCGGCGTGCGGCCCGAGCAGGGCGACCGCCGCGACCGCGGCCAGCATGACCAGGCCGATCAGGCGGTCGAAGAGCACGCTCGAGAAGGCGGCCGCGCGTCCCGGCGGCGACTCGCCGAGGTAGAGCGCGCGCGCCGCATCGGAGCCCAGCGTGCTCGGCACGACGAGGCCGAAGAACATGCCGATGGTGTAGAATTCGAGGCACTCGGCGTAGCCCGCGGAGAAGCCGACGCCGCGCGCGAGCCGGCACCAGCGCAGCGCGCTGACGACCTGGCTGAGCAGGTACAGGAGCAGCGCGCCGGCGAAGAAGCCCGGCGTCGCGCGCAGGCACACGCGCAGGATCGTCGAGAAGTCGAAGCGCGTGAACAGCAGGCCGAGCAGCCCGAGGCTCACGCCCCAGCGCAGCAGCGTCTTCCAGTAGCCGCCGGCCGTCTCGAGCTTCACCAGTTGAGCGTTCATGGCACCCGGGCGGCGCGCGCGGCGCCGGTGCGGATCTCGGTCAGCGCAGCGGCCGGAAGAACGACCGGATGTCGTCGACCAGCGCCTTCGGCTCCTCCATCGCGGCGAAGTGTCCGCCGGACGCGAAGCACGACCACTGCTTGACGGCGTAGATCTTCTCGGCCCAGGCGCGCGGCGGACGGACGAGCTCCTTCGCGAAGATCGCGCAGCCCGTCGGCACCTCGACGCGGAAGCCGGTCGGCGGGAACTTGCCGGCGCGCATCGTCTCGCAGTACAGCCGCACCGACGAGTTCGCGGTCTCCGTCGCCCAGTAGAACATGATGTTCGTGAGCAGCTCGTCCCTGGTGAAGCGCCGGAACACGTCGCCGTCGCAGTCGCTCCAGGCGTGGAACTTCTCGAGGATCCAGGCTGCGAGGCCGGCGGGGGAGTCGTTGAGCGCGTACGAGAGCGTCTGCGGTCGGGTGCCCTGGATGCGCTGGTAGCCGGTGCCGTCCTCGAGGAACTTCGCCATGTCCGCGAGCGCCGCCTGCTCGTCCGGTGTCACGCCCTCGAAGGGGTTCTCGGCCGGTGGAAAGGCGATGACCATGTTGAGGTGAATGCCCAGGAGGTGCGCCGCGTGACGGTGGCCGAGGTACGTCGTCACCATCGAGCCCCAGTCGCCGCCCTGCGCGCCGAAGCGCTCGTAGCCGAGGCCCCGCATCAGCTCGAGCCACAGGGCCGCGATGCGCTCGGGGTCCATTCCGGGCTCGGTCGGATGGTCGGAGAAGCCGTAGCCCGGCATCGACGGGCACACGACGTCGAAGGCGTCGGCGGGATCGCCGCCGTGGCGCGCCGGATCCGAGAGCGGACCGATGATCTTGGTGAACTCGCTGACCGATCCCGGCCAGCCGTGCGTGATCACGAGCGGCAGCGGCTTCGGGCCGACGCCCTTCTCGTGGATGAAGTGGATGCCGAGCCCACCGACCTTTGCCTTGAAATGCGCGAATCCGTTGAGAGCGGCCTCGGCCTTCCGCCAGTCGTAGGTGTCGCGCCAGTAGGTCACGAGATCGCGCACGGCTGCGAGGTTCGCGCCGTAGCCCCATCCGGAGCTCGGGATCTCGTCGGGAAACCGCGTTCGCGCGAGACGCTCGCGCAGATCCGTCAGGACGGCGTCGGGAACCGCGATACGGAAGGGCTCGACCAGCATCCGAAAAGGGCTGTCACGCGGCTCCGGCGAACACAAGCCGCGGTCGCTACCAGCCGCGCTCGCGCGGCTTGCCCGAGCCCCCGGCGCTCCAGCCGTCGCAGCGCGCGGTCAGATCCGTGGTGTGCGCCGCGAGGCCGTCGAGGCCGAACACCAGGCGACGGGCCGCGTCGCCGCGTCGGATCTCGACCTGCAGGCTCGCGCGCCCGCGGGTCTGCTCCTCGCGCATCAGGCCGCGCCGCAGCTCCTCGCTCGACGCCGGCCACGACAGCAGCCCGTCGGCGGTCGCCTTGCTGCGCCAGCGCGCGGTCACGGGGGCGCGTCCGAAGAACCCGGTGACGACCTCGCTCTCGAAGCCGCCCTCGGGTGCGGTCGGCGCCGGGAGCGGATCGCGCTCGAGCAGCGCGATCCCACGCCACGCGTCGGCGCCGCTCTCGCAGCCGATCAGCAGGCGCGCCGCGGGCGAGTCGACCGCGGCGGTCGCGAAACCGTGCGCCGCCTTGCCCGTGGGCCCGGTGAAGGTCGCCTCGGTCCAGGCGTCCGCGCTCGCCGGTCGCGAGGACGCGACGAGCGTCGCGAGCGCCAACACCGCGAGGCACGGCACGGACGCGACGCGCCGCAGCGCACGGTGCCTCAACCGCCGAGCAGCGCCCGGCTCAGGTGATAGGTCGTGAAGCTGCCCACCCACGCGAGCGCCAGCATGTACGAGAACGCGAGCGCAGGCCACCTCCAGCTTCCGGTCTCGCGGGCCATGACGACGATCGTCGAGGTGCACTGCAGGGCGAAGACGAAGAAGACCATCAGCGCGAGTGCTGCCGGAAGCGTGAAGACCCGGCGTCCGGTGGCCGGGTCGACGTCGCCGACGATCGCGTCGCGCAGCCCGCCGTAGTCCTCGGCGTCGCCGACCGCGTAGATCTGTGCGAGCGTCGCGACGATCACCTCGCGCGCCGCGAGGCTCGCCACCAGGCCGACGCCGATCTTCCAGTCGAACCCGAGCGGTGCGATCGCCGGCTCGATCGCGTGGCCGAGGCGGGCCGCGGCACTCGCTCGCAGGTCGGCCTGCGCCTGCGCCTCGGGCGACAGCGACGGGTCGTGCGGCGCATTCGGAAAGCTCAGCAGCACCCACAGCACGATCGAGGTCGCGAGGATGATGGTCCCGGCCCGCTTCACGAACGCCGCCGCGCTCTGCCACACCTGGCGCGCCAGCAGGCGCAGCGTCGGCACGCGGTAGGGCGGCAGCTCCATGTAGAAGACCGAGATCGTGCCGCGTAGCAGCGTCGCGTTGAGCAGCGCCGCCGACGCGAGCGCGGTCGCGGCGCCGAGCAGGTACAGCGCGAACATCGTCGCGCCCTGCAGCCCGATCGGCCCGAGCAGCGGCGTCGCCGGCACGAAGGCGGCGATCAGCAGCGTGTAGACCGGGAGGCGCGCGGAGCAGGTCATGAACGGTGCCACCAGGATGGTCGCGAGCCGCTCGCGCGGCGACGCAATGGTCCGCGCGGCCATGATGCCCGGCACCGCGCACGCGTAGCAGGACAGCAGCGGCACGAAGCTCCGACCCTGCAGGCCCACCCATCCCATGACGCGGTCCACGACGAAGGCCGCGCGCGCCATGTAGCCGACGTCGGTGAGGAAGTGCAGGAAGGTGAACAGGATCAGGATCTGCGGCAGGAAGACCAGCACGCCGCCGACGCCGGCGAGGATGCCGTCCGCCCAGAGATCGGTCACCCAGCCTTCGGGCAGCACGTCGCGCGACGCCTTCCCCAGCGACGCGAAGCCGCCGTCGATCGCGTCCATCACCGGGACCGCCCAGGAAAAGATGCTCTGGAACAGGAGCAGCATCACGAGCCCGAACACCGCGACGCCGAGCACCGGGTGCAGCAGCAGGCGGTCGATGCGATCGGTGCGGGAGTCGGGCGCAAGGGCGCCGGCGCCGATGTCGCGGCAGACCTCGTCGACCCAGGCGAAGCGCTGTGCCGCGTCGTCCGCGGGCGGGAGCGTCGCTCGCCGCGGCCAGGTCTCGGGATGCTCGAGGAACGCCCGCAGCTGGTCGAGCCCGACGCCGCGGTGCCCGACGACACCGACCACGTGGATGCCGAGGATCCGCCCGAGCCGCATCAGGTCGAGCCGCCCGCCGCGGGCCTTCACCTCGTCGATCATCGTCAGCACGAGGAGCGTCGGCAGCCCGCGCTCGAGCGCCTCGCGTACGAGGCCGAGTCCGCGCTGCAGCGTGGTCGCGTCGGCGACGACGAGCAGGGCGTCGGGAACCGGCTCGCCCGTGATGCGGCCCGTGAGCACCTCGGCGACGACCTTCTCGTCCGGGGTCTCGCCGTCGAGGCAGTACGTGCCGGGCAGGTCGAGGATGCGGACGTCGCGCCCGGCGCGGACGAGCGCTCCTTCGCGGCGCTCGACGGTCACCCCGGGATAGTTGCCGACGCGCGCCGCCGATCCGGTGAGCGCGTTGAACAGCGTCGTCTTGCCGGTGTTCGGCGAGCCGACGAGCGCGATCCGGACCGGGCCGGCCGCGGCGAGCGTGGCGGCAGGGGCTGCGCTCACCCGCACCGCTCCGGCGTGGCCGACGCCGCGGTGCCGTCGTCCGGCTCGACGCGCAGCGCGTCGAGCTGCGCGACCCGGAGGCAGAGCCGGTAGCCGCGGATCTCGATCTCCACCGGGTCGCCGAGCGGCGCGCGGCGCCGGATCACCAGTGGCGTGCCGGGGACGAAGCCCAGGTCCTGCAGGCGGCGCGGGATCGCGCGGCCCTCGACCGGGGCGTACAGCCGCGCCGGCATGCCGGGCGGCAGGTCGATCAGCGGGGTCGGCACGGCCGCCGATCCGGGATGAATCCGACTCTCAATTTCATCGGTGCGCCGAGTGAAGCCGGGGCGCCGCGGAGTGTCAAACGCGACGTTGCTCACGCTGCGGTGGCCCGGTACCGGCGCCCCGCGCGTCCGGCCGGCGACTTGCGGGGCTTGGCTCCTGCACCGCCGGAACATCGAGCTGCTGAACGTCCCCGTGCGGGGCACGTGGCTTGCTGAAGCGAACGATCGACGCGCGCACCGATCCAGCGAAAGCGAGCGCACCCGCCTTTCGAGGAAGCAGGACCGACATGAGTGCCCAGTCCATGACCAACCCGGTGCCCGTTTTCGACGCATACCGCGTCGTGAGCGGGCTCTTCGACGAGATGTTCGATCTCGAGCGCCGGCCCCGGCCCGGCTGCGCCCGCGTGGTCGCGGACCTGCTCGCGCGCGATCCCGAGCGCCTCGCCGAGCTGCGGGCGCGGGCCGACGCGATGTTCCTCCGCATGGGCGTGACCTTCAACGTCTACGGAATGGAGGAGGGCTCGGAGAAGATCTTCCCCTTCGACCCGATCCCGCGCGTCATCGATGCCGCGACGTGGGCGCACCTCGAGGCCGGTCTCACGCAGCGCGTGCGCGCCCTCAACGCCTTCATCCAGGACGTCTACGGCGCGGGCGAGATCCTGAAGGACGGCGTCGTCCCGCGCGACCTCGTGCTCGGCTGCCCGCAGTACCTGCGCGCCGCCGTCGGTCTCACGCCGCCGCACGGCACGTTCGTGACGGTCGCCGGCATCGACCTCGTGCGCGGCGCGGACGGACGCTTCCACGTGCTCGAGGACAACGTGCGAACCCCGTCCGGGGTGTCGTACGTCATCCAGAACCGCGTCGTGATGACCCGGCTGCTGCCCGACCTCGTCCGCGCGAGCGGCGTGCGCAGCGTCGAGAACTACCCGGCGGACCTGCTCGAGAGCCTGTGCGAGCTCGCACCGCGCGGCAAGTCGCGGCCCAAGGTCGCGCTGCTCACGCCCGGCATCTACAACTCCGCGTTCTTCGAGCACGTCTTCCTGTCGCACCAGATGGGCATCGAGCTGGTCGAGGGACACGACCTCGTCTGCGTCGACCACAAGGTCTTCATGAAGACCGTGCACGGGCTCGAGCAGATCGACGTCCTCTACCGGCGCATCGACGACGATTTCCTGGACCCGGTGGTGTTCCGGTCCGACTCGATCCTCGGCGTCGCCGGCATCACCGCGGCGATCCGCGCCGGCAACGTCTCGGTCGCCAACGGCTTCGGCACCGGCATCGCCGACGACAAGGCGATCTTCGCCTACACGCCGGCGATCGTGCGCTACTACCTCAACGAGGAGCCGCTGCTGCCGATCGTCGAGACGCACATCCTGAGCGATCCCGACGTCCGTCGCATGGTCCTGCGCGACCTCGACCGCTTCGTCGTCAAGCCGACCAACGCCTCGGGCGGCTACGGCGTGATCATCGGACCGAAGGCGACCTATCGTCAGCTCATCGAGGCGCGCGAGGGCATCGAGCGCGACCCGAGCCACTTCATCGCCCAGCCCGTCGTGCAGCTCTCGGTGCACCCGACGCTGCTGGGCGAAGGCAGTGGCGCGGACATGTACGCGCCCCGGCACGTCGACCTGCGGCCGTTCGTTCTTCTGGGCAAGAGGCCGCGCGTGCTGCCGGGCGGGCTGACTCGCGTCGCGCTGCGCGAAGGCTCGCTGATCGTCAACTCCTCCCAGGGGGGCGGCAGCAAGGACACCTGGGTGCTGGAGCGCTGACATGCTGCGCCGGATCGCCGACAGCCTCTTCTGGGCCGCACGCTATCTCGAGCGCGCCGAGTGGCGCGCTCGACTGGTCAGTGTCAATCATAATCTGCTCATCGAGGGGCCGGCGCCGGCCGGCAACCCGTGGTCCTCGATGCTGGCCATCTCCGGCGACCGGGAGCTCTTCGAGGAGCACTACCAGGACGTCGACGAGAGGTCGGTGCTGACATTCTTTGTTCTCGACGAGCGCAACCCGTCGTCGATCCGGAGCTGCATCGACGCGGCACGAGCCAACGCCCGCTCGCTGCGCCACCGCATCTCGTCGGAGCTCTGGCTCGAGCTCAACACCCTGCACCTCGACGCCAAGCAGTGGACCGCCGCACGCCTCGGTACGAGCGAGGCCTTCGACTTCTTCTCGCAGCTCCAGGAGCGCTTCTACCGCATCGCGGGAGTGATGAGCGGCACGTTGCCGCGCGGCGTGGGCTTCGACTTCCTAGCCCTCGGCATCCTGCTCGAGCGGGCCGAGAACGTCACCCGCCTGCTCGACATCAAGTACCACTACCTGCTGCCGCGCGTGGAGGACGTCGGCGGGCCGATCGACCTGCTGCAGTGGGCGGCGGTGCTGCGCAGCGCGTCGGCGCTCGAGGCGTACCGGATGAAGTACGGCAACCTCATCCGGACGGAGAGCGTGGTGGAGGTGCTGCTCTTCGACTCGACCTTCCCGCGTTCCGCGCGCTACTGCGTCGACCGGCTGGAGACCGCGCTCCGGCGCGTCGCGCAGGCGGCGCCGGAGCCCGCGCCGGGTGCGGTCGGACTCGCTTCGGACGGACTCGCCGGGCTCCTCGCGTCGCGCAGCGCGAGCGAGGTGATCACCAGCGGCCTGCACGACTTCCTGATCGACGTCCAGGAGGAGTGCGAGCGCATCAGCAGTGCGGTCTTCGACCAGTACCTGCGCTTCGAGTGAGGCGGCCATGATCTACTGCATCCGGCACACCACGCACTTCCGTTACGACAAGCCCGCGTACGAGTCGCACAACGAGGTTCGCGTCACGCCGCGCACGAGCCCGAACCAGCGCTGCCTGTCGTTCGACCTCGAGGTGACGCCGAAGGCGGCCGTGCTCGCGTACGACGACTCGTTCATGAACCGCGTGCACGCGATCTCCGTCCACCCGCCGCACGACGCATTCACCATCGTCGCGACGTCGGTGGTGGAGCGCCTCGCACCGCGGCCCAGCACGCCGCTTCGCGTGCCGTTCGGCGAGTTCCTCGCCGAGGACGCCGCACGCTCGGCCCAGCACTTCGAGTTTCTCAACCCGAGCACGTTCGTGCCGTTCAGCGAGCGGCTGCGGAAGTTCTTCTGGTCCGCACGACCCGCGCCGACCGAGACGGTCGTCGAGTACACGATGCGCATCGTGCGCTACGTGCGCGACCAGTTCGAGTACGAGAAGGACAAGACGAACGTACACTCGGGCGTCGACGACATCCTGTCCGCGGGCGGCGGCGTGTGCCAGGACTTCGCGCACCTGACGATCGGGCTGCTCAGGCTCGCCGGCCTGCCGGCGCGCTACGTCTCCGGATATCTCGCGCCGCGCCCCGGCGTCGCGTCGGACTACGCGGACCAGGCGAGCCACGCCTGGATCGAGGTGCTGCTGCCTGGTGCAGGCTGGACCGGCTTCGACCCGACGCTGCGCAGCCGAACGACCGACCAGCACATTCGCATCGCGGTCGGACGCGACTACGCGGACGTTCCGCCGCTGCGCGGCGTCTACCGGAGCGCCGGCTCGACCGGCGACATGCGGGTCGAGCTCAGCATCCAGCGCGACGGCGAGGACGAGCCGGGGGTGGTACGCGCGCAGATGCGGAACCAGTCGCAGCAGTAGCGATCCGCCGACCGGCCTCGCCAGGTCCGGGCGCGCTCGCCGGGAGGCGGACGGCTACTTCTTCTGCGGCGCCGCCGACTCGACCGCGCGGAAGGCGGTGACGAACCGGTCGCCGGCCTCCACGATGCCGCACCGTAACTGCTCGATGTTGCCGACCCCGGTCCTGGTCACCCACCAGGTCGGCGTGGCGAGGACGGTCTACATGTCGCGGATCAGGACCGCTCCCTGCAGCAGCCCGAGGTACACCGAAAAGGCGTACGTGCCGTCCTGCCTGGGCACCGGCACCACGCTCACGTTCACCTGCATGACGCCGCGCTCCTGTGGCGGCACGTCACCCTGGGGGCCGGGGAGGACGCGCAGGCCCGCGAGCCGCAGCTTCGTCTCGAGGTCGCGCTTGACGTCGGCCTGGTTGAGGCCTGCGAGCAGGCCGGCGGGGTCGAGCGGCTTCACGTCGACGAAGACCGCTGTCAGGCCGAGCAGGGTGGCCCGGTCGTGCGTGCTGTCGGCCGCTCGTACCGCGCCGCCTGCGCCGCCGAGGATCGCCACGAGGAGGAGGAGTGCCCGCACCGTTCTCATGCAGGCGCCGTATCACCCGCGCGTGCGACGCGCTCAGGGCGCCGGCGCGTCGGTCGCGGCGCCAGCGAGGGCGAGCAGCATGCCCTGCGCGACCGCGGCGGGCGCGCGGCCGTGCTCGTCGACGGCGAGGTTGGCCGCGCGCATGGTCCGCGCGTCGATCCTGCCGGCGAGCCGGCGCAACGCCGCGATCACCGCGGGCTGCTCGCGCACCAGCCGGGCGCTGGCGAGCACGATCGCGTCGTACGGCGGGATCGCCCCGCGGTCGTCCTCGAGCACGCGCAGATCGAGGCCCGCGATCCGGCCGTCGGTGGAGAACGCGCTGATCACGTCGACGTCGCCGGCGGCGGCCGCCTGGTACATCAGGGACGAGTCCATGCTGCGCTCGGTCGCGAAGCGGAGCCCGTACGTGTCCCGAACGGCGCGCCACTCGGGACGAGAGAAGAACTCGTAGTCGCCGCCGATCGACATGCTCGGGGCGTGCGCGGCGAGGTCGCCGACGCGGCGGATCCCGAGGCGGTCCGCGTCGCGCGATCGTATCGCGAGGGCGTACGCGTTCTCGAAGCCGAGGGCGCAGACCAGCTCGATGCCGTGGCGCTCGCGGACGAAGCGCGCGATCTCGGCGAGCGCGGTGGCGCGGTCCGGCGGCGGTGCCGGGCGCTCGAGGATCGTCGCCCACAGCGTTCCCGAGTAGTCGACGTAGACGTCGATGTCGCCGCTGGCGAGCGCGTCGTAGGCGACCGTCGAGCCGAGCGAGGCCCGGATCTCGGTCGGCAGCCCGGTGCTCCGGCCCACCCACAGCGCGATCAGCTCGCTCAGCACGTACTGCTCGGTGAACGTCTTCGCACCGATCACGACCGGGCGCTCACCCGCGCGCAGCGTGTCACCGAGAGCCGGCGCCAGTGCCGCGATCGCGAGCAGGGCGAGCCCGCCGAGGCTCGCGGCGATGGGTGCGCGGTGCCGCCGCGCGAGCCCGAGCTCGATGCCGTGCACCAGGCCGTCGAGCAGCAGTGCGAGCAGGGCTGCGGCGGCGGAGCCGAGCAGCACCGAGGCATAGTTCCGTGTCTGCAGCCCGCTGAAGATGAGGTTGCCGAGGCTGGGTGCGCCGACCGGCGTCGAGAGCGTCGCCATGCCGACGGTCCACACCGTCGCGGTGCGGATCCCCGCGACGATCACCGGCATCGCGAGCGGCAGCTCGACGCGCGCCAGCTTCTGCCGCTCGGTCATGCCGACGCCCCGCGCCGCTTCGACCATCGCCGGATCGACCCCGGTGAGGCCGGTGACCGTGTTGCGCAGGATCGGCAGCAGCCCGTAGAGCGTGAGGCCGATCAGTGCGGGCAGGAAGCCGATGCTGCGGAGCCCGATGGCGGCGAGCACCGGCACCATCACGGCGAGCAGCGCGAGGCCGGGGATCGTCTGGACCAGCGCCGCGACCGCGAGCACCGTACGCCCGAGCCGCGGCGCGCGCGCGGCGGCGATGCCGAGCGGCAGGCTGATCGAGATCGCGAGCGCCAGTGCTGCGAGGACCAGCTGCACGTGGGCCGCGAGGTACGACGGCAGCAGCTCCAGCAGCTCGCGCATCAGCGCGACCCGCCGCCGCTCGGTGCGAGCAGCGCGTCGATCGCGGCCGCCTGCCGGCGCGGCGTCTCGACCATCTGGCGCACGACGTCGTGCGCCGGTGCGGTGAGCAGCTCCCGCGGCGTGCCCACCTGCAGCAGGTGTCCCGCGTCCATCACCGCGATGCGGTCGCCGAGCAGCAGCGCCTCGCTCATGTCGTGCGTGACGAAGATCGCGGTGAGCCCCAGCCGCTCGCGGATGAGGCGGAACGACTGCTGGACGCGGTCGCGCGTCAGCGGGTCGAGCGCGCCGAACGGCTCGTCGAGGAGCATCAGCCGGGGCTCGGCGGCCAGCGCGCGGGCGACGCCGACGCGCTGCTGCTGTCCCCCCGAGAGCTCGTGCGGGCGCCGGTCGCGGACCAGCCCGGGGTCGAGCTCGACCATCTCGAGCAGCTCGTCGACGCGCCGCGCGATGCGGCGCGCGTCCCAGCCGAGTAACGACGGTGTGACCGCGACGTTCTCCGCCACCGTCATGTGCGGAAAGAGCCCGACGCGCTGGAACGCGTAGCCGATGCGGCGGCGCAGCTCGTGCGGCGGCAGAGAGGATGCGTCCTCGCCATCGATGCGCACGCGCCCCGAGGTCGGCTCGACGAGGCGGTTGACCATCTTGAGCGTCGTGGTCTTGCCGCAGCCCGAGCCGCCCAGCAGGACCAGCAGCTCGCCGTCGGCGACGGTCAAGCTGAGCTCCGCCACGGCGACGTGCACCCCGTAGCGCCTGGACAGCCGGTCGAGCTCGATCATCGTACGCCCCGAACGCTACACCACGCCGTGGGGGCGCGCGACGTCCGTCCAACCGCCCGGGTCCCGGTCGAGGGCGCGATCACCTCGCCCCGCAGCGTCGCGACGCGCGGAGCCACCAGACGAGGATCGGCTGCGAGCGGCCCGATCGCGAAGCCTCGGGGCGCCCGCGCCCCCGGCGGCGATCTCCGCCAGCCGCTCCGGCGACCGGCATCAGGTTCGCGGCTCGGCGGTCGCGGGGAGCGCGACCTCGACGCGATCGCCCGCGCGTCGGGCCGGCCACGCCGCCACGGGCCTGCGGACGGGTGCGGCCGCCGGCGAGCCGTCGCGCACGTCGACCCGCCCGCCGTGCAGCGGGCACTCGAGGAGGAAGCCGCAGAGCCGCCCGCCGGCCAGAGGGGTGCGCGCGTGCGAGCACCGGTCGTCGAGCACGTACGGTACGCCGTCGACGTTGCACAGCAGGAGGTCGCGGCCGGCGACGTGAAACGGGATCGTTCGGCCGGGCTCGGGAAGTGATGCCGGCACCTCGACCCACGTCTCGGCGTGTCCGCTCAGCGCGGTTCTCCGTCGACGTAGTGCATCAGCGTGTCGTGGAAGTGGCGGATGCGAACCTCCTGCGCGCCCAGGTGCAGCTCGCGAAACGCTGCGGAGCGCATGCCGAGCTGGATGCGGGGCAGGTTGTACAGGTCCTCGTCGATCAGGTCGCCGCCCTCGACCTTGCCGGCACACGTTTCGCGCGCGCCGTCGAGGAAGAGCTTCGCGGGCCGCGGCACGTCCTGCGAGGGCGCGTTCACGAGGCTCAGGAAGTCGAAGAACATCCTGTTCGGGTCGTCCGGGTGGGGGCGGTGGGTGAACACCCAGACGAACATCGAGTGCGTGTTGAGGGTGAGGTTCGGGAACACCGTGTAGTGAAAGTCGTCGCACATCTGCGCGTCGCTGAGGCGCGAGAAGTCCGCGCCGGTCAGCGGCGCCATCGCGCGGACGGCGTCGGCGAAGGCGCGCCGCGCTTCGGCCTCCGTTCCCGCGAAGTCCTTGACGCCGACGCGCTCGAGGAAGAACTCCCGGATCTCCGGCGTGACGGTGCCCGCGCCCGGGTGGCGGAGACTCGCCTGCACTTCGGGAAAGATCATGCGGGTGTGCTTGTCGTAGCAGTCGTACTGCGTGCGCGTGTCGTCGCTGAACGCGATCGTCCACGGGTGCGTCGCGGAGATGTGATACGCCTCGTTGAACGCGTCCACCGACGTCTTCCAGTTGCACTCGATCGCGATCGTGCAGTCGAAGGCGATCTTCCAGCGTTCGAGTCCGTACGCGTCGAGGTGCTCGGAAACGACACCGAGGTAGTCGGCGAGCGACTCGACGTCGGGGTCGAGGCACACGAACACGAAGCCCGCCCAGGTGTCGCAGCGCACCGGCCGGAGACTCAGGCGGTCGCAGGGCGTTCCCTGCGGGAACGACTCGGCGTCGAGTGCTTCGAGCAGAGTGCCGTCGATGCCGTAACGCCAGCCATGGAAGAGGCAGGCGAACTCCGACGCATGGCCGCGACCCGGCTCGCGCAGCCGGTTGCCGCGGTGCATGCAGACGTTGTGGCGTGCCGCGATCGAGCCGTCGGCCTGGCGGACGACGAGCACCGACTCCGTCCCGATCTCGAAGGTGAAGTAGTCACCCGGCTCGACGACGTCCGACGTGCGTCCGGCCAGCAGCCAGACCTTCGTCCACATGCGCTGCCACTCCAGCGCCGCGAACGCGCGGTCGGTGTAGCGTTCCTTCGGTATCCCGTCGTGGCGCGCGCCTTCCGTGCTCGCGCCGCTGGTCGTCGTTGGCATCGCCCGCTCCTGCTCAGGGCCCCGAGATTCGACCATCGTGCGCCGCGACGCAACTCGCGCACCGCCGTGTGCGGCGGGCCGTCGACTACTCGCCGACGAAGTGCACGGCGATGCGGCGGCTGTGCGCCGCGTGGCGGTGCTCCCACACGTAGATGCCCTGCCACGTCCCGAGCTGCATCGCGCCGCCGTCGACCGGGATGGACAGCGAAGACTGCGTGAGCGCCGCGCGCACGTGCGACGGCATGTCGTCCGGACCTTCGGCGGTGTGGCGGAAGCGCGCGTCGCCGTCCGGAACGAGATGCGCAAAGAACGTCTCGAGATCACGCAGCACGTCGGGGTCGGCGTTCTCCTGGATCAGCAGGCTCGCCGACGTGTGCCGGAGCAGCAGCGTGAGGAGTCCGCTCCGCGCCCCGGTCGCGCGGAGCCAGCGCGCGACCTCGGCCGTGATCTCGATCAGCGCGCGACCGTGCGTCGCGATGCTCAGCTCGCCAAGCTCCTGTCGCACGGGGGATGACTAGGCGAGCACGCCGACCGCAGCAACCGCCCTCGTGCGACGAGCGTGGAGCGCGTCGGCTTCAGCCCGCCTTCGCGGCCTCGGTCTTCGCGGGCTTGCCGCGCTTGACGGTGCGGCGCCTGCGCGTCTTCCCCGGTGCGCGCTTCGCCGGCACGCCACCCGCATCGCCGCCCGTCTTCTCGTAGATGCCCTTGCTGACGCGGCGAACGCGCTTGGTCATCTCCCAGCGGTTCAGGGCCGGGTACACCTGGGGGCGGCCCTTCGCGGCCGCCCCGGGGTGCTTCATCACGTCCTCGACGCCGAAGCGCTTCGGCAGGAAGGCGAGCACGTCGTCCCACTTGACGCGCTTGCCGCCGGAGCGGCCGGGCGGGCGACCGGGACCGCGCGTCGCGGCCGCCCGGACTCCGCTTCCTGCGAGCTGCCGCCACTGGTGTAGCTGCCCACGAAGCTCGGTGAGCTCGCCCTCGAGCGAACGAATCTGACCTTCGAGCTGCTGCAGAACCTTAGCTGCCTGAGCGCGAATCGCGCCGAAGAAATCAGTCTTCTTGTCTCGGGGCATGCATTCCTCCTGTTCGATCTCCCGGGGACGACGACGTTGCAGATGTCGTGTCGGCTCTCCTAGCAATCGCGACTCGCGGCGCAACTTTAGGTCGGCTGGACGCGGAAATGAGTCGTCCGAAAGGTCGCCTGGACGAGCATAATGAGTCGTCCGAAGCACGAGCACATTACGAATGCGGCGCCGCCGGGAGGGGGCAAGCGCGCGGATCAGCTGCGCAATCCGGGCGCCTCGTGGCCGCTCTGAGCCACGTACTCGTGGTAGCCGCCGCCGTAGGGAAGGGCACCCTCGGGGGTCAGCTCGAGCACCCGGTTCGAGAGTGCGCCGAGGAAGCGGCGGTCGTGCGAGACGAACACCATCGTGCCGTCGTAGCCGCCGAGCGCCTCGACGAGCATGTCCTTGGTGTCCATGTCGAGGTGGTTCGTCGGCTCGTCGAGCACCAGGAAGTTGGGCGGGTCGTAGAGCATGCGCGCGAGGACCAGGCGCGCCTTCTCGCCGCCGGACAGCACGCGGCACGGCTTGTCGATCGAGTCGCCGGGGAAGCCGAACACGCCGAGCAGCGTTCGCAGCGAGCCGATCGAGGCGAGCGGAAACGCTTCCGAGAGCGTCTCCCAGACGCTCTTGGCCGGGTCGAGCACCTCCATCGAGTGCTGCGCGAAGTAGCCGAGCTTGACGCTCGCGCCGATCGAGACCGCCCCGCGGTCGGGCGCCGACACGCCGCCGACGAGCTTCAGGAGCGTCGACTTGCCGGCGCCGTTCACGCCCATCACGCACCAGCGCTCGCGGCGCCGGATCATGAGGTCGAGCCCGTCGTAGATGACCCTGCTGCCGAAGGCCTTGTGCACGCCGTCGAGCTTCGCGACGTCGTCGCCCGAGCGCGGCGCGGCGGGAAAGTCGAAGCGCAGCCGCTGGCGCTTGGCGGGCGGCTCGAGCTTCTCGATCTTGTCGAGCTTCTTGACGCGGGACTGCACCTGCGCGGCCTTCGCCGCCTGCGCCTTGAAACGCTCGATGAAGCGCATCTCCTTCGCCAGCATCGCCTGCTGGCGCTCGTACTGTGCCGCCTGCTGGCGCTCGGTGATCGCCCGCTGTTGCTCGTAGAAATCGTAGTTTCCGGAGTACGAGAAGAGCTCGCCACCGTCGATCTCGACGACCTTCGTCACGACGCGGTTCAGGAACTCGCGGTCGTGCGACGTGATGAGGAGCGCACCTTCGAAGCGTGCGAGCCAGCTCTCGAGCCAGACGATCGACTCGATGTCGAGGTGGTTGGTCGGCTCGTCGAGCAGCAGCACGTCGGGGCGCAGCAACAGGATGCGCGCGAGCGCCACGCGCATCTTCCAGCCGCCCGAGAGGTTGCCGACGTCCGCATCGACGACGTCCTCGGCGAATCCCAGCCCGGCGAGGATCTCCCGGGCGCGGCTCTCCAGCGCGTAGCCGTCGATCTCCTCGAAGCGCGACTGTGCGTGGCCGAGGCGCGTGAGCAGCTCCTCCATCTCGTTCACGCGCTCGGGGTCGGCGAGCGCGTGCTCGATGGCGCGCAGCTCGGCCATGATGTCGGACACCGGCCCCGCGCCGTCCATGGTCTCGGCGACGACCGACTTGCCGGCCATCTCGCCGACGTCCTGGCTGAAGTACCCGATGGTCACGCCGCGATCGATCGACACCTGTCCGTCGTCGGGAACCTCCTCGCGCGTGATCAGGCGAAAGACGGTCGTCTTGCCGGCGCCGTTTGGTCCGACGAGCGCCGCCTTCTCCCCGCGGTTCACGACCGCCGACGCCTCCAGGAAGAGGATCTGCCTGCCGTGCTGCTTGCTGATGGAGTCGAGACGGATCAAAGTGAAGTGCCCAGGAAGACGCGAAGGCGATGCGGAGACCACCCTCCGTAGCGAAAGCGCCGCCTCCGGGCACGCAGGCGGTCGCGGCTTTCTCCGAGCCTGCGGGCGTGCGATACCCCGCTGCGACGGCGATGGCAGCACGTACGGGGGACACCAGCAGGCCGGCGGCGGGCCGCGGCGGCGTGATCGGCCGCGGCTACGACGCGACCCAAGCTCTGGCCCACATCCGGACCGCGGATCCGCGGCTCGGCGCGTTCGTCGACCGCCACGGCGCGTTCGCGATGCAGCGCAAGGTGACGAGCAGCACCTTCGCCTCGCTCGCCGAGGCGATCGTCTACCAGCAGCTCAACGGCCGCGCCGCGGCGACGATCTTCGCGCGCTTCACGGCGCTCTACCCCGGGCGCCGCCCACCCGCTGCCGGGGACGTGCTCGCGACACCGGACGAGTCGCTCCGCGCGGTCGGCCTGTCGCGCAACAAGATTCGCGCGATCCGCGACCTCGCCGAGCGTACGCTGGAGGGCCGGGTTCCGAGCGTCGCGACGCTGCGCCGCATGCGCGACGACGACATCGTCGTATGCTTGACGGAGGTGCGGGGCATCGGGCGGTGGACGGTGGAGATGCTGCTCATCTTCCGTCTCGGCCGGCCCGACGTGCTGCCGGCCGACGACTACGGCGTGCGCAAGGGGTTCGCCGTCGTCCACCGCAAGCGCACCTTGCCGACCCCGGCCGAGCTGCTGCGCCACGGCGAGCGCTGGCGCCCGTATCGCTCGGTTGCGAGCTGGTACCTCTGGCGCGCGGCGGACGGCGCGCCGCGCATCCCGCACGAGGGGCCGCGCGAGTCGTCCGCCGCGGCGAGATCTCAGCGGCGCTGACCGCGGGACTCCTCGGCCTCGCGCGCGCAGTCGATGCAGACCGTCACCTCGGGCATCGCCTGGAGGCGCGTGGCCGCGATCCGGCCGTCGCAGCTCACGCAGCGACCGTACGTGCCGGCATCGAGGCGGGCGAGGGCCGTGTGCAGCCGCGCGACCAGCGCGCGGTTGTCGGCGTCGAGCGCCTCGAGCACCTGGTCGTTCTCGAGGACGATCGCGTTCTCGTCCCAGTCGGCCTCGAGGGGCGTTCTCTCGCGTCGCAGGTCGCCCTCGATCTTCGCGTTGCGCTCGAGGACCTCGCGAATCCTGGTGCGCAGCTGCTCGCGGATCGCGTCGTGGTTCATGCGTCACCCCTCCTGCGCGGCGTGGTTCGGCTCGTAAACGCTGTACAGATGCACCGGGATCCGGAGGTCGCCGAGGTGGTGCTCGATGAGCGGCCGCACGTCGTCCCAGGCGAGCCGCCCGACGCCCGTCGCCAGCCTCGGCAGGGCGGCGCTCGCGAAGCCCTCCTTGTCGATCGTCTTGCGGAGAGCGCGGAGGGCCGCGTTCACGTGCTCGAGGTGCGCCGTCCCGGGACGCGCGCCGTGGCCGTAGGCCGCCGTCTGCGTGAACAGGTTCGCGATCCGCACGCCCGGACCGCCCCACAGCCAGAGCTCGCCCTCGGCGGGGTGGCTCACGCGGCAGAAGTGCCGGAAGTCCTTGTACAGCGACGGCCAGCGCTCGCGCAGCGCGAGCGCCAGGCCGCTCGAGAAGTCGTCGTTCGGTGCCACGCCGTGCGCGACCACGTCGGCCCTCGAGAGCAGGATGTCGCCATGGACCTCGCGAATCATGTCGTCTCCTGCGGTCTCTTCCCGTCCGCGAAACCCGGACGCAGGTGGAATTCCCATGCGCGCGGATCGCCACCTGCGGGACCGCGATTCGTCCGTCGCTGCCCGGGGGAGCAGCAATCGCAGGGCCACGACGCGCTGCGCCGGGCTGGCGCAGCGTCCGGCGGTCGCGCTTGCGTGGCCGCGTCGCCCCGTCGAGGCTTCTGCGGTGCGTGGGCGGGGGGCATGAGCGCGGCAACCGGGGAACACCGCGTCCTGATCCTGTTCGCGCACCCGGCGCTGCACCGCTCGCGCGTGAATCGCGCCCTGGTGCGCGCGGTGCGCGACGTCGAAGGCGTGACCTTTCGCGATCTCTACGAGCTGTACCCGGACTGCGACGTCGACAAGGCGCACGAGCAGGAGCTGCCGCTGCAGCACGACCTCCTCGTCCTGCAGCACCCGTTCTACTGGTACAGCGCGCCCGCGCTGGTGAAGCAGTGGATCGACGTCGTGCCGGAGCACGGCTGGGCCTACGGCGCGAAGGGCAACGCGCTGTGCGGCAAGACGATGCTCAGCGTTCTCAGCGCCGGCGGCGGCGCGAGCGCCTACACGCGCGAAGGCGTGAACCGGGACACGATGATCGAGTTGCTGGCGCCGCTCGCGCAGACGGCGCGGCTCTGCGGCATGGAGTACCTCCCGCCGTACGTGCTGCACGGGACGCACGCGCTCGACGACGGCGAGATCGAGCGATCTGCGGCGGAGTACCGGCGCGTCGTCGAGGCATTGCGCGACGGCCGCGCGGACCTCGATGCGGCGCGTGCGGGAGCCTACTTCAACCACGACCTCGGCGCCGTGCTGCGGAGCTGAGCGTGCCGCAGGACCTCTTCTTCCAGGCGTTCGTCTACCTCGCCGCGGCGGTCGTCTCGGTGCCGATCGCGAAGCGCCTCGGGATGGGCGCGGTGCTCGGCTACCTCGTCGCGGGTGTCGCGATCGGACCGTTCGGCCTCGCGCTGCTCGGCGCCGGCTCGCAGGACATCCCGCACTTCGCCGAGTTCGGCGTGGTGATGATGCTCTTCGTGGTCGGCCTCGAGCTCGAGCCGTCGCGGCTGTGGCGGCTGCGCGGCGCGTTGCTCGGCCTGGTAGGCCTGCAGGTGCTCGGCACGGCGCTCGCGATCTGCGCCACCGCGGTCGCGCTCGGCGTGGCGTGGCGCCCGGCGCTCGCGGCGGGCTTCATCCTCGCGATGTCGTCGACCGCGATCGTCCTGCAGTCGTTGAGCGAGAGGGGTCTGCTGAAGACCGAGGCCGGCGAGCGCGCGTTCGCGGTGCTGCTCTTCCAGGACATCGCCGTGATCCCGCTGCTGGCGCTGCTGCCGCTGCTCGCGAGCGCGGCCGCGCAACCGCACGCCGCCGGCGCGGCCGACCACGGACCGGTCTGGGTCGAGACGCTGCCGGCATGGGGGCGCGCGCTGGTCACGCTCGGCGCCGTGGGCGCGATCGTCGCCGGCGGGCGCTGGCTGGTGGGACCGCTGTTCGGCGCGATTGCGCGCACGCGGCTCCAGGAGCTGTTCACCGCGGCGGCGCTGCTGCTCGTGGTCGGCATCACGCTCCTCATGACGCGGGTCGGGCTCAGCCCCGCGCTCGGTACCTTCGTCGCCGGCGTGGTGCTCGCGAACAGCGAGTACCGCCACGAGCTCGAGAGCGACATCGAGCCGTTCAAGGGGCTGCTGCTCGGGCTGTTCTTCATCGCGGTCGGTGCGTCGATCGACTTCGGCCTGGTCGGTGAGCGCGCGCCCCTGGTGTCGGGTCTCGTCGCCGGCCTCGTCGCCGTCAAGTTCCTCGTCCTGCTCGCGCTCGGGCGCGCCTTCCGCATGCGGCTCGACCAGAACCTGCTCTTCGGGCTGGCACTCGCCCAGGGGGGCGAGTTCTGCTTCGTGCTGCTGTCGTTCGCGGTGCAGAACGCGATTCTCGACGGCACGACCGCGAACGTGCTCGTCGCGACGGTGCGCTGTCGATGGCGGCGACGCCGCTGCTCCTGCTGGCGCACGAGAAGCTCCTGCAGCCGCGCTTCGGCGTCGCGACTCGCCCCGCGCGCGACGCCGACGAGGTCGACGAGCAGGGCACGGTGATCCTCGCCGGGTTCGGGGCCTTCGGGACGATCGTGGGGCGCCTGCTCGTCGCGAATCGCGTGCCGACGACGATCCTCGACTTCGACCCCGACCACGTCGACCTGCTGAACCGCATCGGCATGAAGGTCTTCTACGGGGACGCGTCGCGCCTCGACCTGCTGCGCGCGGCGGGCGCCGAGACGGCGCGGCTGATGGTGCTGTCGATCGGCGACCCTGCCAAGACGCTCGAGATCGTCGAGACCGTGCGCCGGCACTTTCCGCAGCTGCGAATCCTCGCGCGGGCGCACACGCGACAGGAGGCCTACGACCTGCTCGGCGCGGGCGTGGACGACGTGTACCGGGAGTCGCTCGACACGTCTCTGCGCATGGGCGTCGATGCGCTGCGGATGCTCGGCCGGCGCGCGACGCAGGCGCATCAAGCGGCACGGACGTTCCGCCGCCACGACGAGCGCGCGGTCCGGGTGCAGGCCCGGATCGAGGACGACGGGGAGTTCCGCGACAGCGCCTCGAAGGCGATCCGCGCGCTCGAGGAGCTGCTGCTGCGCGAGCTCGAGGGAGAATCCGACGCCGGCGACTCCTCCTGGGACTCGGAGTCGCTCCGTCGTGAGCACGCCGAGCGCGGCTGAGCCGTTCGGCCTCCTCCGGACTCCGGGGGCCGCTGGCGCTTCTTCTCGTGGCGGGCCGTGCGCCGCTCGCGCGGCCAGCGGGCCCGCCCGACGCTTCGGAGTGACGCCGCACGCTACCCGACCGACGTGCTGCCCCGCGACTTCGCGGAGGCCAGCGTGACCACGGCGTACGCGCCGCCGTAGGCCACCGTGCGCGACGACCGCGCGTACGCCTGCGTCGCGCGCGGCCGGTCAGCGGCACGCGGCGAGCACGCGTCGCGCGCAGCAGGCGGCGACGGCCATGATGGGAATCTGTGGATTGACGCCGAGGCTGGTGGGGAACACGCTCGAGTCGGCGATCCACAGCCCGTCGATCTGGTGGTGGCGGAAGTCGGGCCGCACGACGCTCGTCCGCGGGTCGCGTCCCATGCGGCAGGTACCGAACATGTGCGTGATCGCCGAGGTGTAGGCGGCGGGGCGCGACGGCCCGTCGCGCTCGAGATCCGCCAGCACGGCGGGCGACGTGACGTGCGGTGCGAAGCCACGAACGCCGGGGTGCACGACCTCGGCGCCCGCTGCGAGCATCATCTCGCCGAGGATCCGGAGCCCGCGGCGGAAGCGCTGCACGTCGAGCGCGCTGGGCGTGAAGGTGACGACGGCCCGCCCCGCGATGCTGCGCACGCGGCCGCGAGCCTCGGCGCGCACCGCGGCCCCCCAGTCGAGCCAGTGCGCCCTGTCGGCGATGCTGCGCGCGAGGTCGCGTCCGACGCCCTCGAGCCGTGCCGCGAGGACGGTCAGGTCGAAGCCCAGCGCCTCGAACTTGAGCCCCTCGCCGCGCAGCCCCGTGACCTCGTGGCCCTGCGTCGCGCCCTCCCACATGCGCACCGGCTCGCGGAAGCGTCCCGCCAGCGACACGCCCGGGTGGCACTGGAAGTTCTCGCCGACCGGCCCGTGCGCGATGCGGTTCCGGAGCAGCAGGGCGGGAGTCTGCACCGCGCTCGCCGCGAGGACGATCGCGTGCCGTGCCCGGAGCCGGACCGGGCCGCCGCCGCGCGCGCGCCCGCAGACCTCGCCGGCGCGACCGCCGGACCGCACGATCTCGCGCGCCGCGACGTCGCTGAGCAGCGTCGCACCGTGCGCCAGCGCGTCGGCGAGCAGCGTCACGTCGGCCGACTGCTTGAAGCCGTGCGGGCAGCCCTGCAGGCAGCGGCCGCTGCCGGTGCAGCCGCGAACGTTGCGCCGGGTGGGGCGGTGCGCGAGCCCGAGCGCGTCGGCGCCCTGCGCCATGAGGAGGTTCTTCCGACCGGCGACGGCCGGCTCGGTCGGTGCGACGCCGAGGCGCGCCTCGAGCTCGTCGGTGAGCGCCTCGAGCTCGTCCCACGCCAGCGCGTCGCGCAGCGACGGATCGGCGGCGCACCAGGCGTCCCAGACGTCGCGCGGCAGGCGCCAGCAGATCGCCCCGTTGATCGGCGAGCTGCCGCCGACCATGCGCCCCTGGAGGTACGGGATCGGGGCGGCGCCGAGCACGACCGACGCGCCCATGTCGCGGTAGAGCCGCGACATGGCACCGAACGCGCTCGCCGGCGCGTCCTCGGGCTGAACCCACGGCCCTTCCTCGACGACGACCACGCGTGCACCCGCACCGGCGAGCTCGCGCGCCGCGCTGCTTCCGGCGGGGCCGCTGCCGATCACCACGACGTCGGTCTCGAGGTCGAGCGCGCGCGTGACCTCGGCGCCGGCGACGTGGCTCACCGGCCGGTCTCCGTCGCGCTGCGGTCCGGCGCGCGCGCCACCGCCTGAACGTGCGCGTCGTCGAAGTAGGCGAAGCAGGCGACCAGCTTGACGACCAGCAGCAGCGCGTCGCCACCGGGCAGGTGTGCGCTGCGCCGCAGCACGTCGTCGCGCGCGCCGTCGTCGAGTCGCGCGAAGGTCGTGCGGTGCCCGAGGACGAGCGGGGCCGCGGCGCCGAGGAGCCAGGTCGCCGCGCGGAAGCCGAGGCGCAGCGTCCACGGCGCGGAGCTCGTGAACCGTTCCCAGAAGACGCGACGGTCGAGCTCCGCCATTGCCGGCAGCCCGCTACCCGGGGCGGGAATCATCGCGTCGAGCAGCGCGTCGCGCGTGCGCGCCTCGAAGAAGAGCGGCATCCTCGGCCGGCATCGAAGCAGCCCGGCTCCGGGGAAGGCCGGAGCCGGGCTGCCCCGGAAGAGCGCGGCTTCGCGCTCAGCCGTTGCGATCGAACTCGAGGACCTGCTGGAACGTCGGCCGGTTCGTCGTCGGGAAGCGGTCGGGCAGGACGTTCGGGACGAACCCGGTCGTCGCGGCGTCCTTGCGCCACAGCGACGGATCGGCTTCGCCCTGCTCCGCGGCGAGGCGCTCGACCGTGTCGTGCAGCACCTGCCACAGCGAGGCACTGCACGCCGCGATCGAGCCACGGCCGCAGTACCTGAGGTTGAAGCGACCCCGGACCGGCTCGCCGAGCAGCGTGCGCAGGTCCTTGTCGACGTACGACGCACCGTCGGTGCCGTTCAGGCCGCGAATGCTGTTGAGCTGGTCGACCAGGTCGCCGAACACGGGTGCCAGCACCGCCTCGACGAGCGGGCGGAACACGGCGTCGAAGACGACGGGGCCCGCGTCGTCGAACTTGCCGTCGGCGTCGACGTCGATGCGCGGCGCGTCGCGCTCGACCCAGTCGTCGAGCAGGTCGACCACCTGCCGGTCGCGCGGGCTCGGCGCCTCGCGGCGGCGCAGCACGCGGCTGATCACCGGCCACACCGACGAGCGCACGTCCTCGGTCGCGGCGCGGTTCATGACGCCGACGACGTCGGTGAGATCCACGTCGTCGGGCCACTTGTCGAAGCTCTCCACGCGATGCACCGAGCCGTACGGCTCGTCGTCGCCGTGCATGAAGCCGGGTGCCGACTGGTTGTTCCAGTTCAGGAGCAGGCCGTTGGGACCGCTCACGTCGTGCGGGTGCTCGCGCTCCCGGAGGTAGCCGAGCCACTCGAACGCGCCGGTGCCGAGCGTCGGCAGGCGCCGGTCGAGGCCGCGCGGGCGGCGCGGCAGCCGGCCGGAGGTGAAGAAGGCCGTGTTCCGCCGCGAGGCGTACGCCCAGTTGAACGTGAAGCCGAACTGGTTCGCCGTCTCCCAGAAGCGCGTCGGGCTGCTCGCGCGGCCCTCGGTCATGCGCTTGAGGGCGATCAGGTTGAGCGCGTCGCGGCCGAACGTCGAGCGGCGGCGCGACAGCGCGTAGGGCTTGCCGTTCACGGTGGCCGTGGCGAACACGCCGCCGTGCACGGTCTTCTGGAAGACCAGCGGCGTGTCACCGAGCCGGCCTGCGTCGAAGGTCTCCATCGCGACGCAGCGGCCCTTGAACACGTAGTGCTGCGACGCGCGCGTCGGGGTGCCGCGGCGCGGCTCGCAGAGCTCCTCCACGTAGACGTCGCGGACGTCGTGGCCCGCCGACGTGAGGCTCCACGCGTAGTCCTCGGTGCGCCCGATCAGGATGTACATCGCCATGCCGGGGACGGCGACGCCCTGCGCCTTGATGCCAGGCGCCTCGAGGTGAATCTGCTGCACGATCTCGGGATAGTAGTAGCCGAGCTGCGGGCCCATCACCGCGAGCGTGTTGCCGCTCGCCGAGCGTGCGGGCGACGCGAGGAGGAAGTTCGACGCCCGGCGTCGCGATGGCGCCGCCGCCGCCTCGGCGCCGGTCTGGCGCGGGTCGATGCTCTCGATCGAGCCGGCATCGAGGACGACCGAGCCCGTCACCGGTCCGCCGGTGAGCGGGCCATAGCTGAAGCGGCGCCGGATGGTCGCGGGCGCCTCGGGGTCCTCGGCGAGCATGACGTCTTCCCACGCATCGCGGCCGCGCTTGTGTCCCAGCCTGTCCTGCAGCCTGGCGAGCAGGTCGGAGTTCGCCGCCTCGCCGCCGCCGCCCGCGCCGAAGATCGAGCCGATGAACGCGGTGACGGCGATCACGTCGTTGACGGTCGCGGGCGCGTCGGCGATGCCGTTGGCCGCGTTGTAGGCGTTGATGCCGTCGGCATAGGCCTGCGCGTCGGAGAGCACCTCGCGCCCCTCGGCGCCGTACTCGCTGCGCAGCAGCTCCACCTGCTCGCTGACCAGCGCCTCCGCCGCCGGGCTCGGCGTGAAGCTCTGCACGCTGGTGACGAGCGAGAACGCGTCGATGTTCGGCACGTCGGCGACCGCGACGCGTGCGGGATTGCGGCCGATGCGGAGCAGCAGCTCGCGATCGCGCGCCGATGCCCAGCCGGCACCGAACGCCATGTCCTCGCGGGTCTCGCCGTAGACGTGCGGGATGCCGTACGAGTCGTAGATCAGGCTCAGCCCGGGGCGCCCCGTGGTCTCCGCGCGGGCCGGCGCGATCGGCTGGAAGTCCTCGGGCAGGAAGTACCGCTCGATGTCGGCCAGCGTGATGTCGTCGCGCAGCGGCGTCAGGCCCGCATAGAGCGGCAGCTGGTCGCGCGAGTTCTCGTTGAACGGCAGGCCGCCGTAGTTGCCCGGCGGGAGGATGTAGCCCGCGACGTCTGCGGCGGCCGCCGGGGCGGCGAGAAGCAGAAGCGCTGCGAGCGAAAAGGACAAGCGGTTGATCACGGGGTCTCCCTTCGACGGGATGGCCTACACCGCGCCGGGTTGCAGGGGCAAAGCCAATCCTTACGGCTGGCAACCCGGGTGCGGATTCCCCGCGGACGGGCACCTCCGTCGCCCCCGCCCCCGCCGCCGCGGGAACGTCGAGACCCTCCCGCAGAGAGGTGACGCCATCTCGCCGGCGGTGTACCAGGCTCGCGCCCGATGCGGCACCGGATCCAGACCCTCCTCGCGGTGGCGGCCGCGCTCGCCGCCGGATGTGCACCGCTCGTCGCGAGCTTCGGCGTCGGTGGCGACGAGCCGGAGAGCTTCGTGCTCGCCGTCTCGGCTGGCGAGGCGCGTCGCGCGTACGAGCTGGTCTGCCCGGCTCTCCGGTTCGCGGTCCCCTTCGAGGCGTTCCGCAGCAGCGTCGAGGCGAACCCGTTCCTCGCGGCTGCGACCGGCGTGACGATCAACAGCTACGAGTCGGGCGGCGGGCTCGCCGTCGTGCAGCGCGGCTGGCTCGACGCGACGAGCGGCGTCACCGCGGCGAGCTTCTACCTCTCGAAGGACGGTGACGGCTGGTGTCTGACGGGCGTGGAGATCGGCGGCACGCCCGCGCTGCCGGCCCCCGGTACCGCGGCGGCCGGCGGCGACCGGGTCGCAGCGCCGACCGACCGCGCCCGGCTCGCGCCGGCACTGCGCAGCGAGGCCTATCGTGCCTACGGCCTCGCCAACCCCGCGACGCGCCGCTACCGGATGACGAGCGGCGGTGCGCAGCCCGCGGTCGGCGCGCAGCGCGCGGACCTGCTCGAGGTCGGTCCGGCCGCGGCCCGATTCCGCATCGTGCGCGTCGGCGGGCTCGCGCCGCTGGGCTCGCTCGAGGTCTCGCTCGAGCGGGACGGCGTCCATCTCGTCGCGTCGTCGCAGGGCACGGTCGAGGAACGCGCGCTCATCCTGCCCGCGACGCTCGCGACCGGCGCCACCTGGCAGAGCGCGTACGTGATCGGCCGCGATGCGACTGCGACGCGCTACCGCGCGACCGACGTGGTCGAAGGCCGCGAGCGCGTCGTGACGCCGGCAGGAGACTTCGACACGATCCGGGTCGTCTCGAACGCGACCCTCGAGGTCGGAGCGACCCGTGCCACGGTGCGCACCGTGGTGTGGTACGCGCTCGACGTCGGCTCGGTCCGCACGGAGAGCGCGACCACCGTCGAGGGCGAGACGACGCAGGTCGTCGTGGAGCTCGTCGCGGTCGAACCGAGCTCGTGACCGCGGTCACGACGCGGTCACGCGGGTCGTCGTCTCCCGCGCGACCCACGACCGCCACGGACCGGCCGGGGGCGCCGCTCGTGTGACTGGGCCCGCCGGCCGTGGGCAGGCGTCTCGGGGCCGGAGGATGGCGTCGGCGCCCGGCGTGCTATCCGTCGATCTCTCATGTCGATCGTCACCGACTGGCTCGCGTACGCCGGCTTACGCGTCGCCCTGCTTCCCTTCCAGCTGTCGTCGATCCGGGTCGCGCGCAAGCTGGGCGCTGCGCTGGGCCTGGTCGCCTACTGGGTCGCGCCCGTGCGCAAGAAGCTCGTCGCCCGGAACATCGGCTACTTCTTTCCCGACTGGGATCCGGCGCGTCGGGAGCGTCTCGTGCGCGAGGCGTACCGGAACCTGGGGCTCGCGCTGGCCGACTTCGCCGTCGGATCGCGCTTCCGTCCCGAGAACGTCGACCAGTTCATCAAGCTCGAGGGCGCCGAGCACTATGCGGCGGCGCACGCGCACGGCGGACAGGTCATCCTGTTCGGTGCGCACCAGGCGATGTGGGAGTGGGCGCAGTGCGTGCGCCACTGGTGCCACGGCGACGCCGTCTACTGCATCGGCAAGCGCATCCACAACCGCTTCGTCGACGACTACGTCAAGCGCAAGCGCAGCGTGTTCGGCGTCGAGATGATCAGCAGCCGCGGCGCCATCGCGTCGCTCGAGGCGCGGGGTGAGACGGACCCCACCGCCAACTTTGCCTTCTTCGTCGATCAGCGCGGCTCCAAGGGAAAGGGCGTCTGGATCGAGGTCGCGGGCCGTCCGGTGGCGGCGATGCCGGGGCCGGCGATCATGGCGCTGCGCGGCAAGCTCCCGCTGATCCCGTCGCAGTTCATCCGCACCGACTTCGGCATGATCCTGCGCTTCCACGCGCCGATCGTTTACGAGCCGACGGGCGACGACGCGGTGGACATCCAGCGGCTCATGCAGCTCGTCAACGACCACGTGACGAGCTGGATCCGCGAGCACCCCGAGTCGTACTTCTGGATGCACAATCGCTTCAACGTCCACGCTGCCGAGCAGGAAGCGAACGACGCGTTCGCGCGATCCATCGCGCGCACCGCACCGGAGGCCGCGTCGCCGCCGGGTTGACGCGGCGGCATCTCGGGTACGCCGTGCCCGGAGCGGCCCGGGGGGTCAGCCGGGCGCCATGCGGACGGTGCGCCGTGACAGGACGACGTCGGGTGACCCCTCGGGCGTGATCTCGATGCGATACGAGCCGCCGGCGGCGAGCTCGGGCGCCGTGATCCGCAGCGTGCGCGTCACGCGCTCGCCGCGGGCGAGCGCCACGGGCAGCATCCCCCGCGCAGGCGAGGTGGCGACCAGGGCCCCGTCGTCGTCGTACCAGCGAGCGGTAAGCGGGATGGGCTCCATGGTCGGATGACGAAAGGCCGCGCTGCTGCCGTTCTCGAAATCGAGCTCCACCGCCGTCGCCGGCGGAGCGACGACTGCCGACGGGAGATCCGTCCGGTCGCGATCGTCGCGCAGCGCGATCGTGTCCAGCGTCGTGGCGACCGGGACCGGGCTCGACAGGGTGAAGCGAACCAGCCGGTCGGCCTCGCCGACCCGTGTGATTCGCATCGGGTCATCGAGCAGCGGCGCCAGCTCGAGCAAGCGGGGAGCGCCGAGGTGCCGGTGATGAACGAGGATCGTGCGGAAGCCCATCGCGTACAGGGCGTCCGCCGCGGCAACGTCGGGGAGGCGGTCGGCGAGCCGCGTCACCTCTGCCTCGAGCGGGCTCGTGAACGAGTTGTAGCAGGCCGCCACCGGTCGCCGGTGGTAGGCGGCGAGCACGAGGGATTCCGGTACGTCGCGGAGCTTGTGCCGTTGCGGATCGCCGAACGGGAGATTCAGGACCGCACCTTCCGGGAGGTCGCGCAGCAGGGCGCGCACCTGCGGCGACGGTGCGATTCGATAGGCTGCCAGCCGCGCCGATCGGATGGTCAGGGTTGCCGTCGGGTCGTACGCCTCGAGAAGGACGCACAGGCTCAGTCCGGCCGCGGCCGCCAGGCGCCACCGGCCGCGCAGCCACCCGAGGATCACGGACGCGCCGTAGGCGGCGAGAAACGCCGCCACCAGATAGACGCCGAAGCGGAGCGAGGCGAGGACGCGGACAGCGTCGAGGCCGGGCACGACGCTCTCCAGCAGGGAGAGGGGGTTGGGCACCACCCAGCGGAGCAGCGGCAGGCGGAAGGGGCGCATCGTCGTCGCTGCGACCACGAGCCCGGCGACGGCGAAGGGGATCCGCGGATCCTCGCCTGCGCGGCAGCGCGGCCCGCGCAGGCGATCGGCGAGCCCGAGCAACGCGAGCACCAGCGCCACGAGGCCGATCGAGGACGGCCTGCCGGGAAGATAGTCCGCCAGCGGCACGAGCAGGGTGAAGGTGCGGCCCTGCAGCAGCCCCCAGCGATCGCGCGCCTGCAGATAGGGACCGAGCACGAGCATCGCCGCGCCAGCCGAGACCAGGCCGACCGCGACCAGCTTGGGCAGCAACGCGCGCAGCGCCCCCCGGTGGCGAACGAGCAGCGTGAGCCCGTAGGTGCCGCCGAGAATCGCCAGGGCGAGCACCTGATAGAAGCTCTCGAGGAGCTGCAGCACGATGGCCAGTGCGAGGGCGCCCGCGTCGCGCCAGCGCTGCCGCGCGAAGAGCTGGTGGGCGAACAGCAGCGCCGGCGGCGTCCACAGGTTGCCGTGCACGAACGGGTGAGCGGGATTGCCGAGCCGTGCCGCGCTGAACGCGAACAGCATGCCGGACACGAATGCCGCCGGAATGCTCCGGGTCCAGTAGAGCGCGAGCGCGTACATGCCGAGCGCCGTGATCCATACCGACAGGACCACCGCCGCGTTGTAGCCCAGGACCGGGTCGCGGGTGGGGAGATAGGCGGGGAGCGCGAGCAGGCTCTCGCCGAACATGTGCTCGCCGAGGGTGTACGATTCGCGCAGCGGGTAGCAGAATCCGAAGCCGGCGAGCGCACCCGGGCCGCGCAGCGCCTTCTCGATGTTGGACGCGATCCCGGCGACGACGAATCGCTGGTCCGCCTGGTACAGCATGCCCGTCGTCGTTCCGACCATCGCAGCCGGCAGCGGCACCAGATCGCCGGGGGCGGCGAGGATCGAGCGGTGCACGAACAGCGAGAGCGCGAGATACGCCGCGGCGACCAGCACGTGGGCGACGCGGCTCGGGCGCGGGGTCGAGGCCTCGGTCGGGCTCATGCTCGATGCTTCATGGTACGGGGTCCGAGACCTCGCTGTTTCGTCGTACGGAATCCGACGCCTCGCTGCCTGGTCGTACGGAATCCGACACCGATCAAGCCGGACCCGCATGCTCGGCGGATCCGGCAGCGCGCAGCCACGCGCCGCTGCGTTGCGCAGGAGCCTGCTCGAGGGCGTGCGGCGGCGCAGGAGCCTGCTCGAGGGCGTGCGGCGGCGCAGGAGCCTGCTCGAGGGCGTGCGGCGGCGCAGGAGCCTGCTCGAGGGCGTGCGGCGGCGCAGGAGCCTGCTCCCGGGCCTGCGTCGGCTGGCGTCGACGCTGGCAGTGACCGGCACGCCGTGGTAGCCGCCTCGCCAAGCTCAGGCTCCAACCAGATGCCGTGCCGAGGTCGACGCCGCGCAGGCGACCACACGACCCCGCGCGCACGACACGAACGCCGAGGAGGCACAGCCATGTCATTGCGCATCAACGACACCGCGCCGAACTTCCGGGCGAAGACCACCAGGGGCGAGATCGATTTTCATGCGTGGATCGGCGACAGCTGGGCGCTGCTCTTTTCCCACCCCAAGGACTTCACGCCGGTGTGTACCACCGAGCTCGGCTACCTCGCACGCATCGAGCCCGAGTTCACCAGGCGGAACACGAAGCTGATCGGCCTCTCGATCGACCCGGTCGAGGACCACGACAGGTGGGCGAAGGACGTCGAGGAGACACAAGGGGCGGCGATCCAGTACCCGCTGATCGGCGACACCGACCTCGCCGTCGCGAAGCTCTACAACATGCTCCCGGCCGACGAGGCCGGCACCTCGGCGGGCCGCACGGCGGCGACCAACGCCACGGTGCGCTCGGTCTTCATCATCGGGCCCGACAAGAAGATCAAGCTGATGCTGACCTACCCGATGACGACCGGTCGCAACTTCGACGAGATCCTGCGCGTCCTCGACTCGATGCAGCTCACCGCCCGGCACAAGGTCGCGACGCCGGTGAACTGGAAGCAGGGTGAGGACGTCATCATCGCGGGCTCGGTCAGCGACGACGAGGCGAAGACGATCTACCCCGCCGGCTGGAAGTCGCCGAAGCCCTATCTCCGCATCGTCAAGCAGCCGCAGTGAGGCTGCGCGCCGCGGAGGTGCGCGCTACCAGCGGCGGATTCGTCGATGGAGGTTCCGCGCCCCGAGGTAGAGGCTCCGCGAAGCGTGCCGCGCGAGCACGCCGTGCAGAGCGCCGGTGATCCGCTCGACCATCTGCGCCCTGGCCAGATCGGGTCCGATTCGCTCGTCGTAGGCGCGGCGGTAGCGGAGGACCTCCTCTCGCGTCTGCGCCCGGCCGTTGTCCGCGACCTTCCCGACGGTGTTGCTGAAGTCGGGGCGATACAGCGACTCGACACCGTGCAGCGTCGTGCGCATGAAGTTGCCCATCAGCAGCTCGTCGAAGGTCTCGTGTCGAACGCTCGCGAGCAGGCTCGCTCGCGGAACCTCGAAGCTGATGCCCCGATCGCGAGGCCCCCTGAGGTCGACGCTACGCTCCACTCCGCCGGCCCGCACGCGGATGAACCCGAAGTGGTCGTGGAGCATCTCCTTGCGCTGGAAGTACTCGGCCACCTCCAGCCATTCGCCTGACTCGAGCGGATCGCTCCAGCTGTCGCCGAACGCTTCGGGAGGCCGGATCGTCGGCTCCGTCCTGGCGATCCCCAGGCTCGTGTTCTCGCCGCTGGTGCAGTCGAGGAAGCCGTAGGGCGGGACGAGCTCCGCGAACCGGGAGTCGAAGCCGCGACTCGCGATCGCCACGTCGGCGACGTAGTCGTTCGCCCACGCGGAATCGCTGCGCTGGTAGCAGTGGTAGAAGCTGAACGGCATGGCGTGGGTCACGCCGAAGCGACGCGCCGTGGCGCTGAGATCGCGACCTGCAAGCCGATCGGGATCGACGTGGACGGGCAGCGCTCGGCGGCCTTCCTCGTCGAAGAAATTGATCATGTCGCCCACGCCGAGTCCGGCTGCCTTGACGAGGTAGCTGGCGGGATACGGCTCGATCAGGCGCCGCAGCAGCGGACGAAGCCCGCGCGCAAAGCCGTCGTTGACGTTGACGATCAGCCTTCCGCCGATGTCGATCAGCAGCACGGCGTCCTGTGCCGCGTCGCCCAGGCAGAGGATCTTGACGAGCTTCGACAGCGGCACCCACTCGCCGTGCGGCAGGACGCGAACGTCGTAGCCGAGCTCGCGCAGGTCCCGCGCGATGCGCCCGCCGACGTGGTCCGGCAGCAGGATCTTGCGGGCCCGGAAGTGCGGCAGCGACGCTGCGTTCAGGTGATCCGAGTGCCCGTGCGAGAACCACACCCAGGGTGCCGCGAGGATCTCGCGCTGCTCGGACTCGGGGATCGGATAGAGAAGTCCCCAGCTCCCCAGGCACGCGCCTTCCGGCTCGCCGAGCCAGGGGTCGGTCGCGAGCAGGGGGGCCTCGTCGTAGACCAGGATCGTGGCGTTGCCGAGAGTCTTGATGCCGAGCAAGAGGTGGTCCCCGCGTTCGTTCCACTGCACTCGAGAAGACGGCGAACTCCAGCTGCGCACGGTTGCGATGGTGGCCGAGCAGGCCCGCCCGCGTGCGCTCGACGCAGAGCAGGGCGGCGCCCGCCTCGTCGCGATCTTTGCGTCGTCGCGGGACTGTCCCGCACTCTGGGCAAGATTGCGCGCGAAGCTGGTGATGCGCATCGCGCCGGCGCTGCGGACGGGTCTCGCTCGCGTCCGCTTCGCCCGACCGAAACCCCCGGAACGTAACGTCTTGCAAGTTCGGAGGAACAGATTGCGAAAGGGGGGAACTTGAACCCCTCGGAAAGCTCGGAGGGACGGCGCCTCGCGGCGCGCGGAGGCGAGTTGCTGCGCGAGCGAGCGAACCATCCGGTCTGCGTCAATCGAAAGGCGCGAAAGGCCTCCGCCATCCCGCGGCACCGCGAGATCGACGAGCATCTGGCCCGGAAGATCTGTCGAGTGGCGGCCCCGGTGATCATCACCGTCTTGCCTTCGATGTCTGCCCTGCGGGGAGCATGTCGCATGGATTGCGCGCCGGCCTCACGCAGACGACGATCGTGTCGTGCCTGCGCCCCGCCGTCGTCCGACGGCACAGGTCGGCCTCCGTGCCGGGTCGTGACCTGGCGTCCGGTGCGGTTGCGCCGGCGGAGTGCCGAGGAGGAGTCGTCGATGGTGGTGTCCGACGGGGTGGAACTCCACGTGCGGGTGGACGGAGCGGGGCCCGACCTCGTGCTGGTGAACGGGGCCTTCTGCTCGCTACGGCAGTGGGACGGCGTGATCGACGCGTTGGCCTCTCGGCACCGGGTGATCCGCCTCGACGTGCGGGGCACCGGGAGGAGTGGCGCGGGGCCGGCCGACGGCTACACGTTCGAGCGCTACGCCGACGACATCGCGGAGATCGCCGCCACCGTCGGAGCCGATTCGTTCGCCACCGTCGGAGCCGATTCGTTCTCCCTGTGGGGCCTCGCGTGGGGGGCGCGGGTCGCGCTGGTGGCCGCGGCCCGTCACGCGGCGCGGGTCGACCGGCTGGTGCTGAGCGACTTCGCCGTCGATCCGGCCGACCTCGACGCCCAGCTCCGCGGCATGCAGACGGCGAAGGAGGCCCGTGCCGCCCAAGGGATCGAGGAGGTTGCGCCGCCCGCCGGGTAAAACGAGCACGACGATCCCGACGAAGCGATGCGCGCCCTCGGTGCGACGCGGCTCCATCCCGATCTGACCCCGTTCGTGGCGGCGGTGACGGCACCCACGCTCATCGCGACTGGCGACCACGACCCCAACCTGGCGTCGAGCCGCCGGGCCCTCGCCGGGTTCGCCGACGCCCGTCTCGAGGTGCTGCCCCACACCGGGCACGGGTCGGTGCTCCAGCGCCCTGCGCTCGTGGCCGGGTTGGTGATCGACTTCCTGGACACCTGAACCCGTCCGCGTGACTCTGCCGACACGGCCACGGTTCAGGACCGTTTGCGTGGTGTGGCGTCGCGTTGCAGAGGCTGGCCCCCGGGGGGCGAGGTTCGGGGGGCATCGCGGCCTTTCGGAGGCATCGATCGCCGCGCTCGCCGAGGACCCCTGTGCCTGGGGTTGGACCCCGGGGGGCCACGCGGGCCCTTGGAGCACGTGTCCGTGTCCGTACGTGCCTCGGACGGAGATCGAGGTCGAGTCGCTCTGGCGGGAACGTCTCCATCTATGGTATGCAGACCATAGGTGAGAGCCCGGCTCCTCTTCGGAGAGAAGCGCCTCGTCCCGGCGTCTTCGACCACTCCGGTGGGCATCGCCGAGATCAAGGTTTGGGAGGTGCCGCGTTCCGCGCATTACCCGGAGGGTCGCAAGTTCTCGCTGTTCTTCACGGTCGACGGAGACGTGCGCGTCGGGATCGACAATCACAAGCCCAAAGGCCCGCACCTCCACCACGGCGGTGAAGAGCGGTCGCTGGGTGCATTGGATGAAGACGAGTTGCTCGCCACGTTCTGGAAACTCGTACGTCAGGAAGGATTCGAACCATGAGGGCGAAGCGTGTGCGCATCGCGGTCGAGCCGCTCGGAGAGACCACTTCGCGCTGGAAGGCGGCTCTCAAGGGAAAGACGAAATCGAGTGGCAACGTCATCACCGTCGCGAGCTGGGACGTACTCGCGAAGATCCTCTCGCCGACGCGTCTGGAGATGCTGGCCCGCATTCCGGAGATCGAGCCGAAGTCGATCGCCGCGCTCGCGAGAAGCCTCGGGCGCGACTTCAAGAACGTTCATTCCGACGCGATGTTCCTCGCGGAGGTGGGTCTCGTGGAGCTGAGGAAGGGCGGTCCGAGAAAGACGTCGATTCCGGTCGTGCGATGCACGGGAATCGAGGTCGACTTCAGGCGTGGTGCGGCCTGACCGGACCCGCCGGCAGGCGCCCGAGCGCCCTCTTGCCGGCGACGATATGGCCGTGTCCCCGCGTGTCGTCGTGGCTCGACGCGCTTCCGGTTCGCGCGTCCGTGCTGGCCCCCGGAGCACCTCGCAGGATCGCCGAAACCCGCGTCCGACGCGGATCTCGCGAATGCCGGAGGCGGGACTTGAACCCGCACTCGGTTGCCCGAACCGGATTTTGAGTCCGGCGCGTCTGCCATTTCGCCACTCCGGCAAGAGAGTGCAGTGAGTTACCGGTGCCTGACCGCAGTGTCCACGCGCGCGGCGCGAGCGGCCGGGCGAGCCGGGTGCCGCGCGGCAGCGGCGCGTACCGGAGAGAAGGGGGAGGGGGCGCGGTCGGGCCATCCCTGGCTCCGACCGCTGGGGAGGGGGAGGCATTCCAGCCGGCAGCCCCGCGCGCTTCGCGGATGCTGCGGCTGGAAGCCGTGCGTCCGTGCACGCGAAGGACGGTCCTCCGTGACCTGCCCGAACGTGCAGCAAGTTGGACGCCGCCCCCGGCGAAACCCTGGCCATCCCCCGAAGTCTCGGGATCTGCGAAGAAATCCGCGCCACCGGCGGGGCCAGCACGAGCCGTGGGGTGCTCGATCCCTTGCGTCCACGCAACGAGCGGGCCGCGTTCGCGCAGGTCTGCAACGCACCGTCCGTTTCCCCCGCGATCGGGCGCACGCTCGGCGATTGATCTGCCGCCGCCGCCGCGTCAATCTCGCTCGCCGAACGGGGAGGGCGCGCATCGATCGCCGCGCGCCGCGAGGAGGACGCATGTATCTCATCCTGCACTGGATCCTGAGCGCGCTGAGCCTGATGATCGTTGCGCACGTCGTCCCGGGCTTCGCAGTGAAGAGCTTCGGCTCGGCGTTGCTGGCGTCCGTCGTCATCGGCCTGGTGAACGCGACCGTCGGCATCGTTCTGAAGATCCTGACCTTTCCGCTCACCCTTCTGACGTTCGGGCTCTTCCTGCTGGTGATCAACGCCCTGATGCTGCAGCTCTCCTCGGCCATGCTCGACGGCTTCAAGGTCAGCGGGTTCTGGCCCGCGTTCTTCGGCGCCATCGTGCTCGCGATCGTGAACTCGCTGCTGCGCTCGGTGGTGATGGGCGACTGACGTCCCACCGGCTTCGCCGGCCACCAGGGCACGGAGACGCGCCGGGCGTGTTTCTCCGGGGCCCCGCCAGCTTCGCCGACACGAGGGAGAAACCCGGTCCGGTGTTCCACCCGACCGAGTCGTCCGGCCGGCGGGGCGGCCGTCCGGGCGCCCCGCAGCGCAGGCCGCAAGTCCTCGGACCACGACTCCGGCCCGCGGCCGCCTGCGTGAAGTTTCGGCATTGCCCAGGAACGTCCGGTTCGCCATCATACACCCCTTCCGAGCGGCCCTCCTTCCCGCACCCACGAGGAGACCCACGAATGTCCGATGATCCGAACCTGGCCCGCCGGCGCACCCGGCAGCGCTCCCGCACGGTCGCGTCGGCGCTGCGAGCGCTGACCGGTGCGGCAGCCGTCGTCGCCGCGACCGCCGGCCTCGCCGGCGCCGATGCGCGCTGCGGCATCGAGCTGCAGAACAACGTCTGCCTGGAGGCGACGGGAAGCTGCCCGGCGTACGCCTCGCCCGGCCTCGACGCGAGCCCGTGGCCGGTCTTCCAGCAGAACCTCCAGCATACGGGGGTGAGCCCGCACGCCGGCCCGACCTGCAAGAACGAGATCTGGACCTCGAAGATCAAGGGCAAGATCCTGAGCCAGCCCGCGATCGGTGCGGATGGCACGCTGTACTTCGCGTCCGCGAAGTATCCGATCTGTGCGATCAACCCGGCGAACGGCCAGATCTACTGGTGCAACACCAGCGACATCGGCAAGCTGCCCGACCACTCGGCACCTGCGGTCGGTAACGCAGGCTTCGTGTACGTCGGCACGCGCGACAACGACCTGTGGGCGATCGAAATCCCGGCGACCTCGTCGCCCATCGCGCCGGTCGCGTGGCGGCAGAAGGTCTGCACCGACGGCGACATCACCACCTCGCCGTCGATCGGTCCGGACGGCGCCGTCTACTTTGGCTCCGACTCGCTCGGTGGCGGGACGGTCATGGCGATGTGCCCGGGTCCGACGCGTCGGATCAAGTGGTGCATCAACCCGCTCAGCGGCGGTATCAAGAACGTCTCGCCGGCGATCAACACCGACAACAGCATCGTGTACATCACGCACGGCGGCGCGTTCATGGCCGCACTCGACGTCCAGACCGGCCACAAGCACTGGGAGGTCATGCTCGAGAGCCGTCGCAACTCGCTGCGCGGTGCGAACTACACGCCGGTCATCGACTCGACGACGGGCAAGGTCTACGCGGGGTTCGACGAGGGCCTGCACGTCGTCACGCCGCCGGCCTCGCTGCCAGGCTCGCCGAACGCGAGCATGCTGTTCGCGACCTACGCCCCGTTCCGCGAGCGCATCCAGTCGCCACCCGCGCTCGACACGGCGAACGGCACGATCTTCTTCCTCGCCTCGCGCGGCCAGAAGTCGTCCCTCTACGCGATCGGCTTCAACGGCGCGCTGAAGTGGAAGAAGGACTACACGCAGCTCGGCCGCGGCCGCGCGCGCAACACGCCCCCGGTGGTCGACGCGAACGGCAACGTCTACGTGGTCCTCAAGCGCGCGTTGCACGCCTTCGACAAGAACGGCAACCTGCTGTTCACGCTCGAGAGCCAGAAGCAGTTCGCATCGGCGCCGATCCTCGCCCCGGGCCGTCTCTACGTCGGCGCGGTCGACGGCTCGATCACCGCGCTCGGCAACTGCCCACCCTGAGATCGCGAAAGGAATCCGATTGAAGCTCCTGACCTCGATGGGCCCGAATCCGCGTACGGTGCGGATGTTCATGGTCGAAAAGGGCGTGTCGCTCGACTGCGTCGAGATCGACCTCATGGGTGGCGAGAACCGCCGCCCACCCTACACCGAGCGCAATCCCGCCGGACAGCTGCCGGCGCTCGAGCTCGACGACGGCCGCGTCCTCGCCGAGACCGTCGCCATCTGCGAGTACCTAGAGGAGCTGAACCCGAAGCCGGCGCTCATCGGCACGACCCCGGAGGAGCGTGCCGAGACGCGCATGTGGCTCCGCCGCGTCGAGCTCGGCATCACCGAGCACCTCTACAACGCGTTCCGGTACAGCGTCGGCATCGAGTTGTTCCGGCCACGCATGCGCGTCCTGCCGGAGGCCGTCGAGGGGCTGAAGGGCATCGTCTCCGACAAGCTGGTCTGGCTCGACGGGCTCCTCCCCGGCCGGACCTGGATCGTCGGTGAGCGCTTCACGCTGGCCGACATCGTGCTTTTCGCAGCGCTCGACTTCGGCCGCACCGTGGGGCTGCCGTTCGACGAGAAGCTGGCCAACGTGTCCGGCTGGTTTGCGCGCGTCGGCGCGCGTCCGAGCGCGCAGGCAGGGTGATCGTCCGTTCGGGTAGGCGGGCGCGTGCCGCCTACCCGAGCTGGACCTTGAACTCGGCGCGCAGCGGCAGCTCGCGCGACGACGGCCCGATCCAGGCGACGTAGTCGGTCTCCTCGAGGAGCCAGCCGCGCGCCGCCTCGTCCCAGTAGCGCAGCTCGGACATCGGCACCTCGAACTCGACGCGTGTCGTCTCGCCCGGCGCGAGGTGGACGCGGGCGAACCCCTTGAGCTCGCGCACCGGACGAGCGAGGCGCGAGCGCGCACAGCCGACGTAGAGCTGCACGACTTCATCGCCCGCGCGCGTGCCGACGTTTGCGACCTCGACGGTCGCCTGCAGGAGCCCGTCGGCGCGCAGCGTCGACGACTCCATCACCAGCGCCCGATAGGCGAAGCGCGTGTAGGACAGCCCGAAGCCGAACGCGAAGCGCGGCTCGAGGCCGGCGTGGTCGGCGAGCCGGTAGCCGTGCAGCGGGCCGTACTCGACCTCGTCGTGTTCGACGTCGAACGCGGGCAGCTCGGCGTTCGATCGCGCGAACGTGATCGGCAGGCGGCCGCCGGGGTTCACGTCGCCGAACAGCCCGGCCGCGATCGCGAGCCCGCCCTCCATGCCGGGGTACCAGGCGAGCAGCACGGCCGGGACCTGCTCGATCCAGCGCTCGACGACGATCGCGCTGCCGCCCTCGAGCACGACCACCGCGCGCGGGTTCGCCGTGGCGACGCGCAGGATCAGCTCCTCTTGTGCCTCGGGCAGCTCGAGCCGTAACCGGTCACCGGCGCTGACCTGTCCCTCGCCCTCGTCCTTCGACGAGAGCCCGGCGACGACGATCACCGCGTCGGCAGCCGCGACGCGGTCGAGCTGCGCCGCGCTCGGCGCGTCGGTGAGGATCGGCTCGACGACGATGCCCGGTCCGGCCGCGTCCTGGATTCCCGCCAGCGCCGTGATCACCCAGGGTGGCGAAACGTGGCTGCTGCCGCGGTCGCCGAGGTTCTTCGCGCCGGCGAGCTCGCCGACGACGGCCAGGCGGCGTAGCCGGCTGCGATCGAGTGGCAGCAGCTCGCCCGCGTTGCGCAGCAGCACGAGGGACTTCTCCGCGACCTCCCGCGCGAGGTCGGTGTGCCCGCGGCACGCGACCACCGACTCCGCCGCCGGCGGACGTCCGTCGAGGATGCCGAAGCGCAGCATGATCCGCAGGATGCGGCGCACGGCATCGTCGACCAGGTCGACCGGCACGGCGCCGGACTCGACCGCGGCGAGCAGGTTGCGGCCGTAGACCTTCGGGCGTGGCATCTCGATGTCGAGCCCCGCGCGGACGGCGCGCACCGTGTCGTGCATGCCGAGCAGCCAGTCGGACTCGACGAAGCCGTCGAAGCCCCATTCGCCCTTGAGGATGTCGCGCAGCAGGTGCGCGTGCTCGCCGCACCACTCGCCGTTCACGCGGTTGTAGGCGCTCATGACCGAGCCGGCACCGGCCGCGATGCAGCGCTGGAAGTGCGGCAGGTACACCTCGCGCAGCGTGCGCTCGGAGAGGTTCGCGCTCACCGTGAAGCGCGTGTTCTCGATGCTGTTGACGGCGTAGTGCTTGACGCTCGCGACCACGTGCCGCTGCACGCCCTCGACGAAGGCGGCGCCCATGACGCCGAGGTGGTGCGGGTCCTCGCCGTAGGTCTCCTGCGCACGGCCCCAGCTCGGGTGGCGAAGCAGGTTGATGCACGGTGCCAGCAGCACGTTGCCGCCGCGCGCGCTGGTCTCGAGGCCCATCGCCTCGCCGACGCGGCGCTCGAGGTCGGGGTCGAACGTGGCGCCGCGTGCCATGCCGACCGGGAACGCGGTCGCCTGGCCCGCCCGCACGCCGCGCGGGCCGTCCACCATGCGGAAGCCGGGGATGCCGAGCCGCTGGTTCGGCGGCGTGTGGTACAGCCCGTCGATCGGCTCGCGCTTGAGGCCGTGCATCTGCTCGACCTTCTCGGCGAGCGTCATGCGTGCGAGCAGGTCCTCGACCCGGCGCTCGACCGACCGTGCTGGGTCGTGCGCGGGCGGATGGCTCGCGTTCTCGGCCATCGCTTCCTCAGTGCACGAACAGGCGGAGCAGGTACCAGACCAGCGCCGCGACGACGCCCGACATGGGGATCGTCAGCACCCACGCCCAGACGATCGTGCCGGCGATTCCCCACCGCACCGCGCGCGTACCGCGCGTGAAGCCGACGCCGGCGATCGCTCCGGTGATGACGTGCGTCGTCGACACGGGGATGCCCATCCACGAGTTCAGCGCGAGCGTGATGCCGCCAGCAGTCTCGGCGGCGAAGCCGCCGACCGGCTTCAGCTTGGTGATCCGCATGCCCATGGTCTTGACGATGCGCCAGCCGCCCATCGCGGTGCCGAGACCCATCGCGGCGTGGCAGATCAGCACCACCCAGAACGGGATGTGGCCGGTCTTCGCAGCCTCCTCGCTCAGGTGGCTGGTCGCGACGAGCACCATGAAGATCACGCCCATCGTCTTCTGCGCGTCGTTGAGGCCGTGCCCGAGGCTGTAAAACGCCGCCGAGAAGAGCTGTCCCACGCGGAACCAGCGGTCGATGCGCAGCGGCGGCCAGCGCCGGAACGTCCAGGCGAGCAGGATCATCAGTGCGGCGCCGAGCACGAGCCCGAGCGTCGGCGCGACGACGATGAAGATCGCGATGGTCTCGATGCCGTGCCAGTGCACGAGCTCGAAGCCCGATGCCTGGGCGACCGCCGCGCCGACGAGTCCGCCGACGAGCGCGTGCGAGGACGAGCTGGGCAGGCCGAAGTACCAGGTGATGAGGTTCCAGACGATCGCGCCCACGAGCCCCGCGACGACCACCGCGAGCGCGGCGCCGGGCGGTAGCGAGCCGATGGCGATCACGTCCTTGCCGATCGTCTTGGCGACGTGCGTCTCGAAGCCGAAGGCCGCGATGAAGTTGAAGAATGCGGCCCACAGCACGGCGACGCGCGGGGTGAGCACCTGCGTCGACACCACGGTCGCGATCGAGTTCGCGGCGTCGTGGAAGCCGTTGATGAAGTCGAAAACGAGCGCGACGACGATGATCGCGATCGCGACCAGCAGAAGTGTGTCCATCGGGCGGATGCGCCTTCAGGCGAACTCGAGGACGATGCCTTCGACGAGATTGGCCACGTCCTCGCACCGGTCGGTGGCTTCCTCGAGGCCCTCGTACAGCTCCTTCCACTTCATGACCGTGAGTGGATCGCGCTCGGTCTTGAACAGCTTGCCGACCGCGACGCGCAGCAGGGTGTCCGCCTCGTTCTCGAGGCGGTTGATCTCCACGCACTGCTTGAGGATCTCCTGCGCGTTCTTCATGCTGCGCAGCCCGCGGACCGCCTTCGCGACCTCTTCGGCACTGAACACCAGCACGCGCGCGAGCTGCTTCGCCTCGTCCGTGGGCGCCGCCATCTCGTAGACGCTGATGCGGTCCGAGACCGCCTCTGCGAGGTCGAGGATGTCGTCCATCTTCGTGATCAGCCGGTGGATCGAATCGCGGTCGAACGGTGTGATGAAGGTCTTGTGCAGCATCTCGATGCACTGGTGGGTGATGAGATCGCCCTCGTGCTCGATGACCTTGATCCGCCGCGCCTTCTCGGGAATGTTCCGGAAGTCCTCGAGCATCTCGAGGACGGCGGCGCAGCCCTCCGAGATCTTGGCTCCCATGTTCTCGAAGTAGTCGAAGAACGCGACCTCTTGCGGCATCAGCTTTTGGAACACGAACCCTCCCCCGTTTGGCCGCGAGTTAATTGGTGGGGGGGCAGGGGGTCAAGGCGGGCACATTCGGCCGTTCTCCAGGCCGTGCGGCCCTGCTAGCGTGCGCACCGTGAGATGGACGTGCCCACCACCCCGCAGCCGTGCGGCCCGGATGGCGCGGCTCTCGATTCTCGTCGCGGGGCTCGTCTTGGCCCCGGTCGCGCGCGCCGACACGGTGACCATCAAGGGCTCGGACACCATGCTGGTCCTCGCGCAGCAGTGGATGGAGCACTACAGGCGCGAGCACCCCACAGCGGTCCTGCAGCTCACCGGCGGCGGCTCGGAGACCGGGATCGCCGCGCTCACCAACGGCACCACGGACATCGCGGCCGCGTCGCGCCCGATGACCGATGCCGAAGTCGCCCGCGCCGAGGCGCGCCACGACCGGCGCATCGTGCAGATCCCGGTCGCGTACGACGCACTCGCGATCGTCGTGAACGAGGCGAACCCGGTCGACGTCCTCACGCTGAGCGACCTGGCGCGCGTGTTCCGCGGCGAGGTGCAGGACTGGAAGGAGCTCGGCGGGTCTACGGCGCCGATCGCGATCTACGGCCGCGACCACAGCTCGGGCTCGTGGACGTTCTTTCGCCGCCAGGTGCTGCACGACGACGACTTCTCGGTCGACGCCCTGAACCTGGTCGGCACGGCGTCGATCGTTGATTCGGTCGCGAAGGACGTGAACGGCATCGGCTACGGCGGCATCGCTTACGCGGGCGGGCTCAAGCACGTGCGCCTCGCGAAGGATGCAGGTGGCACACCGGTCGCCGCGACGGTCGAGAGCGTGCGCAACGGCACCTACCCGCTGGCGCGCCGGCTCTGGCTGCACGTCACGGAGCCGCACGACGAGGACGTCGCGCGCTTCCTCGCCTGGGTCCGCGGTCCTGCCGGCCAGGGAGTCGTCGCCGGGGTCGGCTTCTTCCCGCTGCAGACGGAGGGTGCCGGCTGGTAGGGGCTGTCGGCCTCGGCGAAGCCGCGGCGGACGGCAGATGACACGCCGTGCCGGTTCCAACCTGCATGGCCCGCGACGCCGGGACGGGCGTCAGTGGTGGTCCGCGACGCCGGTACGGATGTCAGTCGGCGCTCCAGCGTGCGATCAGGTCGCGCTCGAGCGCCTTGGCGCGCCCGGTCCAGTCGGTGGCCTCGGGCGGCGACGCGGCGATGCGCCGGTCGCGTCCCGCGTCGAGGCGCGCGCGAGCGCCGGCATCGGTCAGGAGGATCACGAAGCCGAGCTCGCGGCCGCGTCGCGTGGTGAGGAATCCGACGAGGCCGTCGGCGTAGAGCAAGGTGCCGGACTTCGCGAGGATCCTGCCGCCCGGCGTGGCGTCGCGCGCCGCGTGGCCGTCGTCGTCCCCCTCACGCGCCGGGCGGCCGTCGGTGCCCCCCTCGTGTGCGGCGCGGCCATCGTCGCCCCCCTCGTGTGCGGCGCGGTTGTCGTCGCCCCCCTCGCGTGCGGGCAGCACGTCCTGCAGGCGCACCCCCGAACCTGCTCGGGCCGAGCCGTGGCGCAGCACCGCCGCCATCTGGCGTGGCGTGTGGCGCGTCACCGAGCTGAGCCCGGAGTGGTTCGCCGCGACGAAGCCCGCGAACGAGGTCTCCGGCAGCCGGTCCTGCCACCACGCGGCGAGGCGGTGCGCCGACTCGTCGAGCGCGAGGCCGGTGCCCGCCAGCTGGCGCGACGCCGCGAGCCCGGTCAGCTCGGCCGTGAGGTTGTTGCTGTAGCGCAGGAGGCCGGTGACGACCTCGGAGAGCGGCGGGCTCTCGTGCCGCGCGATCTCGCGCGCGTCCGGCGGGCGCGTGCCGCGCTGCGCCGGGGGGAGCGTCACGTCGGACTGCGCCGCGAGGGTCGCGAGAAGCTCGGCGACGACGGGGGCGGGGTCGCCCTTCACCGGCAGGAAGGCGCTGCCCTTCGCGGACAGGTGCTGCGACACCAGCCAGCGCGGCGACGGATCGGCCGCGAACACGAACTCGATGCGCGGGTCGAGCGCCGGGTCGAGCGTGCCGGTCGCGATGCCGCGTACCGGCAGCGCGCCGCCATCGGCCGGTGAGAGCAGCTTCGTCGTGTGCCGGCCCTGGGAGTCGCGCTGCCAGCGCAGCTCCACCCGGTTGTAATTGACGGACAGCGCGGAGACCGCCGGGTTGTACTGCGCCGATTCCGGCTGCTGCGGGTCGATCTCGGGCGCGCGCGGGTAGAGCGAGTCGTCGAAGAAGAACGCGCCGTCGAGGCGACGGATTCCAGCATGCCGGAGCCCGGCGACGAGCGCGCGCAAGCCGTCGCTGCTGAGCGTCGGGTCGCCGCCGCCGTGCAGGAAGAGGTCGCCGTGCAGCGTGCCGTCCGCCACCTGGCCGGTCGCGAGCAGGGTGGTCGCGAAGCGGTGCCCGGGGCCGAGGATCTCCAGCGCCGCCAGCGCCGTCGTGACCTTGGTCGTCGACGCCGGGATGAACGGGCGGTCGGCGCCGTGCTGCGCGAGGATCGTGCCCGTCGCCTCGTCGAACAGGACGACTCCCAGCACGTCCGGCGAGAAGCCGTGTCGCTGCGCGACGGCGGCCAGATCACGGCCGCCGTCGCCGGCGCGCGCCGGCGATGCGGTCGCAACGAGAAGCGTCAGCAGCAGCGCCGCGGCGCGAGCGCGCGATCCCGGGCCCGCTCCGGCCCGGCGCCGCCGGTCGGGTGCTCGCTCCTGCATGAGGCCGCACCGTACGTGCTGCGCGCCGCGGACGCGACCGTCGAATGGGGTGTGCGGAGAACCGCGATTGCGGAGAACGGCATACGCGGAGAACGGCGTGCGCGGCACGGTGGACCGCCGCGACGGGTCCACGGCGCGTCGACCACGGCTCGATCGCTGCGACGACGCCGATCGCGATGTCGACGGCCACGCCGCCTGCCACCGCCGACGTGGCCCCCCACCGCCGACCGCCGCCGATCGGAACCCCCGCGTGAACCCCCGCGACTTGACGCCGGCGCCGGTGACGCGCCAACCTTCGCGCGGCGGTGCGGAACTTCTCGTGACCATCCTCGGCAGCCAGACGCTCGCGCCGGGTCGGCGGCGGCCGGCGCGCGAGCGCGGCGCAGCGATGCCGGCGCGGCTGTGGGCGTTTCTCCGTACCGAGCTGGCACCGTCGCCGGCGCGCTGGCGCGCGACCTGGCGCATCGTCGTCGCCTGCCTCGTCGCGACCAGCATCGCGATGACGTTCAGGATCCCGAACGCGCACTGGCTGATCGTCACGATCTTCATCGTCAGCCAGCCGAACGTCGGTGCGACGCTGGACAAGGCGATGCTCCGCCTCGCCGGCACGATCGTCGGCGCGCTCGGCGTGATCGCCGCCGTGGTCGCCTTTCCGCAGCAGCCGTGGTTCCAGCTGCCGACGATCGCGCTGCTCATCGGCACCAGCGCGTTCCTGTCGCGCACGACGTCGTACCCGTACGTCGCGGTGCTGGGCGGCATCACGGTCGTCCTCTTCCTCGGCAGCAGCGAGGCGCACCCGACGGCGTCGGTCGAGGAAGGACTCTGGCGCCTCGCGGCGGTGGCCGTCGCGGAGGTGGTCGCGACGGCGGCTCACCTTCTGCTGTGGCCCGACGACCCGGAGGACCTGCTCCTGACGGACGTCGAGCGGATTCTCGGCCTGGTCGAGGAGTGCCTCGCGCGCCTGCTGCGTGGCGAGCCGATCTCCGCGAGCGACGCCGGACATGCGCGCATCGCCGACGGCGTCTTCAACGGGCTCGTCCGCCACCTCGACCTGCTGAACAATGCCGAGACGCGCTATCGCTCGCTGCGCGGGCGGCACAGCGAGCAGCTCGTGCTGATCGGGGCCGTGAATCGCGTCGCGGCCGCGTCGCTCACTCTCGAGGCGCTGGTCGACGGCGTACCCGGCCGCCGTGCCGGCGACGACCCGAGCACGGCACTGGCCGCGCGGTTGCGGGCCGTGGCGGAGACGATCGAGCGCCTGCGGCGTGCGCTCCGCGAGCGGCGACCGGTCGGCGCCGAGGCCGTGACCGCCGTCGCACACCCAGCTCCGCTGGTCGGCAGCGACCTGCCGTTCCTGGCACCGCTCCTGGACATGGAGCGTGCTCTCGCCGAGGTCCCGGCGGCGACCGCCTTCCTCGACCGCGGCGCGAACGGACCGCGCGCGGATCTCGCTCCTTCGCCGCTCGAGGGGGGGCCGGCAGGCTTCTTCACGCCGTCGTGCACCTGGTCGAACACGCGGGATCTGCGCTTTGCGACCCAGGTCACGGTCGCGGCGATGATCTGCTACCTGGTGGTCGCGGGTCTCGACTGGCCGGGCCTCTCGACCGCCGTCGTCACCTGCGTCATCGTCGCGCAGTCGAGCTTCGGCGCCATGGTGCAAAAGGCGCTGCTGCGCATTGCGGGCGCGATCGTCGGTGCGCTCCTGGGCGTAGGCGCGATCCTGCTGGTGGTGCCGTCCATCGACACGCTGCCGCCCTTCCTGGTCGTCGTCGGTGCGTGCACGGCGGTCGCCGCGTACGTCGTCACCGGGTCCGCTCGCATCTCGTACGTGGGCATCCAGATGGCGCTCGCGCTCGCGATGACGCTCCTCGACTCGATGGGGCCCAGCATCGAGCTGGTGAAGCCGCGCGACCGCGTGCTGGGCATCCTGCTCGGCAATCTCGTCTCGGCGGGGGTCGCGTTCTGGCTATGGCCGGTGCTGGCGGGCGAGGAGATGCTGAACAGTCTCGAGTCCGCGCTGCGGCACCTCGCGGACCTGTCGCGCTTCGGGATCCGGGGGACCGAGCCGGCGCGGCCCGCGCGCGGCTTCCGCCTGCAGATCCACCAGGACCTCGCCGCGACGCTGCGCCTGCACGCCGAGGCGCAGTTCGAGCCGGGGGCTTCGACCCTGGAGCAGCGCGATCGGCAACGGCGGCTGCTGGCGCTGCAGCAGGAGGTGCAGCAGGCGTTCCTGCTCGTCGCGGGCCTGGTGCGAAACCGCCTCAACGCGGGCATCGGCGGGATCGAGCTACCCTCGCACGCGCTGCTGCGGCAGGTCGCAGTCGCCGTCGCGCCGCACCTCGAGGCGGCGGCGAAGGAGCTGGCGGGCCGGGCGACCGCGCCGCCGCCCGACATGGCGGCGCGCATCGCTGCCACCGACGCGGCCCTCGCCATCGATGCGGCGACCGGCATCGAGCTCCCGGGTGCGCTCGCCGCGGTGGCCGAGATGCGGAGCCAGCTCGAGCTCTACCGCACGCTCGCGCCGGTCCTCGAGCGCTTGTCCGGCGCCGCCCGCGCGATCGGCAGCGACGCGGCGGCAGCGTCAGGCCGGAGTGCGGCGTGACGCCGCCGCGTCCGCGGCACGTTCGAGGACGGTGAAGGCCAGCGGGTAGGGGTTGCGCTCGTCCGCCGGACGGAACTCGCGCGACACCTCGACCCAGTGCGCGGGGTCGAGCGGTGGGAAGGAAACGTCGCCGTCGATCGCCGCCTGCACCTCGGTCCGGTAGATGCGGCCCGCTCGAGGCATCGCCTGCGCGTAGACGCCCGCGCCGCCGATCACGAAGCACACCGTCTCGCCCGCCGCGCGGGCGAGCGCGAGCGCGTCGTCGAGCGTCGTCACCGCGTGGCAGCCGGACGCGACCCGCTCGGGGTGGCGCGTCAGTACGAGGTTCGTCCGTCCGGGCAGAGCGCGGCCGATCGACGCGTGCGTCTTGCGGCCCATCACGACGTGGTGCCCGGTGGTGAGCGTGCGGAAATGCTTCAGGTCTGCGGGCAGCGACCAAGGGAGCGTCCCGTCGCGGCCGATGACGCCGTTCTCGGCGGCCGCGACGACGAGGGCGACGATCACGCCGCGACCCGCCCGGGGAGGACCTGTTTCACGCCGCGACGCCTCGTTGGGAGGCCCTGCGTCACACCGCGACGCCTCGTGGGGAGGCCCTGCGTCACACCGCGACCTGCGCCTTGATGAGCGGGTGCGGGTCGTAGCCCTCGAGGGCGAGGTCCTCGAAGCGGTAGTCGAAGATCGAGTCGGCGCGTCGCGCGAGCGTGAGCTTCGGCAGGGGGCGGGGCTCGCGGGTCAGCTGCAGGTGCGCCTGCGCGATGTGATTGACGTACAGGTGGACGTCGCCGAAGCTGTGCACGAAATCGCCGGGCTGGAGGCCGGTCGCGGCTGCGACCAGGTGCGTCAGCAGCGCGTACGAGGCGAGGTTGAACGGCACGCCGAGGAACACGTCGGCGCTGCGCTGGTAGAGGTGGCAGGACAGCCGGCCCCGCGCGACGTAGAACTGGAACAGGCAGTGGCACGGTGCGAGCGCCATGCGGTCGAGGTCGGCGACGTTCCACGCGCTGACGACCAGGCGGCGCGAGTCCGGGTTGCGGCGGATCTCGTCGACCAGCCAGGCGATCTGGTCGATCGTGCCGCCGTCGCGCGCCGGCCACGAGCGCCACTGGTGGCCGTACACGGGGCCGAGGTCGCCGCGCGCGTCGGCCCACTCGTCCCAGATCGTCACACCGTGCTCGTGCAGGTAGCGCACGTTGGTGTCGCCCGAGAGAAACCACAGCAGCTCGTGCGCGATCGACGGCCAGTGCAGCCGCTTCGTGGTCAGCATCGGAAAGCCGGCATCGAGGTCGAAGCGCAGCTGTCCGCCGAACAGGCTCAGCGTGCCGGTGCCGGTGCGGTCGCCCTTCTCGACCCCCTCGTCGAGGATCTTCCGCAGCAGATCGAGGTACTGCCTCATCGCGCGGGTCGGTTTACGACAGAACGGCCTGGCGCGCGAGGTGGTCACTCGCGCCGGTGCGCGGCGGCGTCTGTGGCGGCGGCACGTGCGGTCACGGGGCAAGCCGGCAGTCGACTCGTCGAGCCGTGTGGTCTAAGCCTGCAGCGGCATGCTCCCGGGGATCGATCTGCCGAACTGGATCGTCGGCTGCGTCACGATCGCCCTGTTCGTCGGGCTCTCTGTCGCAGGCCTCGCATGGTCGCGGCGCTGGAGCCGCGAGCGCGGCCTGCACGCGCTGGTCGACAACGGGGTGATCGGCTGGGTCTTCTCGGCCATCGTGGGCATCTACGCGATCGCCATCGGGCTGATCGCGGTTGCGACCTGGGGAAACGCCTCCGAGGCGTCGAGCGCCGCGTCGCACGAGGCTGCGGCCGTCGCCGCGCTCTTTCGCGACGTCGGGGGCTACCCGCAGCCGCGGCGTGGCGAGCTCGAGAGACTGGTGCGCGACTACACGAGCGAGGTGATCGAGACCGACTGGCCGCTGCAGCGGCTCGGCGAGGTGCCGCTGACCGGGGCGCGGGTTCTCGACGACATCCAGCGCAGTCTCTACGCGTACGAACCGGCGACGATCGGGCAGGGCGTCGTCCACGCCGAGGTGCTCGACAGCTTCAACCAGGTGGTCGAGTGGCGGCGCCTGCGGCTCGAGGCGGTCGAGTACGCCTTGCCGGGGACGCTCTGGGGGATCCTGCTGATCGGCGCCGCGATCGCCGTCGGTGCGTCGTTCGTCTTCAACATGGACAGCTTCCAGGTCCACGCGGTGATGTCGGGGCTGCTCGCCGCGATGATCGGCCTGCTGGTGTTCTTCATCATGGTCACCGATCACCCCTACCACGGGCAGACGGGCGTGAGCCCCGAGGCGTTCGCGCTGGCCCTGCGCGAGCAGATGTCCGCTCCCAGCGGGCACTGACGGCGAGCCGGAGCGATTTTGCGCGGCACCGCGCAGCCGCGCTAGACAGGTGGCGTGAAGCCCGAAGAGATCGCCGCGCGCTTGACGCCGTTGCTCGAGCGCGAGACCGGCGGCCCCGTGCAGATCGCCAACGTGCGCACGATGACGGGTGGCGCCACGCGCGAGGCCTGGTCACTCGACGCGACGATCAGCGAAGCCGGGCAGCCGCGCGATCTCGGGCTCGTGCTGCTGATCTTCCGGCCCGGCGGGCAGCGCGCGTTCTCCGCGCGCGACGAGTTCCGCCTGCTCGCGGCGACGCGCGCCGCCGGGGCGCCGGTGCCGAAGCCGATGTTCGTCGGCGAGGCCGAGCTCGGTCGGCCCTTCTACGTGATGGAGCGGCTGAGCGGCGAGACCATCGGCCGCCGGCTGGTGCGCGAGGAGCGCTTCGCGGAGGCGCGTCGCGTGCTGCCCGTGCAGCTCGCCGAGGCACTCGCCGCGATCCACCGGGTGCCGCTCGACGGCCGCAGCGGCAGCGATCCGCTGACCTTCCTGCCGCGACCGGAGCCCGGCAAGTCGGCCGTCGCGAGCGAGCTCGTGCGCCTCGAGGCCATGTACCGCCAGATCGCCGTCGAACCGCACCCCGCGTTCGAGATCGCGTTCCGCTGGCTCGCCGAGCGGCAGCCGACGAGCAGCGACGTGGCGCTCGTCCACGGCGACTTCCGCATCGGCAACGTCATGGTCGGCGAGGAGGGCCTGCGCGCCGTGCTCGACTGGGAGCTCGCGCACGCGGGCGATCCGTTCGAGGACCTGGGATGGCTCTGCGTGCGTTCGTGGCGCTTCGGCGTCGACCACCTGCCGATGGGCGGCATCGCGCGCCGCGCGGAGCTGTTCGACGCCTACGCGCGGGCGAGCGGGCGCGCGGTCGATCCGGAGGTCGTGCGCTTCTGGGAGGTGTACGGCAACCTGCGCTGGGGCGTCTTCACGCTGGTGCAGGTGCGCTCCTTTCTCGAGGGCCTGTCGAGCAGCGTGGAGCTCGCGAGCATCGGCCGGCGCACCGCCGAGACCGAGTGGGAGCTGCTCAACCTGATCGAAGGGAAGGGCTTCTGATGCAGGACCGGCCGACGATCCACGAGCTGCTGCGGGCGGTCGAGAGCTTCTTGCGCGACGACGTCGTGCCGGCCACCGAAGGTCGCCGGCAGTTCCTCGCGCGCGTCGCGGCGAACGCCATCGGGCTCGTCGAGCGCGAGCTGCAGGGGGAGGCCGAGCACGCCGCGCGCGAGTGGGCGGGACTCGACGCGCTGCTCGGCGCGGAGCCCATGCCCGGCGGGCGCGACGCGCTCGCGGCGGCCGTCCGCGCGCGCAACGAGGCGCTCGGGGCGCGCATCCGGGCCGGCGAGTACGACGCGGAGCCCGCGGCGCTCCTGGCGCACGTCCGTGCGACGGTTCGCGACAAGCTTCTCGTCACGAACCGGGCCTACCTCGAAGCCGACGGCGACCTGGGGTAGTGCAGCCGGGTGCGGCGTACGGGCCAGCCCGACCGGGAGTCCGGCGCGAGTACGTGGAACGCGCGTTGCTGAGCTGCTAGCCTCCCGCCACGTTTCGACACAAGGAGCGATCAAGATGGCAAACGTTCAGGACGTCAGCGACGCAACCTTCGACGCCGAGGTGTTGCAGGCCAGCACACCGGTTCTCATCGACTTCTGGGCGCCGTGGTGCGGTCCCTGCCGCGCGATCGCACCGGTGGTCGAGGAGCTCGCCAGCGAGTACGCCGGCAAGCTCAAGGTCGTGAAGATGAACGTCGACGACAACCAGCAGACCCCGAGCCGCTATGGCGTGCGCGGTATCCCCAACCTGATCGTGTTCAAGGGGGGCAAGGTCCACGAGCAGATCGTGGGTGCCGTGCCGAAGAGCCGCCTTGCGCAGGCCGTTCAGAGCGCCGTGGGGTGAAGAGCCGGGCGGAGGGGACCTCGGGGTCCCCTCTGTGGCTCCCCCCGGGGCAGGACACCGGGCCGACGCTCAGTCCGCGTCGTCGGCCGGCCCGCTCTTCGTGTCCGCCGGCCCTTCGAGGCCCATCGGCAGGAAGTGGAAGAGCAGGATCAGCAGGCAGATGACGCCGGTCGCCATCAGCGCCTCGACCACCTCGCCGACACCGCAGGCGAGGCCGATCACGACCGAGGCGAGGGCGAACGTGATGTCGAGGCCGTCGGACACCTTCAGGCGGTAGAAGCGGATCACCGAGAACGCGCCCCACACGCCCAGAGCGCGCGTGACGCTGTGTCCGATCAGCGAGATGACGGTCGACACCAGCGCGCCGAGCAGAACGAGCGAGAGCGCGAAGTCGCGGTCGTAGGCCTTCTTGCCGCGGTAGGTGATGCGGTAGAGGAGCGCGAAGAGGTACGAGCAGAACGTCGCGGTCAGCATCGAGACCAGGACGATCTTCGGATCGACCTCGACGTGCTTCGCAAGATCCTGGAACAGGGTTTCCATCGGTCATTCTCCCTGCGCCGCACCGGCGCCGCGCGGGCCGTCCCCTCGACGGGATCAGGCGTCAGAGGTTGGGAATGCGATCCTTCGAGAAGCGTCGCATGTTGACGTTGATCACCAGCCCGAGCCCCGCCATCAGGGTGACCAGCGACGATCCGCCGTAGCTGAAGAACGGCAGCGTGATGCCGACGACGGGCAGCATGCCGGTCGTCATGCCCAGGTTGATCACCGCCTGCCAGAGGACGTTCGACAGCACGCCGAACGCGAGCAGCGCGCCGAAGCGCTCCTTCGCCCGTCCGACGACGACCAGCCCGCGCATCATGAGCGCGAGGTAGAGCGAGATCAGGATCGTCGCCCCGACGAAGCCCCACTCCTCGGAGAACACCGAGAAGATGAAGTCGGTGTGCTGCTCGGGCAGGAAGTGCAGCTGGTTCTGGGTGCCGTGCAGGAAGCCCTTGCCGTAGAGCCCGCCCGACCCGATGGCGATCTTCGACTGGATGACGTGGTAGCCGGCGCCGAGCGGATCGAGCTCGGGGCTCAGAAAGGTCTCGATGCGCTTGAGCTGGTAAGGCTTGAGGTGCGACATCAGGTACGGCATCGCGGGCAGCACCGAGAGCGCGACGCCGCCGATGATCGCCCACGTCCGCGGGCTCGGACCCGCGAGCACGACCATGCTCGCCACCACGAAGCAGAACACGCCCGCGGTGCCGAGGTCGGGCTGGGCGAGGATCAGGGCGACCGGCGGCAGGGACAGCAGCGCCGGGACGGCGAGGTCGCGCAGGCGAAGCCCTTCCGGGCGCATCGAGCGGTGGAAGTAGCGCGCCAGCACGATGATGAGCGCGAGCTTCATCATCTCCGACGGCTGCAGCGAGAAGAACCCGAAGTCGAGCCAGCGCTTGGAGCCGTTGGTCGTCGAGCCGATCACCGGGACCGCGAGCAGCAGCGCGAGCCCGGCGGCGTAGGCGACGTACGCATAGCGCTCGAGCTTTCGGTAGTCGAAGGCGACCATGATCAGGGCGCCCAGCACGCCGAGCGTGGCCCACATCGCCTGGCGGGCCGCGAAGATGGCGCCGCGCGACGATGCCGGATCGTAGTCCGCGCTGTACACCGAGACCGTGCCGATGCCCACGATGGCGAGCATCAGCAGCATCAGGACGAAGTCGAAGTGGTAGACGAGACGGCGGTCGAACATCAGCCGCATGTCAGGCTCCGCGCTCGGGCGTCCCGGCGGACGCGACCTGGTAGGACCGTCCGCGCGTGAGCGCGAAGTAGAAGTCCGCGACGTCGTGGGCGACCGGCGCTGCGACCGCGCCGCCGCCGCCGCCGGCGTGCTCGATGAGCACCGCGATGGCGATCTCGGGTGCGTCGACCGGCGCGAAGGCGACGAACCAGGCGTGGTCGCGCAGATGGCGGGCCAGGTTGTGCGTCTTGGTCTGCTTGCCCATCTTGAAGACCTGCGACGTTCCGGTCTTCCCGCCGACGTCGATGTTCGGCAGCTTCGCCTTCTTGCCCGTGCCCCTCGGCGCGTTGACCACGTCGCGCAGCGCCTCGCGGAGCTGCAGCAGGGTCGACTTGCGGAGCCCCGCCGTGCCGACGACCTCGGGCAGGATCTCCTCGACGACGTCCCCCGCCGCGTTCTCGATGCGGCGGACGAAGTGCGGCCGGTAGCGTGTGCCGCCGTTGGCGACGGTCGCGATGACGCTCGCCATCTGCAGCGGCGTCGCCAGCACGTATCCCTGGCCGATCGCGACCGACAGCGTCTCGCCCTGGAACCACGGCTCGCCGAAGCGCGCCCGCTTCCACCCGGTGGACGGGATGAGCCCCGGCTTCTCGTGGTCGAGCGCGATGCCCGTGGGCTCGCCGAGGCCGAAGCGGTGCGAGTAGTCGGCGATGGCGTCGACGCCGAGCTTGACGCCGACCTGGTAGAAGTACACGTCGCAGGACTCGACGAGCGCACGGTGCAGGTCCACGCTGCCGTGGCCGCCCCTCTTCCAGCAGCGAAACGTGCGGTTCGCGAACCGGTAGCTGCCGCCGCAGAAGATGCGCGTGAACGGCGTGACCTGGCCCTCCTCGAGCGCCGCTGCGGCGGTGACGATCTTGAAGGTCGAACCCGGCGGGTACTGCCCGTGGATCGCGCGGTTGTTGAGCGGCTTCAGCCGGTCGCCGGTCAGCTGGCGCCACTCGTCGCGGCGGATGCCGCGCGCGAACACGTTCGGATCGAAGGTGGGCTTGCTCACCATCGCGAGAATCTCGCCGGTGTCGGGCTTCATGACGACGACCGAGCCCTGGTGCTCCGCCATGCGCTGCTCGATGAACAGCTGCAGGCGGCGGTCGACGCTCAGGATCATGTTGTTGCCCTGGGTCTGCGGAACGCGCGACAGCACGCGCAGCTTGCGTCCCAGGGCGTCGACCTCGATCTGCTGTCCTCCCGGAACGCCGCGCAGCCGCGTCTCCCACGACTTCTCGGCGCCCGCCTTGCCGATCAGATCGCCCATGCGGTAGCCGGGATTCTGTCCAAGCTCCGACTCCGAGATCTCGCCGACGTAGCCGAACAGGTGCGAGCCGACGGGTCCGTACGGGTAGGTTCGCAGCGGCCCGGCGTCGAGGCTCACGCCGGGGAGCTCGAGCTGGTGGGTCTCGAGAGCGACCACGGCGTCGTAGTCGACGTCGCGCCGGATGACGAGGCTCTCGTAGGGCGGGCGGCCGCGCGCGGCCTGGACGAGCTGCTTGACGTTCAGGTCGGGGACGCGCAGGAAGCGCGCCACGCGCTGGATCGTGGCGGCCAGGTCCTCCGTGTCCTCGGGGACGACGACCACGTCGAACGAGGGGCGGTTGTCGACCAGCGGGTCGCCGTTGCGGTCGTAGATCAGGCCGCGTGTCGCGGCGAGACGCTGCAGGCGGATGCGGTTGTTCTCCGACAGCGAGCGCCAGGTTTCGCCCTGTCCGACCTGCAGGCGGTAGAGCCGCAGCCCGATGCCGGCGAACAGGCCCGCCACGCCGACGCCGCAGATCAGCAGGCGGCGGCGGAGCTCGTTCGTCCCCTCGCGGCTATTCAGCTGCATGCTGCCTCGCCGATCGCGGCAGATAGCTGTCGAGCGCCGCGAACACCGCGGGTGCGCAGACCAGCGCCAGCAGCGCCTCGAGGGTCAGCGTTCGCAGGACGAACCACCAGTTCACGGCGCGCGTCGACCCGACCGCGAAGTAGAGCACCACCGTGACGATCTTCACCGCCGATCCGAGCGCCACGGCGGCGATGTTCGACATGGGGTTCTCCATCCATAGGCGCTTCGAGACGAGGTATACCATCCCGAAGACGAGGGTCATGGTCACGCAGTGGAGACCGGGCACGGCTCCGGAGAACGTGTCGAGCAGGTAGCCCAGCAGGAACGCTCCGACGGCCCCGCCCGCCGAATGGTAGTGCAGCCCGAGGTACACGCAGAGCGTGACGATCAGGTCGGGGGCCGCCGGCAGGAAGGGCACCCGCTGTACCAGGGTGGTCTGCACCACCACGGCAAGCACGCCGGCCACGGCGAAGATCAGGACCGACCGCATCGCGCTCAGCCGCCCTGCTGCTCCGCGGTGGTCGGCACTTCGGGCGACGCCTCCGGAGGCACCTCGTTCTCCGGGGCCTCGACCACCATGACCTCCTCGAGCTTGTTGAAGTCCACCGCGGGCTCGACCTCGGCCGTCTGGAACAGGCCGCCCTCCTCGCGCGACAGGCGGCTGATCGCCCCGACCACCACGCCGCGCGGGAAGATGCCGTCGAGCCCGGAGGTCGCGACGAGGTCACCGACGCGGATATCCTCGCGGTGCTTCACGTACTTCAGCTGGCACCCGCCGTGCAGGCTGCCCTCGACGATTCCGCGGGCACGGCTGCGCTGCACGAGCACGTCGACGCCGCTCGACGGATCGTCGAGCAGCAGCACGCGCGCCGCGTTCGGGCTGGTCGACACCACCCGGCCCACGACGCCCGCGGGCGAGACCACGGCCATGCCCTTCTGCACGCCGTCGCGCTCGCCCTTGTTCACCGTCGCGGTCCGGAACAGCCCGCTCGCGTCGATGCCGGTGATGCGCGCCGCGACCGACTGTCCGGGCATCCCCTCGCGGAGGTCGAGCAGTGCCTGCAGGCGTGCGTTCTGGCTCGCGACGGTCGCCACGCGCTCGGCCTGGCTCTCGAGCTCCCGCACCCGGCGGCGCAGCCACTCGCGCTCCTGGCGTACGCCGACGAGGTCGACGTACGTCTGCCAGGTGCCGATCATCGTGCTCGACACCGTGCTCAGCAGGTGGCTGATCGGCGTGATGATCTCGAGGAACACGACTCCCAGCGGGTCGATGCGCCGCGACGTGCGCGTGTTGGTCACCAGCAAGGCGAGCGACACCACCAGGAGCGTGCCCGTGGTGAACAGGACCGAGTAGCGGCGGAGGAGGTTCAGCACGGCGCTCTCCCCGCCCGAGCAGGCTCCAGACGACTCTCTCCCCGGCGGAGAGGTCTCGCACCGCGAACGCCGGTCCGCGCCACGCGGCGTCCGGGCCGCCGAGCCCGCGTCATGGCCTGGTTTCCGATGGCTGCCGCCGTAGACGCTCCGCTACTGGATCGTGACGTCCTTGAGAAGGCTCAGCTCGTCGAGGACCTTGCCGGCGCCCATCACCACCGCGGTCAGCGGATCGTCGGCGAGCATGATCGGGAGCCCGGTCTCCTCGCGCAGCAGCACGTCGAGGTTGCGCAGCAGCGCGCCGCCGCCGGCCAGCACGATGCCCTTGTCGACGATGTCCGAGGCGAGCTCGGGCGGGCAGCGCTCGAGTCCGATGCGGACCGCTTCCACGACCTGGTTGATCGGCTCGAGCAGCGAGTCGCGGATCTCCTCGTCGGAGATCTCGACCGTCTTCGGCACGCCGGCGACCAGGTCGCGGCCCTTGATCTCCATCGTCTGGATCTCGCTCGACGGGTAGGCCGAGCCGATGGTGATCTTGATCAGCTCCGCGGTGCGCTCGCCGACCAGCAGGTTGTACTTGCGCTTGATGTACTGGATGATCGCCTCGTCCATCTTGTCGCCGCCGACGCGGACCGACTTCGAGAAGACGACGCCCGACAGCGAGATGACGGCCACTTCGGTGGTGCCGCCGCCGATGTCGACGATCATGTTGCCGGTGGGCTCGGTGATCGGCAGCCCGGCGCCGATCGCCGCCGCCATGGGCTCCTCGACCAGGTAGACCTCGCGGGCGCCGGCCGACTCGGCCGATTCGCGCACGGCGCGCTTCTCGACCTCGGTGCAGCCGAACGGCACGCAGATGATGATGCGCGGGCGGATCAGCGACTTCCGGTTGTGGATCTTCTGGATGAAGTACCGGAGCATCGCCTCGGTGATCTCGAAGTCGGCGATGACGCCGTCCTTGAGCGGGCGGATCGCGATGATGTTGCCCGGCGTGCGGCCGAGCATCCGCTTGGCCTCCGCGCCGACGGCCAGCACGCGGCGGCCGTTGCGGCTCTCCTTCTGCATCGCCACGACCGAGGGCTCGTTGCAGACGATGCCCTCACCCTTGAGGTAGATCAGCGTGTTGGCGGTGCCGAGGTCAATCGCAAGATCGTTCGAGAACCACCCCAGCAGCGAATCGAAAATCATGGTCTTGCCGATGCCCCCCCGCCCCGAGAACCTACCGCTTCCGAGCAGTGGGGTCAGCGAAGCGCCCCGTCACTACCAGATGCCATTTGGGGGGGCAACGGAGAACGGCCGCCGGGCGTCGTGATTCGCCGTTCGCGCCCGCTTCCCGTGCCGGCCGGCCGGGGCCGATGGCGGGCGGCGGGCGGGCGTTGCCTTCGACAGGGCGGCGCACTACCGTGGCCGGATGCTGCACTTCCTGCGTCGACACTCGCAGTCGCGGGTGATCCAGGTCATCTTCTTCCTCATCATCGCGGTGTTCGTGCTGTGGGGCGTCGAGGCGGTGGTCAGCGGTGGCAGCCCGCTCACCACCATCGCGACCGTCGACGGCCAGCCGATCGAGCAGATCTCGATCCAGCGGGCCGAGATGAATCTCGCCCAGGCCTACCGGGACGCCTACAAGGGCCAGTTCACCCCGGAGATGCAGAAGGCCATGAACCTCCGGCAGCGCGCCCTCGACGGTCTCATCGACCGCGCGATCCTGGCGGGGCAGGCCGAGAAGCTCGGCTACCAGATCGACGACCAGGAGCTGCGCGACTCGATCGTCGACAACCCGGCGTTCCAGCTCGGCGGCCGCTTCAACAAGGATCAGTACCTGCGCGTGCTGCGCTCGGCGGGCCTGACCCCGGGGGACTTCGAGAGCGCCAAGCGCGAGGACCTCGCCGTCGGGCGCGTGCAGAACCTGATCGGCGACAACGTGACGGTGAGCGACGACGACGTGCGCGACGACATCGTCTCGCGCGAGGAGAAGCGGACGCTGGCATTCGTGAAGATCCCGGCGGCCGATCTGACCGCGCAGGTACAGGTCACCGACGCCGAACTCGAGAAGTTCTACGAGGACAACAAGGCGCGCTACGCCGAGCCCGAGAAGGTCAAGGTCGAGCTGCTCGGCTACCCCGTGGACAGGTTCCAGGATGGGGTCGAGGTGACGGAAGAGCGCATCACCGAGCACTACGAGACCAACCTCGAAGCCAGGTACACGCAGCCGCACGAGGTTCGCGCGCGTCACATCCTGGTCCGCGTACCGCGCGACGCCGACGAAGCCACGAAGGCGAAGGCCCGCGCGCGCATCGACGAGGCGAAGGGGAAGATCGACGCGGGCGGCGACTTCGCCGCGCTCGCGAAGGCGTACTCCGAAGACCCGGGCTCGAAGGAGAAGGGCGGCGACCTGGGCTTCTTCCCGCGCGGCCGCATGGTCGGCGCGTTCGACGAAGCGGCGTTCGCCCTGAAGCCGGGCGAGGTCAGCGACGTCGTCGAGTCGCCGTTCGGCTTCAACGTCATCAAGGTCGAGGAGGTCCGCGAGGAGCGCAAGAAGCCGCTCGAGGAGGTCCGCGAGGAGGTCGTGGTCACGCTGCGGAACGAGTCGGCGACCGAGAAAGCTCGCGCCGCCGCGGACGAGGACGCGACCGCGCTCGGCAACGGCGCCACGCTCGATCAGATCGCGGAGAAGCGCGGTCTCACCGTCGACCGGCCGGAGCCACTGGCGCGCAACGCGGCGTTCCCCAGCCTCGGCCGCTCGCTGCCGCTCACCAACGCTCTCTGGGAGCTCAAGCCGGGCGGCCTCACGGCACCGGTCGACGTCAACGGCACCATCGTCATCGGCAAGCTGATCGAGAACGTCGCCTCGGTGACGCCGCCGTTCGCGGAGGTGAAGGACCGCGTCGACGCCGCCTACCGTCTGCAGAAGGCGACCGATGCCGCCAAGGCCGAAGCGGAGAAGGTGCTCGCCGCCGCCCGCAGCGACGGCCTCGAAGCCGCCGGGACCGCGTCGAGCAGGAAGGTCGAGGTCTCGTCCGCGTTCGCGCGTACCGGACCGTTCATCCCCGGCATGGGCACCAACCCGGCGGTGAAGGACGCCGCGTTCGCGCTCGCGCAGGACAGGAAGCTGGGCGACAAGGTGTTCGTGATCGGCAGCGATGCTTTCGTCGTCGAGCTGCGGGAAGTCGTGCTGCCGAGCGACGCGGACGTCCAGGCGAAGATGATCGAGGCGAAGAAGCAGCTGCTCGACAAGCGCCGCGAAGACGCCTTCGCGCGCTACCTCGGCGAGCTGAAGAAGACGGCGCAGATCGAGGTGAACGCAGAGCGCCTCGAAGCGATTCCGGGCGCGTAGCTCGACGGGGGACCCGGCGCCGGCGCGGGGGATGATCGCCCCGGCGTCGTCCGGCGGCGGGTCGTGCCGGCTTTCCTCGCGGCGGGCATGATGCGATGTTTCCGGGATGGCGATCGCGTTCCGTAGAGACGGGGGGACGCGGGGCTCCGTGCTGCTGGTGCACGGCTTCACCGGGTCGCCGCACGAGATGGAGCCGCTGGCGGACCCGCTTGCGGCGGCGGGCTTCGGGGTGCTCGGGCTCCGGCTTCCCGGGCACGGCGCGTCCGGGGCCGGTGAGCCGAACGTGTGGAGCGCCTGGGAGCAGGCGGTGCTCGACGGCTTCGCCGAGCTCACCGCCATGCGGCCCGGCGCGCCGCGCGCGGTGGTCGGGCTGTCGATGGGCGCGCTGCTGGCGCTCGAGCTCGCGCGCCAGAGCGGCGACGAGGTGCGCTCCGTGGTCGCGCTGTCGCCTGCGGTGACGCTTCCGCCCGCGCTCCGCGCGGCACTGTGGCTCGCCGCGCGGACGTTCGGCGAGCGCGGGCGCAGCCGCATGCTGCGCAAGGGCCCGAGCGACATCGCCGACGCGGGCGTCCGGGCGGCGCACCCGAAGTCGCCGCCGTTTCCGGTCGCGGCCGTGCTGTCGTTCAATGAGCTGCGCCTCGCGGTGCGCGCGCGCGTCGGCGCGGTGGTGCAACCGCAGCTGATCGTGCACTCGGTGCGCGACCGGACGTGCCCCGTCACCGGCGCGCACTGGCTCGCGCGCAATACCGGGGCGCGCGACGTCGAGCTGTGCATCCTCGAGCGCAGCGGTCACGTGATCCCCGTGGACGTCGAGCGCGCGCACGCGAGCGAGCGCGTCGTCGCGTTTCTCGAGCGCACGCTCGCGCCGCGCGCGCTGCCCGATCCTCCGGTCGAGGCTGCGCAGGCCGCGGCGCACGAAGCGCTGTCCGAGAGCTGAACGCCGGCTGCGAGACTCGCCCCGGGAGCCGACCGGCTGCGAGACTCGCTCGGGCAGCCGCAGGTCCGGCGCGGGTCGCAGATCGCGGCGCGTCCTCTCGGAGGACGTGCAGCCATTCCCTCCCGGCTCGGTCCGGGGTCGTCGTCGCGCCCTGCGGGCGCGGCGCCTCGACCCGCGGCCCGGTCCGGGGATCGCCGCAGGAGCTGTCAGAACGCGTCGCCCGCGTCGTCGTGCTGCCGCGACGCGGCCGCGGCGGCGCGCCGCCGCCCGCCGAACAGCGCCGTCCAGAGCTCGAGCACCGTCGCGACGCCCTGCACGTCGAGGCCGTCCGGGGCGCGCACCTGACGCGCGGTCGCAGCGGGCACGACCGCGCGCGTGAAGCCGAGCTTGTGCGCCTCGCGGAGCCGGGTCTCCGCGTGCCGCACCGCGCGCACCTCGCCCGCGAGCCCGACCTCACCGAACAGCGTCAGGCCCTCCGGCAGCGGCGTGTCGCTGGCACTCGAGCCGATCGCGGCGATGATCGCGAGGTCTGCCGCGGGCTCTTGCACCCGGATGCCGCCCGCGACGCTCACGAAGAGGTCGTGCTCGAAGAGCTTCAACCCGGCGCGCTTGTCGACGATCGCGGTGAGCACGGCGACGCGGTTCGCGTCGAGGCCGAGCGTCGTGCGGCGCGGCATCGCGAGCGCCGAGCGGGTGCACAGCGCCTGCACCTCGACCAGCAGCGGCCGCGTGCCCTCGATCGTCGGCAGCACCGCCGATCCCGAAGCGCCCTTCGGCCGCTCCGCGAGCAGCACCGCCGACGGGTTCGCCACGTCCTCGAGCCCGCGCTCCCCCATCTCGAACACGCCGACCTCGTTGGTCGGCCCGAAGCGGTTCTTGACGGCGCGCAGCAGGCGCAGCCCGCCGCCCTGATCGCCCTCGAAGTGCAGCACGGTGTCGACCACGTGCTCGAGCACGCGCGGCCCGGCGATCGTGCCTTCCTTGGTCACGTGGCCGATCAGGAGCATCGGCTTGCCCGTCGACTTCGCCTGCGCCACCAGCGCCGCTGCGCACTCGCGCACCTGCCCGACGCTGCCCGCGGCGGAGGTCAGCTCGCGCGAGTGCATGGTCTGGATCGAGTCGATGAGCACGATGCCCGGGTCGGTCGCCGCGACGTGGCCGATGATCTCCTCGACGCACGTCTCGGGCAGGATCAGCACCGACTCGTTGCACGACAGGCGATCCGCGCGCAGCTTCACCTGCTCGGGCGACTCCTCGCCACTCACGTAGAGCGCCGTGAGCCCGCCCTTCGCGAGCTCGGCGAGGACCTGCAGGCCGATCGTCGACTTGCCGATGCCGGGGTCGCCGCCGAGCAGCGTGACCGAGCCCGGAACGATGCCGCCGCCGAGCACGCGGTCGAGCTCTTCGAGCCCCGTCCGGATGCGCGCGTGGCTCTCCGACGTGACGGCGCTGAGCGCGCGCGGCTTCGCCGCGCGCTGCGCAGCGATCGCGACCGACGTGCGCGCGCCGCCGAAGCCGCCGCCACCGCCCGTCGCCGGACGCGGCGCGACGCTCTCCTCGACGACCGTCTCCCACGCGCCGCACTCCTGGCAGCGGCCGAGCCACTTCGCGAACTGGGCGCCGCACTGCTGGCAGACGAAGACCGTGCGCGCGCGAGCCACGCGCCGCCCTTACCACATCGCACTCCGGCGCCAAGCCCGCGCCGCTGGCACCGCGTACATGATCCGGCTGCGAGGGGCGTCGCGGGGCGGCAAGATGCGTGGCGCGATCTCGATGACGGGACGCTCTCGAAGGCGGGACGCTAGGGATGCGGAGCGTAGCCCTCGTGCTGCGGCAGGTGGTCGGTGATGTCGAACCAGGCGGCCTTCGACGTCGCGAAGATGTGCGCGTCGGGCTTGAACGGCGGGTCGTCGTCGAAGCTGCCCGCCGCGAGCCACACCAGATCCGGCAGGAAGTCGACCGGGAACTGCAGGTTCGAGCCGCAGTCGGCGCAGAACGTCCGCTGCACCTGCTCGGACGAGCGGAAGCTCTTCACGTGCTCCTCACCGCGCGTGAAGCGGAAGCCGCTGCGCCGGAACTCGCCGTAGGTCGAGAACGGGGCGCCGTGCTGCTTCCGGCAGCGCGAGCAGTGGCGGTGGTGCAGCGCTTCGAGCGGACCGGTCGCCTCCCAGGCAACGGCGCCGCACAGGCAGCTTCCGTGCATCATCGGGCATCCTCCGTCGTCGTCGGCGCGATCGGCGCTCGGCTGCGATCCTGCCGCGGTGCACGGGCTCAACCAAGCCGCCCGGCTGCCTGTCGACCTCTTCGGGACGTCCGGTTGACAGGTGTGCGGTGCTCGCCTAGGCAGGCCCCCGATGATCGCCGGGCAGCACCTCGCCGACGAGCTCGACGAGCTGGCGGCGCAGAGCCTGGGCCGCGCCCGGCGTACGATCGGCGGCGCGCAGGGACCCACGGTGCGCGTCGACGGGCGCGACGTCCTCTGCCTGTGCTCGAACAACTACCTGGGCCTCGCCGGCGACCCGCGGCTGCGCGACGCGGCGGTGGCGGCGATCGCGGAAGCGGGCATCGGCGCGGGCGCGTCGCCGCTCGTCAGCGGCCACATGGACGCGCACGAGCGGCTCGAGAGCGCGATCGCCGCGTGGCAGGGCTGCGAGGCGGCCCTCGTGTTCGGCTCGGGCTACCACGCCAACATCGGGGTGCTCGCGGCGCTCGTGCGAGCGGGCGACGAGGTGTTCAGCGACGAGCTGAACCACGCGAGCCTGATCGACGGCTGCCGCCTCTCGCGCGCGCAGATCCGGGCCTATCGCCACCTCGACGCGAGCGACCTCGAGCGGCAGCTCGGCGCGTCGCGCGCGCGTCGACGTCTGATCGTCACCGACTCCGTGTTCAGCATGGACGGCGACCTGGCGCCGCTCGCCGAGATCGTCGCGCTCGCCGATCGGTACGACGCCTGGGTGATGATCGACGAGGCGCACGCGGTCGGCGTGTTCGGCGAGACGGGCGCGGGCCTCGCCGAGGCGACCGGCCTCGGCGGGCGCATCACCGTGCGCATGGGCACGCTCGGCAAGGCGCTGGGCAGCTACGGCGCGTTCGTCGCGGGCTCGCGCGCGCTGATCGAGCTCCTGGTGAACCGTGCGCGGGCGTACGTCTACAGCACCGCGCTGCCGCCGCCGGTCATCGCGGCGGCCGATGCGTCGGTCGCGATCGTACGCGGCGACGCAGAGCGCCGGCGGGCCCTCTGGGACAACGCACGCCGTCTGCACGGCGGACTCGAGCGTGCCGGCCTCGCGATGCGGCCGTTCACGAGCCCGATCGTGCCGCTGGTCGTGGGCGGTGCGGCCGAAGCGCTCGCGGTCGCGGAGCGCGCGCTGGAGCAGGGCGTGCTCGCCCCGGCGATCCGTCCGCCGACCGTGCCGCAGGGTACGGCGCGCCTGCGCCTGACGCCGATCGCCGCGCACACGGCGCCGCAGATCGACCACGCGGTCGGCGTCCTGTCGCGGGCGATCCGGGAGACGGGAGCATGAGCCACGACGCCGCGCACGCCGCCGACCTCGATCGACGCTATCTCTGGCACCCGTTCACGCAGATGCGCGACTGGCTCGCGGGCGAGCCGCTGGTGATCGTGTCCGCCGAGGGCAATCATCTGATCGACGCGCAGGGCCGCCGCTACCTCGACGGCGTGTCGTCGCTGTGGTGCAACGTGCACGGCCACCGTCACCCGATCCTCGACGCCGCGGTGCGTGCCCAGCTCGACCGCGTCGCGCACTCGACGATGCTCGGTCTCACGCACCCGGGCGCCGCCGAGCTCGCGGCGCGCCTGGTGCCGCTCGCGCCGGACGGCCTGACGCGCGTCTTCTACTCCGACGCGGGTGCGACCGCGGTCGAGATCGCGCTCAAGATCGCCTTCCAGGCGTGCCAGCTGCGCGGCGAGACGACGCGCACGCGCTTCGCGTCGCTGGTCGAGGCCTACCACGGCGACACCATCGGAGCGATCGCGGTCGGCTACAGCGAGACGTTCCACCGCTTCTACCGGCCGCTGCTGTTCGACGTCCTGCGCCTGACGCCGCCGCACGTGTTCCGCTGGCGCGACGGCATGACCGAGGATGCGGCGTGCGCGGCCGCGATCGACGAGGCGCGCGCGAAGCTGCACGCGCACGGTCACGAGCTCGCGGCGTTGATCGTCGAGCCGCTGGTGCAGGGCGCCGCCGGCATGTGGATGCACCCGCCGGAGTACCTCGCCGCGCTGGCGCGGCTCGCGCGCGAGGTCGGCACGCTGCTGATCTGCGACGAGGTCGCGACCGGCTTCGGGCGCACGGGAACCTTCTTCGCGTGCGAGCAGGCGGGCATCGCGCCCGACCTGCTGTGCGTCGGCAAGGGCATCACCGGCGGGTATCTGCCGCTCGCCGCCACCTTCGCGAGCGAGGCGCTGTTCGCGACGTTTCTCGCGCCGTACGAGGACTTCGTCGCCTTCTTCCACGGCCACACCTACACCGGGAACCCGCTCGCCTGCGCCGCCGGCCTCGCCTCGCTCGACGTCTTCGAGCAGGAGAAGACGATGACGCACGTGCAGGGCCTGGCACGCGTGCTCGGCGAGAAGCTCGCGCGCGAGATCGCGCCGCTCGCGCACGTCGGCGACGTGCGCCGCTGCGGCCTCATGACCGGCATCGAGCTGGTGCGCGACCGTGCGACGCGCGCGCCGTATTCGCCGGCCGCGAAGATCGGCCACCGCGTGTGCGACGCCGTGCGGAAGCACGGTGTCATCCTGCGCCCGCTCGGTTCCGTGATCGTGCTGATGCCGCCGTTGAGCCTGCGGATGGACGAGCTCGACCTGCTGGTGTCGGCGACCGCGCAGGCGATCCGTGAGGTGACGCAAGCGTGAGCGGTCGCGTGCTGCTCGTCACCGGCACCGACACCGGCGTCGGCAAGACGTGGGTGTCGTGCGGCGTGCTCCGCGGGGCGCGTGCCGCGGGCCTGCGTGTGGCGGCGCGCAAGCCCGCCGAGACCGGCTGCGATCCGGATGCGACAGGAAGGCTCGTCGGCGCGGACGCGGTCGCGCTTCACGCCGCGGCGGGCGCGGACGAGCCGGTCGACGCGGTGTGCCCGATCCGGTTGCCCGATCCGCTCGCGCCGTCGTTCGCGGCGCGGCGCGCCGGCGTGACGATCGACGTGGCCCGGGTCGTCGCGTCGTGCCGGCAGCGCGTGGCCGAGGTCGACCTGCTGCTGGTCGAAGGGGCGGGCGGGCTGCTGGTGCCGATCGCCGACCGATTCACCTTCGCGGATCTCGCGCGCGAGCTCGGCGCGCGGCTGCTGCTCGTCGTCGGCGCGCGGCTGGGCGCGATCAATCACGCGCTCCTGTCGCTGGAGGTCGCGACGTCGCGCGGCATTCCCGTCGCGGGCTTCGTCGTCAATCACTTCTCCTCGACCCGCGACCTCGCGACCGACACGCTCGCGGCGAGCCTGCGCGAGCTGACCCAAGTGCCGCTGCTCGCGGAGGTCGGGCACGACGCGGACCCGGCGCTCCTCCTTCCGGCCGCGGCGGTGCGGCGGCTCGCGAGCTGAGGGCGAGACCGGCATCGCTCGACGCCGCGGCGCTGTCACCCCGGCGCCTTCCCGGTGCTGTTCCGGTGCTGTCGCGTCGACCGGGGCGGCAAACGGCCGGTCAACACGTCCTTTCCGTACCAGCCGAACGCGGCGGCCAGGTCGGCAGGTCGAGCAGGCAGCGCCCGCGACGGTCCGCGGGCACGGCGACGTCGAGCAGCCTCAGGATCGTCGGCATCACGTCGCGCACCTGCACCGTCGTCGCGACTCGCGCGGCGGGCACGTCGGGTCCGTTCATCAGCAACAGGCCGTCGCGCGCGTGGTAGCCGCGGTGCGGGTACGCCGCCTTGCCGCGATTCGGCGACACGATCGCATCGCCGAAGTGCAGGTCGGCCTCGTAGCGCGCGTCGAGCTCGGCGACCACGTCGGGCAGGCGGGCGGCGTGCGGTCCGTCGAACAGCTCTTCGCGGAGGTGCACGCCGCGGCAGATCGGATCCCCGGTCACCGGATCGTGAAGCGCACGCAGGCGCTCGACGAGCGTCCGTCGCAGCGGCTCGAGCTCGGCGCGCGGCACGACACCTTGCGCCTCCCGTCCGGCCAGATTCACCTGGAAGCCTGCGAGCGGGTAGAACACGTCGACCGGCAGGACGGACGTGCGCGCGAGGTCGACGAACGGCCACTGGTGACCGAGCGCGCGCACGCGCCCGACGAGCGCTTCCGGCAGCCGGCTCTTGAGGCGCTGCGCGCGTGACGAGGCGATCAGCGCGCGGTACGCGCGCTCGATCCCGCCGAGCAGCACCGTGCCGCGCGCGATCGCCGGGCCCTTGCGCGCGAGCAGGCCCTCGCGCTCGAGCCACGTCGTCGGGCGAAACGTCCGCGGCGGCATGGGCCCGCTGCCGTGGTCGGAGAGAACGAGGACGGTGCTCTCCGGGTGAATCGTCTCGAGGAAGCGGCCCATCGCGGCGTCGGTGCGCTCCAGGTACTCGTCGATGAGCGCGCGCCAGCCGGGCAGCGACGGGTGCTCGCAGAACAGGTGGTTCGCGATGTCGGGCACCTTGAACACGACCAGAAAGAGGTCCCAGTCGCGTTCGAGGTACAGCGTGGTGCCCACCTCGACGACGCGCTCGAGGTCGAAGTCGAGGTAGCGACGGCAGCGCGCGACGTCGCGCGGATCGACCTCGTCGCAGCGGCAGAGGCTCATCGGCGCGACGCGCTCGACGAGCTCCGGCGGGAAGGTCGGCGGTCGCACCTCGTCCGCGACCGGTACGCTCGGGATGACGACGCCGTTCACCGGCCAGGGGAGGGAAGTCATCGGTACGCTGACCGCGGCCACCGAACGCCCGGCGGACGAGGCGATGGAGAGCAGCGTCTCCGCCGCGTAGGCGCGGGCGTCGACGCGCGCGGCGGACAGGCTCGGGAAGCGGCGTGCGTCGAACTCGCATGTGTCGACGACACCGTGCTGCGCGACGTCGAGCCCGGTGAGCAGCGTGACCCACGCGCCCGCCGCGACCGGCCACGTCGACTCGGTCCTGGCCGTGAGGCCGCTCGCGGCGAGGCGCGACCACACGGGCAGGCGCCCGCACGCCGCGAGCGGCTCGGTGTAGTGGGGGCCTCCGCCGTGGAGGCCGATGACGACGACGCGACGACGAGTCATGCAGCGCCTGCGGCGCGAGCCGCCCGGTAGAGCGCATCGTAGCGGGCCGCCGCGACGCC
>Ga0194132_10000679_pt1 | contig 69587 bp, 65 predicted proteins | sample TA2KigOf80mmetaG_FD_148612 | JGI IMG/M metagenome (GOLD analysis project Ga0194132, IMG submission 148612) | Freshwater microbial communities from Lake Tanganyika, Tanzania - TA2015054 Kigoma Offshore 80m | ecosystem: Environmental > Aquatic > Freshwater > Lake | place: Tanzania: Lake...
GGGTTGCGCTCATGGAGGCTGCAATCGCGCAGGCCCGGCGTGCGTTCGATGCGGGCGAGGTGCCGATCGGGGCGGTGCTGGTGGTCGAGGACCGTATCGTGGCGGAGGGCTTCAATCAGCCGATTCGTGGCGTCGATCCGACCGCTCACGCCGAGGTCGTGGCCCTTCGGGAAGGCGCCCGTCGTCTCGGGAACTACCGCCTGACCGGATCGACGCTGTACGTCACGGTCGAGCCGTGCCTGATGTGTGTGGGCGCGCTGATCCACGCGCGCGTGGCGGAGGTGGTGTACGGCACGGCCGAGCCCAGGACGGGCGCGCTGGTGTCCTGCGTGCGCGCGCTCGACAGCCCGGGGCTGAACCACCGGTTTGCGGTGACAGGGGGGGTATGCGAAGACAGCTGCCGGGCGCTCCTGCAGCAGTTCTTCCGCGACCGGCGGGTATAATCAGACCACTGCGGAGAGGTACCGAAGTGGTCGTAACGGGGGCGCCTCGAAAGCGTCTTGTCGGGTAACCGGCACGGGGGTTCGAATCCCTCCCTCTCCGCCAACCTTCGCTCACGCCTGCCGTCATGCGCGTGCGCTGCGGCTGGCGGGCCACGCGAAGGCGGGCGTCCCTACTTCAGGCGAACGGACATCAGGCCGGTGAGCGCACGGTTGCGCGTCGGCACGTCGCCCGGCAGCAGGACGCGCCTGGTGAACCGCATCCCGCTCTCCCATCGCCCTTCGAACGAGTACCGCTCGCCTCTGCGTCCGATGCCGACCACGAAGGTGAGGTCGGTCTGCAGATCGTCGGTGATGTCGACACCGCCCAGCCTCCCGCGAATCGGGAAGTGGAACGCCGGGCCTTCGACCAGATAGATATCGCCGAACAGGCGGACGCGGGCCAGCACGGGCACGCTCAGGTAGTGCAGCGTCACGTCACCCGTGCGGACCGGGACACCGGCGGGAGCGCTGAGGCTGCTGCGGCGGAGCGTGTACCGGGCTTCGCCCTGGATGCCGATCGTGCTGATGATCGGAACGACGCCGAACACGCCGCCCGTCACGCCCGGGCCAAGGCTGCGGGCGATGCTTTCCGGTACGGTCAGGTAGGTCGGCCCGGCGCCGGCCTGCACCCCGAGCATCGCGTCCTGGGCCCGGCCGGGTGCGGCGGCGAGCAGGGTGAACACGCCGGCGAGGACAGCCAGCCGGGTGCGCTGACCGGCCATCGCCGCCCTGAATCCACCATCGAGGCACACGGGAACGACAGTATATGCGGCGATTGCGCTGGAAGACCGGGAAATGTCGCGGTCCGGGCGCGGTTGGCCGGGCGGCAGCGGCGACAACACCGGGCCACGCCGGGGCCGGCGGCTCAGCGACGTTCGATCGTGACGCGCGTGATCGTGACAGGCTCGACCGGCCGGCTGCGGGCGTCGGTCGGCACCCGGCCAATGCGCTGCACGACGTCGAGCCCCTCCACGACCTCGCCGAACACCGAATGCCGATCGTCGAGGTGGGGTGTCGGCGCCAGCGTGATGAAGAACTGCCCGCCGTTGGTGTCGGGGCCGCGATTCGCCATCGACAGGATGCCGGCCTTGTCGTGCCGCAACGCCGGATCGAACTCGTCCGCGAACGTGTACCCCGGTCCGCCGATGCCCTGACCCAGCGGATCGCCACCCTGGATCATGAACCCGTCGATCACGCGGTGGAAGATCACGCCGTCGTAGTAGGGCTGCCGGGTGCGGGCGCTGGTTCTCGGATCGGTCCACTCTTTCGAGCCTTCGGCCAGCCCCACGAAGTTCGCGACGGTCTTCGGGGCCTGCTGGTCGAAGAGCTTGATGGTGAAACTTCCTGCAGACGTATCGAAACGGGCATGGATGCCGGTGGCCACGGACTGGACTCCTGACGCGGATGACACAGGGATGACCCGGAGCGGGTATCGCCAATGAGGATACTCGAACCCGTTAGAATTCCCCCATTGTGAGGCATGCCCGTGCTGACGAGTCGGCGCTCGAGGCGGTCGCCGCCGGCGTCGGCGACGATCCCTTCTCGGTGCTCGGTCCGCACGCGTCTCCCGAGGCCGGCGAGGGGGCCGTGGTCGTCCGGACGATCCAGCCCTCGATCGAGCGTGTCGACCTGATCGCGCCCGACGGCTCGATCGTGCCGATGACCCGCCGGCACCCGGACGGGCTCTTCGAAGCCACCCTGTCCTCCGCCGGCCGCGCCCCTCGTGATCTGGCGTATCGCTTCCGGCTGTTCACCGCCGCCGGCGGCGTGCGCGAGATCGACGATCCGTACCGGTTCGGCCGCCTCGTGGGCGACTACGACCTGCACCTGTTCGCCGAAGGCACGCACGAGCGCGCCTGGGACGTGCTCGGCGCGCACCGGTGCGTCGTTGGCGCCACCGACGGTGTGCACTTCGCCGTCTGGGCGCCCAATGCCCACCGCGTCAGCGTCCTCGGCGACTTCAATCGATGGGACGGCCGCACGCATCCGATGCGCCGCCTCGTGCCCAGCGGCGTGTGGGAGATCTTCGTGCCGGACCTGGCCGACGGCGAACGGTACAAGTTCGAGATCCGGACGCCGGCCGGGCACCTGCTGCAGAAGGCCGATCCCTACGCGCTCCGCTTCGAGGTGCCGCCGGGCACGGCGTCCGTCGTGTGGACCGAGGGGGGCTACCGGTGGCGGGATGCGGACTGGATGCGTGACCGTCCGTCCCTCCAGGGCTGGCGCGACCGGCCGATGTCGATCTACGAGCTGCACGCCGGGTCGTGGCGGCGGGTGCCGGAGGACGGGGGCCGTCCGCTGTCGTACCGGGAGCTGGCCGAGACGCTCGTTCCGTACCTGCGCAGCATGGGCTACACGCACGTCGAGCTCATGCCGGTGATGGAGCACCCCTTTTCGGGATCGTGGGGCTACCAGGTCGTCGGGTTCTTCGCGCCCACGAGCCGCCACGGCTCGCCGGACGACTTCCGCTTCTTCGTGGACGAGTGTCACAGGAACGGCATCGGCGTGATCCTCGACTGGGTTCCCGGGCACTTCCCCCGGGACGCGCACGGGCTGGCGAGGTTCGACGGCACCGCCCTGTACGAACACGACGATCCACGCCAGGGCGAACACCGTGACTGGGGGACGCTGATCTTCAACTACGGCCGCAACGAGGTCCGCACCTTCCTCGTGAGCAGCGCCATGTTCTGGCTCGACTCGTGTCACATCGACGGCCTGCGCGTGGATGCGGTGGCGTCGATGCTGTACCTGGACTACTCGCGGAAAGACGGCGAGTGGGTCCCGAACCGCTTCGGTGGCCGCGAGAATCTCGAGGCGGTGGAGTTCCTGAAGCAGTTGAACACGGTCACGCACGGCCGCGCACCCGGGTCGGTCACGATTGCGGAGGAGTCGACCGCGTGGCCCGCCGTCAGCCGGCCCGTGCACCTGGGCGGCCTCGGCTTCAGCTACAAGTGGAACATGGGCTGGATGCACGACATGCTCCGCTACATGGGCCGTGACCCGGTCTACCGGCGGTGGGAACACGACCAGATCACCTTCTCGATGCTCTACGCCTTCACCGAGAGCTTCGTGCTCCCGTTCTCGCACGACGAAGTCGTGCACGGCAAGGGGTCGATGCTCGACAAGATGCCCGGAGACGTGTGGCAGAAGCTCGCGTCGCTCCGGGCGCTGTACGGCTACATGTACGCGCACCCGGGCAAGAAGCTGCTCTTCATGGGCGGCGAGATCGGGCAGTGGCGCGAGTGGAACCAGGACGAGAGCCTCGACTGGCACCTGCTCGAGGACGAGCGGCACCGGGGGCTGCAGCAGTGGGTGCGCGACCTCAACCACGTCTACCGGCGCGAGCCGGCGCTGCACCAGGTGGATTTCGACGGATCCGGGTTCGCGTGGATCGACTGCCAGGATCACGAGAACAGCGTCGTGTCCCTGCTCCGCCGGGCGGCGAACCCGGACGACTTCGCCGTGGCGCTGGTGAACTTCACGCCCGTCCCGCGCGACGCGTACCGCGTCGGTGTCCCCGGCGCCGGCTGGTACGAGGAGGTGCTCAACAGCGACGCCGCCATCTACGGTGGCGGTAATGTCGGCAACGGCGGTGGTGTGCATGCCGAGCCGATTTCCGCGCACGGGTACCCGGCGTCGCTGTCGCTCGCCGTGCCGCCGCTGGGGTTCCTGCTCCTGAAACGGCGACAGGTCTAGCGGCCCTCGCCGAGGCGCGGAACGCGCGGAGGCGGGCCGCAGGCCCGGCCGAGGGCGTGGAGCGCAACGGCCACCGCCGACGCGACGTTGATCGAGTCGGTGCCCGCCGCCACCGGGATGCGCACACGCAGGTCCGCGGTCTCGAGCGCGTCGCCGGACAGCCCGTCGCCTTCGTGGCCCAGCAGCAGCGCCACGCGCCGGTCCCGGAGCGCGGGTACGGCCGCGTCCAGGGACGTGTCCCCGGACGGCGTGAGCGCGACGACCGCCACGCCCTGCTCGCGAAGCCTGACCAGATCGCCGGGCCAGTCGTCCGGTGATGCGTACGGCACCTCCAGCGTGGCGCCCATCGACGTGCGGATCGCCTTGCGATACAGCGGATCGACGGTGCCCGGTCCGACGAGCACGCCGTCTGCGCCCAGCGCTGCCGCGTTGCGGAAGATGCCGCCGACGTTGTCGGCGTTGCCGATCCGCTCGAGGACCAGCAGCGTGCGCGCCTGCTGCGCCAGGACGGTGCCGCGCTGCGGCGTCCGACGGCGGCCGACACCCAGACAGCCGCGGTGCACGTTGAAGCCGGCAACCAGGCTGATGGCCGCCGCTGGAGCGATGTACACGGGCAGTGACGGGTGCGTTGCCAGCGTGTCCGCCAGCGCCTCCGCCGCCGCGGGCGACAGCAGCAGCGACTCTGCCGCAAAGCGGGACGCGAGCAGGCGGGTCACCACGAGGCGCCCCTCGGCGATGAACACGCCCCGCGTCGCCAGCAGCTCCGGGTCCGGAACGTTGCGGTAGAGGTCGAGCCGGGGGTCGTCGATGGTCGGGATCGGGACGTGTGGCATCCCGCGTCAGGCGGCGCCCTCGCGCACGGTGCGCGCGCCGAACAGGCCGAACACCCGTTCCCGCAGGTCGCGGAGATCCACCAGACCGCGGACGGCTTCCGACGCGAGCGCCAGCAGCACGAAGCAGACGGCCATCTCGATCAGCGTGCGCGGCAGGTGCGCGGGGACGAGGGGGAGGAGCAGCCGTTCGAGGCCGTAGTAGAGCGGCATGTGCCCCACGAACACGACCACGGTGTTGCGGGCGAACATCCGCACCCACCAGTCCGCCGGCAGGCGCCCGAGCAGCACGAGCGCGCTCAGCGTGAAGAAGAGATACCCGCTGGTGACCAGGAGGGAGGCGAACTGCCGGGCGGCCGCCCCCGGCACATCGAGCGTCATGAACGGAAACGTGGCGGTCCACTCGATCCGGCCCGCCAGCAGCGGCCATCCGACGACGAACAGCACCGCAGGCACCATGCCGCGGGTCGGCAGGCTCGTCGCCCGTGCGCCGAACCAGAGCCCGACGAGCAGCACGGTCCACCAGTTGACGAACAGCATGTAGGCGACGTACGGGCCTGCGTACTGCATGAGCTGGGCGCGGATGCCGATCTCGGCGAGCGCGCCGCAGCCGATCTGCAGCGGCGTGAGTGTGCGCCCCCGCAGGAGCAGGGCCCACACCAGCAGCAGGTGCAGGTACGTGCCGATGTACCAGGTGGTCGGATTGACGGGAAACGCATCCTGGAACACGTGCAGGCCGCCGGCCAGGGGAAGCACGTTGCTCAGGAACGCGTCGCCCCAGACGAGCAGGCCGACCACGCTGGTGCCGAGGGCGAACACCGCGCCGACGACCAGCGGCTCGAACGCGCGGTTGAACACCACCTGCCACCGCGGGCGCGTCTCCCGGGCCAGCGTGAAGCCGGTCAGGAACACGAAGAAGGCGACGCCGAGCTGCTTCGGGTAGAAGGGCGGCGAGAGCGCCGCATTGGCGGGCGCGTTGACATGACCCCACACGATCAGGGCCATGCCCGCGGCTTTCATCCAGTCAACGAAGGGCAGGTACGCCGGGCTCACTCGGTCGGCTCCCAGGGGCCTCACCCGCCACGCGCCGCACGAATCGGGCGGGATTGCCCGCCACCATGATCCCGTCTGGCACCGCCGCCGAGACGACGGCGCCGGCGGCGACCATGCAGCCCGAGCCCACGTCGGCCATCACGATGGCGCCCTCGCCGACCCAGGTGTGTCTCCCGACCGTGACGCGCACCAGCGTCTCCCGGTCGGTCGGCGTCCACCGGCCGTCGGGGGTCCAGGTGTGCTGGCGCGCGCCGCTCAGCAGGCTGGCGCGGCTGCCGATCATCGAGTGCTCCTGGACCCATGCCCAGCCGATGAGCGCGTACGCCCCGACGTGGACGCCCCGGTCGAGCTTGGCCGCGCGCCGGGTGATGATCCCGCCGAAGTCGATCGTGACGTCCTCGGCGCAGGAGGTGAGCGTCCAGCGGTAGAAGGCGCGGCGCAGGAACTGTCCCGGCAGCCCGGGCAGGCCGGCCATGACGTGCGTCCAGAACCCGAACACCGCCTCGGAATCGGCCACCGCCTGGCCGACCCAGCAGGTGAAGGCCGGGAGGGCGGCGAGCACGAGGCACAGCAGGTTCAGCACGCGTTTAAGGGGAGACCGCACGGCTCACGCCCCGCGTCCCGCAGAGGACTCCCGCAGGAGGCCATCGATGTACTCGACGAGCGAGGAGACCGTTCGGAAGGGGCTGCGCGATTGCGACAGCGCACGGTCGTCGCTGAGGATCACCGGGTGCCCAGCCTCATCCAGCGCTTCTTCGACGTCGATCAGCAGCGAGACGAGGCCCAGCGAATCGAGCGGGCTGGGTGGGCCGAAGAGCGGGGCTTCCTGGGACACCGCGAGGCGCATCGCCTCCGTGCGCATCTGGTTCGTCCGCTCCATGGCCTGGAGCACCACGGCAAGAATGGCCGCGCGATCCACGATCGGGGAGTTTACTCCGGCTCACGGCCAGGCAGCTGCAGCGACCGGCTCCGGCAGGCCGAGGGCTTCGGGGCGCGAGTCCCTGCGGGGGCCGGCGTCAGCCGGCCCGTTGCTCAGATCATCACCGACACAACCGACCACACGATGGCCAGCACCGAGGCGGCGAGACAGCCGAGGCCGATCACGATGTGGTCGATACGCTCGGGTTTCATCGGGTCCATGAGCTGAGAGGCCAGGTACCCGCCGCCGAAGCCCCCCAGGTGGGCGTAGTTGTCGACGCCGGGCATGATGACGCCGAACAGGCCCATGAACAGGGCGTAGCTGAGCGCCTGCCCGCGCACGATCTGGCTGCCCGTGCGTCTCCCGTAGTAGACGAGGGCGCCGAGCAGGCCGAAGACCGATGCGGAAGCGCCGACGGTGAACTGGCTGCCGTGGAGGAACAGGAGATTCGGCAGGTAGGCGCCGGCGAAGGAGCTGAGCGCGAACCCCGCCGCACCGGACACGACGTAGATGATCATCAGCCGTCCGGGGCCGTACATCTCGGCCGTCGGCGGGGCGAGCTGGCGGATCCACATCAGGTTGAACAGGATGTGCAGCCCGCCACCGTGCAGCCACGAGGCGCTCAGCAGCGTCCACCAGCGGTCGAGCGCGAACACCGGGATGGCCCCGCTGGCCCCGAAGGTGAGCAGCGCCGCGCTGCTCGGCGAGAACATCGAGAAGAGTCCGCCCATGCCGACGGCGCCGCGCGAGAACACGAGCGTCAGTGCGAACACGATGACGCAGGTGCCGATCACGAAGGGCACGAAGCCGAGGTCCTGACCGAGCGCGCGCAGTGCCGGCGCGAAGCCCCACAGCCCCGGGTTGCGGCGCCCGCAGTTGTAGCAGGCCGCGTCGCCGACGCCGACGAGCACGCCGCACGACGTGCAGATGACAGAGCCGCTGCGTTGTCGTCTCAGCACGGCAGGTTCATGGCAGTAGCGGTTTCAAGTCCCAAAGTGCGCCAGAGCCGTCCCAACGCAATCGCCAGTCGCCAATGCAATCCTCAATCCCCAATCGCCAATGCAATCCCCAATCCCCAATCATCAATGCAATCCCCAATCACCAATCCTCAATCATCAATCGATCCAGTCCGTCACACATCCCTCCGACGCGCTCCGCACCAGCCGGCGGTATTTCGCGAGCACGCCGCTCGTGACCTTGGGCGGCGGCGCGGTCCAGGCGGCGCGGCGGCGGGCCAGCTCGTCGGCCGGCACCACGAGGTCGATCGTTCGCGTGCGGGCGTCGATGACGATCCGGTCGCCGTTTTCGACCAGCGCAACGGGCCCGCCGAGCTGTGCCTCGGGCGTGATGTGACCCACGATGAAGCCGTGTGAGCCGCCGGAGAACCGCCCGTCGGTGATGAGCGCGACCGACGCGCCGAGGCCGGCGCCCATGATCGCGGACGTCGGCGTGAGCATCTCCGGCATGCCGGGCCCGCCCTGCGGACCTTCGTAGCGGATCACGACGACCGACCCCGCCCGGATGTCGCCGCGCTCCAGCCCGCCGAGCACGTCTTCCTCCGCGTCGTACACCACGGCGATCCCTTCGAACCGCTCGCCTTCCTTCCCGGTGATCTTCGCCACCGCCCCCTCGGGGGCCAGGCTGCCATAGAGGATCTGGATGTGCCCCGTCGCCTTGATCGGCGTCTCGATCGGATGGACGATCGGCTGGCCCTCAGTGAGTCCCGGCGCGTCCGCCAGGTTCTCGGCGACCGTCCGCCCCGTGCAGGTGAGGCAGCTGCCGTCGAGCAGGCCGTGCGCGAGCAGGTACTTCATCACGGCCGGCGTGCCGCCGACGCGGTGCAGGTCCTCTTCGACGTAGCGGCCGCTCGGTTTCAGGTCCGCCAGGAACGGCACCCGGTCGCTCACCGCCTGGAAGTCGTCGAGTCCCAGCCTGACGCCGGCGGCGCGCGCCATCGCGATCAGGTGCAGCACGGCGTTGGTGGACCCGCCGAGGGCCATCACCACGACCATGGCGTTTTCGAACGCGGCGCGCGTCATGATGTCGCGCGGCTTGAGGTCGCGCTCCAGCAGCAGCCGCACGGCGGCCGGCGCGCGTCGGCACTCGTCGAGTTTGGCGGGATCCTCGGCCGGCGTGGACGAACTGCCCGGCAGCGACATGCCCAGCGCCTCGATGGCCGACGCCATCGTGTTCGCCGTGTACATGCCGCCGCAGGCGCCGGCGCCCGGGCACGCGTGGCGGACGATCTCCTGGCGCTCGGGTTCGGTGATCCGCCCGGCGAGGAACTCGCCGTACGACTGGAACGCCGACACGATGTCCACCGGCCGGTCGTTGGCCACGCCCGCGCGGATCGTGCCCCCGTAGACCATCAGGGCCGGGCGGTTGAGCCGCGCCATCGCGATGAGCGACCCGGGCATGTTCTTGTCGCAGCCCGGGATGGCGACCAGCGCGTCGTACCACTGCGCGCCCATGACGGTCTCGATCGAGTCGGCGATCAGGTCACGCGAGGGGAGCGAGTAGCACATCCCCTCGGTGCCCATCGACAGCCCGTCGCTCACGCCGATCGTGTTGAAGCGGAGCCCGACGAGGCCGGCCTGCGGCGTCGCGTCGCGCACGGCGGCGGCCAGCCGGTCGAGGTGCATGTTGCAGGTGTTGCCCTCGTACCACATGCTGCAGATGCCGACCTGCGGCTTCGCGAGGTCGGCATCCGTGAGCCCCACGCCGTAGAGCATCGCCTGCGAGGCGCCCTGGCTGCGGGGCTCGGTGACACGGCGGCTGTAGCGGTTCATGTCTCCTGGACGTCGGGCGTCGGCCGGCGCGGCGAGCCCATCGGATAGCAGCCGAGCACCTTCAGCGAGATCACGTGGGCGGTCAGCTCCTTGAGCGCGGCTTCCACGTCGGGCGACTTCAGGTTGCCCTCGAAGTCCACGTAGAAGACGTACTCCCAGGGAGCGCCCGGCCGCGGGCGGGACTCGAGCTTGGTGAGGTTCAGGTCGCGCGTGGCCAGCACGTTCAGACAGGCGACGAGCGCACCCTTTTCGTGGCGCGTCACGAAGATCAGCGACGTCTTGCACGCGATGCGCGTGTCACACGGCAGGTGGCGCGGGCCCACGACCACGAAGCGGGTGAAGTTCTCCTTCTGGTCGTTGATGTCGCGCGCCAGGACCTTCAGGCCCCAGATTCGCGCCGCATCGGCGCTGCCGATCGCCGCCTGGGTGATGTCCTGGTCGTCGCGCACCTTGCGCGCCGCGAGCGCCGTGTTGGCGAACGCCTCGAGCTGCGCCTGGCGCAGTGTGGACAGGAACTGCGAGCACTGCGCGATCGCCTGGGGGTGCGACAGCACCCGGCGGATCCGCTCGATCGGCACCTCGTCCACCGCCATCAGGCAGTTGTCCACCGGCTGAATCTCCTCGCCCACCAGCGCCAGGTCCATCTGGGCGAGCAGATCGTAGTTCTCGTTGATCGACCCGGCCGTCGAGTTCTCGATCGGCAGCAGGCCGAAATGCGCCGCCCCCGTCTTGACCGCGGTCATCGTCTCGCGGAAGGAGTCGAACGGCCGGAACTCCACGCCGCTCCGCGCGCTGAAGTGCCGCTCCGCCGCCAGGTGGCCCCAGGCGCCGGGCGCGCCGGAGTAGGCGACGACGATCGGCTGGTCAGGCCCGCGCTCACGCGCGAGCAGGTGATCCTGCTGGCGCCGCAGCGAGTAGTCGAGGATCTCGCGGAACAGCCGCGTGACGAAGTGCGGGTCGAGCCGGAGCTCGCGCGCCTGCGCCGAAAGCCGCTCCAGCAGGAGCCGCTCGCGTTCCTCGTCGCGGATCTGGTCGGTGCGCTGCTCCTTGAACGCGGCGATGACGCCGATGACGCGAAGCCGGTCGGCGAGCGCCTGGACGATGCGGGCGTCGATGGCGTCCAGTTCGCCGCGGAGGCGCTTCAGCTGCTGGTCCTGGTCGGCGGAATAAGACATTGGTGATTGAGGATTGCTGATTGGTGATTGCAGTGACGGATTGACGATTTAGGAATTTGGTCCTTGGGATTTCGCTTGGGCTTTGGGTTTCGGGATTTGGGATTTTCTGCAGCCTACCCTAGCTCTGTTCGTCCGGCTTGACCGTCACCGGGTCGAGGAACGGCATCATGCCGCGCAGCTTCGCACCGACCTCCTCGAGCGGCTGCTGCTGTTCGGCGAGGCGCTGCGCCGTGAACCAGGGACGTCCCTTGCGGTTCTCCTCGATCCACATCGCCGCGTAGCGGCCCGAGCGGATGTCGTCGAGCATCCGCTGCATTTCCTTCCGCGTCTCGTCGGTGATGATGCGGGGGCCGCCCGTGTAGTCGCCGTGCTCCGCGGTGTCGCTCACCGAGTAGCGCATGTAGTTGAGCCCGCCGCGGTACATCAGGTCCACGATCAGCTTGAGCTCGTGCATGCACTCGAAGTACGCGATCTCCGGCTGGTAGCCGGCGTTCACGAGCGTCTGGAACCCGGCCTTCACCAGGGCGCTGACGCCCCCGCAGAGGACCGCCTGTTCGCCGAAGAGGTCGGTTTCGGTCTCCTCCGCGAACGTCGTTTCGATGACGCCGGCGCGCGTGGCGCCGATGCCCCACGCGTACGAGAGCGCCAGCGTCCGGGCGTGGCCGGTCGCGTCCTGATGGATGGCCAGCAGTGCGGGAATCCCGCCGCCCTCCTTGAACACCTCGCGGACCCGGTGGCCGGGCCCCTTCGGCGCCACCATCGTCACGTCCACGTCCGCCGGGGGCACGATGCAGTTGAACCGGATGTTGAAGCCGTGCGCGAACATCAGCATCCTGCCCGCCGAGAGGTGCGGCCTGACATGCGCTTCGTACACCTCCTGCTGCCGGACGTCCGGGATGAGCAGCATCAGCACGTCGGCCCACGCCGCCACCTCGGCGATCGACTGCACCGTGAGGCCGGCGGCTTCCGCCCTGGCGCGGGACCGGCTCGTGCCCGGCAGCCCGACGCGGACGTCGACGCCGCTGTCCTTGAGGTTCAGCGCGTGCGCGTGCCCCTGCGATCCGTATCCGATGACGCCGACCTTCCTCGCGCGTATCAGCGCGGGGTCTGCGTCATCATCGTGAAACATGCGTGCCATCGCCCCTCGTTTCTTTCGGGATGCGGGACCCGGGATTCGGGATTCCGCGTCCGCGCGCCCCGCTCGCCCTACCCGTCGCGCTTGAGCGTCTCGTCTCCCCGGCCGAGCGCGATGCCGCCGCTGCGGACCATCTCGATCACGCCCAGATCCTCCAGCTCGCGGATCGCGGTGTCGATCTGCTCCGGAGCGCCCGTGAGCTCGATGCTGAGCGTCCGGTCGCCCACGTCCACGATGCGTCCGCGGCCGTCCGCGACCATCCGCTGGATCACGGCCCGGTTGGCGGCGGTGCTGGCCATCTTGACCAGCGCCATGTCGCGCGCCACGGACGTCCGGTCGCCGAGGTCCTCGACCTGCAGCACGTTCACGAGCTTGCTCAGGCTCGCGATCACGCGATCGACCGCCCGTTTCTCGCTGTCCACCACCACGGTGATGCACGACATGCCGGGCGCGGTGCGGCCGGCGCTGACCGACACGATGTTGAACGAGCGCCGCCGGAACTGCGACGCCACGCGTTCGAGCACGCCGGGTTTGTCTTCCACCAGGGCGACAACGGTGAGGTGCATGGTCCGGACAGGGCGGCCGCCGGGCAGCCGGAACCTACAGTGTAGGTGATATCGTCGCTCGCGGGCATGCCGCATGCCCTGCTTGGACGGACCTATGCCATCGCACCCGATCATCGTGGGCATCACCGGCGCCACCGGCGTGATCTACGGCGTGCGCCTGCTCCAGCGGCTCCGCGACTCCGGGGTCGAAACGCACCTGGTGATCAGCCGATGGGGCAGCCGGACCCTGGCCCACGAAACGAGCCACTCGCGTGAAGAGGTCGAAGCCCTGGCGTCGGTCTCCTACGCGCCGGGTGACATGGGCGCCGCCATCTCGAGCGGGTCGTTCAGGACGGCGGGCATGGCGATTGCGCCCTGCAGCGCGAAATCGCTCGCGGCGATCGCGCACGGGTACGGCGATGGCCTGATTCACCGGGCGGCTGACGTGACGTTGAAGGAGCGTCGGCCTCTGGTCGTGCTGCTGCGGGAGACGCCGCTCAGCGTCATCCATCTCGAGAACGCCCTGAAGCTGGCGCGGGCGGGGGCGGTGATCCTGCCGCCGCTGCCGGCGTTCTACCTGGCGCCCGCCACGCTGGACGATGCGATCGACCACACCGTGACGCGCGTGCTCGACCAGTTCGGCCTCGACGCGCCGGGCTCGCCGCGCTGGACCGGGGCGTGAGGGCTGACCAGCCTGCACCGACAGCGTGACACCAGGACTTCGGGATTCGGGCCCCGGGATTCGGGCCTTGGGACTTGGCGTGGGATCTGGATCCCGGGCTGCGGGATTGCTCAGGAGTCTCCGTCTCTCCGCAGTCTCTCCACTTCCCTTTCCGCGTCGCTGACCGCCTGCGCCGCATCTTCCGCTTCGCGCGCCCGCTGGCGCGCGTCGCCCGTGGCCTCGTCGGCCTGCTGCGCGGCGCGCTCGAACCGCTCTTCGGCCACGACCCTGGCCCGCGAGGTGCTGGCGCGCTTCTGCTCCGCTCTCCGGGCCTTCGCTGCGGCGGCCTTGAGGCGGGCGCCGGCCTCCATGGCGCGCGTCCGCGCTTCCTGCAGCGCCTGCTCGGCGGCGGCGATGGCGCGTTCGGCCCGGGCGCGTGCCTCCCGCCGGATGGCGGCGGTGTCAGCCGGCCCGGACGGTTCTGCCCGCGTGGAGGTGGTCGTGCGTGCTCCGCGAGCGCGGCCGAACGCGATGACCTTCGAGTCGTCGGATGGTTCTGCCGGGACGCCGGCCTGACGGGGCACGAGCGCTGCGAGCGCATCGAATCCCGGCGGCTCGAGGTCGTCGAGCAGCCGGCCGACGCGCGGGGCGTCCGCCGCCCCCTGGCGGGTGGCCAGCGCTTCCAGCGAGGTGGCGATGCGGCGCTGGATCTGCGCGGACGGGTCGTGACCGCCGGCGCGCAGCAGATCGGCCGCCAGCGTGGTCGCCGTGGCGAGCGCGCCCTGCCAGGCTTCGAGTGCCTCGCGCAGGCCAGCCGGCTTGCCTGCAAGCTGCGCGCGCTGAGCCTGCCGGAAACGGTCTCCCGCCTGGAGCAGCGCGTCCATCTCGTCGCGACGGATCCAGTACACCTGGTTGATCGCCCACGCCGGGATCGACGGCTTCGACAGCGCCTTCACCTGGAGGGCGACGTCCGCGTCGCCCCGCTTCTTCAGCGTCAGGGCGAGTGCGTTGCGGGCGGCGGTGAACTCGGCCAGCGGCAGCTGAAACAGCCTGTCGATGTCATCGGCTGCGGAAACCGGCCGTCGAGGCATGTGACCTAGTCTGTCATAGCCTCCTCGTACGCTCCGGAGTGAGAGCAGGGGACCGGGCGGTCCCCGCGAAGTCGAAGGAAGGTCCCATGCTTGCCGTTGAACAACTCGATCTCTACGACAGGGGAACAGCCCCGGCTCTGCCGCCGGCCCCGCAGGCGGCGCGGGTCTGCGCCGGCTGCCGGCTGGCCGAGGCGCGGTACGGGTTCCGCGAGGGCGGTCGTCACAACCGCCCCCGGACGCTGTGCTTCGCGTGCTTCCGGATGGAGCTGACGCGGCGCCAGCGAGCCGCCGAGCGGATGGCCCGCGGCTGGAATGCCCGCCAGACCGCGCTGCCGCTGGACCGGATCCTGGCGGACACGGCGCGGCGGCGCCGCCGCGCGCAGATCGCCGCGCGTCACGCGCTCGCGGAGGGCGAGTAGCGCGAGTACGGACACTCGCAGGGGCCGGTCTTCCTGGCCTGAGCGAAGCCGAAGGCGGCCGGCCCGAATCCGAGCGCGCTCGGAGGTTGCCGGCCGGATTACCCCCGGCTCATCTCCTCGATCCGCTTCCACTGCGCGTCGGTCACCGGCATGACGGACAGCCGCGGCATGCGCACCAGCGCGAAGTCGGCGAAGAACGGGTCCGCCTTGATGGCGGCGAGCGTCACGGGGCTGGCCAGCTTCTCCAGCGGCACGAGATCGACCGCCGCCAGCTTGCCGCTCCGATCCTTCGGATCGTCGTACGCGTTCCCGTCCGCGCGCGCGATCCCCACCACCGCTTTTTCCTTGCCGGTGTGGTAGTAGAAGAGGCGATCGCCCTTGCGGATGGCGCGCAGGTGCTTCTGCGCGAGCGGGTTCTTCACGCCGGACCACTCCGTGCGTCCGTCGCCGACGAACGCGTCGAACGAGTAGTGCTCCGGTTCTTCCTTCACCAGCCACCGAGCCATGGGCCGGATTATACGGAAGCTGCCGGATCGGATCCCGCCTCGGCCGCGGGTGCTCTTCGTGGGTATCAATCCGGGACTGCGGTCGGCGGAGACCGGCCACCACTTCGCAGGTCCGTCGAACCGGTTCTGGCGGCTCCTCCATGAGTCGCGGCTCGTGCCCGTCGGTCTGGCGCCGGAAGACGACGTGCGGCTGCCGGAGTGGGGCTACGGGATCACGAATCTCGTGGCGAAGCCGACGGCGGGTCTCGACGACCTGACGGCGGTGGACCTGAGGCGCGGCGCCCGGCGTCTCGAAGCGAAGATCGCGGCGGTGCAGCCGCGTGTCGTGGCGCTCGTGGGTGTGACCGTGTATCGCGCGCTGTTTCCGGAGCGGAAGGGCGCGGTGCCGCCGGGCCGTCACGCCGAGGTGATCGCGGATGCGCCGGTGTTCGTGCTTCCGAACCCGAGCGGCCGCAACGCGGCGTACTCCTACGACGAGATGCTGTCGGCCTTCACCGCCCTCCGGCGGTTCGTATCTCGCGTTGCACCCGCACCAGCACCGCCTCGTCGCTGATCTGCTCGATGAGATCCACCGCGAACCCGCGGGCGGCGACCGTGCGCACGCCGGTCGCAGGGGTCACGATCACGCCGTCCATCGCGGCGCCGTCCCAGGTGGGTGGCGCCGCGCGCAGGTAGTAGTCCAGCCCGAACCGCCACGATCGATCCAGGTCGTGCACGTAGATCGGGTCGCCGTTGGCCACCGCCGCAGCTCGAGCCGCGGCGGTGCGCGGCGTGAGCTGCGCGTCGAGCGCCGGGACGATCCGCAGGTTGATGGCCGCAAACAGCAGGGTCATGGCGATCGACGTGAGCCCCACGGCGATCCAGGTCTGGCCGCGCAGACCGAGCAGCGTGATGCCGATGGCGGCACCGCCCAGTGCGACCGGCCACGTGGTGGACACGCCGAGCGCGGCCAGCGCGCCCCGCGTGTCTTCCGGTGCCGCGTCCGGGAGCGCGGTCCCGGCTGCGGCTGCCAGCATGACGAGCAGCAGGCCGATGGCCGTCGGCGGCAGCGACGGACCGTCGCGGCGCGCCGGCGAGGTGGCAACCGAGCGGGCCATCAGCAGGACCAGCGGCGGGAAGATCGGCAGGATGTAGCCGGGCAGCTTCGACTGCGACGCGCTGAAGAAGACGAACGGCACGATGGCCCAGCACAGGGCCAGCGTCCGCACGGTGGCGCGCGGCCCCCTGATCTCGCGAACGGCGTCGCGGATGGCCGGAGCCAGCAGTGGTGTCCACGGTACGAAACCCAGGATCAGGACGAGGGCGAAGTACCAGACGGGCTGCTCGTGCTGGAAGACCGGTGTCAGGAAGCGCTGCAGGTTGTGTTCGATGACGAACACCTGGAAGAACTCCGGGTTCCGGAGCGCGCAGAGCGCGTACCAGGGCAGCGCCACGGCGAGTGCCGTGGCGATCGCCGCCGGATGTGCGAGGCGGAGGCCCTCGCGCCAGCGACGGGTGACGAGCATCCAGAGCGCGATGCTGCCGCCGGCCAGCAGGACGCCGGCCGGTCCCTTCGCCAGCACCGAGAGCCCGAGGGACGCACCCCAGGCGAGGAGGGCCGCCCATCTCGTGCGTGGTGTGCCCGCCTCTGGCGTCTGCATCAGGACGAACGCCGCCGCGACGAACGCCAGCGTGAGCGTGCCGGTGAACGGCATGTCGGTGCTGGCGCCACGCGAGAAGGCGAGCGCTGCAATCGTCGTGGGCAGGATGAGGAGCACGGCGAACGCCGCCGGTGCGCCGGACGTGCGGGCGGCCAGCAGCGCCACTGCCAGCGTGGCGGCCGTGGCGGCCATGGCCGACGGGAGCCGGGCGGCGGCTTCGGAATCGCCGAAGGCGAGGAAGGACGCTGCCGCGCCCCAGTAGTAGAGCACCGGCTTCTCGAACCACGGTTCACCGTTGAGCCGGGGGGTCACCCAGTCGCCGCTGTCGGCCATCGCGCGGGCCACCGAGGCGTAGCGGGGCTCGTCCGGGCCGATCAGCCCCAGCCGGCTGGCGCCGCTGAAGAACGAGAGCCAGACGACGAGGGCGCAGGCCAGGCCGGCGAGGAAGTGCCAGGTCGGCATCAGGCGGGCGCCGCCGCGCGGCGGAAGGCGGACATGGGCAGCCATTCTGGCACGTGGCGCTACAGATGAGGTTGGGTGTAGTCTCCATGTGGCGGGGCTTGTCCCGCACTGAAAGGACTACTTCGATGAAGCGCCTCATGGCCGCCTGCGCTCTCCTCTTCGTCGCAGCTGCGTCGTCGCCTGCGCTGGCTCAGAGCCGGCTCGATTTCAGGCTCGTGAACCAGACCGGCTTCGTGATCGTGGAGCTGTACGTGTCGCCGACCAACGCAAAGAGCTGGGAGGAGGACATCCTGGGCGAGGACGTGCTCCCGCACAATCGGGCGGTGGACATCCGGTTCTCGCGCAGCGAGAAGTCGTGCACGTGGGACATGAAGATCGTGGACGAGGATGGCGACGAGGTGGAGTGGACGAACCTCGATCTGTGCGAAGCGTCCGAGGTGACGCTTCGGTACGAACGCGGGACGCCGACCGCGCTGATCGACTAGGCCGTCCCGCCCCACCGTTCCCTGGACACCCCCGCGACGGCGATGCCAGCGTCGTCGGCGGTCGGGGGAAGGGTGGCAGGCTTCGGGTGTGCGCATAGTGTGCGTAGCATGACGGCCAAACGGTCTGGAGAGCGCGTCGCATCGGTGCGTGAGTACGTTGCGTCGAAGCCGAAAGAGTGTCGAGCCAGCCTCGAAGCGGTGCGCCGCGCGATTCTCAAGGCGCTCCCGAATGCGCAGGAAGGACTGGCCTACCAGATGCCGGCCTACACGCTGAACGGCGTCGGCGTGCTGTATTTCGCCGGGTGGAAGTCACACTACTCGCTCTATCCCGCAAGCGATGCGTTGGTCGAGGCGTTCGCCAAAGAGCTGGCGCCATACGAACGCAGCAAGGGGACGCTCAAGTTCCCATTGTCCGAGCCCGTGCCCGTCCGCCTGATCGAGCGGATCGCGAAGTTCCGGGCCCGGCAACTCACGACGCGGGACGCGGCTGCGGGCCGGCGCAAAGGCGGACGGGAAGGACAGGTCGATCGGATCCGCCGCATCTGCGGCGCGCTTCCCAGCGCGTTCGAGAAGATGTCGCACGGCGCGCCCTGCTTCTTCGTCGAGCAGGGCAAGGGCTGCTTCGCGATGTTTTCGGAGCACCACCGCGACGATGGCCGGCCGTCGCTTTGGGTGCCGGTGGCGGACGGCGTTCAGCCGCTGATGATCGAAGAATCGCCCGACATCTATTTTTACCCGCGGTATGTCGGCGCCGACGGGTGGGTGGGCATCCTCCTCGATCAGATCGCGGATGACGCGCTCGAGAGCCGCCTGCGCGAGGCGCGGCGGATCATCGCGTCCAGGCGGAAGCCCGCGCGCAAGCTGCGCGGCATGTAGGGTCACCCGAGACTCCGCCGAATCACCGCGCCCGATCGCGTTCCATCCTGGAGCCTGGACTCGGGGTGGTTGTGCTGGTCCCGAGCCAGCCACGACAAGCTGGACCATCGCCGTGACCCTCGGTAGATCTCGCGGAATCGACAGGGTCACGTCACAGCTACGTCACAGTGCGCGCCGCGTTGAAGGAGCACGCCTTCGGGCGTGTTGCGTCAGGCCGTCTTCGTCCGAACGACCAGGTCCACGTCACAGTTGAGCACTTGCAGCAGCGCGAGCAGCTGATCGACGGACTTGCGGTAGTTCGTCTGATCGAGCAGTCGATACAACTGCGCCGCCGACGTCCCCAGCCTGCGCACGATCTCGCGCTTCGAGAGCGGGCTCTTTGCCACGCGCTTCTGTGCTTCGATCGTCAGGCGGTACAGCAGGAGATCGCGGAGGTAGGTGGGATCCTGGTTGTACTCGAGCACCTGATCGACGTGCACCGTGCCGGTGCGGCCGGAGTGAAGGACGTAGCTGAACGCCTCCCGACCGGCCTCCGCGTCGACCGACAGCTCTGTGACCGGGTCTTCGGTCGTGGGCGCTGGCTCCGCCATCGAGAACGGGAACACGAGCTTCTTCGTCGAGGTGCAGACCTCGAACTCTTTCTTCCGGTTGTTGTGCCTGACAGCACGGATCTTCACAGCAGTCCCTCAGCCTCCAGCTCGCTGATCAGTTCCAGAAGGCGACGCGTCGCCGCTCCCTTCATCGGTTTCTGGTTGTCCGAATCCCACTTCACGATCAGCTTGCCGTCGCGATAGACGTGCACATGGCGCGGCGGGTGATCGCCCTTCCACGTGATGAACACGTACCCGCCCCGCCGATACTTGCCCACGGACCTAAGAGGTTACCATGAGGGGTAACAGTTTCCGAAACGGTCTACTTGACGCACGGGTAACGGGAAGCGTAGGCTCTGCCGCATGTGGAAAAGCGGCAAGGTCGTGCTTGAGTTCCTCGGCCACGTCAGCACAGTTGCGTGGCTTGCCGGGCTGGCGGGTGGATCAGCGACAGCCGCGCGCGCGGTGTCTGTGATGCCTGGTGGCTGGCTTCAGAATCCGTTCGTGCCGGCAGCTTGGTTCTTCTCCACGTTAGCCGGAGTTGTGCTCGCTGGGAGGGCGGTTGAGTGGGGATGGAAGCGAACTCACCCCGTCACGCTGACAGTCAGTCTCCATGGTGGCGAGGATGCCGCAATAGCGATCTCACCATCAGAGAGCGGTGACTTTTATGGAACAGGCTGGCTGCTGCCGAGCGAAGAGATTCAGAACATCCGGCGTGAACGTCCGTTTACGTTGGTATGGGCGCACTACGCAGGCCAGTACCGACGTGTCAGGGGACGTGACAAGTCCACACTTCTGATCTCGACGCTCCGTGAACGTGGGACGACACTTGAGTTGCGCGTACATGGTGATGAAGGAGTGATTAGAACCTGGGATGTTAGTAAAGCGCGCCGTCAGCACAGATCGCGTGATGATGATGGCCGATTCTTCGAGGACGATCTGCCGTGGCTAGCCTTGCGGCTTGAAGTGCGGGCGAAACAGTTCCCGAACGTGTGGACATTCGACTACCGATTCAGGGTCAATAAGAATCTGAAGTTTGAGATTGAGCCGACTACGCCGTTAGCTGCTCGTACTGAAGAGGCGTCCCATTGACAAGTCGTATGAGCGTGTCGCGAAACAGGTAAGGATTCTTCCGGTTGTTGAATCGGAACTCGAACTCGTCGAGGTAGCGATCAAGGTGCTTGTGCGAAATCTGGTGAAACGAGCCAACAACCCCGCGCTTGAACAGGCCGAAGGCGCCTTCGACACTATTGGTGTGGACATCCCCGCGCACCCACTCTTTCGCGGAGTGGTTCACGGTCTGGTGCAGCCCAACTGCGCCAGAGTCCGCGTCCAAGCCTTGGTAACTCGGATGTTCGTCCGTGTAGATGTTCGTCACGTCCGGCGAGACGTGATCGGCGATGAAGCCTTGCAGCGTGGCCTTGTCGTCCCGCTTGTCTACCTTCATCCGAATGTGTCCGCCGCGTTCCAAGGCAGCAAGCACCATCGCCTTGTTGCCAACGTAGCCGCGCCCCATGCCACGGCGCGTTCCGCCGATGTAGGTTTCGTCGGCTTCAACCGTGCCGGTGAGCGGGCGCGGACTGACATCCGTCATGGCCTCTCGGATGCGATGGCAGAGATACCATGCGGTCTTCTTCGCCACGCCAAGTGTCCGCATGACCTGATTCGCACTCATGCCCTTCTTCGCTTCGCACAGCAGGAGCACGGCCATGAACCACTTCGCCAACGGCAGATGCGAGTCGTTGAAGATCGTGCCAGTGGTCACGGAGAAGCGGTAACGACAGTCGTTGCAGTCAAACTGCTTCCGCGTGGTGATGCGCGAAATCGAATCGGAGCCGCACCGAAGACATCTCACACCCTTCGGCCAACGAAGCTGCTCCAACGCGGCGCGGCACTCGGCGTCCGTGTCGAAATCGGTCATGAGACGAGGAAGCGTCATCTTGCGAGTCATGGGAGCCTCTGTGCCTAGAAGGACGAAGACGGCAGCGGAGATGACGGACAGAGAGCTTGTCCGGAAGCTGTTTCCGGCGCCTGTCCGGAAGGAACTGAAACAGGTGCTAGCCGACCTGAACGCGGAGCGGCCGAAGCGCCGAAAACAGGCCGGAAAGACGAAGAAACACTAACCACGGACACAGTATGCCAGAAAGGCTACCGTGCGTCAAGTAGACCGTTTCGACAGTTTCGATGCGCCTCGCTTCCCGCCATTCTGGCGGGATACTTGGCGGGATTGCGCCAAGCCGCGAGCCTGAATGCCAGACAGCCCCGAATCAACTTGGACGCGGAGAAACTTCGCTGAGGCTGAGCAGGAACACGGAAAGGCACACAGTTGCGGCTTCGTCAACCGGCGCATCTGCCGCTTGCTGGAACGGCAGGGAAGCGGGTCGCGAGCCCATTGTGGGTGTGATCATGCCCAATGTGGGCAAGCGCCACGGCACCGATAGCGCACGCTAGCGGCTGCGCCCGACGGACGACAGTCGAGACTCAGCAGTCCCCACTTCATCAACGGACTCGGTGGCCGTCGTGCAGGTTGGCCCTCGACTTCTGGCGACCGGCAGGAATCCGCCTCGAAGGCCTCACGTCACAGTTTGTTTTTGCGCGGATCCCCGCCTGCCGGTAGACTGTTGATTCCACTTGAACGGAGAGATGTCCGAGTGGTTGAAGGAGCACGCTTGGAAAGCGTGTGTAGGGGAAACTCTACCGTGGGTTCGAATCCCACTCTCTCCGCCAAACGATTCCCGCGGTTTTTCCTCAGTATTTCGCCCGAAACCAACGAGACTCGAATTCTCTCTGCCATCGCTGCACTGTTCGCAGGAATGCTGAGCGATTGCGATTTCCGCGACGGAAATCGCGCGAAGTGAACTTTCCGAGTGTCATTGTGATACTCGCCGTTCGGAAGGCCGGTTCGCGCGGGGCACCGTGCGGAACCAAACCAAACTCGGGCCCGGCCTCAGCACGCGAAGGATCGTGGCGCCTGCAGAGGAACCAATGCGATGATTCTCGTTGAGGGTTGCATGTCGACGTCAGTCAAAGGCGTGTATCGTGACGGCCGCATCGTGCTGCTTGAGACTCCCAAGGGCGTCGAAGAAGTTGAGGTGGTCGTCACGTTCCCAGACGGCGCCATTCCGACCGGCGACTCGACGGACCGAGAGGCGCGTCGACAGCTCGCGCTGAAGTGGCTTCGGGAGGGCGGCTGGAATCTCGGCGGTGCGCCCTACCCCAGTCGCGACGAGCTTCATGACCGGACGCGCTAGTCATGGCGCGGTCGCTCGTGGATACCAACGTCCTGACTTATTCCCGCGATCTGAACGAACCGGTGAAACGCGCTCGTGCCATTGAAGTGATCGACCAACTTGGCGCGGGTGGAGAGCTCGCGCTGAGCGCGCAATGCCTCAACGAGTTCAGTTCGACGTCGCTGCGCCGTGGGACTCCGATCTCAGAAGTGCGGATAGCTGTTTCCCGGTGGCGCGATCTGGGCGACGTACTGGCGTTGACCGGAGCTGCGACAGCGGCGGCGCTGACAGCGGTCGAGCAGTACCGCTTGTCGTCCTGGGACGCTCTCATCTGGGCCACCGCGCGAGACGCTGGCGTCCCCATCATCCTGTCCGAAGACTTCCAAGACGGACAAGAGATCGAGGGCGTCCGCTTCGTCAATCCTTTCAAGCAGTCCTGACCTCGTGGTTGCTGGCCACTTTCTCCGTGTCCCCCGCGTCCGCTCGATCGGCGCCGCGCCGCAGCGCATCCACCCACGAGGTCACGACATGAACAAGCGCCTGAACATCACCCCTTCCCGAGCCGACCGTTCGTGTGACGGACCGTATCGCTGGCAAAGGCCAGCGCCGCATGCTCATCGACCGAGCGATCAGGCGATACGTCAAGGAAGAGACCAGAGCCACCCTCAGGAAACAACTCACCGAGCGCTACGACGCAGGTGCCCCGATCGATTCGCATCTGGCCAAGGACTGGTTCCCGCTGGAAGAAGAGGCATCGCGACACCTGATAGCCCGCCAACGGGCGAAGCGCTTCAGGAACGTCTGAGCATCGATCCTCGAAAACGATCACCGAAGGCGATGGGCGCGACGCTTCAGAGTGTTCTTCTGAGACTCGTGGACCTGCTCGCCGTGCTCGAAGAAATCGGCAGGAGATTCCGGGTGACCCCAGGTCTCGGCCGCGCCGGCTCACCGGCGCTCGACGAGACCGGGCAATGCTCGCCGGAGGGTTTCGGCCATAATGCCCCCGGAGGATGGCCCCGATGAGACAGCACAGCGCAGCGTGGTGGGCGGGAGCGGCCATGATGATGACGCTCGGTGCGTGCGGAGGCACCCAGCCGACAGAGGAGGCATCTGCACCGGCCGCGGCGACGGCATCGCCCGCTGACGGGGTTCCGGTCTTCGAGTACGACCCGACGTGGCCGCAGCGGCCCTTGCCCGACAACGGCATCTTCGGCGCCGTGCTGTCGGTGGCGGTTGACGCTCGCGACCACGTCTGGGTGATGCACTGGCCGCACTGGATCGCGGATGGCGACGATGACGGCGCGCGCGGCGTGCGCGAGTGCTGCAACCCGATGCCGGCCGTCGTGGAGTTCGACGCGGATGGTGCGGTGGTGCAGGCGTGGGGGAGCGCCGACGATCCCCAGCTGCCGGCCGGCGGCTTCCAGTGGGTGGAGCTCCCGGGGCACCGTCTCGACCTTCTCGCGTCCCGGCGCACGCTGGCTGACGCCGCCCATGGCGGCGCGCACGGTCTCTCCATCGACCACAAGGGGAACGTGTGGGCCGGCACGCACTCGACCGAGGGCGGGGGGCGCGCGGACGTCTTCAGCAGCCTCGGCAAGTTCACGCCCGACGGCAAGCTGATCATCCAGAAGGGAAAACACGGGCAGAGCACAGGGAACGCCGACACGGACAACTTCGCCCAGCCGACGCAGGTGGCCTTCGATGCCGAGACGAACGAGGCGTTCGTCGCCGACGGCTACAACAACCGCCGCGTGATCGTGCTCGACGCCGACACGATGGCGTTCAAGCGGATGTGGGGCGCCTACGGCAAGCCGCCAAGCGACGAGCCGATGGCGCCGCGCCAGCCCGGCGACCCGCCGCCACAGCAGTTCCGGCTTGTCCACTGCATCAAGATGAGCCGCGACGGCCTCCTGTACGTCTGCGACATGTCGAGCCGCCGCTTCCAGGTGTTCCGCAAAGATGGCACGTACGTGGGCGAGGCGTTCCCGTCGGGCATCGACGGCACGGGCACGGTCGACGACGTGACGTTCTCGGCCGATCCCGAACAGCGCTTCGTCTACGTCGCCGACGGTCAGAACCGCAAGGTCTGGATTGTCCGGCGCGACACGCTGGAGACGGTCGGCTCGTTCGGACACCGCGGATACTACCCGGGCGAGTTTGCCGGGTACATCCACAGCCTCTCGACCGATTCGAAGGGCCACGTCTACGTCGGCGAGTTCCCGGCCGGCAACCGTGTCAGCCGGTTCAGGATGATCGCGGCCGGACAGTAGAGCCGGGTGAAGCGCGTGCACCCGCCAGCCGATCGGAGGGCATCGATTCGAGTCGACTTGATCCGGAATCCGTGACGCTTCAATACTGATTTCGCAGGGCGACGCGCTGGCTGCCCGCCATGACGGTTGGCGTCCAGTGGATCGGCCAGCTCAATCGAGCGTAACGTAGCGTTCGAGCCGCGCCACCTCCTTATCGTCGACGTACTTGCCTATCTCGCGGCGGAACTGCTGGATCGCCTTGTACGGCCGGTACTCCTTGAACTCACCGAGCATTCGCTGCCCCATCCCGGGGATGCTCAGAATGTCCGCATCGCTCGCGGCGTTCAGGTTGATCGGTACGAAGACGTACTGCTCCAGTCTCGCCAGTTCCTTGTCATCGACGTACTTGCCGATCTCGCGGCGAAACTGCGCGAGCACTTTGTAGGGCCGATACTCCTTGAACTCATGGAGCAGGCGATCGCCGATTCCTGGAATCAGGAGGATCTCGGCGTCGGACGCAGTATTCAGGTTGATCTGCACGAAGAGCCGGCGATACACCGTCATCCGCTGTTCTCGGCTGAGCGACTGCCCGAGCAGGGCATCGAAGTCAGTCATCGTCATGAACGGCCGGCGCTCGAGATTGCCCTTCGCCAGTGCCTGCGTGATACCTGGGACCGACAGCAGCTGCTTCTCGGATGCGGTATTCGCATCGAGCACGTCGCCACGCCGGCCGGCCTGCGCCTCCGTACCAGCGGGCGCCGCGAGGACGAGGACGATTGCAGCAGCAGACAGTCTCAGGGGATTCATATCTCACTCCTCCGGATCAGAAGCCGAGCCGCACGCCCGCCTGGACGAGCCGGGGACTGCCGGGCAGAATCCCCCGCGTGCGGTCCACAACGAACAGCTCGTCAAACAGATTCTTCACGGCGACGAAAAACGTGGTGCGCGAGACGGTGTAGTTCACGGCCGCGTTCCATAGCGTGTAGCCAGCAATCAGACCGCGTTGGCCGTCGGGCGTGGGAGCGATGGTGTTCAGGTCGTCGGTGAACTGATCGCTCGTGCGCACTGCCTCCAGCCGCACGTCGAGCGTGGAATGTGCGTAACCCACACCGACGACCGCCATCTGTTCGGGCGCGTAGGGGAGCTGGTTCCCGCTCACGCTCACGCTGCCGAACCCGGAGATGTTGCTGAACCGTCGGCCGGTGAACTCCGCGACCGGCAGGTACGTATACGCGAAGCGCAAGTACAGGTCGTGCACCGAACCAGTGATGGGAGCGCTGTCGATCTGTGCTCTCACTTCCACACCCTGGTGCAGCGTGGCGCCGCCATTGGTCAGCGTCGCCCCCACCCCGCCGGCTAGGCTCGCTGGGATAATCTGGTTCTCGTAATCCATACGAAAGAACGTCGCATCGACACTCACGCCGGGCCGCATCGTGCTTCGGAACCCTGCTTCATAGTTCCAGCTCAGCTCGGGATCCAGGTCAATGACACCGCCCGTGTTCGAGATGATGTCTTCCGTGCGGGGCGGCGCGAACCCGCGATGGACGCCCGCAAAGACGGTCACCTGCTCGCCCGTCGTGTGGGAGACGCCGATACCCGGAATAACCCGAGTTAGGTTCGTGTCGCCCGTTACCCCAACGCCGGCGTTTGCCAGGCGGTTCGTGCGTTCGTAGCGAATGTGTTCAAGCCGCACACCGGGAGTTACCGTCCAGCCGCCGAACAGGAACCGGTTCTGCACGAACGTTGCGTAGGCGGCATTGCGCCGCACATTGCTCTCCACGAGCACGCCCGTCCGCGCTGCAGGCGTATCACCGTTCTGCTGGAGGCGATCCTGGTCCTCGAAATGTGCGCGGACACCGAAATCGGTCTCGCTGGCTACGCCCAATCCGCGATGATGCACGGTGAACCGAGGCTCGACACCCCACGCGTAATACTGGCGCAAACGTCCTTCGTTGCCGCAGGTCGTGTTCAGGTTGTCCATCCCTGCGCAACGCGGATCACCGGCATCATTCGGGCGCTGAGCGGAGTTGCTCGACTGGCGCCACCAGTGCCGCCGGAAGGAGCTCCAGTACAGATTCGTCGTCATGGCGACGTTGCCGCTCACCGCGAGGGCATGCGTCGTCGACGCGCCGTACCGATCCGCGTAGAAGAAGTCGTTCCTGAACGGATTGCCGCGAGGATTGGCGAGGTACTCATCCTGCCGCAAGCCGGAATAGGTGACGTTCGAATCCTCGCTGTAATAGTTGCCGCGGAAGGTCAGCGTCTGGCTGGCACCGAAGCCCTGGACGACCTTGCCGTTGATATCATTCAGCTTGAAGTTCAGGTTCTCTCGGGACCCGTCGCCCTGCTTCCGCATGTAATCGACGAGAAACCCCGTACGACCGACCGTCGCGCCATACGAACCATGGCCGTTGAAATAGTCCTGGTTGCCGCCCATTAACGTCAGGAAGCCGGACGGTTGCGTCGGCGGCTTCGGGGTAAGGTAATTGACTGCCCCGCCGATCGTCTGAGGTCCATAAGCGATCTGGGCACCGCCCTTGAGCACCTCGAGGCGCTCGAAGCGGTCGATCGGCGGGTGATAGTAGGACGCATTGTCGCCGTAGGGCGCATACGTGAGGGGGATGCCGTCTTCGAGGAGCAGCACCTTGGTCGAGCGCGTGGGATTCAGGCCGCGAATCCCAATGTTCGGGCGTAGACCGAAGCCTTCCTCGTCTCGCACGTGCACGCCCGTCACTCTCCGCAGTGCTTCGTTGGTTGTCATGACGCGGCTCCTTTCGAGGGTTTCGCGCTCGACAATCTCGACGGATCCTGGAAGCCGCCGCGCCCGCTCGTGGCTCCCAGCAATTTCACCCGCCATCACGACTACGTCTTCGATCAAGCCGCCGACTCGGAGCAGCAGCGGCACCCGGCGCGTTTCTCCTGGCTGCAGCACGAGCCGCTGCACCGCGACAGAAAACCCCTCCCGAGTCGCAGTGACCTCATAGTCACCAGGCGGCAACTCGGCGATCGTGAAGGTACCCTCCGCGTCGGTGGCGACGCGGCGCTCGAAACCGGCCGACGGCCGTCGGATTGCCACGGCGGCGTGCGGAATCACTGCCCCACTTTGATCGAGAACTTGGCCGATCACGGATGCAGTGCGAACCTGTGCACCGGCGGGGATAACGGATACCGCGACGACGCAGGCGATGGCGACAACATGAACGAGATGAGCGCGACAAGACATCGGATGACAGCTCCCAACTGAGCAAGTCCAGCGAGCCAACATGAGACTGAGTCTCCCTTGCAGCTTTGTGAGCTTATTTCCGACTGCATTGGTCTGTCAATACCATCCCGAGGGCCTTCGCCACCGCCCGCACGCCGTCGCCCGCCGCTTCACGCGCGCGCCAGTGCGCACCGCTCGCTGGCGCAGCCCGACGGAATACCGTCCTTCGGCCCCCTCGCGATCCCGCAGCGCCCGACCGCCTGTCGTCGGAATCGTTGCACCGCGTCGTCCATCGGTCTCCAACTCGCGCGGAGACTGTGACCGATACTCAGGCGGTTGCCCAGACGGGCCAGGGCCCTTACTCTTGAACGTTCAGCGAGTTAGCCTTTGCGGCTGGTCTCGTCGGTTCGCGACTGTTCGCCGACCTTTGCTGTTGTGTGCGATGGAATGTCGCGCGAAATGTCGCTCGCCGTGCGCTGCCTTCCAGCCCGACGCGTCAACATGTCTACGAGGTCACCCGCAGCATGGATCGCGAAGACCAGCTTCTGACGCGCATCACGACGACACCGGAAATCTTCGGCGGAAGCCACGGCGGGGACCGTGAACGCCGGAGCGTTCGACGATCTCGCGGCGATCGGGACGTCTGCCGGGACCGGGATCCCTGGCTGCACGTGGACGGGGCATTAGGGGCGTGGGTCCGGATCGCGCCGGCGCTGGCGCCGCTGGTGCGGGGAATCGATCGCGCCGACTCGCTCGCCTTCGACTTTCACAAGTGGCTCCACGTGCCCTGCGACGCGGGCTGCGTGCTGGTGCGGGACCGGCATCGGCTCGAGCGTGCGTTCGCAACGCGCCCGTCGTACCTGACTCGCGCGACGCGCGGTCTGGCGGGCGGCGAGCCGTGGTTCGGCGACCTCGGCCCCGAGCGGTCGCGCGGCTTCCGTGCACTCCCGGTGTGATTCACCCTGCGCGAGCACGGTAGCCGGCGCCTGGGAGAGAAGATCCTCGGGAACTGCGAGCAGGCCCGTTACCTTGCCGGGCTCGTGCGCGCACACCCGCACCCCGAGCCCCGCTTAGGGCACTGGCCGGAATACGGTTGCCATCTCGGCCGACGATGCATCCCGCCTCGCGGCGTTGCTCGTCGGTCACAGGCACCCGGCCTGCTCCCTCCTCGCGCCTGGCGAGCGGGCGCCTCGCCGCCCGGGAGTCGGCAACCTCATTCCGGCCAGGGCCCTTACGCTCGACACGGTCCTTCCATACTAGTCCTCTGGAAACGTGATCAGTCACACAACTCCCGGGCGGGGCATCCCGGCTCGCTGCGTTGCTCCTCCCTCACATATGGCCGATATTCTCGGTCGTCGCGCCTTGCGATCCGGGCGCCGCGCGCCGGGACTTGTGCAACTCATCACGTTTCCAGAGGACTAGAAGTCCACCTGCGCACCGAACTTGAAGAGTCGGCCTCCAAGGATCGTGGTGGGCTGCAGCCACGACGCGCCGTACCGGGTGTTCAGGCCCAGGACCGTGCTGGCGTTGAACATGTTGTAGACGTCGAACATCCCCTGTATCCGTGCGCGCCCCATGCTGAACACCTTCGTCAGCCTGAGGTCGAACTGGGAGAGCCGCTCTTCGAAGATCGTGTTGGGCTCGAGGATGTTCAGAATCGCCACGCCGCTCGCAAGATTCCGACCGAGCGTCGGCGCGACCTGCGGACTGAGGACGACCAGGGTGGCGGCGAGGGGGATACCCGGGAGGTTCTGGTACGTGCCGCTGGCCTTGATGTCGAGCGGCAGCGGGTAGATGAACGCCACCTTGTACTGCGTCTGCCCCTCGAACGGCAGCTTGAAGTCGCAGAAACCCGGCAGTGATGCCTGCGGCGAGTCGATGGTGACGCAACTATTGAACGTGGTCTGCCCCGTGGACATCCCTCCCTGGAGCAGCCCGCCGTCCCCGAACCGCGCGTTGAGGCTGACGTCGAACCCGTTGTACACCTCAGTCCGCTTGCCGTAGTTCTTGAACCGCGTGATGACGTTGTTGAGCTGCCCCAGCTTCGACGGGCGGACGTCGTAGAACCCGCAGAGCTGCCTGCCGCTCGCCGCGCCCAGCCGGGAATCCGTCGGCGAAGTGACGCAGAAGGGGTCGAAGTCCGCAGGCGTCACCGCGAGGTTGTCGCTGACCGAGAAGTTGCCGAACCAGGTGCGGAAGTACCCGGCGTTCAGCGCCAGGTTCGGCCGCAACTCGTGCTGGAGCGACGCGGACATCTGCCAGTTGTACCCGCGGTGCCCGAAGCCCTTCAGCATGTCGTCGTCGTAGCGGTTGATGGGGTTGAGCTGGCCAAGCGTGGCGGTGGAACTCTGCCCGCATTCGCCATTGGCCAGGTTGTTCAAGAGGTTGCAGTCGGGCACGTAGTTCCCGTTCGCGTCGTTCCACAGCCTGTTGCCGGAAATCGCGATCGACGCCGCGGGATGCGCCTGGTAGGTGAGGCCCCACGCGTTCGCGAGCTCGACATAGCGTCCCAGCGCCGTCTTCACCGCGGTCTTGCCATTGCCGAACAGGTCGTAGGCGGCGCCAAGGCGCGGTGAGATATCGGTCCACCTCGGCGCGCCCCGAACCTCTGGAAAATTCCTCGCCGGCACGAACGGCCCGGCGGGGATTTCCTTCTGAGGGTTGATCGCGTTGAGGTAGTCGAATCGCACACCCAGGTCGAGGGTCAGTCTTCGAATCGTCCACTGGTCCTGTGCGAAGACGCCCATGTTCGGATTGAAACGGCTCCGCGCGACGAGCGGCGACGCCCACTGCGTGAGCGAGATCGGCACGCCGTTCCTGAACTGGTACTGCATCGGGCGGTCGTTCAGGTAGATGTTGTAGTGCTGCCATCCCTGGAGATACGTGAACCCGGCTTTCACGGCGTGCGATCCGGTTACGTAGTGAATGGCAAACCGGCTGTTGAACTGGTTCGTGAAGTTACGCTTCCCGTAGTCCGCCAGCCACAGCGAGATCGTCCTGGCGTTGTACGCGGCGCCCGTCGTCAACTCGACAATGGCGATATCGCGCGGGCTCACCTCCGGCATCGGCTTGCCCCAGAAGTCGTTGAAGAGGAAGGTCGCCCCCGCGTCGATCAGGAACCGGTTGGTGGCCGGCCGGCTCCAGGTTGACTGTGAGAGCGAGATCGGCCAGTAGGTCGGCCGCCAGAAGGCCTCCGGAGCGGATGGCCCCGTCCCGAGGTTGCAGTTGCAGTTGTTCTGCAGGCTGGTGGAGAACGTGAACTTGTTCTTGGGGGTCGCCTGGAACGTCAGTCGGACGCTGTGGTCTTCGTTCTTGATGTCCTGAAAGGCCGGCCGGCTCAGATCCGCCTCGTAGCGCGAGACGCCGCTGTCAGGGTCACCGATGTACTTGCCCTGATTCTTGTTGTAGTAGCTTCCAGGCAGGAAGCTCTGTGTGCTCCACCAGCGGTGGGCCGTGTAGAACCAGAGCCGGTCCCGGCTGATGGGTCCCCCAAGGCCGCCACCGGCGTCAAAGAGCCTCTTGACGGACACCTGCGGTACCGCGCCACGCGCCTTCAGGGCCGCCGACGTGTTGTCCGCCTGCAAGGAGGAGCCGGCACCGTTGGCGGTGAGGACCGTCGAGAACGTGTTGCCTCCATCCTTGGGGACGACGTTGATGTGTGCGCCGCCGGCCTCGTTCTCCGCCCCCGCGCCGCGCGTTTCTACCGTCGTCTCCTGAACGAACACCTGGTTGATCATGATGTTCCGGACGTTCGCGGCGCCGCCGATGCCCGTGAACAGCATGCCGTCCTGCGTCAGCCGCTGGTCCGTGGACCGGCTGCCGTGGTAGCCGAACCCGCCGAGCCCGTCGCCCTTGTTGCCGCCCACGTCCTGCTGAGTGGCCAGGCCAACGGCCCCCAAAGTGAGCGCAACAAACCCCTGGAGCGTCTTGCCGCTGGGGATTCCATCGAGGATCTCCCGCGAGAGCACTCTCTGCTGCCGGGCGCTCTGAATGTCCACCACGGGGCTCGCTCCCGTCACCGTCACCGTTTCCTCGAGCGATCCGACCTTCATGTCAGCGTTGGCCGCGGCCGTGAATCCCGAGGTCAGTTCGATGCCTTCGCGTTTGTAGCTGGCGAAGCCCGCCAGCGTGAAGGTCACGCTGTAGGTTCCCGGGCGGAGATCGACGATCTTGTAGTTGCCCTGCTCATCGGTCACCGCGATCCGGACCTTCTCAATCAGCGCGGGGCTCGCGGCTTCAACAGTGACACCGGGCAGCACGGCGCCTGTCGTGTCTCGTGCCACCCCAGCGATGGCCCCCGTGGATGCAGTCTGAGCCCAAGCGGACGAAGGAAGCAGCGCCAGACCGAGCATGGCGGCACGGCCCAGTCGAGATGGCAGTCCCCAGCAACGATGTGTCATGACCTTACTCTCCTCTCGTCAACCGACGTCCGACAGGCCCCTGATTCAGGGTGTCTCCTGGAACTCCCAGAGGAGACGGCGGCACTGTAGACCACCTCCGCTCATTGAGCAATGATTTCGTGATTCGTGGCGATGATGAGTCTCCGGCTGGATGGGTGGCGGCCGTGCCCGCACCGATCGCGAGAAGGTGTGCCAGCGGATGACCTCGTCGGTCACGGGAAGGAATCAGCGATGCGGGCCGATCCCGGCGATGCGAGTTCGTCCAGCCACGCCTCACCCGCCGGCTCCCCGTTCTCGAGATACAGACGTCCTCTACACGCTGGCGGGCGTCGGCCGAAAGCCCCTCCCGCCAGCGGATGTTGACCAGCGGCGCAGGGCGCTCGAGCAGCGCCCACCCCAGGCACAGCGGAAGGAGCGCGGCCGAGCGTGGCCCGGCATCGGTATCAGGGCGGCGACACAGACGAGTGCAGCCAGCTGCACCCAGGCCCGCGGTTCGGGGTCCGCCGTCTTCCATGGCCCCGCCAGGAGCCAGGTCAGCAGCGCCGCGAGCGGCCCGAACGGGAGCGGCGAACGCCCGTCGGGAAGGCGGAAGCCGGGGACCCTGCCTGCCGATCCCATCGGGCGCGGATTGTAGCTCCTGCTTATCCTCGTCAGGAAGGCGGCGGCGGATCGGCAGCCGTCGCGCGGCGTGGTGGACCGATCATGGAGCCTCGGCGTCCGGTTGGCGTTCAACGGGTGTCGCGCCGGCGTATTCGAGAATCAGCTCGATCTCGGGCCGATCCGCGGCCCTCGCGGCTTCGATCGGGGTCAGCTCGACAGCTTCCGCCGTCAGAAAGCCGCTCCTGACCGGATACCGTGCGTTGGGATCCCAGCCTTCTTCGAGCAGTCGCGCCACCTCGCCCGCATCCCGCCTCGCCGCCGCTTCCGGGAGCGTCAGTGGCTCCACCTGCCAGAGCGGGTGCGCCCCCGTACAGGCGAGCGCGAGCCAGATCAGCATGGTCACCACCAGCAGCGCCGGCGGCAGTGCCGCCGCGCCCATGACCCAGTCGCGTCGCGTCAGTCGCCCCATACGTCCTCCGCCCAGCGGGCGTACGATCCCGGGTTCGGCGCCGGCATGGCGAGCGCCTCGCCGCGCAGAGCCCGCACGATCGCCGCGCCCTCGGCGGTTTCGTATGGCCTGCCCTCAGCCGCCAGGCGCGCCGGCAGCACCGCCCAGTCCCCGCGATGCCGGAAGGCCTGCATGCGCAGCACGTGATGGAGGCCAGCGCTTCGAATCGCCCAGGCGCTTCCGCAGACCAGAAGGGCAATCACGGTCAGCACCGCCACCCCGGTGCGTGCCGTCGACGCGTATGCGAGGAGCCGGCGGAGGGACTCGAATGCCGCCAGGGCGTAGAAAACCCCGGCCGTGCTCATGATGTCGTCCTTCGTGTAGGCATAGGAGAGGGCGGCGCTCCCAGCGATGACGGCCGCCGCCACCAGGCCCAGCGGCGCGACGGGCTCCGTGTCGACGCCGTTTCCGGCGCCACGGACGCGCCGGCTGCGCGCCAGCATCCATGCCACGAGCAGCGTCGTGGGAACCGAACTCACGAGCGCCAGCACGACAAGCAGGGGGAACTCGCCCTGCATCCAGCCGCGGACGCCGACGAACACGCCGCTTCGCGGCTCGGAGAACAGAACGGACGACACGGACGCCAGGACGTTGTAGGCATAGAAGGGGTACGGCCAGTCGCCGAAGCGGCGCACCAGCTCGTCCGGCTCCAGCACCGACAGGAAGTAGCCCGCGCTTCGCTCCGAGAGGCCCGGGGCGCCCGTCTGCAGCCAGAGAAAGCGCACGGCCACGTACGCGGCGAGGAGTCCCGTCATCACGGCCAGCCCACCCCGCGAGATCCCCCTGAACCCGGCGGCGCGCGCGGACACCGCCACGACCCAGACCAGGAGACCGGATTCCAGGGTGAGCGCGGCCGCCGCGAACACCACTGCCGCCGCAGCGTCGACCCACCAGCCGCCGCGGGACTGTGCCAGGTTCAGCGCGGCCAGCGCCGCGACGGCAACTTCGAGAAAGTGATTGATCGGAAACGCCTCGAGGACCGTTCCGCGGAACGTGGACATGCCCGTGAGCACCGTGAGCGCCACGGCGGCCGCCGCGAGGTCGGTCGTCGAGCGGACCCGCAGGGCCCTGGTGAAGAGCCAGAGGCAGAGCGCGAGCAGGAGCACGTGGAACCCGCGGTAGACGAGCCAGTACTGGCCGCCCGAGAGGTCGAACAGCGCCTTGATCTGCGCGATTCGCAGGGGACGGAAGTAGGCGGCCGTACCCAGGCTCTGGACGAAGGAGTGGCCGGCGGAGGGCGAGCGGCTGGCGTCGAGGATCTCCCCGAGGGCGTCGTAGACCTGTACCGGGAGGCGCAGCAGGTCATAGGCAAAGGCCAGCGTGAAGATGGCCGCCAGCACGTAGGCCCAGCGGGCGTAGCCGCGGGTCTCGTGGCCGCAGGCTGCGCTTCCCGGCGGATGTGGCACTGGGGCGCGGGGGCTGGGCACCGGCGATCATCTCCAGGCGACAGGAAGCGCGGCGTGCGCGTCCTGTCCGAGCAGGGTCGGCGGCCATTATAGGAGACGGCCGTTCCGCCCGTACCATCTCCCCGCTCTCGCGCGGGAAGTCAGGTCCCCCGGCCAGGGCGTTCGACGGGAGCGGCGCACGACTTCAACAGCCTGCGCACGCGGATCAGCGGATTCGCCGAACTGGCCCTGCACTACCCGGCGCTTCCCGGAGACGCCAGGGCCGACATCGAGGAGATCAGGGTAGGCTGGAGCCCAGCATTTCACCTCGCGACCGCCCGAAGTTCAACTGCCAGAAACTTCATCCCGCTACTCGGCGGCAGGAGTCCGCCGGGCCGGAGGCGCGCTCCTTGCACAGAGGGGCTGTGCGGAGTGTGTGCCTGGAGGACAACTGCATGATCTGTAGCAGGAGAGTGGCGGCGCAGACGGCGTTGGCGGTGGGGCTGATTGCAGGCCTGTGTGGCTCGGCGCTGATGGCGCCGCTGGCCGCCCGACAGGACGTGGCCCTGGCACCGGAACCGGAGCGGCCGGCCACCTTCCGGGCGGTGGTGACGGCGTATTCCTCATCACCCGACGAAACCTGGGGCGATCCCCTGGTCACGGCCAGTGGCCGCAAGGTCTTCGATGGTCTGGTCGCCTGTCCCCGTCGCTTCCCGTTCGGCACGAAGTTCCGGATTGGCGACCGGGTCTACACCTGCTGGGACCGGCTGCACCACCGGTACGATCACCGGTTCGACATCTGGAAGCCCAGCAAGGAGGACGCGATACAGTTCGGCCTCCAGCGGCTCCACGTCGAGGTAGTCGAGGCGCGGGCCGAGGGGCAGCGGCCGGCCCTCCGCGAGCCCGTGTCGGGCGTGTAGTTCTTTCCAGGGCGACCCCCAACTTACACACCTCCGGGCAGGTACCTGCCCAACTCCGAGGTGTAGAATGCCGCGCAGCCGTGAACCCGCTTTCACGCTGTGCGGCTGACGAACCACTCCCGGGGCGGCGGAGCCGCCTGTGCTCGCGTCTGCTGGCCCTGGCCCTGGGCCTTGCGTCCACGGGTCTGCTGGCCACCGTTCAGGACGTGGGCAGCGGCTCCTACTCCAGGGGTCTCAACGTCGTTCCCGTCTACGAGGGGTGGCGGTACGCGGACGACGGCAGCATCGAGATGCTGTTCGGCTACCTCAATCGCAACTGGGATCAGGCGATCGACGTGGCGATTGGACCCGACAACACCGTCGAACCAGGCGGGCCGGATCGCGGCCAGCCGACGCACTTCCTGTCGAGACGCGGCCTGTTCGTGTTCGCGGTCCGCGTGCCCGCGGACTTCGGCGCCAACGAGGTCGTGTGGACGCTGACCTCGGCCGGCCGTACCCAGCGTGCGTACGGCACGACGAAGCCCGGCTACTTCATCGACAACGGCGTCATCGCCATGAATCACGGCGGGGGCAGCTCCACCGGTCCGGAGAACCTCCAGAACCGGGCTCCGGAGCTCGCCGTTGCCGGTCCGGTCCGGCTCCAGGCCAGGGTCGGACAGCCGCTGACGCTGGAGGCGGTGGCGCGTGACGACGGCATCCCGCGCACGCGGTCGCTGGCCCCGCTCGATCCGCGGCGCACCAGTGGCCTCACCGTCACGTCTGCCACCGGGTTGCGGCTGGCGTGGTTCGTGTACCGAGGCAGCGGCAGCGCAGTCGTCTTCAACCCGGCGCAGTTCAAGGTCAACGTGGACATGCGCGACGGCTCGCCATGGACGCCGGGGTGGCAGGTGCCACCGGTCCCGCCGGACAGCCGCTGGACGACGCGGGTCACCTTCCACGAGCCGGGGCAGTACATCCTCCGGTGTCTGGCGCACGACGGGATGCTGCCGACGTATCACGATGTCGAGGTCACGGTGTCATGAGTCGCGCTGCCACCGAGGAGGAGCCATGCGCGTAGGCCTGATGGCTGCAGCCCTGCTGATCGCTCACGCGTCGGCCGGGGCACAGGGGTTGTCCGGCGTCACGTTCACGAAGGACATCGCGCCGATCCTGCAGCGGAGCTGCCAGAACTGCCATCGGCCGAACTCGGTGGCCCCGATGTCGCTCATGACGTACGAGGAGGTGCGGCCGTTCGCGCGGGCGATCCGGCAGCAGACGGCGCTGAGGCAGATGCCGCCCTGGTACATCGAGAAGGCGATCGGCATCCAGGCGTTCCTCGACGATCCCTCGCTCAGCGACGAGGAGATCGCCGCAATTGCCGCCTGGGTGGATGCCGGTGCGCCGGAGGGCCCTGCCACGGACCTGCCGCCGGCGCGCTCGTTCCCCGACACGCGATCGTTCTCGCTGACCGCGACGCTGGGCCCGCCGGATCTCGTGGTGTCCTCGCCGGAGGTGCTGGTGAAGGCGGGTGTGCCGGACTGGTGGGGTGCGATCGGCGAGGCGCCGAGCGGGCTCACGGAGGACCGGTACATCAAGGCGGTCGAGCACCTCGAGGTGAACGACGTGCCCGTACAGGCGTCCTCGGCGTCGATCGGCGGGCGGTTTCTGTTCCACCACGCGGCTGTGAACTTCGTGCAGCCGGACGGGACGCTCGACGGCGGCACGTTCCAGGCCCTGCCGGTGCACGAAGTCGGCCGGAACGCCGATCTGTTCGACCCTGCCGCCGGCCGCCTGATCAGGGCGGGCGCGCTCCTGAGCTTCGCGAACATCCACCTGCACGCGAACGATCGCGATTCGAAGGCGCGGCTGGACGTGGCGCTCTGGTTCCATCCGCGCGGGTACCGGCCGGCCTACGACGTGCGCCCGCTGACGTGGGGGCAGAACGAGATCGATCTCGACGGCAACACGGCCGATCAGGTCGTGGAGGCGTTCTACACGCTGCAGCAGCCGATCAAGCTGCTCAACTACGAGCCGCACATGCACGCGGCCGGCGTGCGGATGTGCCTGGAAGCGATCTGGGGCCCCGTGCGCCAGATGCTGAACTGCGCCGGCTACAACCACAACTGGGTGCGTGCGTACACGTATCACCCTGATTCAGCGCCGCTGCTCCCGGCCGGGACGATCCTGCGCATCGTCGGCTACAACGACACCACGGCGAAGAACCCGAACGTGCTCGATCCGCGCAACTGGTCCGGATGGGGGCACCGCTCGGTGGACAACATGCTGAACAACCTGGCGTACGCGGCCTTCCTCACGCCGGAGCAGTTCGAGACGGAGGTGGCGGCGCGGCGGGAGAAGATCCGGCGGGGCGAAGCCGAGGCCGTGGGGTGCCTGACGTGTGGCGTCCAGCGGCCGCCCCAGTCGGCGGGTCGCTGACCTGGTGAACAGGGCGCATCGAACAGGGCCGGCGTGCCCGGGGCCGCTCGCCTCCCACGTGGCACGCGTTGCCGCCCTTGTTGTTGCCGACCGAGCTGACCGCGTGCTCGGGATCCATCGTGTCCCGCGTCCCGCCCGGTTCGAACGGGACGTCGCCCATCTCCATCCGGGTGGGCTTGCCGTCCTTCCGCTCGAGGACGTGTCCTGCTCCACGAGGAGCCTCAGGAGGAGTCGCATGTCCGCACCGCGCGTCTGGTTTGCCGCAGCCCTGGTCCTGATCGCTGGCGCCGTCGTCATGCCCAACGTCGTGGCGCGGCAGGCGCCCGGCGGCGCGGCCGCCACCGTCGACCTGATGACCGATGCCGGCGTCGGCGTCTTCACGGGGCAGTGGCGCTACAAGGAGGTCGAGATCGTCGAGGTGTCCTCCGAGGCCACCGAGAAGACGATCGCCGGCTGGACCGAAGCGATGATGAAGGGGGGCGGCGGCTATCGCCCCGATCCGCCCGTGCCGGTCCGCATGACGTACGACATCCGGCCCAAGGCCGGGGTGGCGGATTTCGACGATTCGTCGTGGGAGGTGATCCCGCCGAACACGCTGCCGCTGTACCGCTCCGGCGGGCAGCTCTGTTTCGGGTGGTACCGCATCGCGCTGACGATGCCGGAAACGGTCAACGGCGTCAGTACCGCCGGGATGAAGGCCTTCCTGAACGTGAACCCGGACGACTACGGCGAGGTGTGGGTGAATGGCCGCCTGCCCCGGTCGCTCCGTCCGCCGAACCCGCACCTGGTCGGCGGCTGGAACCAGAACATGCGCGTGCCGCTGACCGACGCCGTCAAGCCGGGCGAGCGGATTCAGGTGGCCGTGTTCGTGATGAACGGCCCGATTTCCGACACACCGACGAACCGGCTGTTCATCCGCGCGGCGAACGTCGAGTTCACGCGCTGAAGCGGCGTACGATCGCGCGGTGCACGGCGAACCGTCCCGTCCAGGCGCCCCGGCGCCGCTGATCGGCCCGCACGACCCGCCGCCCTTCACCTGGTTGAACGACGAGGGGCGGGCGCGCGTGCTCCTCGTCTGCGACCACGCCAGCCGCGCCGTGCCGCGCGGCATGGCGCAGCTGGGCCTGGCGGACTGGGTGTTCGAGCGCCACGTGGCCTGGGACATCGGCGCGGCCGCCCTCACGCGCGCGCTGGCCAGGCGCCTCGACGCCCCCGCCATCCTGCACGGCTACTCGCGGCTGATCGTCGATCCGAACCGGCGCCTCGACGACCCGTCCGCGTTTCCGGCCACGAGCGACGGCATTGCCGTGCCGGCGAACCTCGACCTGGACGCGGACGAACGCCTCCGCCGCGTGGCCTCGTTCTTCACGCCGTACCACGACGCCATCGCCGGCCGGCTCGACCGGCTCGCGGCGCGCGGCATCACCCCGGTGCTGATCGCCGTGCACACGTGCACGCCGGTGTTCGCCGAGGTCGTGCGGCCCTGGCACGTCGGCGTGCTCTGGGACAGGGATCCGCGCGTGGCGATGCCGCTGATTGCCGGGCTGATGGCGCGGCCGGACCTGAGCGTGGGCGACAACGAGCCGTATTCGGGGCGGGATCCGCACGACTACACGATGGACACCCACGCCGAGCGCCGCGGCCTGCCGTACGCCGGCCTGGAGGTGCGGCAGGATCTGCTCCCGACCGAGGAGGACGCCGAGCGCTGGGCCGCCATCCTGACCGGGGTGCTGACGCCCATCCTGGCCGATGAGGCGCTCTACCGCCCGTGGACGGATTCCGGCGTCAGCGACGCCGGTCCAGCAGCGAGGCCGCCGCGACCACCAGGTCGCGATCGGTGACGATCCCGACGAGCCGCCCGTCGTCCACGACCAGCAGGCAGGCGTGCGGCGCCGACTCCATGCGCCGCATCGCGTCGCGCAGGGACAGCCCCGGCGGCACGGTGGTGATGTCGGTGTGCATGACGTCCTGTACCGCCGCCCCGGTCCCGGCCGGCCGGCGGTCCTGACCCTGCAGCCGCAGCAGGCCGCGGGCGGTCACGAGGCCGACCAAGGCGCCGTCGGCGCCTTCGACCGGGATGTGCCGGACGTGTTTCCACTCCATGACGCGCGCGGCGAGATCGAGCACGTCGTCCGGGCTCACGGTGAAGAGCTGCCGCGTCATGATCTGGCCGACCGTCGGGTCGGGAACGGCGCCCGTCTCCACCACCTCATCATCCGGCCATTCGTGCACCGGGCGTGCGCCGAACTGGCGGGCGAGCATCGTCTGGACCGCGCGATGCCAGACCGCGGCCGGAGGCTCGCCGCGGTTGGCCGCCTGTGTGGAGAGCAGCCAGGCCGACCCGGTGCGTCCCGTGCGCACCCGCGCCTCGATCACGCCGAGGTAGCGTTCGACATCGGCGTCGGCGGTGCCGGCGCACGCGAGCCCCGCGCGCGCGGCGGGCAGCAGCTCGTCGAGGAGCAGCGTTCGCGCGGGCACCCGCCGGGCGTCCAGCCATGTCAGCGTGGCCTCCGGCCCGTGCTGCGCCGCTGCCAGGAAGTTCTCCGTGGCGTCGCTGAAGGACAGGCGCGACGGGATCGTCGGCGCCAGGTCCGCCAGGCCCAGCATCAGGCCGCAGAAGAGCGCCGCATTGGCGACCTCGTCGATCACCGTCGGGCCCGCAGGGAGCACACGGCATTCGATGCGCAGGTGCGGCCGGCCGCGCGAGACGCCGTAGCACGGCCGGTTCCAGCGCCACACCGTCCCGTTGTGGAGCTGCAGCGCGTCCAGCCGCGGCGCCGCGTCGTCCGGCCGCGCCGGCCCGTCGCCGGAGACGTCGCGCACCAGGAGAACCGGGAAGCGGGCCAGGTTGTCGTGGAAGACCTCCACCGCCGACCGCCGCACCCAGGCGTCGCCGAACGTGACGCGCGTCGGCGCGCCGCGCACGACCGCGGCTTCACTGCGGGCATCCAGCGCACGCTCGAACACCGCGATCCGCGTCTCGTGCCAGAGCCGGCGTCCCAGGAGCACGGGCGAGTTGGCCGCGGCGGCGACGAGCGGGGCGGCCAGAAGCTGCGCGAGGTTGTAGAGCGGGCCGCTGTCCGCCGGGTCCACCTGCAGGTGCACCTGAAAGCTGGTGTTGGCGCCTTCGATCACGACGCTGGTGTGTGCGCCCTGGAACGACTCGATCCCGTCGATGCGCATCGCCAGCGAGTGCCGGCCGCGGAAGATCGCCTCGTTCAGCAGCGCGTAGCGCGGCTCGGGGCTCATGTTGTGGCTGTCGAGGTCTTCGGGACGAAGCGTGGGCAGGATCCCGGTCAGCAGCACGTGGGCGTCGAACGCGCGCGCCCGGGCTGCGGCGGTCCCGATGACGTCCCGCAGTTCCCCCTCCAGGTCGCTGAACGTTCCGCCCGCGAGCGGCAGCGGCGCCAGGTTGGCCTCCAGGTTGAAGCGCGCCAGCTCCAGCGTGAAACGCGTGTCGTCGAGCGAAGCCAGCAGCTCGGGCGCGCAGGGCGCCGGGCGGCCCTGCCCGTCCACGAGGTACATCTCCTGCTCGATGCCGAGCCGCCGGACGCCCGTTTCGAGGCGGCCGTCGCGGATCAGGCCCTCCAGCGTTTCGACGTCGTCGAGCACGGCCTTCGTGGAGGCTCTCGTTTCGTCGGCGTTCCTCGGCAGGCGGACCCGGTGTGCACCCATGGCGCACGATGGTACCGCCATCGGGTTGGTGCCGGGGCCGGATTCAGCCGGCCCAGACGGCCGGATGGGCCGCGTCCGTGTTACCCTCGTGCCGTGAGAGGAGGCAGCCACATGAGACGAGCCGCACGGGCGGCGTCGGCCATGCTCGCGGCCTTGGCTCTTTCGACCCCGGTATCCGGCCAGGACGCGGCACTGAAGGCGGGCGACATGGCGCCCGACTTCACGCTGCCGGCCAGCGACGGCCGGACCTACGCGCTCTCGGGACTCCGCGGCCGGCACGTCGTGCTGGCGTGGTTCCCGAAGGCGTTCACCGCGGGTTGAACGGCCGAGTGCATCTCGCTCCGTGAGAGCGGGCAGAAGATTCGCGGGTTCGACGTCGCGTATTTCATGATCAGCACCGACACGCTGGAGGACAACACCGCGTTCGCGAAGAAGGAAAGCGCGGACTTCCCGATCCTGGCGGATCCGACGAAGACCACGGCCGCGAAGTACGGCGTGCTGCGGGAGTTCCCGAACATCGGGACGCTGCCCAACCGCTGGACGTTCTACATCGGGCCCGACGGGAGGATCCTGCAGATCGAGACGAAGGTGAACCCGAAGACGGCGGGCGAGGACCTGGTCTCCATCCTCACCGCCCTGAAGGTGCCGGCGGCGAAACCGTAGACGCGGTTCTCGGCCGGCAACGAACAGAACAACGCCCGAGACGTTCCGTGCGCCTCGGGCGTTGCCGCGTACGGGGACCTGCCGGCAGGGGCCAGCCGTGGCTGGCCCGATCAACGCGCCTGCGGCGTGCGCGTGCCGATCCGGTACAGCGCCGACACCGTCCGGATGAACAGGCTTCCGTCCGCGATGGCCGGTGTGGCCAGCGCCATTTCGCCGAGCGGGTTCGTGGCGACGACCTCGAACTCCGGTCCCGCCTGGATGACGTAGGTGTCGCCGTCTTCGCTCAGCGCGAACACCCGGCCGTTGTAGGCCCAGGGCGAGGCGGTGAAGCCGCTGGCTTCGGTTGCCACGCGGCGGCGCGGGTAGATCTCCTTGCCCGTCCGCGCATCGCGCGCCTCGAAGAACCCCCTGTCGTGCAGCGAGTAGTGGATGTCGCCGTACACGAGCGGCGTCGGGTTGTAGGGCGCCCCGGTCGGATCCGCCCAGGCGATGAACGCGTTCGCGCGCTCCCCGTCCTTCAGCGAGATGTCCCCGCTGGCGCCCGGCCGGATGGCGTAGGTCGGCCGCGCCGCGTCGCCGATGTAGCCGGAGCTGATGTAGAGCAGGCCGTGACGCGTGAACGGGGTCGCGATGGTGATCGACGACATCCCGCGGAACTCCCACAGCAGGGTGCCCGACAGGTCGTACGAGCGCACGCGGTCCGATCCCGCCGTGACGATTTCCGTGCGCAGGTCGTGCTTCCAGACGAACGGCGTGGACCAGTTGGAGCCCTCGTCCCGGTTCACGCGCCACAGCGCCCTGCCCGTGTTCGCGTCGAAGGCAGCCAGGAACGACTGCTCTTCGTTGTCGTGCACGACGTAGACCCGGCCGTCGTGCAGCGCGGGCGAGGCTGCCGGGCCCCAGTCGTCGCGCGTCCTGAACGGCCCGATCTCGCGGGACCACAGGGGCGTGCCCCGCAGGTCGAAGGCGAACAGCCCCAGGTTGCCGAAGTAGAAGACGACACGTTCGCCGTCGGTGACCGCCGTCTCGGACGCGTAGCTGTTCTTGAGGTGCCTGGAAACACCGGGGGGGGCGCGGTGGACTTCGCGTTCCCAGCGTACCTTCCCCGTCGCCGCGTCGATGTCGTAGACCATCCAGCGGTGCGGCGCGGAGGGCGTGGCCCCGTTCCCGAGGTAGAGGCCCGGCTTCGGGGCTTCGGTCGGCTCGGGGCTGACGACCGACGTCAGGAAGACGTGGTCACCCCAGATGACCGGCGATCCCCAGCCGAGGCCAGGAATCTCCGTGCGCCAGATCACGTTCTCCGTGGCGTTCCACCGCTCGGGGAGCCGCGGGTCGTCCGTGGCGACGCCGGCCGACTCTCCGCGGAACAGCGGCCAGTTGTCCGCGGCCAGCGGCGCGCCAAGGGCCAGGGTCAGCAGGATGGTCGGGATGATGGAGGGGAGTCTTCTCATGGGGACATTCTACGGCTCACCGGCTCGGCGTTTCGTGCGGCGCTGAACGCGCTGGCCGCCACGTTCTATCCGACCTGCCTCCGGTCCACCGGTCTCGGCTGGGCGCTCGGCGTCGGGCGCGCCGGCGCCATTGTCGGTCCCGTGCTGACCGGCGCCTTCATGGCCATGGAGTGGTCGACGCAGCACATCTTCCTGGCGCTGACTGTCCCGGCCGTCGTGTCCGCCACTGCGATGTACAGCCTCGCCTGGTCCATGCGCCCCGAACATCGAACCGGGTTGGCTTCTCAGCATTGACAGTCCCCTGAAGGTCCGGCCCGGTTCGATTTTCAGGCTTCGGGGCACCGATCTAAGATCCCCCGGACAGGAGGCCTCACATGGGTCCGACCGCCGACGCCACGCGCACCGCCGCGATCGACGCCTTCAAGGCGCTGACGTCGCTCGAAGGGCTGGAGTCGGCCGCAGCCACGGTGGACGCCACGCCGGGCTGGATCCGCCGCGACACGCCGATTCTCTGGCCCGAGATGCACTCGGCGTTCGTGCCGATGCACTGGAGCTACCCCGCGATGAAGGCCGCGCTCGATGCGGCGACGCGGCTCGTGGGGCTCGATCTCGCCGAGCGGCGGAACCTCGTGCTGAAGAATCCTTCGGTGAAGGGCGACGGCTTCGCCACGCTCAGCACCCTGCTCTGCGCCTACCAGACGATCCTGCCGGGCGAGGCCGCGCGTTCGCATCGCCACGCCCCGCACGCGCTGCGCGTCATCCTCGAGGCGAAAGGATCCTTCTCGATCGTCAACGGCGAGAAGACGCCGATGGAGTCGGGCGACATCGTGCTGACGCCAGGGTGGTTCTGGCACGGGCACGGGCACGACGGCACGGAGCAGGCCTACTGGGTGGACGGCCTCGACGTGCCGCTCGTGCACCTGCTCGAGCCGATGTTCTTCCAGCCGCACCCGCAGGAGTACGAACCGGTCGTGCGCACCGTGTCGAAGTCGCCGATGCGGTTCGCGTGGGCCGACACCGTGGCGGCGCTCGCCGGCGCGGCCGCCGACTCCGCGGGTCACTTCGGTCCCACGCTCGACCTGGCCGCTCCCGACATGCCCACGCTGACGCTGAAGGTGCACCGGTGGGCGAGAGGCTGGAAGGGGCGTCCGTTCCGCCAGACGGCGAACGTGGTCTACGTGGTCATGGACGGCCACGGCTGCTCGACGATCGGCGACCGCACGGTCGAGTGGGGGTTCGGCGACGTGATAGCGGCGCCCGGGTGGTGCCGGGTCGAGCACCAGGCGTCGGCCGACAGCGTGGTGTTCGCGATGAGCGACGAGCAGCTCATGCGGTGGACGAAGTACTACCGGATCGAGGCGGTGGCCTGATGGCGGAGAAGCCACCGCTGGACGGCGTCCGCGTCATCGAGATGGGGACGCTGATTGCCGGTCCTTACGCCGCGTGCCTGCTCGGGCACTTCGGCGCCGAAGTCATCAAGATCGAGACGCCCGGCGAGGGCGATCCCCTGCGGAAGTGGCGGACGCTCCACGCGGGCACGTCGTACTGGTGGTATTCGCACAGCCGGAACAAGAAGTCGGTCACCGTCGATCTCAAGGCGGCCGAGGGGCAGGCGATCGTCCGGAAGCTGGCCGCCACGGCCGACATCGTCGTCGAGAACTTCCGGCCCGGCGTGATGGAGCAGTGGGGGCTGGGGTGGGAGCCGCTCTCCGCCGCGAACCCGTCGCTCATCATGCTCCGCATCTCCGGCTACGGACAGACGGGCCCGTATCGCGATCGCCCCGGGTTCGGCGCCATCGCTGAGGCGATGGGCGGCCTGCGCTACGTCACCGGCTATCCCGACCTGCCGCCCGTGCGCGTCGGCGTCAGCATCGGCGACACGCTGTCGGCGCTCTACGGCGTGGTGGGTGCGCTGCTGGCGATGCGGCACCTGCAGCAGGGCGGCAGGGGGCAGGTGATCGACGTGGCGCTCTACGAGGCGGTGTTCAGCGTGATGGAGAGCCTGATTCCCGAGTTCTCGGCCACCGGGTTCGTGCGGGAGCGGACCGGCCCGCGGCTCGCGGGGATCTCGCCGTCGAGCACCTATCTCTGTCGCGACGGCAGCTACGTCGTGATTGCCGGCAACGCCGACAGCATCTACAAGCGGCTGATGACGGCCATTGGCTGCGGCGATCTGGCGGAAGACCCGCGGCTGGCGCACAACGACGGGCGCGCCAGGCACAACGACCTGATCGACACGGCCATCGGCGACTGGACCGCCGACCGCGATCTGCCGGAGGTGCTGGCGGTGCTGGAGCAGGCGCGCGTGCCGACCGGGAAGATCTACACCGCCGCCGACGTCGCCGCCGATCCGCACTTCCGCGCGCGAGACATGCTGCAGTCCGTCACGCTGCCCGACGGCAAGCAGTTCCAGATCCCGGGCATCGTGCCGAAGCTGAGCGAGACGCCCGGCGGCACCAGGTGGCTCGGGCCGAAGCTGGGCGAGCACACCCAAGACGTGCTTGCCACGATCGGGATCGAAGGCGCCGAACTGGACGACCTCCGCGCGCGGGGGATCGTCTAGTCCTCTGGAAACGTGATGAGTTGTGTGACTGATCACGTTTCCAGAGGACTAGCCCAGCAGCGCGAGCGCCGCCTTCGCGCACGCCATGTCCTGGCTGTAGTGGCCGCCCGAGACGCCGATGCCCCCGACAACCTGGCCGTCGATCTGGATCGGGTAGCCGCCGCCGAAGACGATCAGCCGGGGGACCTTGGTGATGCCGTCGAGGAGCGGCGGGTCGTTCTTGATGAAGTCGTGCCACGCGTCGGTCGGGATGCCGAAGCTCACCGCCGTCCACGCCTTGTCCTTCGCGATGTCGATGGCCAGCATCGGCGCGCCGTCCATCCTCGAGAAGCACTTCAGGAGCCCGCTCTCGTCCACGACCGCGACGCAGACGTTGAGTTCGAGCTCGACGGCTTTCTGCTGAGCTTTCTGCACGAGTTCGAGCGCGAGCCCGGCGGTGATGGAACTCTTGGCGAAGGTGGTCGACTTGTTCATGCGTCCTCCCGTGCGTGGCTGGAAGGGCGAGCCCCTCGGAGCCGGTGGAGGCGGGATGTTAGCACGCGGGCGGTCCGTCGTTGACGGCCGGTGCGGGTGGCGGGCGAGGTGACCGGTGCAGCGGATTGGTGAGCGCGTGCTCTTCTCTCCAAGCGATCTCAACCACTTCCTGGAGTGCCGGCACCTGATCCGCCTGGAACTGGCGCGCGAGCCTGGTGCGCCGCGTGCGCCCCGTGGTGGGCACGCCGACTTGCTGGCGGAGAAAGGCGCCGAACATGAGCGCGCATGGCTCGCCCGGTTCCGGGACGAAGGCCGGCGCGTTGTCGCGATCGAACCGGCCGGGGCCGAACGCGACTGGCAGGCGGACGCCGCGCGCACGATCGCGGCGATGAAGGCCGGGGCAGACGTCATCTACCAGGGCGTCTTCGCGGCCGGCGACTGGCACGGGATCAGCGACTTCCTGGTGCGCGTGGAGCGGCCGACGAGCCTCGGCGCGTGGGGCTACGAGGCGTGGGACACGAAGCTGGCGCGGCGCGCGAAGCCGTACTTCGTGCTGCAGCTCTGCTTCTACACGGCGGAGATCGCGCGCATCCAGGGCGCCGATCCCGGCGAGATGGTGATCGTCCTCGGCACCGGGGAGCACGAGCGGCTGCGCTACCGCGACTTCGCCGCGTACTGGCGCGCCGTGCGCGGCAGCTTCCTGGAGGCCGTGGGCGACGATGTGCGCACCTACCCGTATCCCGTGGAGCACTGCAGCCTGTGCGATCACCAGGTCGCGTGCGCCCGCCGCCGGGAAGAGGACGACCATCTGAGCCTTGTGGCCGGCATCCGGCGCGATCAGGTGGAACGCCTCAACGAAGCCGGCATCACGACGGTGTCCGCGCTCGCCGGCATCGACCTCGGTCGTCGCGTCGGTATCGGCGACGTCGTGCTGGCCCGCCTGCGCGAGCAGGCGGCGCTCCAGTCCGGCTTCCGCCGGACCGGCGCGCATCGCTACGAGCTGCTCCCGGTGGACGAGCGGACCGGGTTCCGCCTCCTTCCGCAGCCCTCGGCCGGTGATCTCTTCTTCGACATCGAGGGGGACCCCTGGTTCGAGCCGCGCCGCGGCCTCGAGTACCTGTTCGGCGTGATGACCGTGGATGACGGGTCGCCGAGGTTCGAGGGGCTGCGGGCGCTGACGCGCGACGGGGAGAAGCGCGGGTTCGAGCGCTTCGTGGACCTGGTCCACGAGCGCCTGGAGCGGTGGCCGGACCTGCACGTCTACCACTACGCCGCGTACGAGACGACCGCGCTCCGGAGGCTGATGAGCGAGCACCGGACGCGCGAAGAGGAGCTGGATGCACTGCTGCGGCGCGAAGTGTTCGTGGACCTGTACCAGGTGGTTCGCCAATCCATGCGCATCTCGCACCCGAGCTACTCGATCAAGTCCGTCCGCACCTTCTTCATGGACGACGCCGGCCGGGGCGCCGTGGCGACCGGGGGGGATTCCATCCTGGAGTTCGAGCGCTGGCGCCGCACGGGCGACGCCGCCATCCTGGACGCCATCGTCGACTACAACCGCGAGGACTGCCTGTCCACCGTGCGGCTGCGCGACTGGCTGCTCGATCGGAAGGCCGAGGCCGAGCAGGCGTCCGGCCGGTCGATCGCGTGGAAGAGGGTCGGCGAGTCGAAGGTCACCGAGGAGCGCGAAGCCGCCGATGCGAAGACGGCGGCGCGGGTCGAAGCGTTGCGGGCGATCGGATCCGGAGGGGCGGTGCTGCTGGCCGACCTGCTGGACTACCACGCGCGCGAAGCGAAGCCGGAGTGGTGGGCGTACTTCGATCGGCGGAAGAAGTCGCTGGACGATCTGGTGGACGACACCGAGGCGATCGCGTGGCTGAGCGCCGCCGGTGACGAGGCGCCTGCACCGGAGAAGCAATCGATCGTGTATCCGCTCGACTTCCCCGAGCAGGAGTACAAGCTGTCGGCCAGCAGGAAGAGTCAGCTCGAGGATCCGTTCAGGGGGGCGTCGGCGGGCACCGCGATCCGTATCGCCGGCGACCGCCGCCGGTTGCACCTGAAGCGGGGCCCCACGCTAGCCGGTGTGCCGCTGCCCGCTGCGGTCGCCAGGGGGCGCCCCATTCCTGACTTCGTCCAGAGGGACGCGCTCGCGCGCCTCGCGGAGGCGGTGCTCGCGGGCGGCGCGCCGTATCCGGCGGCACGAGCGCTCCTCGCGCGCCAGCGACCGCGGATTCGCGGGCGTCGTCCGGGCGCGCGGATTCAGACGATGGATCTCGACGAGCAGCGCGCGCTGGTCGCCGCGCTCGACGGGAGCTGCCTCTTCGTCCAGGGGCCGCCCGGCTCCGGCAAGACGTGGACCGGCGCGCGGCTCATCGTGTCGCTCATCAGCGCCGGGCAGCGGATCGGCGTGTCCGCGCTGAGCCACAAGGCGATCAACAACCTGCTCGCCGAGGTCGAACGCGTGGCGCGCGACTCCGGCGTGCGCTTCACGGGCCTCAAGAAGTGCACGGATGACGACGACCGGTTCGACGGCGCCTGGATCGAGAACGTGATGACGAACGAGGCGTGCGATACCGCGGACGTGTCGCTCGTGGCCGGGACCTCGTGGCTCTTCGCGCGTCCCGCCATGGAAGGGCGGATCGACTGCCTGTTCGTGGACGAGGCCGGCCAGTTGTCGCTCGCCGACACCCTGGCGATGGCCACGTGTGCCGGCAACCTGGTCCTGCTCGGTGACCCGCAGCAGCTGCCGCAGATTCAGCAGGGCGTGCATCCCGGGGAGTCGGGGCGATCCGCGCTCGAGCACCTGCTCGGCGATGCCGAAACGGTCCCTGAAGACCGGGGCATCTTTCAGGAGCGCACCTACCGGATGCACCCGGACGTCTGCCGTTTCATCTCGGATCTGTCGTACGAGGGGCGCCTCCGGAGCGCCGACGGGTGCGAGCGCCAGCGGGTGTCCTCGCGGGGACTCTCGGGCGCCGGCTTGCGGTACGTCGCCGTAGAGCACCAGGGCAACGCGCAGGTCTCGCGTGAGGAAGCCGACGCGATCGGCCGCGAGGTGGCGCACCTGCTCGACGGCGGCACGTTCACCGACGTCGCGGGCCGCACGCGGCCGCTGACGCCGGGAGACATCCTGGTGGTGGCGCCGTACAACATCCAGGTCCGCTGCCTGCGCGAGCGGCTGCCCGTTGGCGTCGAGGCCGGCACCGTGGACCGGTTCCAGGGGCGGGAGGCGCCGGTGGTGTTCTACTCGATGGCCTCGTCGAGCGGCGAGGACGTGCCGCGCGGGCTGGAGTTCCTGTTCGGCCGCAACCGGCTGAACGTGGCGATCTCCCGCGCGCGGGCGCTGGCCGTGCTGGTCTGCAGCTCCCGGCTGCTCGAGACCCGTTGCCACAGCCTCGACCAGATGCGCCTGGTGAACCACATGTGCCGGCTGGCGGAAGACGCCGCCGTGGGCCGCACGTTGACTCCCCGGGCGTAAGATGATATCTTACGCTCCGTGCGGACCAGGATGTCTTCCAAGGGGCAGATCGTGCTGCCGGCCGAGCTGCGCGACCGGGACCAGATCGAGAGCGGGCAGGAGTTCGACATCGAGCGGATCGAGCGGGGGGAGTACCGGCTGACGCGGCGGGCGCCGCGGCCGAATGAAGGGGTCGTCGACTGGCTGCTGTCGTGCCCCGACAAGGGGTACTTCGTGCCGATCGAGTCCGAGTCCACCGACACGCTGTGACCTACCTCGTCGACGCCAACGTGCTCAGCGAGGCCACGAAGGCCCAGCCGAGCGAGGCGTGTGTGGCCTGGCTGCGGCGGCACGAGCGGGAGCTCGCCGTCGACCCGGTCATCCTCGGTGAGGTGCGCTACGGCATCCTGCTCCTGCCGAAAGGGAAGCGGCGCACGCGGCTGGAGCGGTGGTTCGACACCGGCGTCCAGCGCCTCCAGTGTGTGCCGTGGGATGCGGAGATCGGTCTGCGCTGGGCGGAGCTGCTGGCCACGCTGCGCCGGGCCGGGCGCGCGATGCCGATCAAGGACAGCCTGATTGCCGCAACTGCCTTGACGCACGGGCTGATCGTGGCGACGCGCAACCAGGCGGACTTCAAGGCATCCGGCGTGGCCATGGTGGATCCCTTCGCGCTCGAGTCCTGACCCCCGGTCGCCTCCCGGGTGCCGACCTGCGACAATACCGGGGTCATGATGAAAAAACTCGGACGCGTGCTGAAGGTCGTGGGGCTGACGCTGGCCGGGGCGCTGGCCGTGTTCGCCGTGATGTACGTCCTGTTCGACCTGCGGGTGGTGATGACCGGCGGGGGCATGCCGACCCTGCGGTTCGTGATGACCAACGCCGAGCAGGCCGAGCTGGTGGCCGAACACCGGGCCCGGCAGCAGGCACGGGTGGACGGGGGCGGGCGCCCTGCGCCCACCGCTGTACCGGACGCCGTGCCGGCCGAGGCCGCTGGCGAGGTGGCGCCAGATGCGCAGGCCGGGACCGCGCCGGCGAGGGCGCCGGCCGCCTACTGGACCGACTTCTTCGGGCCGCTCCGCAACGGCGAGTACCGCGAGATGCCGATCAACACCAGCTGGCCGGCCGGCGGGATGGCACCGCTCTGGAAGCAGCCGCTGGGCGCCGGCTACGCGTCGTTCGTGTTGGCGCGCGGGCGCGCGTTCACGATCGAGCAGCGGGGGCGGGAGGAAGTCGTCGCCGCGTACGACGTCGCCACCGGGCGCGAGCGGTGGACCCATGCGTGGGCCGCGCGGTTCACCGAGGCGCTGGGTGGTGACGGCCCGCGCGCCACGCCGACCTGGTTCGATGGAGTGGTCTACGCGCTCGGCGCCGAGGGCGAGCTGCGGGCGCTCGAGGACGCGACCGGGCAGGTCCGGTGGCGGACGAACATGCTCGAGGACGCCGGTGCGCCGAACATCCTCTGGGGCGTGTCGGCCTCTCCGCTCGTCGTCGACGACACCATCGTCGTCCTGCCCGGCGGTCCGAACGGCCAGTCTGTCGTGGCCTACGACCGCGGGACCGGGAAGAAGGCGTGGAGCGCGCTGAGCGATCGCGCGGCGTATTCGTCGCCGATGCTCGTGACGCTTGGCGGGGTGCGGCAGCTGCTGGTCCTGACCGCGGAGCGGCTGGCCGGGCTGACGCCCGACAGCGGACAGGTGCTCTGGGAGTATCCGTGGAGCACGTACAACGACATCACCGTGGCGCAGCCGCTGCTGCTGGGCGACGGGCGGATCTTCGTCTCGTCCAGCTACGGCACCGGCGCGGCCGTTGTCGAGGTGACCGGGTCCGGCGGATCGTTCTTCGTGCGCGAGGTCTGGAAGAACAACCGGATGAAGAACCGGTTCTCGAGCTCCGTGCTGCACGACGGGTACATCTACGGGCTCGACGAGAGCATCCTCGCGTGCGTCGATCCCGCGACCGGCGAGCTGCTGTGGAAGGGCGGGCGGTACGGCTACGGGCAGATCCTGCTGGCCGAGGGGCACCTGATCGTGCTGACCGAAGATGGCGACCTCGCGCTCGTCCGCGCGAATCCCGAGCGGCACGAGGAGGTGGCGCGGTTTCCGGTGCTGGACGGCAAGACGTGGAACCACATGGCGATCGGCGGCGGATATCTCCTGGTCCGCAATCTGGCGGAGATGGCCGCGTTCGACCTGCGGCGGCAGTAGCAGAGTGGCGATCCCGGCGCATCTGCATCCACTGTTCTGGGATACCCGGGTCGACGACTTCGATCCGAAGGCCCATCCCCGCTACACGATCGCGCGGGTCCTCGAGCGGGGGGAGGAGGAGGACGTGGCCTGGCTGGCGCGGACGTTTCCCGAGTCGGAGATCCAGGACGTGCTCAGGACCGATCGTCGCCTGTCCCCGCGGTCTGCCACGTTCTGGGCGCTGGTCTTCCATGTACCCGCTTCGGAGGTCGCTGCCCTGCAGCCGCTCTGAGGGAGCCAGTCAGTTCGTCAGTCTGCGCGGGGGGCCGACTGTCCTGGCCTGAGCGAAGCCGAAGGGCAGCCGGCCCGGGCGGGGCGTCCCGACCGTCCGGTTGTCGGGTACTCTTCGGGCAACATCACTGAGACCCTCGCGTGTCTGAAGACTCGTCAGCCTGGCACCCTGAAGTGCTGCCTGCGGCGTGGCCCCGGGCCGCACGCGATCTGGAGCGCCGCGGTGCGCTCAGCGGGTTCTACCTGGCTGGTGGCACGGGCCTCGCGCTCCAGCACGGACACCGGCGTTCGGTCGATCTGGATCTCTTCCGGGAGGCCGGGTTCGACAGCCGGACGATCGGCGATCGGCTCCGGGGGCAACGGGGCCTGGAGCGTGTGGCGCTCGAGCACGGCACGGTGGACCTGGTCCTGCACGGTGTGCAGGTCAGCTTCCTTCACTACCCGTACCCGCTGCTCTTCCCGCTGCGTTCGTACGGCGCGCTGTCGGTGGCCGATGCCCGTGACATCGCCTGCATGAAGGTGCAGGCGATCGGCGATCGGGGCACCCGCCGCGACTTCGTCGACCTCTACGTTGCTGCCCGCGAGCACGGCCTCGACCAGATCCTGGACTGGTTCAGCCGGAAGTACGCCGCGGCGGCGTACAGCCGCGCGCACTACCTGAAGGCGATGACCTACTTCCGCGATGCTGAGCAGGATGCCGAGCCTGACCTGCTCGCACCGATCGAGTGGCGCTCCGTGACCGGGTTCTTTCTCTCTCAGGTCCCACGCCTGGCGCATCTGTCCTGAGGCGAGGCGGCCATGAGCGCCACGTGCCGGCCGAGCGCATCGCCGCCGTGGAGTCTCTCCGGAGGCAGGTGGATGCAGGTCGCGCCAGACTTCGACGAGTTCATCGGGTGCTTGACTGCCCATGGCGTTGAGTCCCGGGCGAAGGGGCGGCAACGGCCGCCGCCACCGGCCCGGCCGACAGACAGCCTGGCGGCACTCGCCGCCCGGTCGTTCGGGTTCAACGTGCTCGGGGCCTGAGGCTTCCTCGACTACCATCGACAGGATGCGCCTCGCCTGGATCTGCGCCGCCTGCGGGCTCCTCCTCGGCCCGTGGACCGCGGCGGCCCAGGTCGCCGGTGACAACGGACGGCCCCAGGCCACGGCCGTGCGGGCGCCCTCGGGCGGGGAGATCCGCATCGACGGGCGGCTCGACGACGCAGCGTGGGCACTCGCGACGCCCCTCACGGAGTTCGTCCAGAAGGAACCCGTCGAAGGCGCTCCACCAACCGAGCGCATGGAGGTCCGCTTCGTCTACGACGACGAGGCGCTGATCGTCGGCGCGCGGCTCTACAACCGGCAGGGCCCCTCGGCCATCCAGGCGCCGCTCAGCCGCCGCGACGAGGTCGATCAGGCCGAGTACCTCCTCGTCGCCCTCGACCCCTACCTGGATCGCCGCACGGCCTACTGCTTCGGCGTCACGGCGTCGGGCGTCCGGCTCGACCACTTCCACCGCACGGACTCGGAAACGGACTTCGACGACGGCTTCGACCCGGTCTGGCGCGCGGAGGTGCGCGTAGACGACCAGGGATGGACGGCGGAGCTCTGGATCCCCTTCTCCCAGCTCCGCTTCAACGATGCGGCCGATCACGTCTGGGGCCTCAACCTGCATCGGCGGACGCCGACGAACAACGAAGACGACTACTGGGTGGCGGTGCCGCGCACGGAGCGCGCCTGGTCGTCCGGGTTCGGCCACCTCACCGGCATCCGCGGCATCGACCCGGGCCGCCGCATCGAGATGCTCCCGTACCTCTCGGGCGCCTCCACGCTCACCGGGCGTCCGGACCGGCGCAACCCGTTCGACGACGGCCGCAACCTGACGTCGGGAGTGGGCATGGACGTGAAGGTGGGCGTGGGCTCGAACCTCACGCTCGACGCCACGATCAACCCGGACTTCGGACAGGTCGAGGCGGACCCGGCGGAAGTGAACCTGTCGAACTTCGAGACCTTCTTCAGCGAGCGCCGCCCCTTCTTCACCGAAGGCAGCTCGCTGCTGACCGGCGGCGCCATCAACTACTTCTACTCGCGCCGCATCGGCGCCGTGCCGCTGGGCGCGCCGGCGGGCGACTTCGTCGACCACCCGCGCGCGGCCACGATCCTCGGCGCGGCGAAGCTCTCGGGGCGGCTGGCGTCGGGCACGTCGGTCGGCCTGCTGGGGGCCGTCACCGCCGGGGAGGAGGCGCGGACGTTCGACCTCGCCACGGCCACGATCCGCGATGTCGCGGTGGCCCCGCGCACCACCTGGGCGGTTGCGCGCCTGCTCCAGGAGTTCGGCCCCTCGGCATCCACGGCCGGCCTGATGTTCACCGCCGTGCATCGGGACCTGGAGCCGGGGGGACGCCTGACGCCGCTGCTCGCCGAGAACGCGTTCACGCTGAGCGGCGACACCGTGCTGCGCCTCAGGGGCGGCGAATACGAAGTCAAGCTGGACGGCGGCCTGACGCACGTGAGCGGCGACCCGGCGGCCATGCTCCTGGTGCAGCGCGCGAGCCCCCGCTACTTCCAGCGTCCCGACGCGACGCACGTGTCGGTGGATCCGTCGCGCACGTCACTCACGGGAGGCCGGATGGATGCGTCGATCGAACGGCGCAACGGCCGCCACTGGCTGTGGCTGGCCGCCCTGCGCGTCGAGGCGCCCTCGCTCGAACACAACGACATCGGCCGCCTGAACAACGGCGACGGCATCCAGCTCGGAACCACGCGCCTCACGTACCGCGAAACGGAGCCGGGACGCGTCTTCCGGAGCTACCAGATCACGGCCAGCGCGAACAACGAGTGGACGTTCGGCGGCGACCGCTCGGCCAACGAAGCCGGCGGCAGCGTCCAGGCGACGTTCCTCAACTTCTGGTCCGCCACGGTATCGGGCACCAGGAACCTGCGGACGCTCGACTGGCAGGTCACCCGCGGCGGGCCGTTCGTGCAGACGCCGCGCGGCTGGGTGTGGACCGGCACGCTGCGCAGCCGGCCGCAGGCCGAAACGGTGTGGAGCGCCACAGGCCGCCACGAGTCGGACGAACACGGCGGCTTCGTGCGCGGCCTGTCAGGCGACGTGTCCCTCCGCCCGCAGCCGAAGTGGCAGCTCTCGCTCGGTCCGTCCTGGCGCCACGAGACGAACGCGCGGCAGTACGTGACGACGCGTGGCGGCGGGCGGCCGGAGACGTTCGGGAGCCGCTACGTCTTCGCCGGGATCGAGCGGACGACGGTTTCGGCGGAGGCGCGGTTCAACTACACGTTCAAGCCGGACCTGAACCTGGACGTCTACGCGGAGCCGTTCGCCGCCAGCGGCCGGTACGGCGGCTTCGGCGAGCTGCTGGCGGCGCGCAGCCGGCTGCTCCGGGAGTACGGCACCGGCGGGACGACGATCGAGACGCTGGCCGGCGGCGGGCACGCGATCACCGACGGCGCGGACCGCTTCGTGCTGTCGAACCGCGACTTCAACGTGCGCTCGTTCCGGAGCAACGTGGTGCTGCGGTGGGAATACCGCCCCGGCAGCACGCTGTACCTGGTGTGGCAGCAGGACCGGATGGGCAGCGAGGCCGTGGGCGCCCCGGTCGGCTTCGGCGACGCCTTCCGGTCGCTGCAGGCGCCGGGCACCAACTTCCTGGCGGTGAAGGTCAGTTTCTGGCGCGCGGGGTGAGCGGGCGTCCGGACGCGTGCAGCGCCAGCCGTCGCCTTCCCGGCGGTCTGGCGCCGCGGAGCTCGCCCGGCTTCCTGCACCGCGCGCGCCACGCCATCACGGCTCGGCGACGTCCGCCTGGGGTTCCGCCCGGGTGACGAGTCCGGCCGCCACCTCGAGCTGGGCCATCGTGGCCGCGTTGCAGTTCACATCGAGCTTCGGTACGCAGCCGTTCAGCAGCTGCTTCGCCCGCAGGGCGGACAGGGTCGCGAATTCATAGGCACCCAGGTGCGCCGGACGGTTGACGTGCATCGGGAGTTCTCCGCGGCCGCGTCGGGCGCATGCGCACGAGGCGACACTGCTCACGTGGACGGGGCTTTGGTGAGGGGATCGTCGCGGCGGGACGGATGCGACGCTCAGAAAAGCACGGTCATCATACCACCGGGGTAGCCGGGGCCCGCGCGCGGTAACATCGCACCACTTCCCCATGCCGCCGCGCACGCCACCGGACCCGCCGCGGCCGAAGAGCCTCACGGCGGCGCTCGCGGTCTACACCGAGCGCCCGACGCTGGTGATGATCGCCCTCGGCTTTGCCGGCGGGCTGCCGTTCTACCTGATCTTCGACACGCTCTCCGCCTGGCTCCGCGAAGACGGGCTGAACCTCGCGGTGATCGGCTACTTCAGCCTGGCCACACTGGTCTACTCCTTCAAGTTCCTGTGGGCGCCGCTGCTCGACCGCACGTCGGTCCCGTTCCTGACCGCGCGCCTGGGCCACCGCCGCTCCTGGATGCTGGTCACGCAGCTCTGCATCGTGATCGGGCTGTGGCTGATCGCGGGGCAGGATCCGGCGTCCGATCTCGGCACGATGGCGGCGCTGGCCATCCTCACCGGCGTCTGCGGCGCCACGCAGGACGTGGTGATCGACGCGTGGCGCATCGAGGCGGCGGACCAGTCGCGCCAGGGTGCGATGGCGGCGGCCTACCAGTGGGGCTACCGGCTGGCGCTGCTCGCGGCAGGCGCATTGCCGCTGGTCATCGCCCAGTACTACTCGTGGCAGGTGTCCTACGCGGTGATGGCCATGTTGATGACCATCGGCATGGCCGCCGCGCTGCTCGCCCCGCGCGAGGCGCAGCACCGGTTGCGCGAGGTGCGGGGGCTTGAAGGCGTCCGCGTCGCCCCGGCAGCCGAGGCCGCCGAGTGGATGGTGCGACTGACGATCGTCGCGCTGGGCGCGCTGCTGCTCGGCTCCGGCCTGGCGGCCAACGCCGATGCCCTGTCCGGCTTCACGGCGTTCGTCGGCCTGGCGGGCGTGTCGGGGGCGATTGCCGAGGCGTGGCGGTCGAGCGCGGCGGTGTGGGTACAGTTCGCGTCGGTCGTCGCCGGCTTCGTCGTGCTGGTGATCGCCACGCGTCCCGTTCCCGGCGTGCGCACACGGCCGGGCGCGTATCTGGCGGCAGCGCTCGGCGACCCGATCCGCGACTTCCTCGTCCGTTACCGGGGTACGGCGGCGCTGATCCTCGCGCTCATCTGCGGCTACCGCCTGCCGGACTTCGTGCTCAACATCATGAACCCCTTCTACCTCGACGTCGGCTTCACGCTGGTCGAGGTGGCGGAGGTGCGGAAGATCTTCGGGGTGGTGGCGACGATGTCCGGCGTGTTCCTGGGCGGGCTGGCGGTCGCGCGCCTGGGGATGATGCGCGCGCTGATCGTCGGCGCCTTCGGCGGCCCGCTCAGCAACCTGGTGTTCATCTGGCTGGCGGCGCGCGGGCACGACCTGCCGTCGCTGTTCGTCGCCATCGGCGTGGAGAACGTCACCGGCGGCTTCGCGGGCACGTGCCTGATCGCCTACATGTCGAGCCTGACGTCCGCCGGCTTCACGGCCACGCAGTACGCGCTCTTTTCGTCGCTGTACGCACTGCCCGGCCGCCTGATCGCGTCGCAGTCGGGACGGCTGGTCGAGGCGGCGGCGCGGGCCGCGGAGGCGGGCGGCGCGCTCGGACTCTCTGCCGGGATGTTCGCGAACCTGCCGGCGGGCGCGTTCGCCGAGTCGCTCGATCGATCGGGCGTGAGCCCATCGGCGCTGGCGACGGGCTATGCGGTGTTCTTCACCTACTCGGCCGCGATCGGCATCGCGGCGCTCGTGCTCTCGTTCGTCGTCGCGGCACGGGAGCGCGAAATGCGTGTGACGGAGGACTCACAATGAGAACAGGCATCACCTTCGGGCTCGTCGTCTGCGCCGCGGTGCTGGTCGAGCAGCTTCGGCTTCGGCAGCGCGGCCACCGCGCCGGCGGCCTCGCCCCGGGTCGGGATGGCTTCGGGTGGCAGGAACTTGACCGCGTCGCCGGGCTGCCAGGCCGGGTTGCCCCCGGGGCCTGACGTGGCGAGCCGGACCGACTTCTCGAACCCCGCGCCGGTCACCCCCTGGGCGACCACCGGCTCGCCGAACGGCGAGCGGCACGCCACCACCGTGGCCGACGCCCCGGCGGCGCCCACGAGCTTGAGCAGGGCCCGCCGACCGATCTTCCCGCGCTGTTCCGACATGAGAGGCCTCCTTGCAGCCAGGGCGGAAATGTGGGCCGCATCATACGCGCCGGGAGTAGAATCGGCGCCATTCATCGTCTGGCGCGCTGCAGTTTCCCGTCCCGGCTGTTTCCGCGAAGAGGGGTGGCAGATGGTGTTGGGCAGACCGGCGTCGTGCGCAGTCCTCCTTCTCACGTCAACCGTGGCGCTCGCCACACAGGGACGGGGGCAGCTCGCGGCCGCGGAGTGGCCCGGGTTCCGCGGCGCCGGGGCCGGAACGGTCGCCGACGATCCCGCGCTGCCGGACCGCTGGAGCGCGACGGAGAACGTCGTCTGGCGGACGCCGATTGCCGGCTACGGCTGGAGTTCGCCTGTCGTGTGGGGCGACCACGTGTTCGTCACCGCAGCCATCAGCGCCGGGGCCGAGCCGACGCCGATCCGGGGCCTCTACGATCCGGGCGACGAGCATGGCAAGGCCCGGCTGAGCGCGCCGCACCGCTGGATGGTGTACGACGTGGACTTCGCGACGGGCCGGGTCCGCTGGTCCCGCGAGATCAGGAACGCGCCCGCACGGGTCACGCGCCACATCAAGAACAGCTTCGCGTCGGAGACGCCCGTCACCGACGGCGAGCGCGTGTACGTCTACTTCGGCAGCCTCGGCGTGGTGGCGGCGCTCGAGATGGACGGCCGCGTCGCCTGGGCCACCGAAGTGGCGGCGCTCGACGGCCGGCAGGGGTTCGGGACCGCCGCGTCGCCCGTGCTCCACGACGGCCGGCTGTACGTCGTGCACGACAACACGACCGAGTCGTTCCTCGCGGCCTTCGACGCGCGCACCGGCCGGGAGCTGTGGCGGGCGGGCCGGGAGGAGGTCGAGAACTGGTCGACGCCGTTCGTGTGGGCGCACGGGCGGCGCACGGAGATCGTGACCGCCGGCCGCGGAAAGATCCGCTCCTACGGGCTCGATGGCGCGCTGCTGTGGGAGCTGGGCGGCATGACCGTCAACACCGTCCCGACGCCGGTGACCGCGCACGGGCTGCTCTACATCACCTCGGGCTATCCCGGCGCCAACCCGCGACCGGTGTACGCGATCCGGCCGGGCGCGTCCGGCGACATCACGCTTGCGCCCGGCGCGACCAGCAGCGAGTTCATCGCCTGGTACCAGCCGCTGCTGGGCACCTACAACACGTCGCCGCTCGTCTACGGCGACTACTACTACACGCTCCTCGACCGCGGCTTCCTGCTCTGCCATGACGCCCGCACGGGCGAGCAGGTGTACGGCCGCCGGCGGATCTCCGCCTCGGCGAGCGGCTTCACCGCGTCGCCCTGGGCCTACAACGGCCGCATCTTCCTGCTCAGCGAAGACGGCGAGACGTTCGTCGTCGAGGCGGGCCGCGAGTACCGGCTCCTCCACACCAACACCCTCGACGAGATGACGCTGGCCACGCCCGCCATCGTCCGCGGCAGCCTGATCCTGCGGACGCAGTCGGCGCTGTACCGCATCGCGCGGCGGGCGCAGGGATGACTCCGCGCCACGGCGCGGCGGCTCTCGTGTGCCTCGTCCTGCTGGCCGGGGCCGCGGCGGCGCGCGCGCAGCAGCCGGCCTTCACGCTGCTTGGATCCATTCCGGGACGGGCCGACCTGGTGGAGATCCACGACGGACACGCGTACGTCGTGGACGGCAAGACGCTGGCGCTCTTCGATCTGGCGGATCCCGCCCGGCCCGTCCGGCACGGCGCCTACACGTTCCCGGAGAAGATCTGGGGCATCCACGTCGCCGGCCCGCTGGTGTACGTGGCGGCGGACTTCTTCGGCCTCGGCGTCCTCGACGCGACCGATCGGGCGGCGCCGGCGCTCCGCGGCGCGCTGAAGACGCCGGGGCAGGCCAAGAGCGTGGCGCTCGTCGGCGGGACCGCGCTCGTGGCGGATCACATGAGCGGCGTGGATGTGATCGATCTGGGCGATGGCCGATCGCCGGTGAACCGCGGCGCCTTCTTCGTCGAGGGCTACGCGCGCGACGTCGTGGCCGCCGGCTCGATCGTCTATGCGATCGACGCCCCGACGGGACTGTACGTGTTCGACCTGGCTGCGGCGGAACGCCTCGACGCGCTGGAGCCGATCAGCGCGCAGCAGTCGGCGAATTCGCCCGCGAGCATCGAGGTGGCCACGGACGTGTCGCCGCCGCTGGCCGTGCTCGTGGGCGGTGGCGCGCTGCAGGTGTACGACCTGTCGGACCCGCGAGCCCCGCGGCGCGCGGCCGGCTTCAAGACCCCCAGCGGCCGCCCGGCGCGGGCCACGCTGAGGGGAGCGGTCGCGTACGTGGCCGACGCGCAGGAGGGGCTGCAGGTTGTCGATCTCTCGACGCCGGCCTCGCCCCGGGTGGTCGGGGCCTACGCCACGCCGCTCCCGGCACGGGACGTCGCGGTGGATGGCTCGCTGGTCCTGGTGGCGATCGGCACGCCCGAGGGAGAGGGCCGCGTGCTCATCCTGAGACGGGAGCGGTGAGCGATCGTGGCGCAGCCCACGAGACCGGCGGACAGGCCCAGCCACGAGCACCTGCAGGAGTCGTGTCGCGACTGGCCCGCTGACGAGGGCGACGCGCTGCTGCCGCGTCGTCATCCCTGACCGCCGCGCGCTCCCTCGGCAGCGCTCTCTGCTAGGATGGCGGCTCATGGCGCGCCGCTTCCGCCTGCTCGCGCTGGTGCTGGTGCCGCTCGTCTGGGTGCTCGTCTCCGGCGACGGCCGCCTGGCCGGCCAGGCGCGCGACAGCGGGGGCGAGTGGACGACCTTCGGCGGCGATCTCGCCAGCCGCCGCTACCGGCCCTTCGATCAGATCAACCGCGACACGTTCGGCGACCTCGAGATCGCCTGGCGATTCAAGACCGACGCCTTCGGCCCCCGGCCCGAGTTCACCTTCCAGGCGACGCCGCTGATGGTCGGCGGTGTGGTGTACACGACCGCCGGCACGCGCCGCGACGTCGTGGCGCTCGACGCGGCCACAGGCGAACTGCTCTGGATGCACCGCGAAGACGAGGGCGCGCGCGGCGAGGGGGCGCCGAGACGGCTGTCGGGGCGGGGCGTCGCGTACTGGACCGACGGCCGGGAGGCGCGGATCGTCTACGTGACGCCCGGCTACCGGATGATTGCGCTGGATGCGAGGACCGGCCGCCCGGTGCCGGGGTTCGGGAGCGGCGGCGCCGTGGATCTGAAGCTCGAGATGGATCAGCCGATCGATCTCGAGACGGGCGAAGTCGGTCTGCACTCCGCGCTCGTCATCGCCCACGACGTCATCGTCGTCGGCGCCGCGCACCTGCCGGGCGGCGCGCCGAAGAGCCGCGTCAACGTGAAGGGCCACGTGCGCGGGTACGACGCGCGCACGGGGAAGCGGCTCTGGATCTTCCACACCATCCCGCAGGCCGGGCAGCCCGGCGACGACACGTGGGAGCGCGACGCGGCAAGCTACACCGGCAACGCCGGCGTGTGGACGCAGATGACGATCGACGAGGATCTCGGCCTCGTCTACCTGCCGGTCGAGCTGCCGACCGGCGACTACTACGGCGGCCACCGGCCGGGGGCGGGACTCTACGGCGAGAGCCTCGTGGCACTCGACCTCAAGACCGGGCAGCGGAAATGGCACTTCCAGCTCGTGCACCACGGGCTGTGGGATCACGACGTGCCCTGCGCGCCGATCCTGGCCGACATCACCGTCGACGGCAGGCTGATCAAGGCGATCGCGCAGCCGTCGAAGCAGGGCTGGGTCTACGTCTTCGATCGCGCCACAGGCGAGGCCGTGTGGCCGATCGAGGAGCGGCCCGTGCCGGCCGGCGACGTGCCGGGCGAGTGGTACGCGCCGACGCAGCCGTTCGTGACCAAGCCGCCGCCGTTCGAGCTGCAGGGCGTCACGATCGATGACCTGATCGACTTCACCCCCGAGCTGCGTGCCGAGGCGGTGAAGCTCGTCTCGCGCTACACGCTCGGGCCGCTCTTCACGCCGCCTCCCGTGAGCCGCTGGGAGGGCCCGCTGGGGCTGCTCATGGTGCCTTCGTCGACCGGCGGCGCCAACTGGCCGGGCGGGGCGCTCGATCCCGAGACGAACGTCCTTTACCTGTATTCGTTCCGCAATCCGAGCGTGATCGGCCTGGTGCACGATCCGTCGCGCTCGGACATGACGTACGTCCAGGGCCTCGCCGCCGATCCGAATGCGCCGAAGCCCGCTCCTGGCGCGGCCGCCGGCGGCGCGGAGGGCGGCGGTGTCGCTCTCACCGTCCAGGGGCTGCCGATCCTGAAACCGCCCTACGGCACCATGACCGCCATCGATCTCGACCGCGGCGAGATCGTGTGGCAGGTGCCGCACGGCGAAACGCCCGATGCGGTACGCAACCATCCCGCGCTCAAGGGGCTCGACATCCCGCGGACCGGCCGCACGAACGGCCGGATCGGCACGCTGGTCACGGGGAGCCTGGTCATCGCGGGCGAGCCGGGCTTCTTCACGATGCCGAACGGCCTGCGCGGCGCGATGCTGCGTGCCTACGACAAGGCGACCGGCAAGGAGGTCGGCGCGGTGCCGATGCCTGCGCCGCAGTCGGGCTCACCGATGACCTACATGCTCGATGGGCGGCAATATCTGGTCGTGGCGGTCTCGGGGGCCGGTTACAGCGGCGAGCTGCTGGCGTTCCGGGCGCCGCTGCCACCCGCGGCGCGGTGATGCCGACGCGAGCCGCCGTACTGGCCGCGTGGCTGGTATCGCTGGCGCCGGCGCCGGCGGGACAGATGCGGTCGGTCTGGGACGGCGTCTACACGGTGGAGCAGGCGCAGCGGGGGGCCGCGCTGTACCAGACGCACTGCGCCTCCTGTCACGGCGTGGCCCTGACGGGCGCCGAGGCGGCGCCGGCCCTCACGGGCTTCGAGTTCCGCAGCAACTGGAGCGGGCTGCCGCTCGGCGAGCTGTTCGAGCGGCTGCGCAGCTCGATGCCGCCCGAGGACCCCGGGCAGGTGTCCGCGCGCGACAAGGTCGACGTCCTCGCGCATCTGCTCGCGGTGGGAGGACTTCCGGCGGGACCGGCCGAGCTGGCGCGCGACGCCCTGGCCGGGATCCGGTTCGAGGCGACGAAGCCCTGAGGAACTGATGTGGAGACGCCGACTGCCTTCGGCTTCGCTCAGGCCAGGAAAGCCGGCTCCAGCAGGTTGACAGGCTGCCCAGCCGCGGAAAAATGCAGCCGGGTGGGGTTTCGCCGGGAGTAGAATCGGCCACGTAGTCAGCGGCTTCGTCCGGGGCCCGAGGCCCCGCAGCCCAGGAGGTTCACGATGAAGGGCCGTCCGGTTCTCGTCACCCTCTCGTCGGCGGCAGTACTCGCGATCTCGGCGGCGGGCGCCGCGGCGCAGGCGCCGGCGTCCCCGCCCCCGACGTTCACGGCGGACGTGGCGCCGATTCTCCAGCGATCGTGCGTGACCTGCCACCGCGCCGGCGAGATCGCGCCGATGTCCCTGCGCACCTACGACGAGGTGCGGCCGTGGGCGCGCGCCATCCGGATGCGCGTCGCGAGCCGCGAGATGCCGCCCTGGCACCTCGATCGCACCATCGGCATCCAGCAGTTCAAGGACGATCCGTCGCTGAGCGATCAGGAGATCGACACGATCACGCGCTGGGTGGACGCTGGCGCGCCGGAAGGGAACCCGGCCGACATGCCGCCCCAGCGGGAGTTCGCCGCGGCGAACGCGTGGCAGATCGGGACGCCGGATCTCGTGATCAGGTTCCCGGCGATGCCGGTGCCCGCGGAGGGGCCGGACATGTTCGGCAACCTCTACGCCGACATCCCGATCGACTCGGATCGGTACATCAAGGCGATTCAGACGCGCTCGGCGACGCAGATGTCGCACCGCGTGGTGCACCACGCGCTCTCCTACGCCGAGGACCCGGCGCTCGAAGCGGGCGGCATGGCCGAGGACGGGGGGCAGTTTCTGGTCGAGTACGCGTCCGGCAAGAACGCCGAGGTGTATCCGGACGGATCGGGCGTGCTGCTCAAGGCGGGCCAGCGCGCCCGGGCGGCGTTCCACCTGCACCCGATCGGCCTGGAGACGGCGGCGGAGATCGAGCTCGGCATCGTGCTCTACCCGAAGGGGTACGTGCCGACGTTCACGCGCTGGTCGCGGCAGCTCGCGCAGCCCACGACGCCGCTCGACCTTCCGGCCGGCGCAATCACGCGCAGCGACGGCTACACGATCCTGCACAAGGCCGCGCGGATCATCGCGTTCCAGCCGCACATGCACAACCTGGGCGTGCGGCAGTGTCTGGAGCTGATCTACCCGACGTCGGGCACGCGCACGACGACGGAGGTCGTCAACTGCGCCAACTTCAACAACAACTGGCACCTCACCTACAACTACGCCGACGACGCGCAGCCGCTGGTGCCGGCGGGCACCATCCTGCACAACATCTCCTGGCACGACAACCGGCCGACCAACCCGCGCGCCACCGACCCGAAGAACTGGGTGGGTGACGGTCAGCGCACGATCGACGAGATGGGTTTCTTCTGGATCGGCTGGATCGAGCTGACCGAAGAGGAGTACAAGCAGCAGCTCGCCGAGCGCAAGTCCCGGGCAGCGGGGGCGCCGGCCGGCACGACCGCGCAGCGATAGGGGGCGGAGCATGCGGCAGGGCGGCAACCGGGCGGTCTGGTCCGGCGCGCTCGCCTGCCTGATCGCGGCGACAGCGATCGCGCAGGTCGAGTTCACGAACAACTTCCGCTACAACTCCGGCCAGAGCGTGCAGCCGGTCTTCGACGGCTGGTCGCGGCTGCCGGACGGCAGCTTCAACTTCCACTTCGGGTACCTCAACCGCAACTACGTCGAGCAGCCCCACGTGCCGGTCGGCGAGCACAACCAGATCGAGCCGGGCGGCCCCGATCGGGGACAGCCGACCTACTTCTACCCGCGCACGCACCGCAATCTCTTCACCGTGCGTGTGCCGGCCGACTGGGGGCCCAGGCAGGACGTGATCTGGACCATCACGGTCAACGGCAAGACCGAACGCGCCTTCGGATGGCTGCAGAAGGAGTGGGAGATCGATCCCGACGGCGGCGCGTCGGGGGGCGACAACACGGATCCGGACCGCCTGGAGAACAGGCCGCCGACGCTGACGATCGGGCCCGTCGCCCCCGTCGTGCTGCCCGCCCCGGCCATCGTCGTGGCGTCGGTCGCCGACGACGGGCTGCCGAAGCCGCAGCCGCCTGCGAAGCGGCCGGTGGGCCAGGAGACGCCGCCAACGCTCCAGGGCGGCGAGGAGGCGCCGACGAACGTGCCGCAGATCGCGGCTGCGGCGGCGGTCCTGGCCCCGCCGCCGGGCGCCACGCGCCCCGACGCCCCGACGCAGGGGTTGCGCGTGTCGTGGATGCTGTGGCGCGGCCCGGCGCTCGCCCTCTTCGATCCGGTGCTGGGCCAGCCCGACAACGGCGACGTGACGACGACGGTGACGTTCAGCCGGCCGGGCAGCTATGTGCTGCGCGGCACCGCCTTCGACGGCCAGACGCGGGTGTCCGCACTCGTCCCGGTGCGGGTGGACTGACCCTGGAGTCCCGCGCCTCTTCCCGCTCGGTTCACTGGGCACACGTGACCATCAGACCAGGCCGCGTGCGAACGCGTCGGCGGGCCGGTTCAGGGCCGCGGCGCGGCCGCGCGATCGTGGCGGCCGGTCTGGTGGCCACGGCGCTGCTGGCGGCGACGGGCCGTCCGGCCGCTGCGCACGACATCCCGACCGACGTCCTCGTGCAGGCGTTCCTGAAGCCCGAGGGACAGCGCCTGCGCCTGCTCGTGCGGGCGCCGCTCCGGGCGATGCTCGACGTCGAGTTTCCGGCCCGCGAGGACGGGCGCCTCGACATCACCGGGGCGGATCGCGCCGTGCGGGATGCCGTCGACATCTGGATCGCCCGGAACATCGAGGTGTACGAGGGGGACAGCCGTCTGGGCGCTCCGCGTGTCGGAGCAGCGCGCATCTCGCTCCCGTCGGATCGCTCGTTCGCCGCCTACGATGCGGCGCTGGCCCACCTCACCGGCCCGCCGCTCTCTGACGACGCCGGGCTGTACTGGGAACAGGGCCTGCTCGACGTCGCGCTCGAGTACCCGATCCTGTCCGACCGGTCGCGCTTCGCGGTGGCGATGGGGCTGGAGCGCCTCGGGCAGCGCGTCACGGTGGCGCTGCGCTTCCTTCCGCCCGGCGGCGCCGAGCGGGCGTTCGAGCTGCATGGAGATGCCGGGATCGTGCATCTCGATCCGCGGTGGCGCCAGGCGGCCGCCCGGTTCGCCGGGTCTGGCTTCGTGCACATCCTTGGCGGCGTGGACCATCTGCTGTTCCTGCTGTGCCTGGTCATCCCGCTGCGGCGTGTGTCCACGCTCGTCGGCGTGGTGACGGCGTTCACGGTTGCCCACTCGATCACGCTGCTGGCCGCCGCGTACGGGCTGGCGCCGGCGGCGCTCTGGTTTCCGCCGCTGGTCGAGACCCTGATCGCCGTGTCGATCGTCTACATGGCGCTCGAGAACATCCTCGGCGTGCGCGTGTCCCATCGCTGGGCCGTGGCGTTCGTGTTCGGGCTTGTGCACGGGTTCGGCTTCTCGGCCGCGCTGCGCGATTCGCTCCAGTTCGCCGGGTCGCACCTGGTCACGGCGCTGCTGTCCTTCAACCTCGGCGTCGAGGCCGGGCAGCTCGTGGTGCTGGCCGTGGCCGTGCCGGCGCTGGCGCTCCTGCCGCGGCTGGGGCTGGGCGAACGGCCGGCGGCCATCGTGCTGTCGGCCCTCGTCGCGCACACGGGCTGGCACTGGATGGTCGATCGCGGGTCCGATCTGGCACAGTTTCCCTGGCCTGGCGTGGAGGTCGCCACGCTGGCCGCAGGCGTACGGGTGCTGATGGTGCTCCTGGCCGCCGGCACGCTCGCGTGGGCCGTGGCCGTGTTGCGCGGCCGCCGGAGCGCGTGGCCGGTGCCGGCCTCCGGGGTCCCGTCCGGCACCGCGCGATCGATTTCACCCGCCCGGCCACGGCCGTCGTCGTTCGCCGACGCGCCGGCAGCCGCGCCTCCGGAGGCATCATGACCAGACGGCAGATCTACGCAGGCGTCACGCTTCTCGTGCTGCTCGGCGTGCTCGGTGTGGTGCAGGCGCGGCTGGAGCGCGCCGCGGCCCGGCAGGCGGCGACCATGGTCGAGGCGCCGGTGTTCGAGGTGGACCCGCTGTGGCCCAAGCCGCTGCCGAACCACTGGCTGCTCGGCGCGGCGATCGGCGTGTGGGTGGACGAGCGGGACCATGTGTGGATCATCCACCGCAGCTCGGCGACGCTCGCCAACACCGAGAAGGGGCTGGAGCTGGATCCGCCGATGGGCGAGTGCTGTGCCGGCGCGCCGCCGGTGCTGACCTTCGATCAGGAGGGCAACCTCGTCGGCCACTGGGGCGGCCCAGGGCAGGGATTCGAGTGGCCGGAGTCGAACCACGGCATCTTCGTGGACCACAAGGGCAACGTCTGGATCGGCGGCAACGGGCCTGGCGACTCGCACGTGTTGAAGTTCACGCGCGAGGGCAGGTTCCTGTTGCAGGTCGGCAAGGCGAACGCGCGGCGTGGGCCGGCCAACGCGCAGGGGCAGCCGACCTTCGCGGGGGGCAGCAACGACCCCGTGAGCTTCGGCCGGGTCGCGAAGATCTTCGTCGACCCCCGCGCCAACGAGGCGTATCTGGCCGACGGGTATTTGAACAAGCGGGTGGCGGTGCTCGATGCGGACACCGGCGCGCTGAAGCGCTACTGGGGCGCATACGGCAACAAGCCGGACGACGCGAGCCTGGGTCCGTACAACCCGGATGCGCCGCCCGCGCAGCAGTTCCGCAACCCCGTGCACTGCGCCGACGTGTCGAACGACGGCCTGGTCTACGCGTGCGACCGGGTGAACAACCGCGTGCAGGTGTTCCGGACCGACGGCACGTTCGTGAAGGAGGGTTTCATCGCGAAGCGGACGCTCGGCGCCGGATCGGTCTGGGACCTGGCGTTCTCGAAGGACCCGGAGCAGCGCTACCTGTACCTGGCCGACGGCGTGAACGAGCGGGTGTACATCCTGCGCCGCGACACGCTGGAGGTGCTCACCAGCTTCGGCGACGGCGGCCGCCAGCCGGGCCAGTTCTACGGCGTGCACAGCATCGCCACCGATTCACGGGGCAACGTCTACACGACCGAAACCTACGAAGGGAAGCGCCTGCAGCGTTTCGTCTACCGCGGCATCGGGAAGGTGGCCGCGCCGCACCAGGGCGTGGTGTGGCCGCGGCGAGGCAACTGACGCCGGGCCAGCGGACCGGGCCAGCTGAAGCTGGCCCCCGCGAGTGAGGCGGCGGCACCGACGCGCTGCTCAGTCGGCGCAGGCTGGA